>Ga0055584_100007171_pt1 | contig 10930 bp, 6 predicted proteins | sample OSDHelmetaG_FD_58716 | JGI IMG/M metagenome (GOLD analysis project Ga0055584, IMG submission 58716) | Pelagic marine sediment microbial communities from the LTER site Helgoland, North Sea, for post-phytoplankton bloom and carbon turnover... | ecosystem: Environmental > Aquatic > Marine >...
ACCGATAACGGCTTCAAGCATGTCTTGTTCAAGTAACTGCTTACGAATTTTACCTTCGGCTGCTTTCCTGAATAATGCACCATGCGGCAATACAACTGTCATACGGCCAGTACTGTTCATGGACTTAACCATGTGTTGCACCCAAGCCATGTCGCCATTACCTTTTGGAGGTACGCCAGCAATGTTACGTCCGTAAGGATCATTAGCCCAGTTTTCAGCGCCCCATTCTTTTAAAGAAAATGGAGGATTGGCAATAACACAGTCAAAGGTTTTGAGGCCATCGGCTTCAAAAAATGCGGGGTGGCGTAAAGTATCACCACGCAGAATTTCAAAATCTTCAATGCCATGTAGGAACATGTTCATTCTGGCGATTGAGCTAGAGGTTAAGTTTTTCTCTTGGCCGAATAATTTAAGTGTTCGGTAATCTTCGTTGTTATGTTTAAGGTGGTCAACACACTCAAGTAACATACCGCCCGTGCCACATGCAGGGTCGTAAATGGTTTCACCTTCGTGTGGGTCTAATATCATACCAAGCAAATGCACGACTGAACGTGGTGTATAGAATTCACCGGCCTTTTTATTAGTTAAATCAGCGAAGTGTTTAATTAGGTATTCGTAAGCATTACCGAGCATATCAGGGTCAACTTTTTGATTACCTAATGTATATTGTGAAAAATGCTCGATAAGGTTTATCAGCAATGCATCAGAAAGCTTATTTTTATTACTCCACTGCGCATCACCAAATATGCCATAAAGGAATTCTTGGTTAGCTTGCTCTATGCCACGTAGAGCATTTTCAATAGCGGTACCTACGTTGGTGGTAGTTTCACGGACATCTTGCCAGTGATAGCCTGGTGGTATTTCAAAACGATGAAATTCTGGCAATGCTGCGTATGCTTCATCACCATCTGATTCTTCAAGTGCTAGACGATATTCTTCATCGTAAACATCAGAAATACGCTTAAAAAACAGTAGCGGGAATATGTAAACTTTAAAGTCAGAAGCATCGACCGGACCTTTTAATATCCATGCTGCTTTTGATAAGTATTGCTCAAGTTGGGAGAGTGTTATTTTTTCAATGGTCATTGGTTTTTATAATCACTATTTAATTTGGTTTAATTGTTTGCGTATATAATTCATTAAAATCTGAGTCTGAGACTGTGCCGGGCAACAGCGCATTAATACTTAAATTACGTTTTTTACTTAATAATCTATTTAAGTTTGCATCAAACGAGTGGTCACCATATTTAGGATGAATAGCAATGGGGATATAAACGTAAACAGTTTTGGTTTGTCCTATTCTGTAAGCTCTATCGGTGCTTTGATCTTCTACCGCTGGGTTCCACCATCTTGTTAAATGTATAACATGATTTGCCGCAGTTATGGTTAAACCGACACCGCCGGCTTTTGGGGATAATAGCATGACATCGAACTGACCTTCGGGGCTTTTTTGAAATTCATCAACATATTTTTTCCTTGTGCTTCCATCAACTTGGCCATTAATTCTAAATGGACGTTTTTCCAGTTGATAGCGTTGTTGTAAATAACCGGATAAATATTCTTGAACCTCTATAGCCTCACAAAACACCAGTCCTTTTTCACCCTTTTTAGCTATGTCATCCAGAATATCAATAAGTGCAGCTAACCGAGCAGAGCGTTTAATAACCCCATCGTTTATTCCTGAGCCGTCAAATTCTTCAGCAACTAGTGATGCTTTTCTAATTTTTTGAATAAACTTCAATACAGCCCCTGCATTGCCTTTTTCTAGTTGTACATCTTTCACTATATTTTCATATTCTTGAGCCTGTAACTCAGGCATAACCATAGGGATTTCTTTGATTATTTTTTCTGGCAAGCCTTTTATATGATCTACTTTCATACGCCTAAGCATCAAAGGAGGCGTACTACGCTCGACTAACAATTCTTTTAATCGTTGCGCTTCAACAGGATCTGATTCAGCGGGTTTAGCATACTCACGATGAAAATGGCTTAACGAACCAAATAGACCTGGTTGCGCGGTGTCTACTATGCACCAAAGATCAGCTAATTCATTTTCAACAGGCGTACCGGTGAGCATTAAGGTGAAATCAGATGATAATGATTTGGCCATTTCAGTAACACGAGAAACAGGGTTTTTAATTTTTTGCGCTTCATCAAATATAGTAATACCCCAGTCAATTGAGAGGAAGTATTTAATTTTATCTCTAAGGGTTTCGTAAGTGGTTAAGACCCAATCAGTCTCTGTTAATTTTTCGTTTCGTTCAACAACATTTAAATCTTTTAATTGCCTAATATTAGGGCCATAGGCTTCAAATAATTCACCCATACCTGGATGGTGGAGATGCATTTTTGCTTCATCTCGCCAATTTTTTAGTAAACCCGATGGTGCAACAATAAGAAATGGCTTATTGGGGTAATCATTGGTTTCCATTAATTGTTTAACGCCAGTCATAAAGACCAAAGATTGAATTGTTTTCCCTAACCCCATATCGTCAGCTAATAAGGCTCCTATAGAACCTGATTGCCAATGATTAGCCAACCAGGCAATGCCAAACTTTTGGTGTTCATATAAACTGGTTGTTTTTAACCTTTCAGGTGACTGTGAAAATTGTGGCCGTTGTTTACCCTTTAATATTTCAAAATCGACTTCTTCAATATTGTCTTTTAAAATTGGCGCTTGAACTGCTAGGGCAAAATCTGGTTTATCACCTTTATCTTCAAAAGGTTTAAGCATTTTAATGAGTAAGTTTTTGACCTCTAGTGTTACCGGAATAGTTAGGGTCTTGAACTGTAGGCCTTCTTGTTCTTTATCTAAAGCATGTTTTATCAACTCTAATAGTTCTTTCATTTCATCAACAGTGAAGTTCACCATCATATCTTCAATAGGAAAGAACAAGCGCATTTCATCATCTGGGACCCAGTCACCATCTCTTTTGACGACGTATGCACACAACTTAGGCTCCCAAACACCGATCTCTTCAATTCGTTGACTAATAAACTCAGGTGTCTCAATAAAAAGAGAATCTAGTTCTTCAGGCACTTCATCCAAGCCTAAAGCGTCATTTAAATATTGGTGCGGATTAGCAACAAAAGCTAGGCGCTGTTCTGCCGGTTTCTTTTGATACTCTTTAACAACATTTAAAACATTTGTTAAACGCTTTGGCAATACAACATAGGTGCCTTGACCAATAGAATAATTACTTTTAACGTTAGACCAACTTTTGAATTGTTTTTCAAATTCATGCTGACGCTTTTTAGGTACTGCGTAATGGATATCTGACTGACTTTCTCCACTCCAATTACTCTCTTCATCGGTTTTGATTAGGACAGGGTTAAATCCCCCTCCTTGACGTATATCGAGTGTAAATCTGTCAGCTCTGCAGATAGTAATGTTATTTAGTTGCCCGTCGATAATTGCATCTTCAGGTAGAAGCTCTTCAATTTCTCCCCAAGCGATAAAGCGTTCATCTCGATCCGCTATTTTCTTTTGATTAAAGGTATCAATTTTATTTATGAGTGAAAATATTGGGTCTAAAAGCGTCTCTGTTTTTCCTGATGCCTTTATAAATACACCTTCACGCTTTGCTCCTAGCAGAGGCCGACCGTCTGCGCGTAATAATGTATATCCAATTTCAAAGTTAATCTGGCTGATTAACCCTTTTGATTTTATTTTAATTTTACATTGTGAAGCGGTAGGTAAGCCAAGTTGCTTAACTTCTATTTCTGTTAATGATGAGATAAATTGCTTATTGCAGATAATGCTTTTATCAGAAAATACTGGTTTAATTTCGTTATCAACATCTCTAAATAGGCAATTAGCTGAGCCATGACCAAATTCATGTTCGAGTGAATATAATCCCCAGCGTTCGACTAACTCGGTACCTTTTGAACTAACAGCGTTAAACTCAATATTACCATTGCTCATTAACTCCCAATTTAACTTCGCACTTTTAGTCATGCATATATTCCCTATGCGTAACTGTTACGCCCGTTAAATCATTTATTAGTGTTGATAATCGATATTGCCAGCTGCCATTTTCACTACCTGTATGGCTGCCCTGATAATCACTTCCAGTTACCAGTTCATCTCGATGATATTTATTTTTATATAATGTAGGGCGACTACTGTATGAATCCCATAACCTATAGCTACCAGAGTGGCTCCACTCAGTAATTAAAATGCCATTAATAACCATGATTAATGAACTATGGCTTCTCTGTGCTCCGGATAAGCTTGCATAAACATTACTACCGCCCGTTAAAAAGCTTTTTGCATCATCATAAGCTGTAGGTCCAAGAGCAACCCATGCCTCAGATACAACACCTTTTTGGAGGTATGCATTCCAAAAACGTTTTCGGTATTCCCAATGTCTATCCGCCATGGGATCATATCTCGCAACATGTGTTAATAGTGCGAAGAAGTCGTTTAAGGTATTTTCAACCATCCACTGTTGCATTACTTGTTTAGCTTGGTCTGAAACCCCAATCCATTTTGCTTTATGAGTCCTTATATCCCCATAAAACTCGATGAAAAAATCTTTCAATAAATTCTTTATTTTATGTGATGCTTGTATACCATTAAACGATTGTAATAAGCCATCTGCAACATTTGCTCGTAACGTAGTAAACGTTAATTCATTGTCAGTTATTATTTGAGAAAACAATGAGTTTATTAAGGATATTTGCTCACTTTCTGTTTTATTTGACAGTGTTGTACTAAATAGCGCCATAAGTCGACTTAATGCGTGACATGCAAACTGACTAGTTTCTAATGCATGTGTTAAGCGGTAACTTTCAAATGCTTTATCAACTCCATTGGTTAAACATTTATCACTAAAACTATCTACTGCACTTGTAGATAGTAGGTTATTACTGTTTACCCATAGTTTTAATTTTTCTATTTTAGTAGAAGGAGCAAGTTGAATTATTTGGTCGATATTAGTCATTAATGTGCTAAATGATTCACTTACTACTGGGTAATATAATAGATATACATGTAGCCACGTAGAAATTGTTCGATGCAAGTTCTGTTCTTGAAAATATTTAAAGTAATCTTCTACCAGTGCATTATTTTCAAAAGGTATACTGTCATTACCAATACTGTAAAACATTGCCCAAGGTGTTAAACGGTGTTCCTTTATGGATAAGTCACTAAACGTTAATAATCCATTATTGATGGATAGTAGCTTTTGATAAACCATTTCAATAGATAAGCGGTTAGGCTCAACTACGGTATCGAACCCAAAAACATTTCTGACTTGTTGACTAGCCTTTACTAATGCCGACTCATCTAAATTAAACTTAGGAAAGTTAAAAGAGCCAAATTCTTTTAATGCCATTTGGCTTTTCATTATTCGATTCCCTCTTTAATTAGAGATTCTTGAGCAGCTGTTAATGATGGCGGTGTCATGATAAACCTGACATCAATTCTTCGGTTTGTTGGATCTGCGGTTGGCATAGCATATTTATGCCCTTCAACAGGTCGCCCTTCCCCATACCCACTCACCGAGAATATAGGTTGAAAAGAGGTGTTTTGAAGTTCTTCTAAAATTGAATTAGGGACTAAAGAACTATACGCAGATATCGCTCGCTGCGCAGATAAAACCCAGTTGTTTTTATATTTCCAAGATTTGATTGGCACGTTGTCAGTGTGACCTTCAACAAACACACTATCTAACATACCTTTATAATGTTCTAAGCCTTTGCATAAATCCCCTTTGGGTGGTTTAACGGCATAGCAAGGTAATATGGTTGACATGATAGTACTGATGGTTTGCAAGTTACTTTTGCTTATTTCATCTAATGTATCTTTAGCGGTTTCAAAAAGAACAGCTTGCTCCGTTAACCTCAATACTCCGTGCTGAATATCTATTTCAACGATAATATTTTGAGTCGCAAGTTCTTCTTTTATATTTAATAATAATTCACTTCTCACTTGATCGGTATTAGTAAGTTTTCTTACAATCGACTTTTGTGTTTCGGTCACTTCTTTTTGCTTGTTAATTGCTTCTTGAAGATTTCTTGATATAGATTTTTGTTGCTCTGTCACATCCTTTTGCTTTTGAATGGCATCCTGAAAGTTCAAAATAAATGCTACGAGTGTAATGATGAAAATAAATAACAAACCTGACATCATATCACTGATAGAAATTAAGTAACCCGCACCGTCGTCTTCTAAGAAATCATTATTATCGCTCATATCTGATTTTCCTTATCAAGTCTAAGCTGATTCGTTATTAATACGCTTCATATCCGAAAGCGCTTTATCTGATATCACATTTACCGTTTCTAAAAACGACGTTTTCTGGCTTTCCAGTATTTCGTTAGATTCGCTAGCAAAGTGTTTCATATCCAAAAGCGCTTTATCTGAAATGTGATTGACAGAACTTAAAAATGAAGTTTTCTGGTTCTCTAATGTTTCGTTAATTAGCTCCATCGCATCATTCACTTCTTGAACTGCCGATGAGAGGTCCTGCACGACTTGGGCTGCATGTTTATCTAACCCTAAAACATATTCGTTGGTTGAACTTGCGTAACCATTAAGACCTTCTTTTAATGATGTTAACGCTGTCGATAAAGAGACGTCAATGGCTTCAAATCTATCGTTATATGAATCCCAGTGTGACTTTATCGTTTCTTGTGATTGGCTTATTTTATCTGCTAAGTCAACCATTCGATTAGAAGACTCTTTAACACTTTTAGAAGAATTAGCAACATTTTGTGTAAAGTCAGTTAACTGCTCTATTGAATTATTGAAAGCATCATTAACATTACCAGCAAGAAGAACAGTTTCCCCGGCTTTTTCAATTGAATTATTTAATTCACTGTGAAGTTTTGCTGTGTTGTCGGCTATTTCTTCATGTTTATCGGTGACATCTTTAATTCTGAGTAATACTTCGTCAAAGCCATTAATACTTTCACTCAATTTTTCAGAAAGCACTTCAGCAGCACTATTTAATTGATTAGAAACAGCGTCTAAAGAACGGCTAATGCTTTCAGCTAAAGAACTAACAGCTCCATTAATTTCATCTTTTATTCTTTGGCTGCCTTCAGCCATTGCATCAGCCATATTTAAAACAGCCTTTTGTGATGCTTCTTGCATTTGTGCTTGATTGAGTGTCATTGCACTCATTTGGCTTTCTAGATTGGCGCTAACAGCCCCCATTGTTGATGCGAATTCCTTCATTTCTTCACCGGCAGCACCGGTTATTGAACTCGAAAATTCTGATAATAACTTTTCTAAAGTTTCATCATTGGCTGACTTTTGCTCTTCTTTTAATTCATTGATCGCTGCAACAAGAGGTGCTGCAACCTGTTGTTCAATCACTTGACCTAAAGAGACGGCAAGATCATTAGCAAAAGATTCTAAAGCTACTGATTGTTTTTGAGACTCATTTAGGTTTTTGCTAGCCAACCGTTCAGCTGAAAAGTACTCAACACGTGCATCAATTTCAGAAACTAATTTTTGACAAAAACGATTGAATTTATGAAGTTTTCTTTTCTCAAGGTATGAGAATACGAGGGAGCTTAATAAACCTGCTATTGAGGTGATAAACGCTAATGAAGCTCCGCTTAACAACAGGTTTAATGCACCTTTTGCGTCATCCATACTGTCTGAGTTTAACCCTGGTACCGCAATATAAATACCTACCGCTAATCCAATAAACGTACCTATGATACCAAGACCGGTGAGCATATTAGGTAGTGAATTATAAAAACGCATGTTCACTTTATGCCAAAGAATATTTTTTTGATTAAAGTGAAGTGAAGTTAACTGAGTATTTAATATTATTTGTTTACCATCGTCAAAATCTTCACCTGGAATTAAAAGTGTTTCTTCAAACTCTCGCCAACTGTCCTGAAGGTATTCTGAGTTATCCATCCATTCTTTAAAGTCATAATAATCTGCAGGAAATGCTTCTTTTGTCCTTTCTGTCTGACTTATTCTTTCAACAGCAAGCTTCATTTCTTTAGTGATAGGTCGTATTAAGCTTCTGAAGTTTAGATATGAATACAATGTAATAAATACAATGACACCACAGTAAATATAAATACTTACTGTTGAGAGAAAAAAACTTAAATCCAAGTTATTAAACATATACATCATTCCTTTTAATTTACAATATATAACCTGGTGCTAACGCTAAGTTTTCGGCACCATATAGTGTTTGTCTGTTGCTAAGCCAAAGTTGATATTCGCCACCTTTTAGAGATGAGTCTTCAGTACAATCCACATTCCAACGACGAAGTAAATAACCGACCAGCGCCGCTCTTACTGTTAACTGTAACATCCCGCCATCCATTCCATAATCAAGCTCAATTGCTTGAGGGTATTGAACGTTTACTGGGTGCGGGACTATGTGTAAGTCCATTTTACGCATCCATTGATTGTCTTCAATTTCTTTCTCAAATTCACCAACGGCAGTATCCAACAAAGTAACTTTCGAAATACGGGTAATGACAAAGTCTCTAAAAGAGTTTGTATTTCGGTCAAAAGCTCGAACATGCCAGCGCAAGCCATTATCTACAATAGTGTGAGGGATGATTTCTCTTGCTTTAGAGCCTGATGATAATGAAGTGTAAATAATAGAAACTACTTTTTTATTTAGTATTGCCTGCACCAACTTAGCGACTATGTTTATGTCTGGCACATTTAGCTGCATAGGAGCATCGACAGGGAAAGAAACTTCAAGAACCCCATCAAAACCATCGCTTATTTTATTGGCTAACTTAGCTAAAGTTTTCCGAGGCTCGTATTCAAATAAGGGCTTGAACTTTTTATTTTGGATATATGTTTTAGATGGGTTATCAAAGCCTGCATTTGTTGGGGAAAGCTCTCTATACAACGCAATATCACGCGTCGCATTTGCCATACCCATTTCAAACTTAGTTGTTAAATCAACTCTTGAAAAATAGCCTTTAAACATCAGTAAGAAATCGATAAAAGCTAATCTTTGCTTTTGGGAGAAACTAATGTCTTTTAGTTCTTTGTTATCCATAGGTATTTGCTGCCATCTATTATCGACTTAAAGACATAATCATTTTGAGTAGGTACTAATCATATCCTTTTCAACTTAATAGTCAATCGTATAAAGATGATATTTAGTTATCTTTTGTGAAGCTGATAATTCAGCTATTTATTTAATTTACTTAATAAAATAGGGAACCCATTAATTAAGCCAAGCGATATTTTTCTCAACCTAGATGGCTGAGTAAAAAACTTATTTGCTTGTTCACCGGTTAACTTTTTATTGTATAAAAAGGGTGAAAATATAAGGTGAGCAAGAGAATTGCTAAACTCTGTGGTGTGAGTTTCATTCCATAATTTTATTTCTTCAGCCTTTGAATGATTTTGGCTTTTTTGTGTGTTGAGAGAAATGTTAGTTATAAACTTAAGGTCAAAATGACAATCGTATACCAACTTAACATTAGTATTAAGATATTTAATTTCAATGGTTAAATTATGTTCTGATTGTATATCAGACCAATTAGACATAAAGGTTAGCCTACATTGCCAATTACCTATAGAAACGCTCTTGTTCTTTACGACACTATTCTCGAAATAGGTGATTTGAGTTTTGTTGACCCTAGCCCATCCAACTCGTCCATTGTCTAAATCCATAAATAGATATCTTTTCTTTTTTTCAAGAATTTTTCTTTGACCTAGTATTTGCCAGTTAATGAAGTTGGCAGCTTTTGTTACAGGTACAAGCGAATATGTACATACGTGAGTGCCTGTATCGCGAACTCTAGCGGAGATTGTTCTATTAGATTGAACTACATTTCTAGCATTATTTGCTAGTTGTATTAAACGTTCTTTATCTGCAAGTATTTTTTTTACTCTGTTTTCTTCAAGTTCTTGACGTATATTTTCTTTTTCAGTTATAACATCATCAGACAATTGAAATAATTTCTTAAGCTTGTCATATTCAATAATCAAAGGTGCAATTTCTTTCTCCATATCTTCGAGCATTTCTATTGTTATTTCTTTAGCTAAACTAATCCATTTATCAACTTCACTATGGCTATACTTTATAAAGTTTGAGTCATCAGAACAAAAGCTGGCTTCTAAGTTCGATTTGCCTTTGTTTGTTAAATTTTGACTCCCTATACTAATAAAATTATCACTTAGCATTACTTTTGCGTGTAAACCGTCAATATGGAACAACTCACAACCGTTCTGAATTAATTTTTTTAGTGTTTTTAAAGAACTGGCTCGGCACGCAAAGTTTTCAGCTTTGAATACAGTATAAATTTGACAAGATAAGTGTTCATTCGCCAGTAATACTGTCTCTGCTGTAGATGAAGTTATATATGGAGACAAGAAGATTAAGCTATTGGTACTAACAGCTTCTTTCTTCCAGCGTCTAGAGACATTTCTAAAATATAGATTGTTATTAATCAAACCAACTCACTCGATAAAGATTCATTCCAAAAATCTAATTTTTCTCAATAACTGGGTAACAAGGCTCTCCCCAAATTTCATTTGAGCTGTTCATCATAATTTCGATAATGAAAGGAACAAATTTACTTAAGAATGCGACAGCATCACGTAGTTGTTCACGATTAACTGCACTATTCCAGGTAGCCCCTCCATGGAGAGTTTGGTTTCTTAACGTATATAATCTTGAGAAAATAACAGATAAAACTGCTGAAGTGTTTTTATGTCCCAATGCTTTATTGGCAAAGGCATTAGCTGTTTTAAAATCATCTTGCCATTCTTGTTCAGATTTCTTTTTATTGTGAAAGTCCCAAAAAGGTTGGAATACAAATTTATTGGCTAATAGCACGCGAATACTACTGGTAAATTCGGTCCATACTAGGTTTGACAGGTTGTTGTTTGAGTCTAGATCGCATAATCGATCAATGAAATTTCGAAAGGTTTCTTGCTCGGTAAAGCGATGATGGTCATCTATTTCATTAGCATAAG
>Ga0055584_100007172_pt1 | contig 10929 bp, 6 predicted proteins | sample OSDHelmetaG_FD_58716 | JGI IMG/M metagenome (GOLD analysis project Ga0055584, IMG submission 58716) | Pelagic marine sediment microbial communities from the LTER site Helgoland, North Sea, for post-phytoplankton bloom and carbon turnover... | ecosystem: Environmental > Aquatic > Marine >...
TTATCAGATGATGACGGGATACACCACCGACAAGGTCAGTCCCTCCGGTCAATTGGAACCGCCCAGTCCAAAGGACTTTCCAAACTTTGGCTCTAATTTGATCAAGTTTAAACCTCCCACCGAACCTATGTTGCCATTCGTTATGCTTCCCCGTCCCCTTCAGGAAAGCGGAGTAATAGGTAAAGGAGGTTCAGCCGGTTTTTTGGGTAAGGCTTATGACCCCTATACCCTTTACCCTCCCGGCAGCGATATGGACATGGAAAAGATGGCCAAGATTCGGGTCGACGATTTGGAAATGCGTCCAGATATGTTTGGGGTCAGGCTTCACCGGCGTGCCAATTTACGAAATGCAATTAACGAAGCTATGCCCGTGATCGACCAAGCGGTAAAGCACTACAATTTGAATGAACACTATGACAGGGCTCTTAGTCTCGTTGCCTCAGGGCGTGCCCGTGAAGCGTTCAACCTAGCTGAGGAGAAAGATGCAACTCGCGATTCATACGGTCGCAATACTTTTGGACAGAGTTGCCTTTTGGCTCGGCGGCTAGTTGAGGCAGGTACCCGTGTAGTTGAGGTCATCTGGCCAAAAGTAGCGAACTCCGACAATCATTCCTGGGATGTACATAAGGGTTTGCCCAAGCGGATGAAGGATCAGTCGGCACCTATGCTTGATGCGGGCCTTTCAGGTCTCATTGCTGATCTAGATCAACGCGGGTTACTTGATGAAACAATGGTTGTTTGCGTTGGTGAATTTGGCCGAAGTCCACAGAAGGGCGTCAGTACCTCAGGGAATGGAAATAGTGCAGACGGCCGAGATCACTGGCCTTATTGCTACACGGGTGTAATTGCTGGTGCCGGAATCAAGCAGGGTTATGTTCACGGTGAGTCGGACAAGACTGGTTCTGCCCCCTTGGAAGACCCCCTTCACCCTCGTGAACTTTTGGCCACGATCTATCATGGCTTTGGTATAGATCCGGAAAGTATCGTATACAATCATCTAAATCAACCGAGGGAACTAGTCAAAGCACAGGCAGTTTCCGAGCTTTTTGCCTGACCCTCGGCGGTCTGTTGGTATTTTTCCCCTTTTTTAAGGATCTCCCGTGAAAACTTTCCCGTTTTATGGGGTGTTGCTTCCTGTATGCGTCCTCTTCCTAAATGGGTGTAGTAAGCGGATTGATCCTGCAACGGCTGACCAAGAGGTTCGGGCTTTGCTTAGAGATACTCCTTTTTTTAATTGGGAGGTCGATCCTTATTCCAGGTTAGCGGCCCCTTCTGGAAATCAATTCCCTCCTTCCCCAATGGATGATCCGGCAGCCCGTAAACTGACCTTGCGTATTCAGCAGGAAGATGCCCATGAGGAGGGGAACGAGTCGATTAAGTTGGAAAGTACAAAATGGAGAGAAAAACTACCCTTTTTAGATAACGGGAAGGTTCTTTTGGATTTAAATACCTCGATGAAACTTGCCCTTCTTCACTCTCGTGATTTTCAAGCTCAAAAAGAGGAATTGTACCTATCCGCACTCAATGTCACCTACGAGCGCTTTCGTTTGGACCCCAAGCCTTTCTTTGCTTTTTCTGCCGAAGTTTCGGATGTGGCTAAAGGTTCTGAAAGTGATTTGGAATCGAAAATACAAACCGGCTTCAGTGGGGTTGCCCAAAAGGGCTCGACCTGGGTGGCTTCTTTGGCCAGCCGTTTAAGTGTCGGGATTGGCGAAGGTTCTACGGATCTAGGAGGATCACTGGCGAACCTGACTATCACTCAACCCCTCTTGAGGGGCGCAAGCAAGAGGGTTTACAAAGAAAGGCTTACTTTGAGCGAGAGGAGGCTATTGAGCGACGCCAGGAGCATGGAGCAGTTCAGGCAAGGATTTTTTCTTGGTCTTGTTACTGGTAGCAATCCATCACGGGGCCCAGGTCAACGCGGCGTCGCCTCATCATCCCAGTTTTCTTCGTCTGTTGCGGGATACCTTGGTCTTCTTCAGGATGCCCAGAAAATTCGTAACCAAGAGGCTAATGTTGTAAAATTAAAGGACAGTCTCGCACAGTTTGAGGCTGCCTTCGAGGCGGGTAGAATTGGTAATCGTTTGCAGGTTGACCAGGCAAGACAGGCTTTGTTTGGGGGGCAGAGTAGCCTACTTGCTTCCAAGGCGAGCTTTGAGAGTCGATTGGATACTTTTAAGCGCAGCATGGGTTTACCCCCTGACTTACCCGTTCAGGTGGATGAAGGATATGTAGAGCAATTCAGGCTCACCGATGTAGAATTGGTGGCGATGCAAGAGTATCTTAGCCGACTTCTTTTGTTTATCAGAAACCCAGAAGAGACGCCAGAAAAGGAAGACCTACTGGTATTCGGACAAGAAGCCTTGTCGTTGAAAAATGGGGTTGAAGAAAGCTTAGCAGGTTTTTTACGTGACCGCATAGTACTGAAAGCTGTCATCCCAAGCCGGAAAAAATGGTATGCACATTTGAGGGGAAGGTCGGATTTGCAGGAGTTGGGAATGGGTGCGGGCACTTTTGACGATAATGATCTTGATCGTGTTGTTTCCGATTTAGATGCAACTTACACCCGTTTGGATAGTCAATTCTCAGGTTATTGGGGAAGCCTTAGGGCATTACTATCTTCGACTGATTCTTTACCCCTAGATCAGTTAAGGGGTGGGTTGGCTGAGTCATTGAATAAGTTGACTGGTATGTTTTTGGAACTATCTCTCGCTCGGGCTTCAGCAAGGTTGGAATCGATTGTAATGCAGGAGGTGGAAGTGGACGCTAGGCAGGCTTGGCGAACTGCATCGGCCGAAAGGCTTGACTGGATGAATGCCCGAGCCACCCTGGTTGATGTTTGGCGTGAGGCTGATTTGGCGAGAGACGACTTGAGGACGGATCTTGATTTGGTCTTGTCCGGTGATCTTGGTTCAGACCGACTGGGTTCTGGTCATTTCCAGTCCAGTGAAGGGCGCGTTACAGTTGGACTGGAATTGGATTCTCCTCTATCCAAAATTTTTGAAAGAAATCAATACCAAGCCGTTCTGATTAGTTACCAGCAGGCCAGACGGCAATATTTGTCCTTCGAGGATGATGTGTTGCGCTCTCTTCGGAACTTTAATCGTCTGGCAAAATTAAACCAGCTGAACTTTGAGTTGAGCCGCGCTGCGGTGCGAGGTGCCATCTCTCAAGTCGATCTCGCCCGTTTGCGTTTAAGCGAACCTCCTCAGCCTGGACGCAATAAGCAATTTGGTGCTACTACGGCTCGAGACTTGGTTAACGCTTTGAATGACCTCCTAGAAGCGAGCAATGCCTTTCTTCAGGTTTGGGTCGGATATGAAGCAATGCGAATGAGGCTCGATTATGAATTGGGAACGATGAAATTGAACGGACAAGGCCTTTGGATTGACCCCAAAGCATTCTTGATAGCCAAATAACACCCGAAACAAAAAAAGATGGAAGTCTTGAATCTCTCTTGCTGAAAAATGCTCATTTTTGTAGACTAAAAACATATGGCATCTCAGTTTTCAAAACCAAATGGCTTCGTGTCGACCAAAGTATTAGTTGGTTTGGCCAGTGCGGGTATCCTTTCTTTTGCTTGGTGGGCAATGGAAGATGACGCCTCTGTGGATGGAGACATACAACCTTTGTTTGAGAAGGTTGTGAGAGGTGATTTTAAGTTAGAATTTACTGAACCTGGGGAAATTGAAAGTGCCGAAAATATTGAAATCAATTGCGAGGTTAAGAGTAGGAGTTCATCCGGTGTAAGTATTTTGGAAATCGTGCGTGAAGGCACGGTTGTGGAGGCGGGTGATTTCCTAGTAAAGTTAGATGATGCGGTTCTCCAAAAAGACCTTCTTACTCAACGTATTTCTGTTCATAAATCTAGGGCTTCCCTTGTCAAGGCTAAGGCAGATGTCGAAGCGGCACAACTTGCACTGGAAGAATACTTATCGGGTTCTTTTCGACAGGAAGTGGAGCAGATGGAGAGTGCTGAGTTCGTGGCCCGCGAAAACCTAAGGAGGTCGGAAGAGTATCTTGCTTACAGCAAAAAGCTCGCCGCCAAGGGATACTTGCCCGAAGCACAGCTTGAAGCCGATCAGTTCGCCGTTGAGAAAGCGAGTAAAGAGCTCGATCTTGCTATGACCAAGCTTGAGGTTCTGAGGGTTCACTCTCACAAAGCCAAAGTAAACGACCTAAATGCTTCGATTCTGACGGCCGAAGCTCAACTCAAATCATCCGAGAATTCTTACGAATTGGAGTCAACGAAAGAAAGAGAAATAAAAGACCAAATCACCAAGTGTCTCATTTTTTCTCCTGCAGCAGGTGAAGTTACCTATGCCAACCGTAGTAAGTCGGGAGCGGATGATAGCATTTTGATTGAGGAGGGAAAACTCGTAAGGGAACGGCAGACCATCATTCGCTTGCCTAACGCATCTTTGATGAGGGTACGGGCCAAAGTGAATGAAAGTAGGGTCGAGCAAGTAAAGCCTGGAATGTTTTGTTCCATTACAATCGATGCTTTTCGTGGGATTTCATTGAATGGGGAAATTGGTTCGGTGAGTGATTACCCGATTGCATCGATTAGTAAATATACTTCCCATATCAAAGAATACGCTACGGAAATAATAATTGAAAATCCACCGGTAGGTATTCGATCCGGAATGTCCGCAAAAGTGACAATCCTATCCGAAGAGTGTGAAGATGTTCTTCAAATCCCTTTGACCGCTGTTATCCGTAAGGATGGTAACTCTTATTGCATTGTGAAAAATGGGGAGAGTGGACTGAAAGTACGATCAATTGAAATCGGCACCCCGAATCTTACTCATGCCCTTCTCGTAAGCGGTTTGCGCGAGGGCGAAGAAGTAGTGCTTAATCCGTACTCTTTCACCGATCTTTTTAACGAAGTATCAAATCCTTCTCTTGCCTCCCGCTAGCTAAATTGGATCCCCGTTCGCTTACTTTTCCTAGGTCGTATGAGCGTGGCATTTTCCATCAGATCGTTATCTAAGGTTTACGAAATGGGGGAGGAAGACGTCGTTGCCCTCGATGCAGTTGACCTTGAAGTTCCCATTGGAGACTATGTTGCGATTATGGGTCCGTCGGGCTCAGGTAAGAGTACACTGCTCAATCTTCTTGGTTGTCTTGATTGTCCGACTAGCGGTAGCTATCGACTAAAGGGGGAAGAGGTCACAGGCTTGTCGGACGAGCAGTTATCTGAGGTGCGTTGCGATTCGATAGGATTTGTTTTCCAATCCTACAATCTGATTCCTTATCTTGATGTACTCGATAATGTCCGAATGCCACGAGCCTATTCCAGAGAAAAAACGGTTTTTGAGACTGAGGCTAGACATTTAGTAGCTTTGGTTGGTTTGTCGGACAGGGCAAATCACAAACCACAGCAACTCTCAGGTGGACAGCAACAACGCGTTGGGATTGCTCGGGCTCTTTCGAATGATCCCGATTTCATTTTGGCTGATGAGCCTACGGGAAATCTTGATAGTAAGACGACCAATGAAGTTTTGAACCTTTTGGACGAATTGAATTCTAAAGGAAAGACAATTGTCTTGGTGACACACGAGAAGGAGGTGGCAGCCCGGGCTCGGCGGATTATTGTCATGAAAGATGGAACGATCGAACAAGAGGAGTGCCTAAGACCCTTATCTGAATCCTTTTGCACAAAAACCCCATCAAGCCCAGGAACCAATGGGAAAAGGGGGGCACTAGGAAAGAGGCTAAAGAGCGTGTGCCGAAACTTAGGGAAGGCTGCAATACTCAGTATTGTTACTCATCCGATGAGGTCTTTTTTAACAGCTATTGGTGTTTTTATTGGGGTTGCCAGTGTAATATGGTTGCTTGCTATTGGTGAGGGCATTGCGGCCCAAGCAGAAGGGGAAATTATGGCTTTAGGAGCAAATAACCTTATTATTTCCAGTAAACGTCCATCGGATGAGGATCGCTTAAGCAAAGGAAAATACTTTTATTCTTATGGGTTGACGAAAAACGATTTTATTAAAATCAGTAAAGTGGTTCCCCACCTTTCTGCAGCTTATCCGACTCGAGAAATTAACAACAGGCCTGTATTGAGCAAGCATGCTAAGACCCGTGCTGAACTTTTGGGTTGCCTGCCTAACTTTCAAAACCTGCACAAACTTAAAGTGACCAAGGGTAGGTTCCTAACCCATGAAGATAATTTGATTCAATCTGAGACCTGCGTTATCTCTACAGCATTGTCCCGTACTTTGTTTCCTTTTGGTGATGCATTGGGTCAATCGGTTAACATCGGAGGCAACCTCTATGAAGTCGTGGGAGAAGTTGCTCCGCGATTTGAGCTTAAGGATGAATCAAATATGGGCTTTAAGGAATTATTCGATGACAATATTTACTTACCCATTGAGACATTGTGGTCTAAAGTGTTTGATTATTATTACAGGGGATATGATGGATCTCCTTTAGTCTCTAAGATAACCCTTACCGTCGATGATGCCGGGAAACTAATAACGATTGCCCAAATGATCAGGGATATCTTGTCGGAAGATCACAGTATAGAAGATTATTTGGTTACCGTGCCTCTTGAACTGATGGAGCAGGCTGAGAAGGCCAAAATGACCTTTGTTGCCCTAATGGGGCTCGTTGCGGGTATTTCTCTTTTGGTCGGTGGGGTTGGGATCATGAATATCATGCTGGCAACAGTTACGGAAAGAACCCGTGAGATAGGAATACGCAGAGCTCTCGGAGCTCGCCGTTCCGACATCGTAATGCAGTTCCTTCTTGAAACCATGGCCTTGACGGGACTCGGGGGTATCCTAGGTATTTTAATAGGGCTACTTTGCGAACCCGCTTACCATTCTTTAATCGATTTAATGGAGAGCTTTACCCCGAGTATATACGAATCTCTTCCTCCATCAATGAAGGGAATGACTCCGGAAGTCGTTTACTGGTCCTTACCAGTGGTTTTTGCTGTAGCGGTTTTCACGGGTGTTATTTTTGGAATCTACCCGGCTCGTAAGGCCGCCCAAATGAAACCTGTAGACGCTCTTCGTCATGTCGCTTAAGTATGCCATTTAAGAGGGGAAGCCTTGCCGGCAGACAGGACGGACAAAGCGACGATAGGCAAATAATCCTATTGAAGTATGCCTTGAATCGGTGGCGGCAGGCCATGGTCCACCATGATGAGTGGCAATACTAGGAATGACCCCAGGGGGGAATCCCCCCCAAAGAATGCGACCAACTAGAGATTCCATAACGGGGATCATTTTTTGAGCCAATTCTCTGTCCCCAGGTAGGGCGTGGATTGTTCCGGTCAGGCTTCCTTCCATAGCACTTGTTACAGCGAGCAACTCATCTTCATCCTTGCATCGAACCAAGATGGATGAAGGTCCGAATACTTCGGCGTGCAATTTTCGTTCGTTTAGGAAATTATTTCCTTTTGTTTCGAAAACCTGACAAGGAGCTTGGTTTGTATCCTCCTGAGAATCTGATCGATTTGAAGCTATAAGCGAATAAGTTGATTCAAGTGTTCGATTACAACTTTGGAAATTTTCAAAGACTGTACGATTTAGCATATTCGAAGGTTCTATGTCATTGACTGCCGTTTTGATTTCATCCCTAAATTGATTTACACCTTCTGCTTCCATAACGATCAACATTCCCGGCTTGGTACACATTTGACCGGCAAACAAGTTGACTGCGGCGATATACCCTCTGGCCAGTTCAATACCAGAATGCTTGAGGGCATGAGGAAGAATGATAACCGGGTTTAAGCTGCCCATTTCTGCATGGAAGGGGATGGGGATCTTGCGTCGGCTGGCCAATTTGTGCAGAGCCTTTCCTCCTTGGAAGGAACCTGTGAAGGCCGCACATGCTGTCCTTCGATGATCGACCAGTGCCCTGGTAACTGAGTGATCTGAGCCGTGAACCAGTTGGAAAGCATTAGGAGGCATCTTCGTTTCCACCAAGGCATGTTCTACTAAGACGGCCAGAGATTGACAAGTTCTTGCATGGTCTGGATGAGCTTTCACTATTACCGGGCAACCGACTGCCAATGCTGATGCAGTGTCCGTTCCCACCACCGATATGGCAAAAGGGAAATTACATGCCCCGATCACCACTACTGGGCCAAGGGGAACATTGCTCTTTAGCATACCCGGCTTCGGAATGGGTTGGCGGTCAGCTTTCGATTCTTCCTTCTTGTGCTCTTTCCACTTCTCACTTTCGGCGAGGTCTGCGAACAATTCGAGTTCAGAAATAGCCCTTTTGAGCTCAGAATGAAGACGCTCAGGTCCCAACGAAGTTTCGGAATCCGCTATTAGGACTAGGTTATCCTTTCTCGTTGTCAGATGAGTTGCGATCGAACGTAGAAACATACCTCTGTCCTTTCCAGGTAGTTTGCGGAAGGTCGAAAAGCAAGACCAGGCACTTTCCATCACACCGTCAACTTCTTGAAGAGAGGCATCTGGGTGTTCTTTTTTTTGCATACCCTTAGCTTTTTATAAATGCATGCTCTCGTAGATGTCGGCGATCTTTCGAATTGCTAAGGCATAAGCGGCCATCCTTCTGTCCTTGATTTTATCATTGGTCAGAAACTGTTCTTTGATTTCGCCGTATGACTCGCACATCGTATCTTCGAGCCCGGAGCGCACAAGATTGATTTCGTCAGGTCCAGTCAAGAGCTGCTTTCTCGACTTTTCATCTAATTTTTTACCAATACCACTTTCAATGGCATCGATGACTTTTTGGCCTTGGGCTTCGGCGAGTCGCCGATCCATACGTCCGAATCGGACATGAGATAAATTCTTGAGCCACTCGAAGTAGGAAACCGTAACCCCACCGGCGTTCAGGTAGGCATCGGGGAGAATGAAAGTTCCTTTTTCGCAAAGAATTCGGTCCGCTTCATAGGTCAGAGGTCCATTGGCTGCTTCCGCAACTACCTTAGCTTGAATTCGCTCCGCATTTAGGTGATCAATCACACCCTCCATAGCTGCCGGAATTAGTATGTCACAGGGATGTTCAAGCAATTGATTACCATTCTCAAAAAATTCAGCTTCCGGAAAGCCTTCTACTTTTCCATGCTCTTTCTTATAGTCAGACACCTCTTCCACATTGAGTCCATTTTCATTCAGTAGGGCACCGTCCCTTTCCAAAATCGCTATAATTTTGGCACCATCTTCTTCCTGGAGGAATTTGGTGGCATGATAACCGACATTACCCAGGCCTTGTACGATGATTTTCTTGTCTTCGAGTGTACCACTTAGTTTAGCCAGCACAAGGTCGTCAGCATTTCTGAAAAACTCTTGTAGCCCATATTGAACGCCCCGGCCTGTTGCTTCAACTCGCCCTGCTACACCACCAAAATGTACCGGTTTTCCCGTTACGCATCCTCTTGCATTGATGTCGGAAGGATGAAGTTTTTGGTACTCGTCCGCAATCCATGACATCATCCTTTGTCCTGTACCCATGTCTGGTGCTGGGACATTGAGTCCGGGACCGAGCAAACCTCTCTTGTCCAATTCTTGAGCGAAACGGCGAGTGATGTGCTCAAGTTCACCAATAGTGTATTTCTTTGGATTTATTTTGAGTGCACCCTTGGACCCTGCGTAAGGGATATTTACAATTGCGCATTTGTAAGTCATCAAGGCGGCCAACGCTTCAACTTCTTGTTGGTCGACGAAAGGTGCATATCGGATGCCCCCTTTTGCAGGTAGGGCATGTTCGCTGTGGGTTGCCCGCCAACCCGTGAAAATTTCGTAACCACTATTCAGTTCTACCCCAAATTTCATTTCGCATATTGCGTTGCAAGTCCGAATTTGCCGGGCCAAGCCCTTTGGTAACTTAAGGGCATCCGCAGCTTTGTTGAAGCAAAGGTCTACGCTTTCTAGAAAAGTGGTTGTTTCAATATCATTCATCCTCTTTTCCTTAAGGAATATTCAACTTGAATCAAACCAGAAGATAGCGACTGATCTAAAGAAGCCAAAAAAAAAGTCCGCCAACGGCGGACTTTTAGAAAGTGAATTACAATGGTATGCTTACCAATCGGATTGCCTGGGTGGGCGATCTTCACGGGGGCGAGCTTCGTTAACCTTAAGGTTACGTCCACCCATTTCACTGCCATTCATTGCTTCGATTGCCTTGTTTGCTTCATCGTCGTCATTCATAGTTACGAAGCCGAAGCCTTTTGAGCGACCCGAATGACGATCAGATATGATCGATGCCTTTTCTACATTTCCGTATGCGCCAAACGCATCCGCTAATTCCTGATCACTGATTGACCAAGGGAGATTACCCACATATATTTCCATTATACTATTTTTATGATTATCCTAGATCGTTTGTTAAGTGATGGGGTCGAAACCTCAAACCCAACAATCGAATAAAAAATATATTATGACATGAAAGCCTTGTAAATCAACAGCAAAAGACAAAAAATCCGTCCATAGGCAAATGTCATGGATCACGAGTATTTGTTTCCTTCTTGATTCAACTTAACTATTCAAGAATATTGCGAAGATTAGCTCATAAAGAATGGGCAAAAAGAAAAAATAATTTGTATACTAGGGGCCTTCCATGTGGCCAGTTTTAGTTTCTGTAAAACTAGGGAAACTCTTGTATTTTGATGGCACTAATTTTAAATTTTGAATTTTTCTGAATTAATTGATTTAGGGATTTTAATTAAAGAGGCCCGATTTGGCTTGCGGGGGGAATTTAAGTATGAGTGAAGTGTTTGAATGGAATTGAGTTTTTTTCAGCACCTTCTCCAATAAAAAGATCAAGTTTGTTATGATACGATTGCTCCTTACACTATTTTTTTTAATTGGGTTTTTGGGAAATCTGTTTGGTTCAAAATCTAATGAAATTGATTTCGCTCGTGAGGTTCTACCCGTTCTTTCTAACAAGTGTTTTGCATGCCATGGTCCGGACACCAAGAAGAAAGACTTGGTGAGACTCGAT
>Ga0055584_100007173_pt1 | contig 10927 bp, 12 predicted proteins | sample OSDHelmetaG_FD_58716 | JGI IMG/M metagenome (GOLD analysis project Ga0055584, IMG submission 58716) | Pelagic marine sediment microbial communities from the LTER site Helgoland, North Sea, for post-phytoplankton bloom and carbon turnover... | ecosystem: Environmental > Aquatic > Marine >...
AAAATATGGTTTATCTGATCGTGGCGTCCTGGCTGAGAAAAGTAAACACGTACGAAACCGATAGGTCGGTTTTCAAGGAGCTGCGTTGCGGTGCTCTAAGCGTGGTTAAAGCGCGGTTAAGGGCCGGTGGCAGAGGTTTGATATAGCTTGGCTGTGTCTGACCTTGATCGCGTAAACCCGGATAACTTTTGTGACAGCTCAAGCCTGTTGTGATATCGTTTCGACATGCTTGGTCTATTAGATATCTTTGGTCGGGCTGAAAGCCTTAAGTCGCTTGATCTGGCTCTACGCGAGTTCGATGTGCATCCGCGAATTGTTCCTGAGGCCGTGAAACTCGCCACTGTCAGGCTCTTGAAAAATGCATCGGGCGCTGATTCTAAACTCCCTGATGCCGTCTATACAAGTGCTGCGGAGTTGCTTAGCTATTGCCTCCTTGGTCCGGATCAGTTCGTAGCCAGCAATACCCTTAACGCAGCAAAACATGCCGAGCACCGTCTCGAGAAGGCCATCGCTGCCGGCAATGGCTTGGATGTGGATCTTATCCTTTTAGCTCTTCATTCCGGCGTCATTCATACAAAGATCGCGGACCGGTTCGACGTCGAGACCAGTGAATAGACAGTCAATGGCAAGCTACGGTCCACGCCGCACCAGGTTATCAGTGTTGCTGAATGCGGGCTATCTCGCCCATCAGGCGTGCGCCCCGGTGACATAGCGATTCCGTGGGATTGCATCGGAGTAAGCGCGCCGCACGCGATAAACAGATGTCTGCTTTCGGGATACTGCAATGCGGAAATAAGGTGCAGCTTCTTTGGCAGCAAAGGGCCGACAGCCGCCACTGAAACGATCTTCTCCGGCTCCCGCGTTTAGAACAGCCTCTATCAACAACTCCACACCAATCCCCCTCCCACAACCACCATTCTTGCACCACACCCCAAATAGCGGTAGAGCCATGCGCTGACCCTTTGACCTGACCTCTCACCAGGAGCCCCGCCCGTGGCGACGTTACAGGCCGTTCGCGGCACACACGATTTGCTTCCCGAGGCCGCGGCGAAGCACAACCATGTGGTCGCCACGGCCCGCGGTCTCGGCCAGGCCTATGGCTATGGTGAGATCGCGACGCCGATCTTCGAACAGACCGAGGTGTTCAAGCGCACGCTCGGCGATACCTCCGACGTCGTGACGAAGGAGATGTACACGTTCGAGGATAAAGGCGGCGACTCGGTCACGCTGCGCCCGGAAGGCACCGCTGCTGTCGCACGCGCCTTTATCGCCGGTAAGATGAACGACCAGCTGCCGCTGAAATTTTTCTACCACGGCCCGATGTTCCGCTATGAGCGGCCCCAGAAAGGCCGGCAGCGCCAGTTCCACCAAATCGGGATTGAGCTGTTCGGCGTCTCCGATCCGGTCGGCGACGTTGAGGTCATCGCCCTCGGCGCGCAGGTGCTGGAGAAGTTGGGCGTGCGCGACTGGTGCACGTTGGAACTCAACACCCTCGGCGACACCGAAAGCCGCGATGCCTACCGCGCTGCGCTGGTGGCTTATTTCGAGGGGCACCTGGACAAGCTCTCAGCCGACAGCAAGGAACGGCTGCACCGTAACCCGCTGCGTATCCTTGACAGCAAAAACGAGGGCGACCGGTCTATCATCGAGGACGCACCGCGCTTCGACGAGCACCTGACCCCTGCGGCGCAGGACTTCTTCGGCGCGGTCAAGGCCGGCCTGGACGACCTCGGCATCGCCTATACGCGCAACGAGCGGCTGGTGCGCGGCCTGGATTATTATTGCCACACCGCCTTTGAGTTCACCACCGACCGCCTGGGCTCGCAGAGCGCCGTTTTGGCTGGCGGGCGCTATGACGGCCTGATTGGCCAAATGGGCGGGCCGGAAACTCCCGGCGTCGGCTGGGCTGCAGGGATCGAGCGCCTGACCATGCTGGCCGAGCAATGGCCGGAGCCGCCCCGCCCCGTCACCTTCATCCCCCTGGGTGAGGCTGCCGACAAAGCTCTGCGCAAAATTGCCTTCGGCCTGCGCGGCCAAGGCATCGCCATCGATATGGGCTATAGCGGCAACCTGAAACGGCGTATGGTGCGGGCGAACAAAGCCAATGCGCGCTTGGCCGTGATTGTCGGCGACAACGAACTGGCGGAAAACCAGGCGACCCTGCGTGATATGGATAGCGGCGAGCAGCAGACCGTGCCGCTGGCCGACCTTGCCCTGCACTTGAAAGACTAGGCCAAGCCCTTGAGCCTCGACGACAAACTGAACCAGGTGTTGGAGCGGGTGGACGAACTGTCCTCACGCCTTTCCTCCGATACCGCGCTGCCACAGGCAGAGATGATCAAGCTCTCCAAGGAGTATTCTGATCTCTCGCCACTGGCCGATCTGATCCGGGATCTCCGCCAGATGCAGGAGGAGGCCCACGAGGCCGCCGTGATGATCGCCGATCCAGAAACCGACCCGGACATGCGGGACTTGGCGGAGGAGGAGTTCCAGGACCTCAAGGAGCGCTTGCCTGAGGCGGAGCACGCCATCCGCCTGGCGCTGATCCCAAAGGACGAAGCTGACGCCAAGAACGCCATCCTCGAAGTCCGCGCCGGCACCGGTGGCGACGAGGCTGCATTATTTGCCGCCGACCTGTTCGCCATGTACCGCAAATACGCCGAATTACAGGGCTGGCGCTTTGAGCCCATGGAGATTTCCGAGAACGATGTGGGCGGCTACAAGGACGCCAGCGCTCAGATCACCGGCACCGACGTCTTCGCCCGCCTCAAGTTCGAAAGCGGCGCACATCGGGTGCAGCGCGTGCCGACGACCGAGGCCAGCGGCCGCATTCACACCTCCGCCGCAACCGTTGCCGTGCTGCCAGAGGCGGAAGAGGTCGACATTCAAATCAATACGGACGACTTGCGCGTCGATGTGTTCCGCGCGTCCGGTGCCGGCGGCCAGCACGTCAACACCACGGAATCGGCGGTGCGGATCACGCACATTCCCTCCGGCGTCGTCGTCTCGATGCAGGACGAGAAATCCCAGCACAAGAACCGCGCCAAAGCGATGACTATCCTGCGCTCCCGCCTGTATGAGCATCAGCGCCAGACCCTGCATGACGAGCGCGCGTCCGACCGCAAGAGCCAGGTCGGTTCTGGCGATCGGTCCGAGCGGATTCGCACCTACAACTTCCCGCAAGGCCGCGTCACCGATCATCGCATCAACCTGACGCTCTACAAGCTGGACAAAGTCCTGAACGGCGAAGCGCTGGATGAATTGGTCGAAGCGCTCATCGCCGAAGATCAGGCCGAGCGCCTAACGCAACTGACATGATCTACCCGCTATGACGGACGCACCGGCGACGGTGGCAGATGCCATGCGCCAGACGGCCCTGGCGCTGGCAGAAATGCACATGCCCGACCCGCGGCGCGAGGCAAGGCTGCTGCTGGCGGTAGCGCTGGACGCAGAGCCCTTACAGCTGGTGACCGAGCCGCAACGACCGATGTCCGCCTCAGACCGTGCGGCCCTCAGCGCCGCCCTGGCCCGCCGCCTGGCTGGTGAACCGCTCAGCCGTATCGCTGGCACCCGCGGCTTCTGGACCCTGGACCTGGCCATCTCCCCCGCCGTGCTAGACCCGCGCCCAGAGACCGAACTGCTGGTGGAACAGGCGCTGGCACATGTCCGCCATCGCCACAATGAGCCCTTGCGGGTGCTGGATTTGGGAACCGGTAGCGGCTGCATTCTGCTGGCCCTATTGGCAGAACTGCCGAATGCACTGGGGATTGGGGTTGATCGCAGCCAGGAAGCGCTGGCAATGGCCAGGACCAACGGCGAAAGCAGCGATTTCGCCAGCCGCACCCTCTGGGTTTCAGGGAATTGGGCTGACGCAATCACCGGCTCGTTCGACATCATCGCCTCTAACCCGCCCTATATCCCCGCCGGCGCGCTCGCTACTTTGGACCGCAGCGTCCGTGCCCATGACCCCGCTGCGGCCTTGGATGGCGGGCCGGATGGGCTAGCGGCTTACCGCTTGCTGATCCCGACCATCCCGCGACTGCTGACCTCGGATGGAATAGCCTGCCTGGAAGTTGGGCGCGGTCAGGCACCACAGGTCGCCGAGATGGCAGCCAAAATTGGTTGCACCACGCAAATTCTTGTAGATTTCGCCGGAATTCAACGATGTGTAACCGTCATGCGCTAAAAAGGGACTTGCAAAGCCCCATAGTCTCGATAGGTTGCTTACTGAACGGTTGGCTGCGATTGCGGCTTTACCGATGGCGGGCTCAGACACTGCAAATCGCCCACCTATCGCGGTTCTAACACAGCCGGCGTATACGCCGAGACGCGAACCGCACAAACGGTTGTATAACCGATACTATAATTTTAACTCGGCACCTGTAAAGACGAAGGACCGATGAAGCAAGGTATCCCCACGCGACGCACGCGCGGACGCGGTAATAATAATAATAACAATAACCGTGGCCGCCAGCAAAACAACGTTCGGAACCAGCAAATGGATTCGAACGGTCCTGTCGGCCGTTTGCGCGGCACGCCGCAGCAGATCTTTGACCGATATTCCGCCTTGGCCCGCGATGCATCGACATCGGGCGACATGGTCCTGGCAGAAAACCTGTGGCAGCACGCGGAACACTTTGTCCGCCTGTTGAATCTAACGGCACCCCAGCAGCAGCAGAATGCCCAGCAAGACCAGCGCTCGGGCAATGGCCGTGATGACGTCTATGATTTCAATGATCAAGACGAGGGTTCGGACAACAACGCCGTCAACAACAGGCCGGAACCCCGTCAGCAACAGCAACGCCCCGAAGTAACGCAGCAGCCCAAACCGCAGGCGGAGCAAACTCCGCAAGCAGCCCCAACTCCGGAAGCGGTGCCTGCGAATCCACAGACGCCACAGCCAGTCTGGACTCCAGCTGACGCGCAAACGGCCAGCGAAGAAACCCAACAGCAGCCGGAACCAGAGCAACGCACAGGCCCACCTCGCCGTCGTCGTCGCACACGCTTTCAGCGTCAACAGGATGCTGATGAGGCCGCTGCCGCTGCCGGCGGCACGCCTGCTGCACCAGCAGCACCTGAAGCTACGCCCGCGGCACCTGAGACTGCGCCACAGCCAGCACCGGCGCTTGCCCTGCCAGAAGATCGGTCTCCTGCAGCGCTGATTGACCTGCTAACCCAGGCCGAAAACAACGCCGGCAATTCTGACGACGACCGCCGGCCAGAGCAGACGGAAGATTCTGCGGCCTAGCCGGCTCTACTGCGCAACCGGCGGCAGGTCGGCTAATCGAAGCGGACCTAGCCACAAGCCGCCGTTGCGCAGATCAAACGGCAGCGCCACCTCAGCCTTACCGGTTGCGCCGCGGGCTGAGAACAGGCCAAGGCCCATCGTCAAAAGCGATTGCTGCTTGGCCTGAATCCACCCGGCTTTGATTGCGCTGGCAACCAACCGGGCTGGCTCGCGCATCCGCAGGGTAACTTTGCCCTCGCCACGCAGCGCCTTATCCAAGCCGACAACGCCTTCAGCTGTGCCTTGCAATGCACCGAATTGAACTTGCAGATCGTGCACGGTCAGCAGCCCGCCACCTGCCTGCCAGGCCCGAGCGCCGGACGCATCAAAACTGGTTGGTATCGGTTGAACCCCCGCCCGTAGAGAGGCTGACTGCAATGCCGTTCCCAGGCCGGTATCCTGTGGCAGCGTCACGTCAGCCAGATCCACTTGCAGTTCCAGCGCGTTCATAGCAAAAGGCACCTGCCCCGTCGCATCCAATCGGGCGATGGTCAACGGCGCAGCGTTCAAGGCCTCCGATTTTGCTGCCACATCTGCCAGCGCGATGACCAATTGCCATCCGGCCTCCGTGTCCCTCGGGTGGATCGCCCCTGAAGCCGCAGCAATAGTCGTTACAACTACCCCAGCCTCGCCACCTGTATCGGTGCGCCAGCGGTGCTGCCCTTCCACCAAGAAATTCAGACGCTGCGGCGCCCACGGCCGCGCCTGCACCCGCAACAGGTCTGCCACACCCTGCAACGGCTGCCGCTGGCCTGCCCCCTTGGTTTGCGTGAACGCGACGCCGTGAATGTTCCATTCCAGCTGCAGCGGAAAGCCGGACTGTTCCAGCTCCTCATAGCGCAGGTCATAGCCTTGTTTGGCCATCTGTTTCTGAACGTTGGCCAACTGGCGTTCGCCCAGGCTAATGGCAAAGAACCACCAGATGACCGCGAAACCCACAACCGCAAACGCCAAAAGGCCGACAACGGTTAACCAGAGCCGCATGGCTCCTCCTCCGCCCGTTCTACGGGCTGTAACATGGCTGACGCCAGCGCTTGCTCAAATGCTGCGCGCGGCAGACCGCTGGGAATTGGCGGATGGATTACGACACGGACGCAGCCCGGGCGACGCAAAAAGCTGTTGCGTGGCCAATACAGACCAGAATTGAGGCTGACCGGCACCACCGGCAAGTCCAGCGCGCTGTATAGCGCGCGCACTCCAGGCTGTAGTGGCACGCTTTTGCCAGGCGCAACCCGTGTGCCCTCGGGAAAGATAATCAGCGAATGACCGCTGCGCACCCGCTCGCGCGCTTGGGTTAGAAGTTTGCGCACCGCAGCCGAACCCGCCTTGCGGTCCAGCGCGATCTGGCCAGAGCGAGACAGGTACCATCCTACCAATGGTGCGCGCAGCAACTCTTGCTTCAACACAAACAGGCCATCGGGGCGAATGGTGGGGAACAGATAGGTCTCAAAGGCCGATTGATGCTTGGACGCGATCACAATCGGGCCGGGCGGCAACTCTCCCTCAATCCGATAAGTGATGCCTACAGTCCACCGAGCCCAGGTCAGTACAAACCGCCCCCAGACACCGCCCATCCACCGCGCCCATCGCGGCGGGCCCAGCAGAGTCGGCAGTCCAGCAATTGCCAACACCGCTGTGCCGAGGAAAAATCCCAAATGGAACACAAGGGCGCGCAAAATCGCCATTACTTGCGGCCTTCCCTATCAAACTCTGGCAGTGCCAATGCCAACACATACTTGCCGAATTCTACGACCACCAACCGCCATGCCCTCAAATCCAGCCACCAGGATCGCTCGGACCATTGCGGTGGGAACACCGGATGCGGGACGACCGTGATACCGGGCAGCGCTTTGCGAAACAACAGCATGCTGCGGGGCATATGATACCAAGACGTCACCAAATGCACCTGCCGTAATTTGTGCTGGCTGACCCATCGCGCCGCCGCCGCTGCATTGCCAGCGGTATTGCCTGCGTCATAGTCCAAATCCACGCAACACTCTGGCGCCGCCTGACCGGTTTCTGCCAACACCGCTGATAGCGGCGTGTTTGGATAGACACCGGTAATCAACAATCTGCCACCGCTTTGGGTCAACAATGCCAATCCGGTCGCCACGCGGGCATATCCGCCGGTTGGGACCACAATACCATCGCCGCCGGCAATGGGTGGTGGCGCCTCTATCTCTGGAAGCATACGCAGGAACAGCACAAAGCCAATCAGCCAAGCCGCAGCGATCACCACCAGCAGGCGCCTGCCCCAAACCATCACCTTAAGGCATTCGCCGCAATTGGAACGATGCGGTTCTGGCCGCCACCAATACCGTAAAAATCACAAAGCCCAACGGCACCAAAGCCAACCACACCCAATCCAATGCATCCAACCGCAGGACTGGCAAGAAGGTTTCGTCCAACTCACGGGATGCCGCCGTTAACACAACCAACAAGCCCAAGGCCAGCGCGAAGCCCAGAACAGCACTGATCATTGCGGAAATACCGGCCTGACGCACCAACCCTCGCACAACAAAGCGGTCGCTGGCACCCAATTGATGCAACAGCGTGATCGCCTGATGGTGAATCGCCATGCGGCTGAGCGTCAGGAACAACGCGGTTAACCCAGTTACGACGATCACCAGGATCAAACCCCCAGCGATACCAAGACGTAGCCAACTGACATAGTTCACCAACCTCTCCCGCCATTCGCGGTGGTTGTCGACAATAGCGTTGGCGGCCACACCGGTTGCCAGGCGAGAGATATCATCCGCTGTGGTTGTGCTGTCCTGCTGCAACTCCACATGCAAAACAGGCGGCAATGGTAGGGCCGAGGCATCAAAATCATCACCCAACCATGGCTTCAACAGGCGGCTGACGCTCTCCTTCGGGATCCGTTCTACCGAGGCGATGCCGGGCTCTGCCCGTAATCGCCGCACCAATGCGTCGGCACGGTCTTCATCCTGTGCTGCGTTATCGCTGGGCGGCAATTGCACCGTCAGGATAGTTGGTACCGCAGTTCGCCATTGCACCAGGGTTCGCTCCGCCGCCAACAGACCCGCAGTGGCTACAGTCGCCAAAAACACGGCCAGCACCAGCAGCCAAGGCAGATAGCGACTGGCAGCATCCGATTGAAATATCTGAAAGTGCCGCCGCATCAAGTCTATACCTCCGTACCGCGCAACACGCCGATTGATTGCACCTGCCCGCCAGCCAAATGCAGGACCGGGTATTGGAGGCTGCGCACCAGATGGTTGTTATGAGTCGCAATCACAACCGTCGTGCCCTCACTATGCAAGGCCTGAAACAGACGGATGACGCGCATGCCGATCTCATCGTCAATACTACCGGTAGGCTCATCCGCCAGCAGCAATTGCGGCCGGCCGATTACCGCCCGGGCAATCGCCACGCGTTGCTTTTGTCCGCCAGACAAGGTTTGCGGCAAAGCGTCAAGCCGATCCCCCAAGCCAACCCACTCCAACAACTCACTGGCCTGGGCGCGACGTTTGCTTTCGGCGACGCCATCCACCCGCAAGGGCAGGGCCACATTTTCCAGCACGCTCAGATGATCCAGCAAGCGGAAATCCTGAAACACCATACCGATTTGCCGCCGCAGCGCCGCGCGCTCGGTCCGGGGCAAAGCCATTGGGTCATGGCCCAGCACACGCAGCCGACCGCTGTTGATCGGCATGGCAAAGCCAATCACGTTCAACAGTGTGGTCTTCCCCGCACCACTGCCGCCCGTGACAAAGGTGAAGGAGCCCGGCGAGAGGGCGAATGTCACGCTGTCCAGCGCGGCACCGCCGCCAGGATAGACCACGGATACATTGTCCAGCGCGACGACTTCGGCTGGCGCTGCCGGATCCGGGCCGGCGTCGAAAGTGGGGTCGGTAATCATGCCGGACATGGGCAGGCTCTATTGGTTGCTGTCATCTGGAGTCTTTAGCATTTTGCAGGTATGGTTGGTCGATCTTTAATCTTTGGGTGAGCGCTGCAAGCCGCGTGCCGCATCTTGCTCCATCGCCTCAACCGGTTCGAGTGCCACATGCAACTGACTTGCCCTAACTGCGAAACACAATTCAGCGTTCCTGATAATGCGCTCGGCGCCAATGGACGAAGCGTTCAATGCAGCCGCTGCCAGCATGTTTGGCATGCACGGGCCGATGATCATCTGCATGACCCTTCTCAAAGTGATCCGCCGGCATTGCAGCCTGCCGATAGCGAGCCCGGTGCGGAGGTGCCGGACGCGTACGACCACGACACAGACAAACCGCCGATAGCTGGCGATGGTGACACCTATGCCGATTCGCGGCCTCCGCAAACCGCTAACGCTGTGACCAGTGTCGAAGCGCAGGTGCAAAATGTGGATGAGGCTCCGCCTGCCTGGGATCAGCCACTGCCGCCGTATCCTTATATGGAAAGGCCACCCCGCCGCCGCGGTTGGACTCGGGTGATCATCGGCTTACTGCTGCTGTTCGCGATGGCGGCCAGCTATATCCTGCGCAACGATATTGCGGAAGGCGTGCCCGCCAGCAAACGCATCTATGGGCTGGCTGGCATCCCATTGCGCCAAGTCGGCGAAGGCCTGGCATTTGTTGATCTGGCGTCCGGTGCCGCAACCGACAATCCACAAATGCTGCAGGTGAGTGGCTTCGTCCAGAATACATCCGACCTCCGCCGGGCGCTCCCATCCATCCGCATCATGGTTTTGGACTCACAAAAGAACACCCTGGCCGATGTCGTGCGTGATGCCCCGGCCCCTGTGATCGACCCTCGCGGCGTACTGCGCTTCAGCTACGAATTGCCTGCGCCAAACCAAACGGTCGAGGGATTGAAGGTTGAAGTGCGCTTCACCCGACCAGACAATCAATAACGCCCGCCAGTTCACCGCATCCATCGATGAAGGAAATGCCCAGATGACCATCGCCGATCTTGTCCAGCAAATGTCCAAAGCCGTCGCCAGCAGCGATCCACAAGCGGCCGTCCGCGCTGAAATGGAGACGCTGAAGGGCGACCTGGCCGGCATCGCTAAGATGCTGGACTACCTGCCCGGCACAGGCGGCAACGCCAATCAGGCCTTTTTCCGTGCACCAAACCTCAGCCTGCTCAAGGTCAGCTTCCCAAACGGTCGCCGCACGCCGCCGCACAATCATGGCACCTGGGCCAACATCCTTGTGCTGTCGGGCAGCGAGAAGAACACGCTCTACCGCCGCAATGCCGACGAAACGCTGGAGCGCGATCATGAGATCGTGCTGACGCCCGGCTCCCTGGTCACCATTCCTGCCAACATGGCCCATGTCGCCGAATGCCTAGGTGACGAGCCAGCCATTGGCCTGCATGTCTATGGTGCCAACGTCTTGGGCATCGACCGCTTGATGTGGGACCCGGATACACTGCAGGCACATCCACTGGATTGGCGCAAGTATGAGCCGCTGGCGCTACGAGCGTCCGCAATGAACGGTGCTCCCTGATCCAGAAGCACTGATTTTTTGGCCGGTGTGATGAAAGTCATAGGGACATTCGGTAGTTCACGATAACGTTGCAAAGATTGGGGCCACCACAACCTCTCAACATGGAGACCACTAATGTCATTTAGGTCTAAGAGCCTGACTCAAAAGTTCAGTTGCAATAGCAATACCTTGCCAGGCGTCTGGT
>Ga0055584_100007174_pt1 | contig 10927 bp, 11 predicted proteins | sample OSDHelmetaG_FD_58716 | JGI IMG/M metagenome (GOLD analysis project Ga0055584, IMG submission 58716) | Pelagic marine sediment microbial communities from the LTER site Helgoland, North Sea, for post-phytoplankton bloom and carbon turnover... | ecosystem: Environmental > Aquatic > Marine >...
AGAAAATTTGGATACCTCACCAACCCTCGCCGAGTTTTCACACGGTCTGGACCGTTCTGGAACTTGTACCAGCTCGGCCCGGAACACAGCCTGAGTTATCGGGGACGCCGCCGTCGCAGCCGCAAACTCCATCCGCGCTGGCGCGCAGCACTACCGAAACGCCATCCGCAGATTCAGGACCGCAAATCCCCTGCCGTTTGCGCGGTGAAGTTCGGTTTCTGTCCGCCAGCGCCTGCCGCCAGATGCAAGGCGTCGTGATGCAATAGGTTAGCCGTTGAATTGGGAAAAGGTTTGTCATGGCCGAAGCGCTGCTTCTGATCGACATTCAGAACGACTTCTGCCCCGGCGGAGCGTTAGGAGTGCCGGATGGCGATGCGGTGGTGCCAATTGCCAATCGGCTTGCCAGACAGTTTGAGCACGTCTTGCTGACTCAAGATTGGCACCCACCCGGCCATTCGTCCTTTGCCAGTCAGCATGCCGGTAAGTCGCCATTCGAAACCATATCCTTATCCTATGGCGCGCAGACCCTATGGCCGGACCATTGCGTGCAAGGCACAAGCGGCGCTGATTTCCATCCCGACTTGAACGTCACCAAGGCGGAGATGATCATCCGCAAGGGCTTCCGGCCGACTATCGACAGCTATTCCGCATTCTTCGAGAATGACCACACCACGCCAACCGGCCTCACCGGATATCTGCGCGAACGCGACATTTCGGAGTTGGTCATGGTTGGCCTGGCTTATGATTTCTGTGTGCAGTATTCGGCACTGGACGCAAGCCGCCTGGGCTTCACAGTGACCGTCGTGCAATCGGCTTGCCGCGCCATCAATCTGGATGGCTCCGCCGCCACAGCGACAGAGGCTATGCGGGCCGCAGGCGTCCGCCTGACGGAAACGCTCTGACACTCGAGATAGGGTAAATCCGATGAAATTGCTGCTCTGGCCCGGCGATTTACTAGCCTCACTCGCGGGATTGCCAAAGGATTCGGAGAATCGCATGATCCTTCGGATGTGGGCCAATACTGTGATCTGGGGCGCCATATCGTCGGTCATTCTGGTGATGGTTTTGGCCTGATAACTTGGATAATGATGCTATGACAGTCTCCCCCATCATCGCCACGCCAAAGCGCGCCGCCTACGACGTCGTCATTGTCGGCGGCGCCATGATGGGCTCATCCACCGCCTGCTTTCTGGCGCTAAATCCAAATTTTGACGGTCGCGTATTGGTAGTGGAGCGAGACCCGACCTACGAGAATGCTGCGACCACCCGCACCAATTCCTGTATCCGCCAGCAATATTCTACTGAGATCAACATTCGCATCTCCCAGTTCGGCGCGGAGTATGTGAAGAATTTCCGAGAGCACCTGGGCAATGACCCAGAGGTGCCGCGCGTGCCGCTACAAAGCTTTGGCTACATGTACCTTGCCGGAGACCAACCCTTCGCGGATGTGTTGCGCGCCAACCAGGCGGTCCAGGCCGCCTGTGGTGCTGGCACAAAGCTGATGACCGCGGATCAGATCGCGGCGGACTACCCCTTCTACAATGTCGACGACATCGTCCTCGGCAGCCACAACCTGCAGGACGAGGGCTATTTCGAAGGCTCAACCCTGTTCGACTGGTGGAAGCGCAAGGCACGCCAGAATGGCGTCGAATATATCACCAATGAGGTGGTTTCCATCCAACGCACCGGCGACCGGATTGAAAGTGTCACACTCGCCTCCGGTGAGCGCGTGGCCTGCGGCTGGCTGGTTAACGCGTCCGGCACCCGTGGTGCAAAAACAGCGGCGATGGCGGGGATTAATATCCCGATTGAACCGCGCACCCGCTTTACGTTCGTGTTTTCCGCGGAAGATAAGCTAGACCGTGACCTGCCACTGACCATTGATCCTTCCGGCGTGCATGTGCGCACCGACGGCGCATACTACCTCTGCGGTTGCCCGCCGGAGGATGATCGGGCTGTCGATTTTGATGATTTCGAGGTGAACTACGACGTTTGGGAGGACAAACTCTGGCCCGCTCTTGCCCACCGGGTGCCGGCCTTTGAGCGGATCAAAATTCAGACTGCCTGGATGGGCCATTACGACTACAACACCCTCGACCACAACGCTATCGTTGGCCCGCACGACGAAGTGTCAAATTTCCTGTTCTTAAATGGCTTTTCCGGCCACGGCTTCCAACAATCCCCCGCCATGGGCCGCGGCACAGCAGAATGGATCACCCACGGCGAATTCCGCTCGCTCGACCTCTCGCCTTTAGGCTACGGCCGCATTGCCCACGGAGAGCCCTTCCTGGAACGCGCCATTATCTAGCCATTCTATCCCAATCGGCGTAGGGTCCAGCGAATTTCCTATTCTTGCCTCCAGAGAGCTCTGCCCGATGCGCGATTTCCACCAACCAACCCGCTCCGCCGCTCGCGCCATGAATGCCATGGTGACCACGTCCCAGCCGAGTTCCACGCTAGCGGGCATCGAGATGCTGAAGGCTGGCGGCAACGCGCTGGATGCTGCCATTGCTGCGGTGGCGGTGCAATGTGTGACGGAGCCAGGTTCCACAGGCATCGGCGGTGATTGCTTTTGCCTCTACAAGCCGGCGAATGGCCCTTTGGTCGCCCTGAATGGTTCCGGCCGTGCGCCAGCCGCTGCAAACGCTGCATGGTATGCCGACCAAGGCATTACCAAGCTGGAAACAACCTCGCCCCACACCGTCACCGTGCCGGGCGCGGTCGATGCCTGGGAAACCCTCCTGCGCGACCATGGCACCAAGAGCCTAGAAGATTGCCTGCAAGCCGCTATTGGCTATGCGGAGAACGGCTTTGCCGTGCACGACCGCGCTTCGCTCGACTGGCAGCTTTCGGTGGATAAGCTCTCCATCGACGAGGCAGCCAAGCGCATCATGTTGAAGGGCGGCGGCGCGCCTAAGGAAGGCACTGTCTACCGCCAGCCGGAACTGGCCGCGACCCTGCGCAAGATCGCCAAGGGCGGGCGCAATGCATTCTACACAGGCGAAGTGGCGGAGGATCTGGTCAGCCACCTGCGCTCCAAAGGTGGCCTGCACACGTTGGACGATTTCGCGAACAACACGCCGGAATATGTCAACCCGATCATGACCGACTACAAGGGCTATCAGGTCTATGAATGCCCGCCGAACGGCGTCGGGATCATCGCACTGCTGATGCTGAACATGTGGGAGGGCTTTCAACAGCCCGACGACCCGCTGGACATCACCCGCCTGCACCGCATGGCGGAGGTTAGCCGCCTCGGTATTCGCGACCGCAACGCCTTTGTTGCCGACCCGAACATGGCTGACGTGCCGCAAGACCTGCTGCTGTCCAAGGGCTATGCCGAGCGCCTGCGCGGCCTGATCGATGACACGCGCGCCATGCCAGACCTGCCGCCTCCGGGCCTCGATAAGAATGGTGACACGGTCTATCTCTGCGTCGTCGATAAGGACGGCAATGCCTGCTCCTTCATCAACTCCACGTTCCACGGCTTTGGCAGCGGCATTGTTGGCCCGAAAACTGGCGTGATCCTGCAAAACCGAGGTTGGGGCTTCACGCTGGAGCAAGGCCACCCCAACGCCATCCAAGGTGGCAAGCGCCCGGCACATACCATTATCCCCGGCATGCTGATGAAGGATGGCGAGGCGGTGATGCCGTTCGGGGTTATGGGCGGCAACTACCAGCCGGTCGGCCACACCTGGGTGCTGTCCAACATGATCGACTATGGCATGGACCCGCAGGCGGCGATCGCCCTGCCACGCGTCCTCAGCTATGGCGGCAAGCTGGAGCTCGAGACCACCATCGGCCCAGCCATGGCCAGCCAGTTGCGCGCCATGGGCCACGACTGCGAATACCTCGTGCGGCCACACGGCGGCGGCCAGGCCATCTGGATTGACCGGAAAGAAGGTGTTCTGACTGGCGGCAGCGAAACCCGGAAAGACGGGTTGGCTCTCGGCTATTGATGCCAAGGCCGCACCGCGGTTAACGTTATGCCATTGGCTGCCTCTACCCCTTCACCCTGAGCCTGTCGAAGGGTCTGCGCGTGCGCCCACTCACCCTTCGACAGGCTCAGGGTGAAGTCTTGTTTCCAGGTTCATCACGATGACCGCCCCTGCCACCCCAATTCCGCCACTCTCCCGCGATGCCCGCGTTATCGGGCTGGTCGGCGCGGCGCATTTCTTCAGCCATTTCTACCAATTGGTTCTGCCGTCGCTGTTCGTCTTCATGGCGGAATCGACCGGGCGCAGTTATGTGGAGCTTGGCCTGCTGGTCACCGTGTTCAGCGTCATGAGTGGTGTTGTCCAGACGCCCATCGGCATCATGGTCGATAAGATTGGTGCGCGCTGGCCCTTGATCTTGGGCTCTGCCATACTGTCCGCCAGTGTGTTGGGCTATGGCTTGGTTAATTCGTATGAGGGCATGCTGGTGCTGGCGGTGATCGGCGGTGCGGCCAATGCGATTTATCACCCGGCCGATTTCTCGATTCTGGCCGGCAAGGTGCATGAAAAGCGGCTAGGCCGCGCGTTTTCGCTGCACTCCGTCGCCGGCAATATGGGCTGGGCGTTGGCCCCAGTGGTCATGGTGCCGTTAGCCAGCTTCTATAGCATCGAGACGGCGTTTATCGTCGCCGGCTGCATGGGCCTGGCCACCTCTGCCGTGTTGGTGTTGCAGGTTGGACACCTTGATACCGACACCAACCGAGAGAAGCGCGTCCAGCGCCAGACCAAGACCAAACCCGCTGCGACCGGCGCCGCCAACCCCGGCTGGAAACTGCTGTTGACCCGCGCAGCCCTGTTGCTGCTGGCCTTTCAGATAATCCACGCTATGGCGTTTGGCGGCATCCGCAATTTCAGCGTCGCGGCGCTGACCGCCTTCACCGATAATCCGACAGAGTGGATTGCGGCGGCCCTCACCGGCTATTTGATTGGCGCATCCGTTGGCAATTTGGCCGGTGGCTATGCGGCGGATAAAACTGGCCGGCCACATTTGATCTTCTACTTCAGCATTTTGAGCATCGCCGCTATGACTGCCCTGATCGGCACGGTCGATATGTCGGCGGTCGTGCTGGTGATCGTGTTCGTCATTGCCGGCGCGCTCAACGGCACATTGCTGCCGGTGCGAGACCTTTTGGTGCGGGCGTTAGCGCCCAAGGAGCAATTGGGCACGCTCTACGGTTTCACGTCGTCAGGCCTCAGCCTGGGCAACGCGATTACACCGCTGATTTATGGCTGGCTGATGGACAACGGCAACCCCCGCTGGATTTTCTACACCAGTGCTATTCTCATGCTGGGGGCGCTAGCAACATACGTCGAGGCGCGGAACGAGCAGGTGAAATAGCCTGGATTTTGTCCACGTGCAGGTGACCAACCCAAACCTGCTATCAATCACTTACCCTTTCCCTGAACTTGATTCAGGGTCCATGCCTAAGAGCCAATCAGAAAGTCCGTACTCTGCAATTCGGCTCTCCGGCATGGATCCCAAATCAAGTTTGGGATGAGGGTATTGGGGGCCTCTACCCCTCTACCTCAACCACCGCATCGATCTCCACCGCAAAGCCCAGCGGTAGGCTTGGGACACCAACGGCAAAGCGGGCGTGCTTGCCCTTGTCGCCGAATATATCGACCATCATGTCGCTGGCGCCGTTGATCACTGCCGGGTGCTGGTCGAACTCTGGCGCACAGGCGACGAAGCCGCCCAGTTTGACGATGCGCTTAACCTTGTCGAGTGAGCCCACGGTGGCATTCACCTGCGCCAGAATTGCCAACGCGCACAACTGTGCCGCCTTCTGGCCGTCTTCTAGCGATACATCCTCGCCCAGCTTGCCTTTCACCGCCTGGCCACCAGCAGCGGAGACCTGGCCGGAGACGAACACCAGATTGCCGGAGCGAACGGCTGGTACATAGTTCGCCACTGGCTTTGGCGCGTCTGGCAGGGTTATGCCGAGCTCTTTTAGACGGGCGTCGATGCTCATGACGGAGGTTCCTCTTGCATGGAGACTGAAAGTTCGGGCCTTTATAGAGACAATCTTGGCACACTCCCACCCTCTTCACCCCCGCCAGCCTCATCATCCAGAAAGTCCCACTCTTGCCAGCCAGATATCGTCTAGATCAACTGCTCGTCGAACGTGGCCTGGTCGAGAGCCGCAGCCGTGCCCAGGCGCTAGTGCTGGCCGGCGTGGTGTTTAGCGGCGAGCGCAAGCTAGAGAAGCCCGGAACCCAATTGACGTCTGACACGCCTCTGGAAGTCCGTGGTCGCGATCACCCTTGGGTCAGTCGTGGCGGCTTGAAGCTGGTACATGCGTTGGAGGCGTACGACCTGTCGCCGCAAGACGCCGTCTGCATCGATGTTGGCGCGTCGACCGGCGGTTTCACCCACGTGCTATTGGAGCATGGTGCTGCCCGCGTTTACGCGGTAGATGTCGGCCACGGTCAGTTGGCTTGGTCGATGCGCCAGGATGAACGGGTGGTGGTGCTGGAGAAAACCAACGCCCGCCGCCTGACAGCCGAACATATCCCCGAGCCGGTGGATTGGGTGGTGTGCGACGCCAGCTTTATTGGCCTCGCCACCGTGTTGCCCGCAGCCTTGGCGTTGGCCAAGCCCGCGGCGCATCTGGTCGCCCTGATCAAGCCGCAGTTTGAGGCTGGACGGGACCAGGTGGGCAAGGGCGGCGTCGTCCGTGATCCAGCGGTGCATGAGGCCGTTTGCGAGCGCATCCGTGCCTGGACGGCGAGCGCTGGCTTCACTGTGCAAGGTATTGTTGAAAGCCCAATTAAGGGCCCCGAAGGAAACGTGGAGTTTTTGCTTGTCGCTCACCGCTCGCCCTGATCGGGCCCTCGAAGTCACCATTGACCGTCTTGGCGGTCGCGGCGACGGCATTGCCGAAACGCCCGCCGGCCCGGTCTACGTGCCAAACGCCCTGCCCGGCGAGGATATACTGGTGCGCCTCGGCAAAGCGCGGGCCGAAGGTATGGCCGGCAAGGTGGTCGAGCGACGCTCTGACTCTGCCGACCGCGTTGATCCCACCTGCCGGCATTTTGGCCGTTGCGGCGGCTGTGCCACCCAGCATATCGGCCAAAGCGCCTACGCCGCTTGGAAGCGCGACCTGCTGCTGGAGGCGCTCGCCCGCCGCGGCTTTGAAGACCCCAGCATCGTCGCAGACATTGTTCTTTGTCCGCCGGAGCGCCGCCGCCTGCGTTTTGCTGCAATCGGGCGCAAGGGTGACGCGGTACTGGGCTTCAACGCCCGCGGCTCCAACCAGGTCATCGACCTGGAAATGTGTAGCATTGCCGAGCCGCGCATCGTCGCGGTTCTGCCAGCATTGCGTGAGGCGCTCGGCGACGTACTGACGCCGAAAATGACGTGCGATGTCGAGATCGTCGCCGCGGAGAATGGCCTGGATATACTGCTGGTCTCGCGCGTCTCCATGAACGGCAAGCGTCGTCAACGCCTGATCGATTTCGCTGGCGAGCATGGCGTGGTCCGGGTCGGCTTCCAGGGCGACGAGCGGTTTCCGCCAGAGACGATCATCCAGTTTGAGGCGCCGGTGGTGCATTTCGGTGCAACCTCTATGCCATTCCCATCAGGCGCTTTCCTGCAGCCCAGTGCTGCGGGCGAAAAGGCGTTGCGCGAGGCTGTGCAGCTGCTGATCCCGCCAGGTGCGATGCGCATCGTGGAGCTGTTTAGCGGTTGCGGCGCATTCGGCATTCCCCTGGCTGCTGCCGGTTTCCGCGTGGCTGCCTATGAGGCGGAAGAGCCGATGATATACGCGATGGGGCAGGTGGCAGGCCGCGCCGATTTGGGTGGACGGATCTCTGGTCGTGTCCGCGATTTGGCCCGCCAGCCGGTTCGGCCGGAGGAGATGGATGGCGTGGATCTCGTACTGCTCGATCCGCCGCGCAATGGCGCAACGGCCCAGATTGAGCAGATCGCAGACAGTGACGTACCGGCGGTCGTCTACGTCTCATGCAACCCCGCCAGCTTTGCTCGCGACGCCGGCACGCTGGCCGACAGCGGCTACACCCTCCGGCAGGTGATCCCAGTAGACCAGTTCGTCCACACGGCCCACTTGGAGCTGGTGGCGCTGTTCCAACGGGAAGCCGCCGGGGCCTAAAACCCCGGCCGTTCGCCTTAACGCCCTTCGAACGTGCGATCTTTTTTCGGCGTCAGATCATAGGGGAAGCCATAGCCAGGCATCGCCTTGATTGCATCGCTCCAGCGCACGATATTCGGCCAGCGGGTGATCTCCAGTCCGCCCTCGGCCATGAAGACCATGCGGCTCCAACAGCCGATGTCGGCAATGCTGAAGGCGTCGCCCACCAGCCAGTCGCGACCCTCCAGCGCCTGATCGACAAAGGTGAGCGCTGCCTCTGCCTCTGGCCGGAAATAGTCCATAATGGCGGGGTGGACCTCGCGAAAGCGGCTGTAATGGCGAACTTTGGCGACATTGGTGATGTTGCCAGCCTCCCAGGCCAGCCACTCGCGCGCCTGCCAGCGGTCCTGCTCGCTCGCCGGCTCGAACACGTCGGTGGTGCCTGCCAGATAGTCGAGGATCACGTTGGAATCGACGATTGTCAGGCCCTGGTGGCAAAGCACCGGCACCTTGCCATAGCGGTTGACCTGCTGGCGATAGGCGTCGGTAAACTGCCAGCCCTTCTTCAGGTTCACCGTGCGGAAATCGAACGACAGGCCGGACAGGCTCAAATACAGCATCGGCTTAAACGTGCTGCTCGACGTGAAGCTGCCATACAGCGTCAGCCGCTGCGGGTCGGGTGCTGGATAGCCCCCAGGGGCATCAGAAATAAGCTGGTCCGTCATGTAGGCCTCTTTTTCGGCACGCTTGCGCCCTGATGATTCCCGCGTATTTTACCATGCTTATGGCCGTTCCATAAAATGGTCTTCACAGGAGCACTGTAATGAAACTCACAATCCGCCTGGCCATGTTGGCCGCTGCTGCTTCGCTTTTGGTCGCTTGCAATACCGCTGAAGGCGTCGGCAAAGATATCAAAGCCGGCGGCAAGGCGGTGGAGAGGACTGCGAAAGACGTCAAGAAAAAGCTCTAACCGCCGGTCAAGCCTGCGCGCGAGACAGCCGGTTAACCGCGGCCAGCAGGCGGTAGCCGGCGTCGATACTTGGCACTGAAATGCCATGCCGCCCGGCCCGCGCGATCACATCGCCCAACGTTTCCTCGATCTCCAACTGCTTGCCGGCTTCCAGAGCCTGCAGGATAGACGGCTTGTGCTGCGGCATGTTTTTGGCAAAAACCGCGCCGGCCTGCTGCGTGAATGGAGAGGCGGCCTCCACGTCTGCGGCGGCCATAACAGAGGCCAGGTCGTAGGGCTCCACCGCCTGCACGGTCGCGCCCTCGGCCTGTGCGACCAGGCCGGCCTCGCGGATCACCTGCGTGGCGATGCGGGCACCGTCAGGATCGGTCAGCACCAGGCCCGTCGGGGCGCGGGTCAGCGCGCAGGCGATGGCAGAGCCGCACCACATCACCAGCTTGCTCCACGCCGCCGACAGCGTATCGGCTGAGGCAATGGCCTTGATGCCCGCGGATTCGAAGGCCGCACAGATGGCCTCAACCCGCGGTGAAACACTGCAGTTCAACTCGCCAATGGTGATGCCCAGATTGACGGTGAACAGCGCCACGCCGTCGTCACGCACACCACCGGAGAAGTTGGAGGTCGACAGGAGCACCGCGTCCTGACCAAAGACATCAGACATCTGGCTTTCCTTCTTCATGCCGTTCTGGACTGACAACACCGCCTTGACATTGACGTGGGCTAACTGCTGTAGAGCGGCCTCGGTATCAAAGGTTTTAACGGTCAGGATCAGCAGGTCAGCGTCGGTCAGCGTGCTCGTATCTGTGACAATCGGGCAGGCAGCAGTGACATTCGCCAGCCCCTCAATTGTGACGCCGTTTGCCTTCAGATGCTCTGCCCGTGCGCCGCGCGCGACCAAGGCGACCTCGTGGCCAGCCTCATGCAGCAGCGCCGCACTGATGGAGCCAAGCGCGCCCGCGCCCATAACGATAACTTTCATGCCCTTGATAGCCTTTTCCTATTTGGTCGCGCCTTAACTGCGCCATGTCAATTGCGTTCCGCCGCTGAATCGCCAGAATGACCATCAGACCAGCCAGAAGACAAGAGGCCAGAGCCATGACCCCCGATGAAATTCTTAGCCACCCCGCCCGCGTGCTGAGCCAAAGCCAGCGTGAGGCCTATTTTCGCGACGGCTATATCGGCCTGCCCGGCTTCGTTGACGCAGCTATGGTCGCCCGCTTGCAAGCCACGACAGAGAAGTTCGTCGATCTTTCTCGGGCTGAATCAGAGCCGGGTCGCGTGTTCGATATTGGCCCCGGCCACACGGCGGAGAACCCGATATTACGCCGCCTGAAACGCCCGGACGAGCAGGATGAGGTGTTCTGGCATTTCGCCCGCGACGTGCTGGCCGATGTCGCCGCCGACCTGTTGGGGCAGGACGTGGTTTTCCACCACTCCAAGATGAACTTCAAATGGTTTGATGAGAGCGACACGGTGAAATGGCACCAAGACGCCCAGTTCTTCCCACACACCAACTACAACGTCATGACCATTGGCTGCTATCTGGCCGATACGGACATGAGCAATGGTCCGCTGGCAGTCATGCCCGGCAGCCATGACGAGGAACTCTACGACCAATATGCGGAGGACGGCCACTGGACCGGGCATCTCCGCCCAGAAGATGCCGCCAAAATGGACATGAGCAAGGCTGAATACCTGACTGGCCCGGCGGGCACGCTCACCATACACAACTGCCGTACCGCGCACTTCTCGCCGTCCAGCAAGTCGCCTAGCCCCAGGCCTTTGCTGCTCAACTGCTTCACCAGCGCCGATGCCAAGGCCTACACGCCGCATCCGGACCCATCGTCCCACACCTATGAGATCGTGCGCGG
>Ga0055584_100007176_pt1 | contig 10926 bp, 7 predicted proteins | sample OSDHelmetaG_FD_58716 | JGI IMG/M metagenome (GOLD analysis project Ga0055584, IMG submission 58716) | Pelagic marine sediment microbial communities from the LTER site Helgoland, North Sea, for post-phytoplankton bloom and carbon turnover... | ecosystem: Environmental > Aquatic > Marine >...
GCCCACATACGGAGAACGTAGAGGCCGAGGGCCAGAACCAGCGCCTGCCACGGCACGCCCGTCCAGATTGCCGTCAGGCAGACGAGATGCGTGAGGACGAAGGGAATCGCGGAGGGGTAGACAACGTCGCTGTGCGGGGGATGGTCGTGAGCCAAGCCGTGCTTCCTTCGGCGGGTCGAGGTCGTGCGAGCACATCTGAAGCTACCACCCGCCACCCCTTGAACAACTGACCCACAATCGTATCTTCATATTCGAATTTATGAATACATACACGTCTCCCCCGATTCTCGAGTGTCTCAGCGTACTCGGTGATGAGATGCGCACGCGTATACTCGCTCTCCTCGATGGCAGCGAATTCACGGTAAACGAGTTGTGCGCGGTACTCCAGGCTCCGCAGCCGACAATCAGCCGCCACTTGAAGACCCTTGCCTCGGAGGGGTGGGTCGAAGCCAGAGCCGAAGGTCGAAGCCGGCACTACCATCTGAGTCCCCAGCTTGACGACGCGGCGCGCTCGCTGTGGAGGATCGTGCATCAGGAAGTCGGGGGCACCCCCATGTGCCGCGGAGACGCAGAGCGGGCACGTCCGGTGCTCGAACGTCGGCGTATGCGAGCGACCTCGTTCTTCGCAGAGTCGGCAGCAGAATGGGACCGTACCAGAGCGGAGCTGTTCGGGTCAGCCACAGGTCTAGCTCCTCTCCTGGCCCTCGTAGAGCCTTCGTGGGTCGTCGGGGACCTCGGTTGCGGAACAGGTGCCCTCACGGCACGTCTCGCACCGTTCGCCAGCCGCACCATTGGGGTAGATCGGTCCGAGGCCATGCTGAGCACCGCCGGAGCCCGGCTGGAAGGTGTTCACAACGCAGACCTGCGCTGTGGCGAGCTGGAGTCGCTACCGGTCGCCGACGGGGAACTGGACTTGGCCATTCTCGCGCTCGTTCTGCATTACGTCGTTGATCCGAGGGCGGTTCTCGCGGAGGTGCGACGCACTCTGGCTCCAGGTGGCCGCATTCTGGTGCTGGATATGCGGCGACACGACCGCGGCGCAGGCTTTTCTGACGCCATGGGCCATGTATGGCCTGGATTTGAACTCGAGCGAATGGAGGCGTGGCTGGCTGATGCCCACTTCGGCTCGATCCGCCTCCAGCCCCTCGCGGCCGATTCGGACGCGACGGGCCCCCTGCTTTTCCTTGCCTCAGCCCGTGTCTGAGGCGCCTCGTCCGTTTCACAAGAGCAACCCACTCGGCATTGACGCCGATTCACCGACAGAGGACCCATGACGAACACTGCAGTGATGCCCGATGAGACCACGACGAAGCCAGCAGCGATGCCGGAGTCGAGCGTGACCGATAGCAACGCCCCAATCCAGTTCAAGGTTGCAGACCTTTCTCTCGCCGAGTGGGGTCGCAATGAGATTCGCCTTGCCGAGCAGGAGATGCCCGGCCTGATCGCTGCGCGCGAGGAATACGGACCACAGCAGCCTCTGGCGGGCCTGAAGGTCGCCGGTTCGCTACACATGACTGTTCAGACCGCCGTACTCATCGAGACCCTGGTGGACCTGGGTGCGGACGTACGCTGGGTTTCCTGCAACATCTTCTCCACGCAGGATCACGCCGCGGCTGCAGTCGTCGTAGGCCGTGACGGGACTCCGGAGAACCCTAAGGGCTCGGCGGTCTTCGCCTGGAAAGGTGAAACGTTGGAAGAGTACTGGTGGTGTACCGACCAGATGCTCGAGTGGCCTGACGGGACCGGACCGGACCTGCTCGTCGACGACGGCGGGGACGCCACTCTGCTGCTCCACAAGGGTGCTGAGTTCGGAACCATCGACAACGTCCCGGCGTTCGACGCCGACAAGGAGCCCGAGGAGTGGGGCGTCATACTCGACCTGCTCCGACGCACATTGACCGAAGATCCAGGCCGATTCGAGCGGCTCGTCAAAGACGTTCGCGGCGTCAGCGAGGAGACGACGACCGGAGTTCATCGTCTATACGAAATGGAGCAGGACGGTACGCTCCTCTTCCCGGCGATCAACGTCAACGACTCTGTCACGAAGTCCAAGTTCGACAACCTGTACGGATGCCGACACTCGGTCATCGACGGGTTGAATCGCGCGACGGACGTCATGATTTCTGGCAAGAGCGCGCTCGTTCTCGGATACGGGGACGTCGGGAAGGGGTGCGCTCAGGCCCTTAAGGCTCAGGGTGCCCGCGTCTCCATCACCGAAATCGATCCGATCTGCGCTCTGCAGGCGTGCATGGAGGGGTTCACAGTCGTGCGCATGGAAGACGTGCTCAGCTCAGCCGACCTCTTCATCACCGCGACAGGGAACAAGGACATCATTACGGCCGAGCACATGGCCGAGATGAAGGACAAGGCGATCGTCGCGAACATCGGCCACTTCGACAACGAGATCGACATGGCCGGCCTCGAGCGCGTGGACGGCATCGTGAAAACGGAGATCAAGCCGCAGTACCATGAGTGGACGTTCGAAGACGGCCACTCCGTGCTGGTCCTCGCTGAGGGTCGTCTGATGAATCTGGGCTGCGCGACGGGTCACCCGAGCTTCGTAATGTCCGCGTCGTTTACCAATCAGGTGATCGCGCAGATCGAGCTCGCGCAGAACACGGACGGTTATGGGAAGAAGGTCTACGTGCTACCGAAGCACCTGGACGAGAAGGTCGCACGTCTCCACCTCGACAAGCTCGGAGCGCGGCTCACAGAGCTGTCAGACGACCAATCGTCCTACATCAACGTACCGAAGGACGGGCCGTACAAGCCCGAGCACTACCGGTACTAAGGTCGGGGAGCGGCGTGATGATGTAAGGCGCCAACGCCCGCAGGCTGGAGGGGGTCGGTCGGAATCAGTCCGGCCGGCCCCTTTGTGTTACCGGAGTACCAAGCGAAGGGCGAACAGGACAATGGCCACGGTCAACACATTCCGGATCCACGCCTGCCCTTTCAGTACCTGAAGATGCACACCGAGCTTCGCACCGAAGAACTGCCCGCCCGCAAGCGATAGACCGGCGGCCCAGTTGAGGTTTCCGCCCAAGGCGAAGATCGGAATTGCTAGCCCGGTGAAGGCGAGAATGAGCGGGACCTTCACCGCGTTCCCTCTCACGAGATCCAGTCCATTCGCCGAGAGCAGCGCGAGGAAGAGGAAGCCGACCCCCGCCTGGATGAAGCCGCTGTAGAATCCCAGAAGAAAGAACGCCCCTCTGAGGATCCAGCCTTTCGAGGCGTCCGGTTCCAGAATCTCGGCATGCTCGGGTGGCGTGACCGGGTGCCAGATCATCCAGCAGGCGGCAAGCACCAGGATGACCGCCAACACACGCTCGAACGCGGCATCACCCACCTCCGTCGCAACCCAGGCACCAAGGGCGACGCCGATCAAAGCCGGAGCGAGCCCGAACTTCACCCATGCGAACGGGATCAGCTTACGGCGATGGAAGCTTGTCGCGGCACCGATACCGCCCACGAAGATCGCGATCCGGTTGGTGCCATTCGCGATCGTCGCAGGCAATCCAATGAAGATCAGGAGGGGTAGGGTCAGCAGCGACCCGCCACCCGCGATCGAGTTGATGGTACCCGCGACGAAGCCTGCGCCGATGAGCATCAGCACTGTCGGTAAGTCTAAGGGCACGCGCACTCCAGTGCGTTCGATCGGGACGCAACATCCTGACTCCTGCACCGCCGAGCGTCCACCCCCCGTGGCTGCAACTTCACAACACAACCGCCCGTGGTGGTCCCCGATTGCAGGCTTGGACCATCACCTTCTGATCCACCGAACTCCGATGTCACCCCGAAAGGCCATTCTGAAAGAGCCCGACAGCACTAGGGGTCGCACCCGTCCATCCCTGATCCGTGGCTTTACGACCGCCGCCGACAAGTACCAGAAGGCTGTGAACCAGCTCTTGCAGGACCGACTGCTCGAAGGGCGAAAAAGGGAGCCGCCGACTTCGAAGGTCTGTGACGTTCTGAGTCAAACGGCCTGACTCTTCACTCCGGGCTTACTGCACCGCGTTGATCATGTCGAAGATCGGCAGGTACATGGCGACGATCATTCCACCAACGACCACACCGAGCACGACAATCATGATGGGCTCCAGGGCCGAGAGTAGCGCGTCGACGGCCGCATCGACCTCTTCGTCGTAGAAGTCCGCGATCTTCGTCAGCATCTCGTCCAGGCCTCCGGTCTGCTCACCGACGTTGATCATCTGAACCACCATCGGTGGAAACACACCGGACTCCTTCAACGGACCGGCAATCGTTTCACCACCCGCGATCGAGGCTCGAGACCCCATCACGGCATCATGAATGACCCGATTGCCCGCAGTCTTCGCCGTAATTTCGAGACCTTCGAGAATCGACACACCCGACGAGACCAGAGTACCTAGCGTGCGGGTGAATCGAGCTACCGCTGACTTGCGCTGGAGATCGCCCAGGATGGGCATCGCCAGTAACAGCCTGTCGAGCACCAGCTGTCCACTGTCCGTCTGGTAGTACTGTCGCAGGCCCACGGCGAATGCGATGACGCCGACACCACACGCCCACCAGTACGCCTGGAGGAATTCCGACATGTTGATGACGATCTGGGTCGGAAGGGGAAGCGGGATCCCGGCCGAAGCAAACATCTGCTGGAACGTCGGGATGACGAAGAGCAGCAAGATCACCACCGCTCCGCCAGCGACAGAGAAGATCACGCCGGGATAGATCATGGCGCCTTTGATCTTCCGAATCAGCGCATCATTCTTTTCCAGGAACGTCGCCAAGCGGAGTAGGATCGTGTCCAGGATACCCCCGGCCTCTCCCGCGGCGACCATGTTGACGTACAGCTCGGTGAACACCTGATCGTGCTTGCCCATCGCATCGGCTAGCGTATGGCCTGATTCGACGTCATAAAGAACGTCCCCAATCGTCTTGCGAAGGGCCTGGTTCTCCGTCTGTTCTGCGAGGATGTCCAAACTCTGTACCAGCGGCAGACCTGAGTTGATCATGGTCGCGAACTGCCGTGTGAAAATGACGATATCACGCGTAGAAACACCGCTACCGAAACTGAACGAGAGCTGTTTCGGCTTCTCCCGAACCGAGACCGGGATCAGCTTCTCCCGGTGTAGATAAGCGAGGACCTCGTCTTTGCTCGAGAGGTCGAGTTCACCGGTTTGCATCTCCCCGCCTGAGGCGGGCCGTGCACTGTACGCAAAGACTGGCATGGAGCGTCCTTACCTCTGTCTCGTTCGGGTTACTCGCCTGGAACGGGCTCACCAACGGCTCGCAGGAGCTCGTTGCGGTCGCCAGATCGTTTCAACGCTTCCTCAAGGGTTACTTCATGCTTCATGTAGAGCATCTGAAGAGCGTCATTCATTGTCTGCATCCCGTGCTTCTTACCGGCCTGCATGAGCGAGTAGATCTGATGAATCTTCTCGTCCCGGATGACAGCACGGATCGCGGGTGTACAGATCATGACCTCGGCCGCAACGACGCGTCCCTTTCCCTTGGCTTTGGGGAGCAGAGTCTGCGTGATCACACCTTCGAGCACGAAGGCGAGCTGCGTCCGTACCTGACCCTGCTGATGCGCCGGGAAAGCATCAATGATCCGATTGATCGATTCTGCTGCGGAATTCGTGTGAAGTGTAGCGAACACCAGGTGCCCAGTCTCGGCGATCGTAAGAGCCGCAGAAATCGTCTCCAGGTCACGCATCTCACCAACGAGGATGACGTCAGGATCCTGTCGCAGCGCATACTTCAGGGCCGCCCGAAAACTCTGCGTGTCCGCCCCGACCTCGCGCTGGTTGATCATGCACCCCTGGTGGCGGTGGATGAACTCGATCGGGTCTTCGATCGTGATGATGTGACCACGTCGCTCGCGATTCACTTTGTCGAGCATCGCGGCAAGCGTTGTCGACTTACCGGAGCCCGTCGGACCCGTCACGAGAACTAGACCGCGCGGTCGGTCCGCCAGGTTGTTGGCGACCGGAGGTAAACCCAGCTTTTCGAGCGAGATGATCTCGTAGGGGATCTGCCGAATCGCCATCGCGACACAACCCCGTTGCTTGTACACGTTGCCACGAAAGCGGGAGAGGTTTTGAACCCCGAACGAGAAGTCCAACTCGTCCTCGGTCTCGAAGCGCTTCTTCTGGCTGTCCGTAAGGATCGAATACGCCAATGACAGCGTATCTTTCGGCGCAAGCACCTGCTTGATGTGCGAATCGACGAGATCCCCGTCGATCCGGATCTTGGCCGGGTTCCCAACGGTGATGTGAAGATCAGAGGCGCCTCGCTGGATCATCTCCTGAAGGAGAATCCGGAGGTTGAGCTCCTGCGGCGGGGCCTGTCCTGCCGGGGCGGCCGGCTGGGTCATGTACGTCCCTTCCTGAGGTTGGCTGGTCGCATCAGTCGGCGACCGTGGTCTCCTTGATGACTTCCTCGAGAGTGGTCACACCCTGCTCGACCTTCTTGAGCCCGTCCTCACGAAGGGTGAGCATCCCCTCCGAGCAGGCGAGTTCGCGAAGTTCATCAGTGCCCATCTCGTTCATGATCGCCTTACGGAGCGGCGTCGACATGATCATGACTTCGTAAAAGCCGCAGCGGCCCTTGTATCCGATCCCTCCGCACTCGTCGCATCCTTCGCCCTTATAAAGCGTAGTCCTGGCAACCCAATCCAGATCGACCCGTGCCGACGTGAGGTACTCCTCCTCGTAGGTCGCTTCGACTTTGCACTTCTTGCAAATCCGGCGAGCGAGGCGCTGAGCAGACACCAGGTTGAGCGCCGAGGCGACGTTGAACGGCTCGAGACCCATGTCGAGCATCCGAGTGATCGTACCAGGGCAATCGTTCGTATGGAGCGTCGACAACACGAGGTGACCGGTCAGCGCCGCTTTGATGGCGATACCGCCGGTGGACATGTCACGAATCTCACCGACCATGATGATGTTCGGGTCCTGCCGCAGGAACGCCTTGAGCGCAGCCGGAAAATCCATCCCGATTTCACTCCGGACCAGGACCTGATTGATGCCATGGAGGTTGTACTCGACCGGATCCTCAGCGGTCATGATGTTCGTGTCGATCGTGTTGATCTGTGACAACGCGGAGTAGAGCGTTGTCGTCTTTCCCGATCCTGTCGGACCCGTCACAAGGACCATTCCGTACGGACGCGAGATCGACCACATGAAATCCTTCTCGGCCTTCGGCTCAAACCCGAACTTAGTCAAATCGAAGGTCAGGTTACCCTTATCGAGAATACGCAGCACGATCTTTTCGCCGAAGATCACCGGCAACGTCGACACACGGAAATCGACGACCTTGTTTCGCATCTTCAGCTTGATGCGACCATCCTGAGGCACCCTTCGCTCCGCAATGTTCAAGTCCGCAAGGATCTTGATCCGTGACGTGAGCGCGGCCTTCATCTTCATCGGTGGCTTCATGACTTCCTGAAGCGCACCATCGATCCGGTACCGAATCCGGACCTCCTTCTCGTAAGGCTCGATGTGGATATCGGACACACCCTTCTGCACCGCGTCCGTCAGGAGGCCGTTGATGAACTTCACGACGGGAGCAGAGTCTACTTCGGCAGCGAGCGCCGAATAATCCTCGTCTTCCTCGTCTTCGATGATCTCTACGTCGTCAAAGTCGCCCCAACCCTCGAGCATCGAGGTCATCACGGCCTCGTCCGCGGCGCCGTAATAATTCTCGAGGTGCTTGCGGAGGGTGTATTCGCCGACGATCACCGGCTCAATCTCGAGCTTCGAGATGAACTTCAGGTCATCGATCGCGGAGAAGTCCGTCGGATTGGTCATCGCGACGGTGAGCATCCGGCCCACTCTGCGCAGCGGCAGAACCATGTGCTTACGCGCCACGGTGGCTGGTATCAACTTCAGAATCTTGGGATCGACCTTGACCTTCGCGAGGTCGACCGCCGGAACTCGATACTGCTTGGCGAGCATCCGGGTCAGCTCTTCTTCCCTGACGAAGCCGAGATGCACCAGGGCGTAGCCGATCCGCCAGCCTGACGTCTTGGCTTCCGCGAGACCTTCCTGGAGCTCTTGCTCGGTGATCAGCCCCTCCTTGACGAAGAGGTCACCAAGTCGGATCTCCTGCGCCACCTTCACTGCCATCAGCCGCGATCCCGTCGGGGAGGAAAAGCACGCGGCGAGCCACCGCGCCCGACAGGTAGAATACGAGCGCAGTACGCCCCCATACAAGCTTCGTCTGAAGATCGCTGAACACTCCGAACCATGGGGCTCCTCAACGAATTCCGCGGACGACCACCCGACCACGCAGCCTCTCTACGGTCGCGATACCGATACCGTGCACGCGAACGAGGTCCTCGATGCCTTGGAAGAGTCCCTCTTTCCGCTCCTCAACGATGCGGGCGGCAAGGGCCGGCCCGACCCCCGGAAGTCCCTCCAGTGCGGCTACGTCAGCCGAGTTCAGATCAACAGGTTCGACACCGGACGAAGGCAGCGAGGCTGCTGTTCGTGCTCGACGGGAAGGACGTCGGGGCGCTCCTTCGAACGAAAGATGATCTGCCAGCCGCGCCAACGTAGCGGGGCCGATCCCCCGAACTTCGAGTAGATCCTCGGACCGTTGGAACACAAGCCCTGCTTCTCGAGCCCCTATGATCCTCGAGGCCGTAGCGGGCCCCACACCCGGGAGGCGGTCGAGATCCGACACATCCGCCGTATTCGGGTCGATGGTCTCTCCGTGCTCCAGCGGACGGGCCCGGCGAATCTCATCGCTGATGGCGGCGCGGGTCTGAACCTGAAGAGAGTCCAGAATCGTAGCACTGGTGCCCGCACCCGGAGCAGTCAATCCACTGACCAGTTCACCGCCGTACCGGACCAGACTGATCAAGAGGAGCGCGAGGGCGCCTCGGGTCAGAAAACGAGCTTCGTCGCGTGAGGATGACATGCCCGACGATCTCTGACGCACCGGGGTACGGCCATGACTATTCGGGACAAACGGCCAGACCGGTCGACCGGACCTCGGTTCAGCGAGCTGCCAGGTCTGCCGTGCCAAAGTCGAGTTGGCCGAAGAGGCCGATCTGGAATTGGGTCGACCCGGTGCGCTGACCCACGAACGTCTGACGGTCGTCGTAACTAATCTGCAGACCGAACGAGAATCCCTGGACACTTGTATCCGCCTGAAGGCTTGCGGTACGAAGAACCTGGTCGATGAAGGGCACGCACTCTTCACCCGCGACGGTGATTCGGCAGCTTCGCTCACTTCGGAAGGTCCCGATCATCGAGAGGGAGATCGGACGATCCAGACGTGACGCGAGCCCACCCGCGGGGAGCAACTGCGTGCTCAACGAGAGTCGGTGGTTTCGTTCTTCACGCTCGGTATCACCAGTGGGATCGGCTCCGCTTCCGTCCCGCCACGCACCTCGATACGTCGTCACCAGGGTCCGCAACCACTGGATCGATACGTCGAGCGGCACCTGCAGGTCGGAGTCGAAGCGACGCTGAAGCGCTCGACCGCCGAATGTGATCTCACGCTCGGAACGCACGATGCCTGAAGAAAGGTTGATGCTCCGTATCCCCGTAAACGAAGGCAGCCGAATGGGTGGAAGCGTCGCCTGGACGTCGGGCCACGTCCGTTGACGGGTGTTGCGATCACTTCTGATATCGAGCGTCTCGGAGTCGCTCCACAGGTAACCGACCTGGACGCCAGCACCACCAGGCAGAGCCACTCCCGAGGACAACCGCCAACTGGCCCTGTCGGTCAGGGTAGCTGCGGTATCTGCGTCGACGAACCGGTAGCGATCCCGCCCCCCGAACCCGAACTGGTAATCGAACCGGGGATCGACAGGATCACGATTGAACCGTGACGTAATCCCATCCCGGTACGTTGCACTCAGTGGACGCACAGCACTCAGAATGGAGCGCAGCTGGGCCACGTCCTCGTTGTCGTCGTCGGCTGCGTTCCCGAACCACGTGCTGGCAAGCGCCGAAGGGCTGAGGGAAACCGTCGCACCCCAGTCCCGCTGCCCACGAGCGTCCCGCGTCAGCGCCACAGTAGTGTCGGTTCCCACGACCGACTCGTCGACGAAATTGGTATTTCGATCCGACCGGTACACGGTGGTCCAATCCAGGTCTGTGCGAAGCCACGTGAAGAAACTAGGCCGATACGCGACATCAGTGCGCAGAGTACGCGCGGTCTCCCAGCCGAAGTCCAGCCCCTGCCATTGCGCGCGCTCGTCGCGAATCAGGCTCTGTACCTGCGGATCCGCCGCAGCTTTCTCAGGCGGAAGGAGGTCTCGGACCTGGAGAAGACGCAGATCGGCGGTGAGCGGTGAGAACGGGCGCAGACGCACATCGGCCGCAAGTTGGAGTAGTTCCCTTGGCCTCAACGTAGCAATGGCGTCCTCATCCTCGGGAGACAGCACGATGCGCTCATAGCGCAACACCCGGCTGTCCTGCTGAAAATACGACGAGCCGAGCGACACACGCTCCGGCGTCAGGCGAAGGCGTGCGTCAGCCACCCTGTCTTCCAGAAAGCCCGGAAGGATCGCTCGAAACAGCCCCCGCGCGGGAGCCGGCACGAGATCGACCTCCCGGGCTTCTGGGTTTCGTGTCCATCCGACGCCCGCGTCGACCGTACTCGACTCATTCTCGGTGGTGATGGTCGAACCATCAGCCGTCGCGTACGACGCGCGCGCGTCCAACCCGTCTACGACAAAACCCAGCCATGGATTCGCGCTCTGCGTCCGTTTCCTGAGCGATACTCCAACGCGAGTCTGGCCGGCTTCGGTGTCGCGCAGGTTGTCAATCTCGTTGGCCCGTACGTCCGAGTTTGCAAGGAGCACCGGCGCCTGACTCGCTTCGGACAGCTCCAGGGTTACGGGCATGTCGATGCCCCAACTACTCGGAAGCCACCGGTCGACCGCCAGCGAACTGAAGAGGTTGAGCGTTCGATCGTCCTGGTACGTCGGCA
>Ga0055584_100007177_pt1 | contig 10926 bp, 9 predicted proteins | sample OSDHelmetaG_FD_58716 | JGI IMG/M metagenome (GOLD analysis project Ga0055584, IMG submission 58716) | Pelagic marine sediment microbial communities from the LTER site Helgoland, North Sea, for post-phytoplankton bloom and carbon turnover... | ecosystem: Environmental > Aquatic > Marine >...
ACTTTGCCCGCCAGCATTAGGGCAGATCGCCAAAGACGCCGTTGCCGACGGAGAAAATATTGTTGGGGTCCAGCGCCCTTTTGGTATGGCGCATCACTTCGATGCTATTGGCGCTCTGGATTTGTCTTAGGAAAGGGCGGCGGATTTTGCCAATGCCGTGATGGTGCGAGAGCGAACCGCCGTTGTCCAAGATGATCTGGCGCAAAGCGCTCTCAACCTCGTGATACATTTCAAGCGGATTTTCTTGACCTTTTGCCGAAAAAGCCATGGTAAAATAAATGCATACGCCCGTGTGATAGGTTTGCGTCACGCGATAGGCCAAATACGGCCGGCCGGCAATGCCGCGCTCGCTGCATTCTTTGTGCAAACGCTCGCGTACGGCCGACGTCACCACGAGGATCTTGTCCCACGGCACGGACGTTTCAAAGGTCTCGCCCATGATGTGAAACTGGCTAAAAAAGTCGCGTATATAGGCGATGCCAAAGGTCAGCATATAACCGCGTTGGCCATTGGTCGCCCCGCCCGAAATAGCGCCGAATTTCTTCGCCGTCGCAAAGATGACCTTCTCCTGGTGCGCTACCTCACTTTCCGTACCTTCCATCGCAATCGTGCAGGCGGCGAATTCATCGAGCTTGAAACCCTTCACCTTAGTTAGCACAAAGCGCTGGACATTCTGCTCCATTTTCTTGATGCCCGTGGCCTCTGGTTTGAGCGCTTGGCCAAAGCGAGACTCGACGTTCGTCAGCAGGCGAATGCTGGCCGGCAATACCCCTTCGCCCTGACGCAGCTCCTTTAAAAAGGCCACGCCTTGGGAAAAATTGGGAAAGACCAACGAGCCATACTTTTTCACTTTGGGCAGCGGATAAACTTTGAGCACTGCCTTAGTGATAATGCCCAGGTTACCCTCGCTGCCAAAGAGCAGGCTGCGCGGCTGTAGGCCGGTGGAGTTACGCGGCGTCGCTTTGAACGTTTCTACATCCCCCGTCGGCGTCACCAGCGTCGCCTCTAATACGATATCTTCTATATTGCCATACTTGTTCTTTTTCATGCCGCTGGCATTGGTCGAAATCCAACCGCCCAACGTCGACAATTCAATACTATCGGGATCGTGGCCCGAAGTATAGCCGCGCGCTTCTAGCTCTTTTTCCAACTCGCGCCCGCAAATACCAGACTCGATACAGGCCAACAAATTGTCTTCGTCCATCCATAAGATCTTCGTCATGCGACTCATATCTACCGAGGCGATCGGCCGCTCCTCTTCGCGGCGCAGCGCCAGCGCACCGCTAACATTGGTGCCACCGCCGTAGGGCACCAAACACACGCCGTGCACATTGGCCTCAGAGACGATCAACTGCACATCTTCTTCACTCTCTGGATAGAGCACCATATCGATCAAGCGTTCCAAGGGCTGTCCGTAGAGCACGCGATAGATCTCGTCGACGCTGAGCTGACCGTGGCTGTGGCGCAGACGCTCGACGTCATCGGTGAATAGTTGCTGCTCACCCATTTGCTCTCGCAGTGCCGCCGTAAAACCCGCATTTTCTTTGGCCGCGGGCAACGGCCCATAATCGCATTCCGGCACGATATCCTGCGGGCGAAAAGACACTCCGAGCACTTCTTCGGCAAAGGGTATAAAATAGGGCATACTGTAGCCGCAAATCGGGTAGCGATCCCCCGTCACCCGCACTCTATCCTCGCCCTCAAACTCAAAGCGCGTATCCGTATACCCCCATTTGTGGGCGTAGCGCTCGCCGGACTCATACGAATAACTGCCGTTTCCTTTTTTCAACTCTTTCCGTCCTCTTTGCGATGAACAACTATGGGAATTTAAAACGCGGGCAGCTTTGCCAGTTCACTGCCGGCGACATTGTCGCCGCGACAGTGCCATACTTTGTGCGCGCCATTGCGTTCGGGCACAATTTTTGACGTCAGCGAAAAATAGCGCATCGTATAACCGCAGCGGCGCTGGGCGCTACTATTGGCCTCGGCACCGTGTATGATACGCGCGTCGTGCAGCGACGACTCGTTGGACTCCAGCTCAAAATACACGGCCTGTGACTCGTCTATTTGCCCGGGCACAATCTGCAATGAGAAGGTATTCGTGCTGCTATCAATATCCTCATAATCGGAGAAACCATTGACGTGCGAACCCGGCAATACGCGCATACAGCCGTTCTCGCGCGTGGCCGGATCGATCGCCAACCAGACCGTTATAATCTGGTCCATGCGGTCCATGCGCCCATTCCAATAGGCCGAATCCTCGTGCCACGGCGTCGCCCGCCCAATGCCCGGTTCTTTGCAAATAAAATGGCTGCTCCACAAACCAATATGAGGGCCGAGAAAGGGCTCGACCAGATCCAATACTTCGTCGGCGAGCAAAAACTCAAAGAGCGCCGGGCATTTAAAATGCGGCACGTCGAGCTGGTCGGCGCGCACAGCATCGTCTTTCTCTGCTAATAGCTGCTCAAAGAGAGAAGTTAATTTAGCAAATTTATTCTCTGCAAAGAGCGGTTTTTTGTGCAGCCAATACCCCTTATCGCGATAAAATGCGACCGCTTTATCTCCCGTCAATATCACCTCCTCGTTTGCGCAATATATAACGCCCTCGAAACTAAGCCGAGCCACGCCGTGCGGCAAGCCATTCTCTTGTCCTTTGGCTATGGATGCAAGGGACGCTATTTACTACTTTAATTGCTCTGGACATAAACAGATCCAATCCACTGGACACATATTCACCTTTTGAAGGAGACCGCATGGCCAAAAAGATCGTCACCTCCGACATCAAACGGCCCCCGAAGAAGCTCATCAAAGCCCTTGCCGGCATCAGCTCTGCCACCGCCGCCGGCGAGTTAAAAAAGCTCGGTATCAGAGACCCGACTTTCTTGGGACCCGTGCCGCGTACCCCCGGCAAAAAGATAATCGGCCCGGCCATCACGCTGCAGTTTATGCCCATGCGCGAAGACCAATATGCCGTCGACGAATACTCGAACCCCGAAATGCAAATGCACCGCCATGCTCTCTATCACACGCAGCCCGGTGATATCGTCTGCGTCGATGCGCGCGGCGACTTGCAAAGCGGCGTCTTCGGCGAGATGATGCTGACCTATTTTGCCGGTGCCGGCGGCGCGGGCATTATCGTCGATGGCTGTATTCGCGATTTCCCGGAAGTCATTAAAGATCTCGATATCGGCCTCTGGCTCAAAGGCACCACGCCCAACTTCCACACCCAGACCAATATCTTCCCCCATGCCGTCAACGTGCCCATCGCCTGCGGTGGACGCCTGGTCATGCCCGGCGATATCATCATCGCCGACGACGACGGAGCCATCGTCTGCCCCGCACAGCTCGCCCCCGAACTCGTGCACGCCGCCCAGGCCCACGCCGAGTGGGAAGTCTTTAGTAAGATGCGGCTGTCACAGGGCGGCCACCTGCGCAAGTACTATCCGCTCAATGCCGAAGCGCGCGTCGAATACGAAGCGTGGAAAAAGGAGCAAGCCGGCGGCGAAGCAGCGGTGGCAGCACCAGCGAAGAAAAAGGCGAAAGCTAAGAGCAAAGCCAAGAGTAAAGCCAAGAGTAAAGCCAAGGTAAAAACGAAAACTAAGAAGTAAAATAGAAAGAGTAATTCAACTTTGAATGAGCGGATGAGGCATGTCCTCTTCGCTCATTCTCGCAGGGCCGTCCTGGCCCTGCTCCGAGGAGAGATGCCCCATTTCCACTATCCTGTGGAAATGGGGTATCTAATCCGCTACGAGGGCATACCTCATCCGCCCAAATCCACGGTATTTCTGAAGAGAGAAAAAGAAGGGAGATAGTCCCAATTCCTCTAAAGATTAGAGGAATATTCCCCTCTTCTCTTCTTCCACTGGGACTTGAGGTCGGGCGGGGGTGGTTCCTGAAGCGGATTTAGATTGTTGAAGCCACAGGATGTGGCGCAGACAATCTACCTCGGAGCGCCACAGGAAGTGGCGCGAGAATGAGCGCAAGGGACTACCCCCGCCCGACCGTAATAAGGTGCCCATGCCACAAAAAAAACGCCCCAATATCGTCTTCGTCCTCACCGATGACCAAGGCTACGGCGATCTCGCTTGCCACGGCAACGACGCCATAGAAACGCCCAACCTCGACCAGTTCCACAGCCGTGCCGCCCGCTTCACCAACTATCACGTCGGCAGTACCTGTGCGCCCACGCGCTCCGGCATCCTCACCGGCCACTACTGCAATAGTGCCGGCGTCTGGCATACTATTGGCGGCCGTTCGCTGCTGCGAGAAAACGAGTGGACCTTAGCCGACGCCCTGCGCGAAAACGGCTATCGCACCGGGCATTTCGGCAAATGGCACCTAGGCGATAGTGCCCCCTACCGTCCGCACGAACGCGGCTTTGAGGAGACGGTCTACCACGGCGGCGGCGGCATCGGCAATACCGGCGATGCCTGGGGCAACGACTACTTCGACGACACCTATTTTGTAAACGGCGAGCCGGCCCCATTCACCGGCTATTGCACCGATGTGTTCTTTCGCGAGGGCATGCGCTTTATAACAGAGCACAAAGACGAACCCTTCTTCTGTTATATTGCCACCAACGCACCACACGGTCCGCTCAACGTCGAACCAAAGTATGTCGAGCCCTATCTCGACAAAACGCCGCACGAAGACCGCGCCCGTTTCTTTGGCATGATCGGCAATATCGACGAAAATTTCGGACACCTTGTTGCGCATCTAGAACACTTGGGTATTGCCGACGACACCATCCTCGTCTTTATGACGGATAACGGCACAGCCACCGGCGTCGAACTCGATGCAGAACAATTTCCCCAAGAAGGCCCCGGCTCGTATAATTCCGGCATGCGCGGCAAGAAGGGGTCGCCCTATGAAGGCGGACACCGCGTGCCCTTTTTCCTGCGCTACACAAACGGCCACATCGACACGGGACGCGATATCGACCAGCTCAGTTCCTACGTCGACTTTATGCCGACGCTGCTCGATTTATGCGAGATTAGCAGCACCCCAGACGAGCACGCATTTCACGGGCAAAGCCTCTTACCCCTGCTGAACGATACTGCCGACGCCGAATGGGATGAGCGCGTCACCTTCTGCGACACTCAACGCGTAGCGCGCCCCGTCAAATGGCGCCGCAGCGCCGCAATGAAAAAGGACTGGCGCCTAATCGACGGCAAAGAACTCTATGACCTGAGCACCGACCCAGGCCAACACGACAATATCGCCGCCCAACACCCGGACCGCGTCATCGAACTGCGCCAAGCCTATGAAGCCTGGTGGCAACTGGTCTCGGAACAATTCGAGTGCGACGTGCCCATCGCACTCGGCCAAGATGAATCCCCGGTAAAGATCACCACCCACGACCTGCGCAACGAAAGCTGCGACGTGGCTTGGAATCAGCGCCAGGTGCGGGCCGGCCACGTGTGCAGCGGTTATTGGGAAGTCGACATTAAAAGGGCGGGGACCTACGAAATTGAACTGCGGCGCTGGCCGATAGAAACGGGCTATGCTCTGCAGGACGGCATCGACGGCGACGACAGCGCCTGGCGGCGCGACGCGATCAAAACCGTCGATGCGCCCTTCTACGAAGGCGGAACGGCCATTGCCCTGCAGTGGGCGCAAATAGAGATCGGCGGCCAGAACTACCACTGTGAAATCGCTGCCGATAGCCAGGCCGCTTCGTTTTCAGTAGATCTAGAGCAAGGACCGAGCCAGCTCTTTGCCGCATTATACGATGGCGGCGAACGCAGCATGGCGCCGTATTATGCCTACGTGCGCCGCATCGAAATACATTGAAACAAATTCACTGATACAGAGGATAATCCCATGCAACAACGCAGCTACGGCCCCAGCGGCCCATCCGTTAGCCCGATCGGCCTCGGCGGCGCCTTCCTGACGGACCGCTCCTTTGCCGACGGCGTCGCCACCGTCCACCGCGCCCTCGACCTCGGCATTACCTATTTCGACACCTCGCCGATGTACTGCCAGGGCGCCTCGCAGGCCGTACTCGGCGCAGCACTCGACGGCAAAGACGACGTGCTAATCGCTACCAAACTCGGCTACTTCGCGGACCCTTCGCGCTTTCATTCGCGCGTGGCCCTGCTGACACAATTCGAAGAAAACCTGCGCCTACTGCGCCGCAAAAGCATCGACACGCTACAGGCGCACGAAGCCGACCAGCACTGCTGGTGGTCCGACGACACGGACCTCACAGGGCGTCTCGACCCAGCTCGCGACTACGACTTCGACAACGCCCCCGTCCTGCAAGTATTCCGCGAACTCAAAGAGCAGGACCGCTGCCGCTTCTACGGCATCAGCGGCAATACGGCCGATCACATGGGCCGCGTGCTCGACCATACCAACGTGGACACCTTCTTGCTCGCCTTTAACTACGACCTCCTGCGGCGCGGCGCACGCACCGTGCTACCGCGCGCCGAAAAACGCGGTAGCGCGCGTTTGGTCGGCGCCATTTTCCAGCGCGGGCTCTCCCATCCACAGCCCGAATTGCTCGACGCCCCCCCCGCGTGGATGACAGCAGAGCTACAGGCGAATTATCGAAAAATATACGCCTTGCAAAAAGACAGCGGCATGACGCTGGCCACACTCGGTGTGCGCTATATGATCGCCCAACCCGAGACCGACGTCATCATTATTGGCGCCGGCACACCCGACGAGATCGAAGAATGCGTGCGCGCCGCCGAGGCCGGACCGCTGCCCGCAGATCTATACCAACAAATCGAGGCACTGGGGCTAGAAGACACACCCGTTTAGAACACATAGACGGTTTACAGCACAAAACCCCGCGTGCCAGCTAAGTGGCGCGCGGGGTTTCCATTTTACGACACTGCTCTTAGCTAGACCAACGCGCCATCGCCCCCAAATTATACGCGGTGGCCCCTCCTTGGCGTTTGAGTAATTGCAACGCCTCTTGGCTGCGCAATCCACTCTTGCAATAGAGCACGACAGCTTGCTCTTTAAACTCTTCGACGTGTTGGCTAATCTGGCCAACGGGAATATTGACCGCCCCTTCTAAATGCCCCTGCTGGAACTCGTCGGGGTCGCGCACATCGACCAATTTGGCACCTTCGCCGACCAGCCTTTTAGCTTCGCCTACGGGCAGCGGCGCGCTCCAACGTCCCAGTAGTGTCATCAGCTTTTCGTACATCCACGAAGCCAGACAGAAGTGCGTGCTAATAACGATGAGTTGCAGCGCAATCAGCACCGCGCCAAAGGTATAGGCCAACGGCACATTACCGTATACAAACGACGCACCGATGAGGATATTCATGCTGCCCCCCATAAAACAGGCGATGCGCCGCGGCAGCGGGTTGGGCGGCAATACCACACCAGACCACAGCGGTCGGACCACTTTGTTGTAGAAAAAATCGAGCGGGTGTTTGTCGGGAAACCAGAAGGGCAGCATGCCCAGTGCAGCCAAAGCAAAGTGCAGACGCGGCGCCTGCATATATAACGCACAGAGCGCTCCCAGCATACATACGCTCGGCGTAAAGCGCAGACCCCACGACAGCGTTCTTAGCTCCTGCGGCGAATAATCGTATCCCTGTTGGAAGAGCGAGCGGTCCCGCGCGCTCAGTGCAGCACTTTCCATGTTAGAGCTCCTGCAAATAGTCGATGACCTCGTCTATGGGCAGCACATCGCCCAAATCAATATTAATATCCATTAAATTCACCTCGTGCAGCAACTCGCAGCGCTCGCCGACGGCCTCGCGCGGCACGACTACGCGAAAGGTATGCGCCGCGTCGCGACAGGTCGCATAGACGCAATGACTCGTGCTGACCCCCGTCACAATCAGCGTATCCACTCCCATTGCCGTCAACATGTCCAACAAGTTCGTATTCTTAAAAGCCGAGGCGTATTTCTTGCGCACGATACGCTCGTCCGCCCGCCTGTCGACGCGGGGATCCAATTCAAAGAGCGGCATGTCCTCCGGGTGCATATTGTCGGCGCATTTGCCATCGTGCGGCGTCGGCGGGTCGGCCGGATCGTAATCGTAGGTCGTAAAGATAACGGGGATCTCCACATCGCGAGCCACCTTTAGCAGTTGGCAGGCTCCCTCGACCACCGAGTCGACCTGGCTGCCCATCGGCGGTCGGCCAGGTCGCGTCCACCACAGCGCCAAGTCAATCACGATAAGCGCGGGGCGCTGACCAAAACCGCCGCGCGTCCCCCAACCCAGTTCCAGATAGCGCTGGTGCAACTCTTCCATATGCGCCTTTAAGGGGCCGCGCAACTCATCGGGTAGGCGCAGCGCGGGCGATCCAAAAGTGGGAGGGCCATCGTCTGTCGGTGTCATTCGTTTCTCCTTTTTGAAAATTCAAGTACTGCAAAAATGATAAAAACAAAGCGCGCGACCAAATCATTCGACCAAATCGTCGGAGCTCCTTAAGCAAACTAAAACAATCCCTTACGCGATATATCGCAGCCCTTTAGAAAACATATTCGCCCAGATCGTCGATTATTTATATATAGCAGACAAGCGAAAAATAACACAAACTACTTATAAACAGACACTTAAAATAAACAACAGCGACTGGCATGTATCTTGCCAATAAGCTACTGACTGCGCGCCTTTGCGCATCGATTTTACAAATGTATTCAATCCACATCTACTTTCTCACAGAAAGCGACAGAGCGATGTTTCCCATTCGACGCGCCAGTATATTCTATCCACTCGCCCTCGCAGGGGCCCTCGCTCTAACGAGCGGCTGTGGCGGTGCCAAACTCAACAGCACGCCGGCCAGCACGATCGTGATCGACGGCGAAGACCTCGAGTGGACCGACCGACAGTTCTACTTCAAAGACGAACGCGTCACCATCGGCGTCGCCCACGACGACCAACACTTCTACCTCTACCTAAATACGGTCGATCGCGCCCTGCAGATGCAGGTTTTGCGCCGGGGCTTTACCGTCCTCTTCGATTCTGCTGGTGGCAATAAAACGAGCTTTGGCGTGCACTACCCACTCGCGATGGACTCACGCGCGATATGGGATATCACGGACCGACACGTGCCCATCGATAGGGTAGGAAACAAAGAGCGTGTCCAAAGAAATGGCCGAGAGAGTAGACCAGATAGGAGCGAAACCCATCCAGCTATGGTAGCGGCCTTCTTCGAGAAAGCCGTCTTAGGCAGCGAATTGGAACTGATAGGCAAGACGGCCTACGACAAACGCCGTTTACCCATAGCAACCGTATCCGAAGTAGAAGTCGCACTAAACTATATTAATGGCCGCTTAGTATACGAACTCAAAGTCCCCCTCCAGCGTCTTCAGGGAGAGGGATATGAAGTAGGCATAGGCGCGCGCACAGGCAAGGATATCGGCATCGGTTTTACCACGCCCAAAATTGATCGCCAGGCCATAGCGGGAAAACGGCGGCGCGGAAGAGGCGGGGACGGATTCGCAGGAGGCAGCGGTGAATTTGGCGGTGCAGGCGGTAACCGACGCGGCCCACCGGGGGGCATGCAGCCCCTGCAACAGCCTCTAAAGCTGTGGACTAAAATAGAGTTGAGCAGCGATTGAACTCAGCCCATCGCCCTTAGCGGACTGCCAACAGGACGAAAAAAACAAAGCGTGGACATTAGCACCATCACTAAAGAACAAAATGGTCGAATATTTACATTGGACCCCGTCGCTAGTGTACGAGATATGTCCGCATTACTAAAAACTCCGGGCAGATATTTCCGCCCGGAGTCTACGTCTACTACTTAGCTCCTATACGCTTCGTTTCTTAAAATCCACGACCGCCACCGCCACCGCCGCCACGACCACCGCGACCACCACCCAATTGCCCCCGTCGCTCCTCTTGTTCTTGCCTATGCGTCTTCAGCATCTCTACCTGGTCTTCACTCAGCACTTCCGACAACTTGCTCATCACCTCGGAGCGCATAGCGATCTGGCTTTCGCGCATTTTTTCGCGCATAGCCTGCCAGTCTCCACCACCGCCACTGGACATCTCCGCCCTCTCTTCCTGCTGCTTTACATAGATCTCCTTCAAGCTAGAGCGCAGCGCAATGAGTTGCTCGTCCGTAACTTCGAACTTGTCGTCAAAGGCCAAGAGACCCAATATCTGTCCCGGCGCTATACCACCGCCAAAACCACCGCGACCGCCACCACCACCGCCCGGCTGGGCAACCGCCGGTAATGCCGCCAGCATACAACCAGCAACAATAGCGCAAACGATCTTGTTGATGCGTTTCATCTAATTTTCCTCCTATTGATAACTGCGTGATATGTCTATTAGACAGCAGGCGGAGGGAATTTATTCCAGCGGATAGTATTTATATTTTTTGTGCTGGGGAACTGGCAGAGGAGGAGGAGGAAGCCCCTCTCACCTACCCCAAAACGACGAATTCATTATTCCCATCCCCTTCTACAATGCTGCGGGTCCAAGGGGCTGCTTTGCCGAAGGGACCAAGGCCTGCGTAGGCCCAACCACTCGAGATAAATCGCCCTATTCAAGCTAGGATATAGGTGCCGAAGGGCACGAACTTGCCCCGCCTTTCCCAAGTCGCCCCAGGCCGGCTCGCCTTGGTCCCGCAAGCAGCCCCTTGGCCCACCCCTCCCTAGCTCAGCTGCGCCGCCAAAAATTCAAACGCCCGCCGCGTAGCCGCCACGTGCCCTTCCTCATGGTCTATAAATTCAATTCGCGCCGCCAAACCCAACTGTTCGTAGTGCACCTGCGCCCGTTCGCACTCCCTGCGCGCCGCCTCCTGATCTACCGCGCCATCGCCCAAACCGGCTTCGGCAGCAAAGGCGCGCGGAGCAATCAACGATACGATATCGGCATCGGCAAAGAGCGGCACCTGGGCTGGCAGGATCTGCCCCTCGGCAAACCAGTCTATATAGTTCGTGCGGCTATAAGGCCCGATCAGCTTGGGCAGGCGCTCGTTAAAATAGGCGCTGCACAC
>Ga0055584_100007179_pt1 | contig 10923 bp, 10 predicted proteins | sample OSDHelmetaG_FD_58716 | JGI IMG/M metagenome (GOLD analysis project Ga0055584, IMG submission 58716) | Pelagic marine sediment microbial communities from the LTER site Helgoland, North Sea, for post-phytoplankton bloom and carbon turnover... | ecosystem: Environmental > Aquatic > Marine >...
ATCATCACCGGCAGCAGGAACAGGGTCGCTCCTGCAGCGACGGCGGGCCAGTCCAAACCGCCAATACCGATTATCGTGGGAATGAACGGCGGCGCAGTCTGGGCGGTTGCCGAAGTCAGCAGAACCGCAAAGGCATATTCGTTCCAGGCGAAGATCAGGCAGAAGATGGCGGTGGATGCAATTCCGGTAGCTGCCTGCGGAAGCACGACCTTGTAGAAGGCCTGAAACCGCGTGTAGCCGTCTATCAAGGCAGCCTCTTCATACTCTCGGGGGATCTCGTCGATGAACCCCTTCAGCAACCAAACCGCCAAGGAGATATTGACCGCCGTGTAGAGCAGAATCATGCCCAAATGCGTGTCGCTCAGACCGAGATTCCGATACATCAGAAAAATTGGTATCGCTACAGCGATAGGCGGCATCATTCGGGTGGACAGGATAAAAAACAACAAATCATCGGCCAACGGAATTTTGAACCGGCTAAAGGCATAGGCGGCCAGCGTCCCGAGGAATATGCTCAAAAAGGTCGAACCGAAGCCAATAATGACAGAATTGAGGAAGCGTTCTCCGAATTTCGACGGCCCTACGATAACCATATCATATTGACGAACAATCTCATCGGCCCAGTTGGTTGGAGGATTATTCTGCAGATATTCCTGTGTCTGTCGGGTGCGGGTGGTGAACAGGTTGACGTAACCCTCAAGCGTAGGGCTGAAAACCACCTTGGGTGGATAGCTGATAGCATCTGCCGGGCTTTTGAAGCCGGTTGCGCCAATCCAGACCAGAGGAAGCATCGTTATCAGCGCATAGACAATCACCAATGTTCCGGCGATCCGTTTCGTGCGACTTGACGTGTCTGTGACGGAAAAGCTGCTCATCGTTCTTTCACCTTGTTGAGTGCTTTGACATAGATGCTTGCAAGTCCAAATACGGTGACAAACAAGATGATGGCGTAGGCGCTGGCATAGCCGGTGCGCCATTTTTCAAAGGCTTCTCGCTTAAGATTGATTGACGTTAGCTCAGTCGTCGAGCCGGGCCCGCCGCCGGTCAATTGAACGACCAGGTCAAACATTTTGAAGTTTTCGATGCCTCTGAACAAAACAGCAAGCATCAGAAACGGCATTACCATTGGTACCGTGATTGTCCAGAATTGCCGCCATTTGGAGGCACGGTCAATTTCGGCTGCTTCATAGATATAGTCTGGGATCGACCGAAGACCGGCCAGACAGATCAGCATTACAAACGGGGTCCACATCCAGGTATCAACTATGACAATGGACCAGGGCGCGAGATTGACCTGCCCCAGCATTTGAAAGCTGGAGGGCTCGACCCCTGTAAAAAATGAGATGATATAATTAAACAAACCGATTTGTGGCTGGTAGAGAAATTTCCAGAAATTGCCCACCACCGCCGGCGACAACATCATCGGCAAGACAATAATTGTCGTCCAGAGATCGTTGCCTTTGAATTTTTTGTTGATTAACCAGGCGAGAGCAAATCCTATCAGTACCTGTAAGGCGATTGTCCAGAACAGGAAATGTGCTGTGGCCTGCATGTTAAGCCAGATATCGGTATCGGTTAGGATGCGCTCGTAGTTGCGCAGGCCGACATTTTTCACCTCTCTGCCAATTCGATTGGCCTTGTAATTGGTGAAGCTCAGTTGAATGGTCCAAATGAGCGGAAAAATATTGATTGCCAGCAGCAGAAAGATTGTTGGCGCCACAAAGACCCAAGCAATGGCGCGATCACTCAGACCGCGCACACTGTGCGCAATAGGGCTGGGCGTGGCAGAAGCCACCCGTTCCATAGGTTTGTTCAACATGGTTCAATCTTGTCAGCAATTTTCGGGAAGCAATCGGAGCGACAGAGCCCCGATTGCTGTGTTGGGTCGTTGAAGTCAGAGCTTGCCTTCGTCTTCGAAAACTTCAGTCCAGTCTTCAATCAGCAGATCAAGAGCTTCTTTTGCTGTTCCCTTGTCGGCCACGACAAAGTCGTGAACACGCTTTTGCATGGCCAGCAACAATTCAGCATAAGCTGGTTCCTGCCAGAAGTCCTGCACGGCGCCCATCGCTTCAAGGAAGTCGCCCGCAAAGGGCTGACTTTTGACGAAGCCAGGGTCGTTCAAGACCGAATTATGAGCAGAGTATCCACCCAGCTCCCACCATTTGGCCTGAACCGATGGTTGGGAAAACCACTTGATGTATTCCAGAGCCGCATCTTTCTTTTCGGAATAAGAGACAACCGAAATACCCTGGCCACCCAGTGTGGAGCCGGCCTGATTTTGAGGCGGATTCACAAAGAAGTCGATCTTGTCACCGCCAGTATTTGGGTCGGCATAAAGACCAGGGAAAAAGGCGAACCAGTTCATCGCCATAGCGACCTGACCGGACTTAAACGCATCGAGCGATTCACCCATATAGGAATTGGTGTATCCGGGAGGTGTCGCGGTTTTATAAAACTGCTTATAGAAGTCCAAGGCTTCGACAGCTTCTGGAGAGTTAACGGCTCCTTGCATGTCATATTTGCCTGGGGTGTTTTCATACTTGAAACCCCAAGGATAAAGCGCCGAGGTTACACCCATGGTGATGCCTTCTGACCCGCGTTCGGTGAAGATTGCAGCGCCGTAAACGGTCTTGCCATCGATTTCCCGACCCTGGAAGAATTGCGCAATCTGCAGCATTTCCTTTTGGGTTTTTGGTTCGCCAAGTTCCTGACCGGTTGCAGCCTTGTAAGCCGCTTTGATATCGTCGCGTTGAAACCAGTCCTTGCGATAAAACCAGCCATTGGCGTCACCCATGGCGGGCAGGGCATAATAATTCGGCGTGCCTTTTGGCCATGTTGAGTAGGCATAAACCGTCGCCGGGGCGAAGTCGTTCATGCTGATGCCTTCTTTGTCGAAGAAATCGTTCAACTTGACGTAGTGACCATTTTCCGCACCACCGCCGATCCACTGACTGTCACCGATCAGCAAATCGCAAAGTTTGCCGCCAGAGTTCAGTTCGTTGAGCATGCGGTCTGCAAAATTGGGCCAAGGCACAAATTCAAAATTCATTTTGTGACCAGATTGGGATTCAAACTCCTTGCTTAACTCGACAAGTGCGTTGGCTGGATCCCAAGCAGCCCAGCAGAGTGTCAAGTCGTCAGCTTGTGCTGCAGGTGCCGATGCGGTGAAAAATCCACCCATTGCGAGTGCAGCCAAGACCTTTTTGTATTTTGACATAGTCTCCTCCTTAATAAGCTCGGTTTTGATGAGCTGTTCAAAAGGCTAAATGAGGTACGTACATCGAGTCAAGAAAAATCTGAGGTGCGTACATCAAATTTTGACCTTGTTCGTTCAAAGCACCTTTCCTTTTCTTGGTTCAACCAGCATTTGGGCTACGAAAGCACCCGCGGTGTTTGGCGGAAATTCAACTTGATTGTGCGGGGCGTGCATTCGGTAAATACTGATTTTGCACTCTTCCTGCCCCATTTTCCTTGCTAATGATCAGGCAAGTTCCCAGTGCCCGCCATGGTGTCGCATGTGGCTTGATAGTCCCAAGTGTGACAGCGGCTTGTGGCCTTACAACTGAAATGTGATTGCTTATCTAAAGACCAAAATGTGATCCCAAAAAGGGGAGTGTCAGGCTTTCTCCGCTGATATCCATTAGCGTCAGTCGGTTGCTCTCCACGTCAATGTCGTCGATCTTGCTCCAACCTTCAGGCACAGGAATCGCACCAAATCCGTAGCGTATTTCTTTATCGGCGTCCTGCTGCAAGGTCAGTCCGCACTTTAGTCCATGCTGAGATATCTTGGGTGAGCTGCCAAAGTCTCCCCTGTCGTGGCAAGCGGTTGCCGCCTCTTCAATTCCCAATACAGCGGTGTGGCGCCCCGACCATGGCGGGTAATATCGACCACCATTGCTCATCCAAAGCAGAGTTTCGGGTAGGACGCGCGCGTCCTTTATGGCGAAAAACAAAAATCCATCCTTTTCCGCCAGGGCGGCGGACCATCCCGTCGTCGCCGCTTTGTCTTCAGCCAGAATCAAGATGTCTTCATGGCCTTGGGAAAACGGATATTGGCTGGCATCTGATATGCCACCATCGGCAAGGGCTGTTTTGGTGATGTCTTCAAAGCGCTGGGGATATAGCAGTGAGCATTGGCCCCGTGCAGGGTCGGTTTCGAGAGGGGCAGTTGGCGTTATGCCAAATTGTTTTTTTGAAAAACTCAATTGTGCCCCTCCCGGCACATGAATCATCGCGTGATGGGCAATTGGCAGGTCAAGTTGGCCTCCGCTGAATGTATGATTTTGGTATAAGAACGGATGGCCTTCCACGAGGGTAAAGCTTTTTTCCACTTTGGCGCCTTGCACGGTCTGTTGCAGGGTGTATCGAACCGTATCAGCCTTTCCTTGGGCGGCCGGCTGCGGTTGCCAATTTCCATTTGCCGTTTGCCCGTGAATGGGTCCGCCTTCACTGGCACCGAAGGGAGCGCAGAAAAAGTCTCCGGCCAGTTGGCGTTCAACCAAATCGACATCGTCTGGTAAATCTGATGGAGTTTGTGTCCATGGTGCCGCATGGAGCGGACGAACGGATTGACCGTCTTCCGTTTCGATTACCAGATTTGTGATGTTTCCGCCGTGTCGGTTGAATTCAAACTGCAGACCTCGTGTGGATATTATATCGCGTTGTTCAGTCATACTGTTGCCGACGGGCTTTCCTTAATGGTGGGAGCGATGGCGATTGAAAACACCTGGGTTGGAGAGGAATCCCGTAGCGCAATCAAACAGTGTTAATCGCAGTATTCAGTTTCCATAGATGATGGCGACCATAGTCCCGATCAGCAAGAACTGTTTGCGGCGCGATGATATTCCGCGTCGACAAACAGCATCGATTGACCTGATGATTGCGCACAATTGTCTGAACACCCACACTTTCGGCCTGCCCATCGCACTACTTCGTATGAGGAACCAAGGAAAATTTCAATGAGTGCCACAACTTTCAAAAGTTGACCGATTTTGCGGTTTTAAAGCGCGTGAACCGCTCGGCTTTCTGTTTGATGAGCCTCTGTCCAATCTCGATGCGGCATTGCGGGTGCAGATGAGACTGGAAATAGCCAGGCTGCATGAAACTCTGAAGACAACCATGGTCTATGTCACCCACGACCAGGTGGAAGCCATGACGTTGGCCGACAAGATTGTTGTCTTGCGCGATGGCTTGATCATGCAGGTCGGTACGCCACGGGAGCTGTATGAACGACCGGCCAATCTGTTTGTGGCTCAATTTATAGGCAGTCCGAAAATGAATGTGCTGAACTGCAGTGCAGACGGCGGTAAATTTTCACTGCCCGGGCATGGCTCAGATACTCATACCCTTGGCGCCCTTGGGAAAGACGTAACGGTACTGGGCATTCGCCCGGAGCATATCGACATTTCTGATAACAAGGACGCCCATTGCTCCGGCACGGTTGAGGTTGCCGAATATCTCGGCTCCGATACGTTTCTCAACGTCAATTGCGAAGGATTGGGATCGATTACTGTGCGGGCGGAGGCGGCGGCCTCCCGTCTGAAAGGCCAAAAAGTCTCCTTGCGCTTTCAACCCGAAAACGTGCATTTTTTCAGTTCTGCGGAGCAGGCGCTGCTGGGTTGAAGGTGACGAATCTGCGGTGAAGCGGCCTATTCAAACTGACCCCCGCCGCCAAGAAACTTGTGTTACTTATTGTTTCGGCGTTTCGTGGCCTGGCCCAATGTCCTGGGTGATGAAAAGTCTTCCGCCTGTTGAAGCGTGCCGCCGGGATTGCTGTTGACGGTGGTAAAGGCATCATCCCATTCACCAAGTTTTTCAACCCGGTCACCCCAGGATTCCAAAAACTCTTCATCGCGATACATCGCGAACGGACGCAGCGAGCTTTCGTAAAAGTCCACCTGCTCATGGGTGCGATACTGATTCGCCTGATATCCATTCCAATGCAGGCTCTGTTGAAGCGGGCGTCGGTATCTGCGGTTCTGAGTTGCGGCAGGATAACCAATCGGAATTGTGCCATAGGCCTTCATCCATTCGGGGTACCCAAGAAGATCCGAAAGCGCGCGGTTGGTGACATCTTCACCGCCCCCCGACAACCAGGCGGAAGTCAGTCCTTCGGCTGCCACGCCCAGCTGAATGTTTTGAATTGCAGCTCCGAGTGAGCAGAGGAAGATTGCTTCGTTATTGTCTTGATATTCGGCTTCCCATCCCGGTGTTGTCGGTTGCGGAAAGCAAACCCGCCAACGGGGATCTCCCAGGACGATGATGATGGCGACGGTGTTGGCAAGATAGGTTTTTTTGACAGCCGGGAAACCCTTGGCATGATCGACCAGCCGCTGCGCCTGTTGGCGAAACACTTCAGTCACATCGTCACGCACCTGCGGGTCATCCACCACAATAAAATCCCAACACTGGACGTTGGCACCTGAAGGCGCCCATCGTCCACAATCGACAATGCGGGACAGGACATCCCGATCGACGCTTCGACCGGGCTCAAATTTCCGAACGCTCCTGCGTTTGCGGATTACATGTTGAAACGATTCGTCGGACATCTGGATGCTCCCATTGTTAATGCAGGCCAGGACAACAGGGTTAGGATTTTGGCTCAGTTTCTTGGCTTGAGCGGATGAGTTGTTGCAAAATGCCAAACAGAGCTGCTGTATCTTCCTCTTGCCGGCCCTGTGCCATGCCTGCAACATAGTGCGGAATGCTGGCTGCCATCAGTGGTGTGGGGCAATTGATTTCTCGCGCATGGTCGGCGATCAGCTGAAGGTCTTTCATGTATACGTCGAGTTTCATCGTTGCCGGTTTGTAAGTCTCGGCAATCATCATCGGGCCACGTACCTCAAACATGCGCGATGTTCCTGCTCCCTCGCAAATTGCGTCATAAACCATTTGAAGATCCATATCCGATTGCTGCGCCATCAGCAGCGCCTCGGCTGCAGCGAGATTGTGAACGGTGACGAGCAGGTTGGCGATAAATTTGAGTTTCGTACCGGTTCCGAAAGGACCTATATATCGAATATCCCGAGCCATAGTGCCAAAGACGGGTTTTACCCGATTGGCTGCTGTTTCGTCACCGCTAACATAAATTGAGAGATCTCCTGCTGCGGCTTGTGCGCCGGTGCCGCTGACCGGACAATCCAGGACGGAGGTCGTTTTGGTGTTCAACCGGGATTGAAATTCGAGCTTTTGTTCCAGCGAGAAAGTACCCATTTCACAGATTGTATGGTGTGGACCAATATTTTGGGCCAGTTGGATGGTGCAGTCCTGCAGTGCCTTTACCGAAGCCAGAACGACAAGAATGACATCGCTCCGCTCGGCTACGGCCTGCACGCTATCAACAGCACAACCACCGAGATCAGCCAATGCATCACTTTGCGCTTGAGAAACATCAAAACCGGTCACGGTGAATCCAGCTTGAATCAGGTTTCGTGCATAGGCTGTTCCCATTATTCCAAGCCCGACAATTCCAATTCTCAACTCGCTCATAAATGAATGCTCCAGTAATCTTTCGTTCGCCGACGTTTAAAAGGTCTACGATTGCCTACCGCGGGTCGGTTTGCAACGCAGTCCCGGCGCAACTGACGGCGGGTTTGCAAGAAGTCGGGTTCAGGAGCACAGGCGAAATATCGGATTGATTTATGGACTGAGTGGTCCTATATGCAGATGATGAAGTTGGGCAGACCATTAGAATTTGATCCCGAGGAAGCGCTTGCCGCGGCCACACGGGTCTTTTGGATCAAGGGCTATGAAGCGACGTCAACCAAGGATCTGATGGATGCCATGGGCCTGTCCAAGAGCAGTCTGTATCAAACTTTTGGTTCAAAAAAACAGCTCTTCATGCGCGCATTGGCTCATTACTGCAATGCGTCGACAAAACGGGAGCGAGCAAAATTGAACGGGCAAATGCCGGATAAGGAGTTTGTGGTGGCGATGCTCAGAGACCTTGGTGATCCCGATCGTTATCCTGAAGACCCACGCGGATGTTTGTTGATGAACTCGACTATTGAACTGGGCAAACGCGACCAAGAAGTCGGGGCATTCGTTGATGAGCGGGCCAAAATGTCCCTGGCGATGTTTGAAGGTGTTATTCGGCGGGCGCAGGAGGAAGGTGAGATTTCACCAGATAAGAGTGCAGCTGGCCTGGCAGGCATGCTGGTCGTGAGTGTGCATGGTCTGAAAGCAATGTCCCGCCTGAATGTGGACAAAGCCGTGCTGCAATCGGCTGTAGAGGAAATTATCAATCGGCTTGAGTAGAGAGCTATTTTTTTAACCGGAAAAGGACCGATTGGTCCAGAAAGAGAATATAATGAAAAAATCTGAACCCACGACATATAGTCATCACCAAAAAGCGGAGGCTCCCATCGCCGCACCAGCGGCCAAGGTCTGGGAAGTGCTGGCAGATTTTTCTGCTGTCGACACCTGGGTGCCCCAGGTCCTCAGTTCTCACATTGAAGGGGACATTGAGACAGGGGTGGGCATCCAAAGGCATTGCGATCTCGGCAGTTCAGGAAAAATCTCAGAAAAAGTAACCCATTGGGACGAGGGGCGGAGTCTTGGGTATGAGATTTCACCCTTCGGACCCATGCAGGCCATTTCCAATTATTGGTCGGTCCGCGAAGTTGATCGAGACAATTCCATCGTCACCGTGGAGTTGAATTACACGCTGAAATTCGGCCCGCTGGGACGGATTTTAAATTCTCTGATCTTGAGCTCGGTGATGAAAAAGCGGCTTCACTCGGGCGCCTTGATGATGCTGAAAAAGCGGGTGGAAACCGGTCAGGTCGTGCGCAAACGCCGCGCGCCTGATGGGGTGCCGCAGCGCGAGGCAGTGAAAGCCTAGTGCTTTGAACCCGGTGTTGTGAACAGGGGACGGACGAATCCCCCGGTCAGCCAGCGGCAGTTTTCGCCTCTCTTTTTCCAAGGGCGTGCCGGTATAGATGCCACGTTGCGTGGCCCAAAATGGGCATCACAAACACAATGCCGACGAAAAACGGCAGCATCGCAATGAATGTCAGCGCCGCGATGATCAGCCCCCAACTGAGCAAAACGAGGGGGCTGGTCGTGGTGGTTTTTACGCTGAGTATCATGGCGGATACAAAATCAATTTCCTGATCCAGCAACAGTGGCATGGAGATCACCGTGATGCTGAAGAGAGCTGTTGCCATCAATGCGCCAACGATTGTTCCGATTCCGAGGAACAGAAATCCATTTGTGGTTGTTGTCAGGATCACCACCAAACCGTCCAGGGATGAAAAGGAAGTCCACTGCAGAAACAGGGCGAGCAAGAGACGAATCTGGTAAATCCAGACCCAGAATACAAACAGCATGACAAAGGCCATCCAGCCAAATTCCCGCCGTTGCTGTTTGAATATGATGGCAAATATTTCACGCCAGCGGAACGTCTGATTCAATTGATAGTGTCGGGACATCTCATAAAGGCCCGCGGCCAGAAACGGCGCAACCAGCGGGAAGCCTACACCGGCAGGAACGATCATCCAGATCTGATCGTAAACCATCATTCCGGCTATGAACACCAGACCAAACAGGGCCATGATCAACCCGAACAGCATGCTGAGAAACGGCTTTTTCACAAAATCAGCGGCACCAAGCCGCAGCGCTTTCCGCAGGTCTGAGAATTCTACCTGACGAACAAAAAAAGTATCGAATGGTTGGACCGGCAGCGGTGGTTGTGATGAGGACATGGTACGATTTGCTCCCTGACTCGGCTTGGTTGCACCTGTCCGAATCGACTCCGGTTACGGCCCTAATGGATTTCCAATCAGTGAGCCTTCCCTTACGTTGTGCAGCACTTAATCGCAAAACAACGCGGATTGCTTTGATGCAAATCAAGTTCTCGGCTTTGACGGTGTTGCGTTTTGGTGATGCTTCCCGGCCAGAATGGCAACCCCGGTATCATTCACAGGCGTTGGGTAGTAAGATGCAAAGCCCTGTGGAGACGATGCTGAGGGTATTGCAGTACGCCCGTGTTGAAGCAGAGTAGAGTGTGATGACAGTGTTTTGGATTTGCTGCAAAGGGGTTGATTGATGGCTGAGGATACAGTGAAGGAGTGGATGGGTTCACAGGGAGAAAAATGGACAGACCAGCCCTTTCATCGCCTTTGGTTGCTGGACCAGGCCCGTACGCTGATCGATTTTTTTCAACCCGCATTTCATAATCCTGAAGGTGGGTTTTTTGCGATGGATGGGACCGGTCAACGCTATTCGTCCGTACCAGCAAACGGGGAGTTGAGATCGCTTCACGAGACGACGCGCATGGTCCACTGTTCGGCTATTGGCCATATGCTGGGCATGCCCGGATGCGCCGGGGAACTCGATCACGGCATGCAGTTCCTGTGGAACCGTCACCGCGATACAGTCAACGGCGGCTATTTCTGGGGTGTGGATGATGTTGGTGCTCCAGACCCAACCAAACAGGCCTACGGGCACGCGTTCGTATTGTTGGCTTCAGCCTCAGCCAAAGTGATCGGTTACCCCGATGCGGACAGGATGCTGGAAGATGCCACAGATGTGTTGACCACACGGTTTTGGGATTCTGTGGTTGGTGCCACGACCGAGGAATATCTGCAGGACTGGGAACCGTTCAGCACCTATCGCGGCCAGAATTCCAACATGCATCTGACGGAAGCTCTGATGGCTGCCTATGAGGCGACGCAGGATAGAATGTATCTGGACATGGCGCAAAAGATCGCGGAACTGATCATCAATACCCATGCACGGGAACAGACCTGGCGCGTGGCGGAACATTTCGACACGGCATGGAAAGTTGACCGGGACTTCGTCGGTGATCCCATGTTCCGTCCGGCCGGCACCACACCCGGCCATTCCCTGGAATGGAGCCGGCTTTTGATCCAATTGTGGGAACTCGGCGATCGGGCCCACGACTGGATGTTGCCTGCTGCT
>Ga0055584_100007180_pt1 | contig 10923 bp, 7 predicted proteins | sample OSDHelmetaG_FD_58716 | JGI IMG/M metagenome (GOLD analysis project Ga0055584, IMG submission 58716) | Pelagic marine sediment microbial communities from the LTER site Helgoland, North Sea, for post-phytoplankton bloom and carbon turnover... | ecosystem: Environmental > Aquatic > Marine >...
AGGAGACCATCGCTGAGTCCAAACAAAGATTGTCCGAGCTGGTTGTAAATCAATTGATCGGTTAGGACAATTAGGAACGGCGTTAAGGCGATAATAAAGATTTTTGCATAACCGCTGTCTTTGGCGCGTATAATCCCCAAAAAGAGGTAACGTCCTACAAGGGTCATCAAAATAACCTGTGCGATTTGAAGGTATAATATTGATTCTAATAAAGCGTAAAACCCCACGGCAATGCCACTTAAGCTCAAAAGAATAACAGAGAGTATCTGAAGCCTTGGGGCGTATTCTTTAGCCAGAAGATATTGGTGCGAAAAAACACTGAATAAGGCGGTGAGCAACCATAAGGTTCCTATTTCTAGGAAGAGACCTTCAGTAAATTCAAGAGTGAAAAGCGCTGCCAATCCGTCGAATTGGAAAATCAGGGCACTCAAAGTCGTCATGCCTAGAGCAAAAAGGCCAAAGGTTTTGTCTTTAAACAGAACAAAGCAAAAGGCATTGAGCACTACGAGCATCAAGACAAATCCGTAAAAAATACCATTTGAAAAAATGTGGGTCTGTTGAAAAAACATCAAACCAGAGGCAGAATCTTGCGCAGCATTTTGGTTTGAACGGCTCATTTGAAGCTCCGGTTTGTAGGAATTTTCTTTGAGGAACGTCACATTCTCAAGGGCTGATTCAGTATTTGTGTTCACTTGGTTGAGGGATGAATTTACCTCGTTCAAATTCAAAGTCTCCACAAAAGTTCTGAAAAATTTATGGTCCTCGTGATTACCAATAACACCCGTAAATACTGGGGTTAAAGCACAAATTGGCAGCTTAATTTGTTGTGTAATTGGGCGCGCTTGGGCGGCATTTGTTGACCATAAAAGGCCAAAAGTCAATACTAGAACTAGTCGTTTCATAGTAGGTTAATTATCAAATTTGGGTCCTACTAAGATACAATAATTTTGCTTTTAATCTATGTTATTGGCATTTCATCGATAAATATTAATGTTTTTTTGAAAATAAATAAAAAAAAGGAGCGACGCGAGTCGCTCCTTAAATCAATTTGAAATTGAGGATTGGAAATAATTAAATGGGATTAACGACCGACCATATCCTCAGGTTTCACCCAAGCATCAAATTCCTCTGAGGTAACATACCCCAGATTGATGGCCTCTTCGCGTAAGGTGGTACCATTAGCATGGGCAGTATTCGCGATTTCGGCCGCTTTGTAATAACCAATTTTAGTGTTCAGTGCAGTGACTAACATCAAAGATTTATTGAGCTTTTCTTCGATGACCTTATAATTTGGTTCAATACCTTGAGCGCAGTGAAGATCAAAGCTCACACAGGCGTCACCAATTAATTGGGCTGATTCCAATAGGTTTTTGGCCATAAGGGGTTTGAACACATTAAGCTCAAAATGACCCTGCAATCCACCGACACTTAGCGCAACGTCATTACCCAATACTTGAGCACAGACCATGGTCATCGCTTCGCATTGAGTTGGATTTACTTTACCCGGCATGATTGAGGAACCTGGCTCGTTAGCTGGAATGATAATTTCGCCAATGCCACTGCGTGGCCCGCTGGCAAGAAGTCGAATGTCGTTGGCTATTTTGTTGAGTGAAACGGCAACTTGCTTAAGCGCACCGTGGGTTTCCACAAGGGCATCATGTGCGGCAAGGGCTTCGAATTTATTGGCGGCACTGACAAAAGGCAGCCCGGTAAATTCTGCGATATATTGGGCGACCTTTTCGGCATAACCCGCAGGCGTATTGATTCCTGTACCGACAGCAGTACCGCCCAGGGCGAGTTCTGATAGATGCGGCAGCGTATTTTTAAGGGCTTTTATCCCGTAGGTTAATTGAGCGGCATATCCGCTAAATTCCTGTCCTAGTGTTAACGGGGTCGCATCCATTAAATGAGTGCGTCCTATTTTCACAACCTGATCAAAATCTTTTGATTTCTGTTCCAGGGTCTTTTGTAATTGTTCTAAACCGGGTAAGGTTACCGATACAATTTTTTGATAGGCGGCAATATGCATTCCGGTGGGAAAGGTGTCGTTAGACGACTGCGACTTATTGACATCGTCATTAGGTTGGATGGTTTTCTCTCCCTGTCCAATTTCTTTACCTGCAATTTGATGCGCACGATTCGCAATAACTTCATTCACATTCATATTGCTTTGTGTTCCGCTTCCTGTTTGCCAAACCACTAAAGGAAATTGATCATCGTGTTGCCCCGAAAGAATTTCATCACAAACCTGAGCGATTAAATCTCGTTTTTCGGCGCTTAAGACCCCTAAATCACAATTGGTGTAGGCGGCTGCTTTTTTAAGGTGGGCAAAACCGTATACAATTTCTAGTGGCATAGAGGCTGCAGGTCCGATTTTAAAATTGTTCCGTGAACGCTCGGTTTGCGCGCCCCATAGTTTGTTAGCTGGAACTTCTACAGCCCCCATGGTATCTTTCTCTATTCTGTATTCCATGATCAAAATTGTTTTAGTCGGTACAAATTTAAGGTCTTTTCAGGGCTTTTTAAATCATTTGCTCAATTTTCATAAGCGCCGTATTATGGTTTATAAGCCTGTGGATAATTCGGGGCGCACTCATGGAATAATCAAAATTTCATTTTATATTTGTGGTCAAAATAAAGCCCATGTTCGATTTTGATCAATATTTAGGATTCTTAGCATTTTTAACCATCCTCACTATAGGATTTTGGTTGATGATTTTTCTTGTGTCATTCATTCCATATTGGATTGGTGGTGCGCTTATTGAGCATTTTAAACTCAAAGGTCAAAAGTCCGCTCAAGATCAAAGTAAGGCTTAAGTCAAAATTAAGGCTCAAGTTAAAAAGATATATTTTGGGATTTTTCTCAAATGAAAAAAGCCCGGTTGCGAAGCAACTGGGCTTTTTTAGGATTTAAAATTAGCCTTCAAAACCGTCGTCGTCGTAGCCGCCGCCACGATTGTTATTTCTGCCACGATCAGATTTCTTTTGGTTAAATCGGTATAACACCCCAAAAGTCCAAGTACGCACACGCCATTGAAACACACTGTCGCTTTCAAAATTATCCGTTAGGGTAAAGCTGCGGCGTTTTCTGCTATTGAGCAAATCATTGACGTTAAAGGAAAGAGTCATTTTTTCCTTAAACAGGTCTTTGCTCATAGCCAGGTCAACAGAAGCAATCCCCTCGGATTTTGTCTGCGCGTTTTGATTGGGCCCACGATAAAATAAATTCGTCTGTGTATTAATTTCTCCTGGCAAATTAATTTTCACCCCAGCGCGGGTAAACCAACTGGTGTTTTTGGCCCCAAAATCTATGTCGTTATAAATCCCTTGGGTTTCAAAACGGAAAAAGTTAAAACTGGAATTAAAACGCAACCATTTTGCTGGATTGTATAAGATTCCGAGCTCAAAACCGATGCGCTGATTGGTGGATAGATTAATCGGGATGGTTCGAATTATAGGAATTCCGTTATCCGTGACTTCACCGGTCTCTTCTTGAATGCGCTCAAAAGATTCTGTCTCATATTGACCATAAATTGACGTGGTCAATGTGATTTGTCTGTTTTTAATCATGTACCCCAAATCCAAGGTGCTCGCATAGGCAGGATTTAAATCAGGATTTCCTTGAAATATATTGGTTTCACTTGAGCGCGATGGAAAGGGATTGATAAACCAACTTCTTGGCCGATTGATCCGTCGGTTGTAGCCAAGAGAAAGATTACTTTTTTCATTAAGCTCATAGACGAGGTTAAGGGTGGGGAAGAGGCCCAAAAAGTCCTTGTCAAAGTCTAGGTTCAGTAACTCAGTATTTCCTTGATTATTGACCCCAGCGGCTTGTCCTTTAAGTCCCGTATGTTCTAAACGCAGTCCTGCAAGGGCAGAAAATTTCCCAAATTTCGCCCCGTACTGGGTATAAAGGGCGAAAATATTTTGGTTAAAATCAAAACGATTTGAAAGGTCTGGGTTAATTTCAAAAGGCCCGTTAACGGTAGATTGCTCCCGTAATAAATAATCTGTGGTTTGATCTCGCTGATCGTATCGAAATCCTAATTCGAATTGCCGTTCATCCCCATAGGGTAAAACGTAATCTGCTTGGGCTAGGAGTCTTGATACAGATTCAATTTGAGTGATCTCCTCTTCTGGTAAATCCTGAGGATCAGGACTAACAAGGCGTTCTAGGATGCGACTAAACTGGTCTTCAGATTCTTGTTCATACTGCAAATCTGCAGTAAGTTTTTGTCCATTTTTGTCTAAATCGTTGACGTAGTTTAAAGAATATTGAACGGATTGATCTTTTTCGTCTTGATTCTGTAGGCGCTGAATATGGCTTAACAAAGTATCACCCGAGGTCCATTCCTTGGCTTGATTTTCGGTCTTGTCCTTGTCATCACCGGTGCGCAAAAAGATTGAACCCGTGATGGAGGAAGACTCTGTTAAAAAGTATTCTAAACCAAAATTTGTATTAAAGCCTTTTCGTAAACGATCAAAATTCCTCCGCTCCGTATATCGGGCAGCCGCGAAATCAGGATCAAAATATCGATTGTTATAGGACGCATTACCGGGACTTTCACGATGGCGATAACCAATTGTTGAAAAGAGATTAAAACGATCCGTACGCCAGTTCAGCGCGAGGGTTGATCCGTAACCAAAAGGCTCATTTAGGTTAGCCTGAATAGAGCCGTTGAGTCCACGGGTCTTTTCTTTGCGAAGAATAATATTCAATATCCCTGCGGTTCCTTCCGCATCATAGCGCGCAGAGGGCGCAGTAATCACTTCGACACGTTCAATGGCCTCTGCAGGCAATTGACGCAAAGCATCAGTTTGACCAAAACCTGCGATAGCTGAAGGCTTACCATTGATCAGTATGCGCACGTTTTCGTTTCCTCTTAGGGCGATACTTCCGTCGACATCGACAGTGACCGAAGGGACATTGTTTAAGGCATCACTAACCGTAGCCCCACTGGTGGTTAAATCTTTACCTATAGTATAGATCTTTTTATCCAAACGTATTTGTACTTCAGTGTTTTCTGCACGCACCACAACTTCATCAAGGGCTTCTTGATTTTGCTCCATAAACAAAATCCCTAGATCTAAAGAAGCCTGCACCTCAATGTTTTTTTTAAGTGTTTTGTAGGAGATATAATCAATTTGTAAGGTAAACTTTCCCTGTGAAAGCTCAAATTCAAAAAAACCATTGTCATCAGTAATCCCCCCTGATCGAAGGGTCTGATTGGCATCGAAAATACCGACACTGGCATAGGATAGGGGGCTTTGATCGAGTTGATCTAAAACTTGACCTTTGACCACCATTGGTCCTGAGTTTTGACCGTATCCTAAAGAAGATAAAGTCCACAGAGTAATCAGTAACAAGGGCAAGTTGAGATAACTTTTCATAAGCAAATTTTGAGCCCAATGATAGACCCATTTGAGGGTACAGGCTCATAAAATTCTGTTAAAATTAAATGAGATTTTCAAGAACGGCCAGGGGTCGCACTATAACTGCCATATCCTGAAATTCGACGATAGGCCGTTGCATGAGTCGCGGTTCTTCAATCATAAGATGGATCAATGTTTTGTCACCGAGGTTTTTATCCTTGAATTGTGTCTTCCACAGAGCTTCTTCTTTCCTAATTAAATCAATAGGGGGCATGCGGAGCTTCTTAATCAAATCACTTAACTCTTGCCCAGTCAATGGGTTTTGTAGGTAGAGAATAACCTCAAAAGTAGCGCCCTTATCTTCTAAATATTTAAGGGCTTCTCTAGATTTACGACATCTTGGATTATGGTAAATTTTGATCATAAATCTAAAGACAAAAGTGGGTCATTAATTTGGTTGATCAGGTTCGGTGGTAAAGGGATACCCAGGTCAATTAACTCTTGAGCCAAAGTTGGCGCGCCTTTGAAGTGCAATGCAGAAAATCCTAGCCCTTGAGCCGCCTGAATATTTTCCCTATTGTCATCGATAAATATAGATTCTTGAGCCTTTACAGAATAACGATCCATTAAGCGTGAATAAATTTCAGGATCGGGTTTGCGCAGGCCTTCTTCGCCACTGACTACAATCCCCTCAAACCACTCAAGCCAGGGGAACTTTTTTAAAGCAATCGGGAAGGTTTCGTGGCTCCAGTTGGTCAAGGCCAGTAAGCGATAATTACTTTGAAACCTTAGATATTCAAGTAAGGCTAAAGTGTCCTTATGGGCCAAGCCGAGCATTTCTTCCCAACGACCATAGTACATTTTAATGAGCCGCTCATATTCTGGATAGAGGGCAATACGCTCATTTGTCGCTTTTTCAAGAGGATAGCCAGCGTCTTGATTTAAATTCCAATCCCATGCACAAATCGTATTGAGGAATTCATTCATCTTGGCAGAATCGCCTCTAAATTCCTTGAGAAAGACATAGGCAGGTTGCCAGTCAATTAAGACACCGCCCAGATCAAATATTAGGGTATTGATCTTTGCGTTCATGACTTACTCTGTGATATAAATGAGATCCCACTGGTAAGAATTTCCTGAGACTGCCTCACTGATCACCGCAGGATAATCATCATTGTCGTAACCGATAAGATAATTCACCATGGTTATGCCATCACGTAATATTGCGGTCATATTATTAGGATTGTAGGGATAGACATAGCCACTAAAACCTGTAAAGTTTATGGTGCTGAAATCCCAAAATAAATCAATACTGCGCACCAGATATAAGGTATCAAACTGACCGTAAAACGGATTGTTTTTGTTGTCGTAAGTAAAACTGTAGTTGTTTATTAAGTTGTCGTTATTGTCGTATTGATTCAGTGCGATCATGTTACCGCTGGGGTCATAGTCGAAGGTCAAATACTGATTTGGGCCATTAAATCTTGTGACTTTTCCGGCCGCGTTTAAGGTCATTGAACCGCTTACATCGGCTACCTCATCAATAATACCCTCAAATAAAACAGTATCATTATCATAGATTAGAGTCACATCATCTTGCGCATCTAGATATCTAAATACGCGCCCTTGGAAGTCGTAAAAAAAGCCTTTTTGATCAGAAACCCCGTCACTGTCAACATAATACCAAACATTAGGGTTGAGCTCATCATTATAAGCCGTGGTGATCTCAAAGCCGACACCGGGCTGGGTGGTTTCAGTCCATACCTCTAACAGGTCATTGTCGTTGTATTCATATTGAACATTTGTGCCGTTTGGCCCTACTTCAAAAGCAACGAGCTTCGGCAGGTTAGTTGGGTTTGGGTCGTTTGGGTCGTTGTTATTATTATTGGAATTATCATCACTTGAGCATTGTACAAAAAATAAACTCAAGATCATTAGACTCAAAATACGCATGGTGTTCTTCATTGATTTAGGGGTAAAGTTAAATGTTTCCATTTTAATTAAAGTTCATTGCTGGCCTCCTTTTGGCCGGTCATCATTAAAAATGCTTTGAGAAATTCGTCTATATGACCGTCTAAAATAGCGTCGGTATTTCCCGATTCATAATGCGTTCGGACATCCTTAACTAATTTATAAGGATGGAGCACATAATTACGGATTTGGCTGCCCCATTCTATAGCCATTTTATTGGCTTCGATTTCATCGCGCTGTGCCTGTTGTTTGCGCAACTCAATTTCATAGAGTTGCGATTTAAGCATCTGCATTGCTTTTTCACGGTTTTCAAGTTGGGAACGCGTTTCGCTGTTATGAATTACAATACCACTGGGGTGGTGGGTCAAAATAGCTTTGGTTTCCACTTTATTTACGTTTTGCCCTCCCGCGCCGCTGCTGCGGGCAAAATCCCAGGAAATATCGGCAGGATTGATTTCGATTTCAATACGATCATCCACCATGGGGTAAACATAGACACTCACGAAACTAGTATGGCGCTTCGCATTAGAATCAAAAGGTGAAATACGGACCAACCGATGAACGCCATTTTCCCCCTTAAGCCAGCCAAAGGCATGATCCCCTTCAATTTCAAGGGTAACTGTTTTTACTCCCGCAACATCCCCGGCTTGGAAGTTCAGCTCTTTAATTTTATACCCGTGTTTTTCCGCCCACATCAAATACATCCGCATCAACATATTGGCCCAATCACAACTCTCAGTTCCTCCGGCTCCTGCAGTGATTTGTAAAACGGCGCTGAGATCGTCCCCTTCACTGCTCAACATGTTGCGGAATTCAAGCTGTTCTATGGCATTTGAGGCTTTTTGGTAGGCTGAATCAACTTGCTCTTGAGTTTCTTCACCTTCTTTAAAGAATTCAAAATAAACTTCTAATTCCTCAAAGTCCTGTTCGGCGGTTTGATAGTCCTCAACCCACTTCTTCAAGGTGCGGAGTTCTTTCATAAAGGCCTCAGCCCCTTTGGCGTCGTTCCAAAAGTTTGGGTCAAATGTTTTTTCTTCATCGTTCGCGATGGTAATTTTTTTACCATCTACGTCAAAGATACCTCCTTAACGCATCCAGGCGATGTCTAAGATCCTTTAAGTGATCTGCTGTAGTCATACTGAGTTAATTTCTACAAAAATAGCTTTTAAGCGGCCAAGAAGAAAGAGTTTCAACAAATATTTAATAGTTTTAGAGCATTACTGTTATGGATGACTTTATGAGACTTTTACGCTATTTACCCTTATTTCTTTTGAGCCTTGCCGCACAGGCACAGTTTTTAAAAAGCGAAGTAAATAAAACGAAATTTGAGGGGCTTTTTGATTTCTATTATGTCCCGGATAAGGGTAAGGTATTTTTGGCCATTAACGAGGATCAACTTGGGCAGGATTTTCTTTACGTTCACGCTTTACGCACGGGACTGGGGAGCAATGATATCGGTTTGGATCGCGGTCAACTCGGTGGAGCGCAAATCGTTCGATTTGAAAAGGCGGGCCCCCGTATTTTGCTTATGGCGCCCAACATGCTCTTTCGTGCGCAGTCCAGCAATCCACTAGAGCGGCAGTCGGTTCGCGAGGCCTTTGGGACCCATGTACTGTTTGGTTTTGAGATTACAGAGACGGATCAAAATAAATTTTTGGTCGACATGACGGATTTTTTACTTCAAGACACCCATCAGGTCGCGCAAACCCTGTCACAGAAAAAGCAGGGAAATTTCAAACTCGATAAGAGTAAATCCGTTATTTGGATGGAGCGCACCAAAGCCTTTCCATTAAATGTTGAATTTGAAGCTTTGCTGACTTTTGAGGGTCAACCCACAGGGCGGGCATTGAAAAGCGTTTGGGAAGGCACCGACTTGTCTACTATTCAGCATCATAGTTTTGTGGCTTTGCCCGATGATCAATATGAAATGCGTGCTTTTGATCCCCGCTGCGGCGCTTTTCCCATGACATTTTACGATTATGCCACGCCTCTTGATCAGCCGCTCAAACAGCAGTTTATTACCCGTCACCGACTTCAGAAAAAGTTTCCAGACCAAGCCATGAGTCCGGCCGTAGAACCAATTATTTACTATTTGGATCCCGGGACCCCTGAACCTGTTCGTTCCGCACTTTTAGAAGGGGCAAATTGGTGGAATCAAGCTTTTGCAGCCCTGGGCTATGAGGATGCTTTTCAAGTGGCGCTCTTGCCAGAGGGCGCGGACCCATTGGATGCGCGTTATAATGTGATTCAGTGGGTGCATCGTTCCACCCGCGGTTGGTCTTACGGGGCATCAATAACTGATCCCCGCACTGGAGAGATCATCAAAGGCCATGTCAGTCTGGGCAGTTTGCGTGTGCGTCAAGACTTTTTAATTGCTCAAGGGCTCTCTTTAGACCCATTTGCTCAAGATCAAATAGATCCAGCCATGCAAGAATTAGCTTTGGCCCGACTCAGACAGTTATCCGCTCATGAAGTTGGTCATACTTTAGGATTTGCCCATAATTTTGCAGCCAGTGCCTACGGTAAGGTCAGTGTCATGGACTATCCACATCCGCAACTCAGTTTGAAGGATGGTACAATCGATTACAGCAAGGCTTACGAAGCAGGGATAGGATTATGGGATAAAATTTCAGTGGCTTACAGTTATGGTGACATCCCTCAGGGGACCGAGCAAACAGATTATCTAAGCGCCTTATTAGATAAGGCATTTTCTCAGGATCTCTTATTTATCACTGATTCTGATGCACGAGCGGCAAGTGGCAGTCATGCGCAAGCTCATTTGTGGGACAATGCAAGCAATGCGGCTCAAGGCCTTGAAGAAATTATGTCCGTGCGTACTGTTGCAATTAATCAATTTTCGCTCAACCAAATTCCCAAAGGGCAGCCACATTCTGTTCTAGAAGATGTTTTTGTGCCCATTTATTACCTCCATCGATATCAAACTGAGGCCGCAGTGAAAATGCTTGGCGGTCAGCACTATGATTACAGCATAAAGGGGGCTAGAACTTCTATAAATCAGACCGTTTCTGCTGAGGAGCAGCGCCATGCATTAAGGACAGTTTTAAATACCATAGCGCCCTTACAACTCCATATTCCAGAGCGAGTTGAGGCCTTGTTTCCTCCTAGAGCCTTTGGTTATCCGCGTTCTCGAGAATCATTTAAGTCCTCAATGGGCGTGAGTTTTGATCCCTTGACCGCAGCGGGCAGCGCCGCCTCAATGACGCTTGAGTTTTTATTTCATCCAGCCCGTTTAAATCGAATTTATTGGCAGCAGGTGCGTGATCCAAATCAATTGAGTTTGGATGAGCTCCTTGAAAAATCGGCAGAAATGTTCAACAGCGAACAATCGAGTGCCCGACTGACTGCGCTTAATGAATATGTTCTGAACCTCTATTTGAGACAAGTCATGGCGGCAAGTGTGGCAAAACAAGCCTTGCCACAGGTTAAGGCTAAACTAAAAGATCACTTGTATCATTGGGAACGTTGGGCTAAAAAATACCACAAGGAATTGGCGGCACATTACCTGGATATGCTCAATCAATATTGGCAAAATCCTGAAGATTTCGATCTTATGGATAG
>Ga0055584_100007181_pt1 | contig 10922 bp, 14 predicted proteins | sample OSDHelmetaG_FD_58716 | JGI IMG/M metagenome (GOLD analysis project Ga0055584, IMG submission 58716) | Pelagic marine sediment microbial communities from the LTER site Helgoland, North Sea, for post-phytoplankton bloom and carbon turnover... | ecosystem: Environmental > Aquatic > Marine >...
CCTTAACTTCAGTTACTCCGATTACATTACAAGACTGTTGCATCTGCTTGATATAATTGATACAAACTTCATTATCATCACCCCAGTTTTCACCGTCTGATAAATAAAAACAATATATATTCCATTCATCTGCCGGATAACTACTGTCAATTACATTGTTACATAGTTCAAATACTGAACTTATTTTAGTTCCTCCGCCGCTTGTATAAGAATAAAACTTCTCGCTATCAACTTCAAACGCCTCAACGTCATGTACCATGTACTTAATATCTGTTTGCTTATAAAATCTTTTGATCCAACACTCCAGATACCAGCATAATTCTCTAACAAGTTCTCGCTTGTCTGGGCCCATGCTAGCACTAATATCTTGCATGAAAAATATTACAGCGTTTACATCTGGATAGTCTTTTTCAGACCAACTACGATATTCAAAATCTTCAGGAACCGGATACAAATCAGATATATTATCTGGCGTGTATGTTTCGCTAGCTATAGCGCGCTTGATAACATTTTTTAATGTTCTTTTTTTATGTACGAGTGAAGGGTTACCAACTTTGGCTATTTTATCATATTTTATTTTAGGTCTAATTATTTTGCTGTTAGATTTAGGTTTTAATTTAGGTAATCTCAATTCTTCACCTAAAATATCAACATAAGAATCTAACGGTACCCCTACACCCATTGTATGTTCTCCGGTGTCATCTCCCGGTGAGCCAGGCTCGCTGCCTTCTAGTGGTGGTCCATCTTTTACTTTATCACCCTTTTTACCTTCTCCGGAACCAACACCTTCATGATACGGATCTCCGTGTTTGAACTTAGGTAGATCTATCACCGGAATATCAACAACCACATAATCCTTACCCCGGCGAGTGATCTTTTTACCGCTTTTTATATGATCTTTTAGCTTGTGTTTTACTTTATCACGTATGATATCATGATATCTCTTGTGATCGTCTCTTATGCGGCGGCCAGACATAATTCAAATTAATCTGTACTGTCACCTCTCGCGAAAATGCTACCTACATAAGTCAACACATCTTGCGCGCTTTCTTCATCATAACCAAAATCTTCAACTAATCTTTGCTTTAGTGCGTTAATTTTTTCGAGCAATTCCTTGTCAACCACCGTCGCAGTGTCCTGTGCTAATGCAGATAGTTTTATACTATCCTTTGTGTCTTCAAACAACTTTTTCTCTAGAGCTTTGTACAGTTGCTCGTTACTATCATATTCAAAAGTTTTACCGCGCGCGGCCATGCTACCCATATAATTCATGATCTCTCTACGGAAGTCATCTTTCATGCCTGTGGCAATACCTATTTTTTCTTCGATACTTCTCATCATCTTTTCATTAGGTAATTCTTCTTTGTTAGTTATTGGGTTCAGCACCTTCTCACTATTTATATATGCTACAATATTGTCAATATAATTTGTACATAGTGCTTTAATAGCCTCTTCACTGCTACTTAAAGCTTGTTGAACCTCACGTTTCACAATCCGGTCATATTCTTTCTCCACAAGCTCCAATCTTTGGAACAGTTCGGCTCTCACCTCTTCATTTTTAAATCCGGAAAAGCTTTTTAATCCTTCACGTATTTGGGCAAACAGCATAAATGGATTCAAGCTTCTTGTTCCCATCCGCGGATTAACAATTGCGTTACTGAATTGATTCTGTATGAACCTCGCGCTGACACCTTGCAGTAATCCTTCATTAGGTGCCTCCTCCATCATCTCTTTAATGTGCTCTTCTGTGAATCCATGCACGCTCTGACCATTATATAATTTTGCTTTCTGTATGATGGTCATATCATTCTTGCTAGGTTCTTCCAGTCTAGACACAACAGCAAACATCGCTGCGATTTCAGTTGTATGTGGAGCAATATGTTTATGTACGGTGGATTTATTATAAAAGTGATCATACACACGCTTCTCTTCATTCACCCGCAAGAGATATGGTATGTCTATCTTAATAGTTCTATCTCTTAACGCTTCCATGAACTGATTGTTTTTTAATTTTTCAAATTCAGCATTATTAGTGTGACCTATAATAACCTCATCGATTGGTACTTGATTGAACCGCTTTGGCTTCACTCTGTGTTCTTGTGTTGCACCTAACAAATCGTATAAAAATTCTGTTTGTAGTTTTAATATCTCTTGAAACTCAATCATACCTCGATTGGATATCAAGAATTCGCCATTGAAATCAAAGGCGCGTGGATCACTCTCACTTCCATATTGCGCCAATTTCCGATAATTTATATCACCTGTCAATTCTGTCGCGTCTTGGCTTTTTTCATCTTTAGGTTGAAATGTACCTATACCGACTCTATTTTTTTCTGATAATATAACTCTCCTTACCTTAATATGACCTAACATTTTACTATAATCACCATCATATTTTTCTAATAATTTCTTCTGATAATATTCGGATAGTGGTGATAAATTACCATCTAGTTTCAGCTTATAATTGTCTGCTCCAAGTTTCTTATTTAAATCTCTTAATACTTGATCACGTACATCCCTTGGTAATAACTTTAACGGCTCTTCATTCATAGGACAATCAATCACATTCAACTCACCGGTTTCTTCGTCAGGTATTTCCCAGCTAAATGAATACAACGCACCCTCGTCTGTGATACTATATTTTTCTAATCCTTTCTTGAGTAATGTAACAATTGTGGATTTGGCAGAACCTACCGGTCCGTGCAGAAGTAATATTCGTCTCTCCGGGCCATAATTACGTGCGGCTGATTTCAACACATCCACAAATTCCATCAGTTCCTCTTCTAGACCGCAGATAGAAATATCCTCACCGGACTCAAAAAAATTGTATCTCGTGTATTTCTTTTTACAGTACTCAAATTCTGTTGTACCATGACTCAGCACCATGTCATACAATCGTTGATATGCATTCCGTGGTGTTTTCGGATTTTTGTATATAATATCTATATAATCCTGGAACGTCCCTGACCAATTAAGTTTTTGAAAATTTGAAACCGTTTTTTTCGATTTTTCTAATAGTTTGTTTAAATTTGAGCCTGCCATATATTTAATTACGTTTTATTTTTTTGTTTTCAAGTACTTGTATGTACATAACGTGCAGCATACAATAGTTATAGCCATTATAATAGCGATGTTGTTGACATGCAAGGTGTGTCCGCATGTCCCGGTTAGACAATCTATAGTGTTCATTTTAAATCCCTCACAAAATCATAAAATTCTTGCCGTGTATTAATGTCTCGGTTGTCTAAAAATGCACCGCTCATTCTCGCAGTTTTCATAATACTATCATGTTTAACTCCTCTCAACCCGGCACATGTATGATTTGCTTCTACTAGCACTGCTATTCCTTTGTTTCCTTCGCAAACATCATTCATATAGTTGTGTATTTGCATTGTTAAATTTTCCTGCACTTGCGGTCTTCTCGAGAACCACTCTACAATCCTGTTTATTTTGCTCAATCCAATCACTTGCCCATCTTTACCAGGGATGTAAGAAACATGCGCTTTGCCGATGAATGGCAGATGGTGATGAGAACAAAAACTGTTCACCTTGATGTTACCTTGAAAAACCAGACCGTCATACTGATCAACATTATCAAATGTCGTTATGTTCGGGGGTTCGCTAAAGCAACCCACCGCCAGATCATTTACAAATGCTTTTGCAACTCTTCTAGGAGTATCTGCACTATTAGGATCAGATCTCCAATCAAAACCAAGTGCATCCATGTATTTCTCATAGGCCTTAGCTGCGTTTTCTATAATTTGTTGTTTTTCTTCATCACTTCGCGGATGGTTTCCATTAGCAAACGGCAGTTTAATATCAGTCATACAATGATTATATAATTATATTGCAGCTAATTCAACTAGTTTAAATAAATATTTTATATGTCTAGGTTTAATACATTGTTAGAGAATCAATTGAACAACACCAATCTTTTGAGAATACGCGTGAAACATGATCCTGCGAATAATAATGGTGAGCGTAGAGATTATGTCGGTTATGTTCTAGAAGAAGATGGATTGGGTAATATACTCGCGATCGTGCCGGGGTTGAGTCCGGATGCTCAAAGATTGGGACCGGAGCAATATATTGCTGATATGGAACCTTCATGTGGAGATCAAATCGACCCGTTAACAAAATTCAAAAAACATCTCGTGAACCATTTAATGGTGAGAGGTTATCATGACAAAATATCAGAGCACATGGAGAGTATATTGAATACGAATTGTGTTAAAGAATTAGAGAGTATAATGCGTGGGTGTGGGTGTGACACATCGTCTATTCTAGACTTATATAGAGATTATGTCACCGATGAATAATTTTAATACACTAGCCAAGCAACTTCTTGTTGAATTTGATGCTGATGTGAAAAAAATTGGTATTTTCCCGGGTGCATTCAAACCACCACATATAGGTCATTTTGTTACCGCACTAAAAGCTGTTGATACAAATGATATTATATACATTTATGTCTCTAATAAATCTAGAGATGTGCAGGTTGTTGATAGCAAGCCGGTAGATATTTTGAAACCGGGCAAAGAGTCTGGGACGTGCGATTCCTCAAGATATAAAAATCTCGTTACAAATTCTTCAAAGCGAACCAAGTTTACCGATAAACTTTTATCAGTGCGTCCAGCGATGTGTAGTAGAATGTCAAGCGCGACTGCGGTAAGAACAGCAATAGCAACACAAGACAAACAAACTGTCATGCAAAATATACCTCCTGTTGCTTTTGAAAATTTAGGGGAGGAAGGACTTGAGATGTATGAAGGTAAAGAGTGCTTGACTGACCAAGAGCGAGATAGTGTTTTTAATATTTTAAGAGACAGCCACCAAACATATTCTATTTCAAGTGAACAGTCTATGAATATTTGGGCGATTTACAAAGCTGGTTTAGAAAGATTGACCGGTGGAAAGAAACAAATTAATATATCGCTTGTTCGAGGAAGTCCTGTAAAAGAAACTTACGACCTTGTTGATAATATAAATAATAGCGATACCGCTAGTAATACGGCGATTAACTTGTATGTAGGTGTATAATGAAACGTTTCGGAATGTATAATAATGACTTCAACAATCTGTTTGAATGCTATTCGCAGGTCAATTCACAGATTGTTGAGAGGCGATTACCAGCCAATCTGCGTAAATCGTTGACGAGTAAAGCGAGCAAGCAGCCATCATTCCCTGGTATTAATAACGTGTTTGTGGTGATGACGTCTCCACACACCAAGTCTGTACCTATACCAGCCTATGAGTGTGATGATGTTGTAGTTAATAGTGATGATGGGGATGGTACTGTTGTAATAACAGCAAGAGATGAGAGTCGTGGGAAACTTCTCAATATTATTGTTTCTAATCAGCAGGTGTCAGTCAAGGTATATAGTGGTGATTCAGGAGACAGCCCGGAGCGCGAGTTTGAGACAAGAGATGGTATCACGTGGAATCCTAGTAAGGGTGACCTTATAATTATATTTGATCAAAAGCTATGAACAAAAAACTAAAACACAATTCAAAGCGCAATAGTGTGGTGCTTTGCTGCAATAATGTTAAATGTCCAGAGATATATCCTAAAGATAAAAAGTCTGTCCAGATACGTGATGATGATGGTTTTGTAATCACAATCACAAAAGAACAGGCACGTATGATACCAGAAGCTCTAGAATTGATAGAGAATAATGACAAGTGAGATTCTTGCGTGTGTTGGTCTGACGTACATTCTTAAATATGGATCAATTCTAAACATACCTAGAGGCATACTGACCAAGTTTAAGATATTTCAAGAGCTGTTCAAATGTAGTCTTTGTTTGGGCTTTTGGTCCGGGGTCATTATTAGCTACATTAACTACATTTTCAAGCTATGTGTAACTCAGGACATGATACTATTACCATTTATAGGTGCCTGTGTGTGTTGGGTTGCAGATTCTGTTGTAACAATTTTACAATATATTGAATTAAAGCTTGAAAAAGATCTCGATCGTTGATATAATTAGTGTATGTTTAGCAGTACGAAAGTAATAGAATTAGGAAGCTGTGCGTTCAGGCAACCGACAGCAACATCACATTGTAAATATTTACATGGTTATAGATTGACAGCAAAATTTTGGTTTGAAGCAGATAAGTTGGACCAAAATAATTGGGTTGTTGATTTCGGTAGTCTTAAAGACTTGAAGATGAAATTGCAAGACCAATTTGATCACACTACATGTGTTTCTATAAAAGATCCTAAACTACCACTATTCAAGCAATTGTTTGATGAAGGGTTATGTGATCTACGAATCATGGATGGGGTGGGTATTGAGAAATTTGCAGAATTTTGTCATGGTACCGCTCAACATTTTGTGGATGAACTGACTGATGGTAGATGTAGATGCGTCAAGGTTGAAGTGTTTGAGCATGAAAATAATTCAGCAATTTTTGAGATGTCAAACTCCAAACATTCTGGTGCTAAATACATGAATGATAAAGCACGGGAGATTGAAAAACAATTCAATAAACCAGCTGCTGTGACACCAAACAAAACAACAAACAAATGGATTGATCCTAAATCAACAAACACGTGGGGAATATAATGACAGAACAATCAAAAGCAATGGATAACTTCATGAGTAAGGAAAGAGCAGAGCCTACAACATTAGACCTTTCGGAAAGTTTCTATTCTGTACAATGTGAAGGAAATACGACGGGATATCCAGCTTATTTCATAAGACTTAAAGCCTGTAACTTAATGTGTGGTGGACCTAATGGTGAGTTGATGAAGAGTGGAGATGCTACATGGTGGTGTGATACTGAGGCTGTATGGAAACGTGGTCTCGAGAAGCCGTTCTATAAACTTGTACAGCAATGGGAACATGAAAAAATAGACAGATGGATATATGAAGGTAGAATTCATTTGATCTGGACAGGTGGTGAACCTACAATACCGAAACATCAACGAGCAATTGCCGCCTTCGATAGATATTTACATGACTATTGTCTTGATAAGACTGGATTTTTTCTAAAAAGTTATAATGAGATTGAAACCAATGGTACATTGTACATACAAGATGAACTGTTTGATATGCTAGATCAAATAAATTGTAGTGTTAAACTAGCAAATAGTGGCATGCCCGCGAATCGGAGAATCAATCCGGATGCAATCATGCGAATCATGAGCCATAATAATTACTGGTTCAAATTTGTGATCAGTACCGAGGAGTGCATAAAGGAAATAGAATCAGATTTCATCAAAAAATTTGATATACCTCACGACAAAGTAATCATGATGCCTGGTTTGGATAGCCAGGAAAACTTTCATGAACGTACCCGCTTCAGTTTAGAGATGGCAAAAAAATATGGTTATATAGGTATGTCTAGGCTGCATGTGAGTGCATGGGATAAGTTAACCGGCGTTTGAGTTGATTTCATAATTATAATTCTTAAATAGTACTATGAGACTCGCTATAAGCGGAACGGCCGCACAAGGAAAAACAACACTTCTATCCGAATTTTTAAACAATTGGGACATGTATCAAACTCCGGAAATTACATATAGATCTGTACTTAAAGACAATAAACATAGCAAACAAACCAACAAAGACACACAATGGGACATTCTCAACTACATGATTGATGAGATGGAAAAATACTCGAGTGATGATTTTGTTATCTTCGATAGATGTCCATTGGATAATCTAATTTATAGCATGTGGGCTCACCACAAAGGTGTAGGTGACATCGATGAACATTTTGTTGAAAAGTGTATACCTATTGTCAGAGAGTCGATGAAATTGTTGGATATAATATTTTTTATACCTATCACAAATGCAGCGCAATCAGACATCGAGGATGATGGTAAAAGAGAGACAGATATTGAGTATATCAAAGAGATAGATAACTTTTTCAAGGCAATTCATAATAATTGGATGTCAGGCGACACAAGATTTTTCCCCAAAGATGATCGATCCGCGTTGATCGAAGTGTTTGGTACTACAGAAGAGAGAATTAAGATGATAGAATTTTATGTTGATACAACTGGGAAGATGTATGGTGAGGATGATTCACTTGTAGATACCAACGTTTTAGTTGATGAGTTTGGATTTCCTTTGGTTACTGATGACACAAACACGGAAGATGATACTAAAACGTATAAATAACTACATGAAGTGTTTTAATGAGAAGGTAAGTAGTTTGTCAGAAAGTTATGGGCTGTATAAAACAGTTGTACGAGAACGTTTTCCTAGCAAACTGAAACTCAGTGAAGAGTTTATCGAGGCATTTAAAAGAGAATTTAAATCTCAAGTTGAGCCGATGTATACGGAAGATAGTGACGGTAAACAAGTGTTGTCACGCGACGCGAGAGAGCCTGCTAGAGTGTTAAGAGAGTTTCAAAAAGCTCTCAAGTTTTTGGTTTAGTTATTTTTATTTGATCTAAACTTTTACGAAGCCGGTCTTTTGGGGCTGCATTTTTTGTGTCATTTGTGACTTCATACTCAATGTCACTACCAGGTACATTGTGTTTATTTTTTACCTTGGAACTACCTTTTTCCGAGCGCTTGATAATTTTCCTCACCTTACCTTTTGTTTTGTAGTGTTCGCAGTCCGGGTTGATATTCTCTATTTCATCACCAACATCTATATCACGCTTTAACACTTCTGTAAAATACTGTTTAAACGTGGGTATGTGTGTTATATCATGTGTCTCCGGAGAGTGTTCCATGTATATATTTATGCGTTCCCGAGCTTTCTTACAATAAATTTTAGCATTTCACTTCTCATGATATCTTTATCAGAAAATTTGAAACAAAGTATACCATTTTGCTCACTCTCCTCATCATTAAAAGTTTCATATATATCGTTAAACCCGCTCTTACCGTTAATATCACTCTGTAATGTATCGCCAATGACTATCATTTTACTGTCCTCTCCAAATCTTGTGAGAATTGTTATCAATTCACTTCTTGTTAGATTTTGCGCTTCATCAACAATCACTACACTGTCCTTGAAAGTCAAGCCTCTCACATAGTTCACAGGCACTGCTTTGACTGTGTCGGTTTCAAATAGTGTAGTGATTGTTGACGGACTTATCAATTCACTTAATTTTTCTTGTAAGGGGAGTGTCCAAGGTAAAAATTTATCATCCACTTCGCCAGGTAAACTGCCCATGCTTTTACTCGCGCTCTCAATTATGCTGCGTATATAAACGACCTCATCTACTTTTTTTGATTTGAGCATGTTGAGTGCAATATATGCTGCACAGTATGTTTTGGCAGTACCAGCTGGACCGTCCACAAAAGCTATTTTAGTATTGTTACAATAACATAATTCTACAAATGATTTGTGTATCGGTGTGAGTTGATATTTGCTGGTTATTTTGAAGCTGCGATCCATTGAGTTGCGTTCCACAACTTCGGAGATTTCTTCAATGGGTATGTCTTTTCTGCTCTTTGATGCAGAACGTTTATAGGAAGCTTTCCGCTTTGTCATTTCCATTATTTATACAAAAGGTATATTTTTAACAACTGTTTGATTTTTAAAACATATACAATAAATACATACATGGAAGTAAATATATTCACAATTGTGGCTCTTGTTGCAGGTTTTGTTGCCGGGGCGCTCGTAACGCGAAACAATTTTGCAAAAGTTAATAAAATTGTTACAGACATAGATCAAAAAGTTGATCAACTCAAGAAATCTCAATCTAAACCAAAACCAATTAGACGTGGAAGAAAGCCAAAACAACAGACCGGTAAGTAGATTTTTGTAACAAAATATAATATAATATAGCTATGTCGATTGGTGTAGCAATTATCACTAGAAACCGACCGGAGTATTTTCATGAATGTCTCAAGTCGGTTCTCTCCATATCGCAAGACTCTCTACAACAAATAGTTGTTGTTAATGATGGTGATGACATCCCAGGATTCGAAGGTCATGACCGTGTACATTATATTAAAAATGATGATAATCTTGGGGTTGGGGTGTCAAAAAATAAAGGTCTTCAACGCTTGTTGGATGAACAATGTGATCACTTATTTGTGTTAGAAGATGACGTTATTATACATGACAGAACCACATTTAATATCTACATACACACTTCAAAACTCACGGGAATCGAGCATTTAAATTTTTGTTTGCATGGTGGTGACAACAAGCGTAACGGTAAATCTGCACCAAAGTTAGTCGTAGATTACAAAGATGTTAAACTGTCGTTGTATCATAATGTTTATGGTGCTCTAAGTTACTACACACGCGGATGTTTGGATCGTGTTGGATTGATGGATGAAGTGTATTTCAACGCGATGGAACATGTGGATCACACCATGCAAATAATTGAGTCCGGCATGCATCCACCGTTTCGATGGTTTGCGGATGTGCATGATAGTGACAGGTTGATACACGAACAAGACCATAATCATAGTGGTAGTACCATCCGTAAAGATCAAGAATGGATGGATCGATTCATGAAGGGTGTGGAACGATTTCATGATAAATTTAACATCAACGTGTGCAATCCTAGTGATCCAGTGGCTAGTAAAGAACAAGTGATTGAATATTTGAGAAAGGTTAAACCTAAATGAAGTTAGGTGTTGGTATAGTAACATACAACTCAGAGAAATATTTTGATGATCTGTACAAGAGCTTGCCTTTAGATAAAATTGATGAGATAGTGGTTGTCAATGGCGGTGATCCATACAAGAAAAAATACAAACATGTGGACTGGATTCAGCATCACGTCAATGCAGGGCCAGCGAGGAGTAGAAACGATTGCCTCGGATATCTGATCGAACGAGATGTTGACTATTATTGTATCATTGAAGATGATATGATCATAAAATCTCCGGACGTTTTTGATAAATACATTGACGCTCTTGAAACAACCAAGCTCGGATATTTGTGTTTTGTTAGCATGAGTCTGAATTGTGGGGGACCAGGTAACAGAAATC
>Ga0055584_100007183_pt1 | contig 10921 bp, 7 predicted proteins | sample OSDHelmetaG_FD_58716 | JGI IMG/M metagenome (GOLD analysis project Ga0055584, IMG submission 58716) | Pelagic marine sediment microbial communities from the LTER site Helgoland, North Sea, for post-phytoplankton bloom and carbon turnover... | ecosystem: Environmental > Aquatic > Marine >...
CCTAAGGCATCTTTGTTCGCACCGTCCCAATCTACCCGGTCCATTCCCATAATTTCATCGGGAAGCATCTCGCGAAACTCGCGGAAATCGACGACCTCGACATCTGAATCTTCCTGGATCTTGTTGCCAATCTTTTCGAGAACCTGGCCAACGCGGGCAATACCCGTTAATACTGATTCTTCGATTTCACGCTGAATACGGTCAATTTCCTCTTTCCTGAGGTCCTCCTCTTCAAGTTTGTCTTCTAGGCGCTCTCGCACCCGGTCCAGTTCTTCTTCAGCTTTATCGAGTTCTCGATCTAAGTCCCGCTCGAGGTCCCGCTCGATACGCTCTGATCTGCGGTCTTCATCGCGACGATCGACTTCTTCTTCACAACCGATAATACCCACAACAAAGAGGGCAACCACGGCCAATACGAGAAATGCACGCATGTTAAAAAGCGGAATGAGGGAAGGAATCGGAGTGTTTCTGAGCTATACGGAGGCACCGGAAAAAGGTGACAGCCCGTCAATCAGACATCACATGCTCCGTCGGTACTGCCCACCTACCTCGAATAGGGCATGGGTTATATCTCCCAATGAGCAGGTCTGAACTGCATCCATTAACGCGTCGAACGTGTTATGGCCGGATCGGGCTACCTCTTGGAGACGGGACAGCGAAGCGCGCCCTTCATTTGGATTACGACCTTGGAAGGAGCGAAGGTTCTCAATTTGACGATCTTTTTCCACTGTCGATGACCGCATCAGCTCAATGGGAGCTTCGTCACCAGTTTCTTGCGATTCGCTACGGAAAGTATTTACTCCAATAACAGGAAGCTCTCCAGAGTGCTTTTTACCTTCATAAAAGAGAGATTCTTCCTGGATTTTGGATCGCTGGTACATGGTCTCCATGGCGCCTAAAACACCACCGCGATCATTGATTCGCTCGAATTCTACTAGGACAGCTTCTTCGACCAGATCTGTCAACTCGTCCATTATATAGGCTCCCTGCAACGGGTTCTCGTTTTTGGCCAATCCCAGTTCACGATTAATAATCAGCTGAATGGCGATGGCGCGCCGAACGCTTTCCTCAGTTGGTGTGGTGATGGCTTCGTCGTACGCATTGGTGTGCAACGAATTACAGTTATCGTAGATGGCCATCAATGCCTGCAACGTAGTGCGGATGTCGTTGAACTGAATTTCTTGCGCGTGCAGGCTGCGTCCAGATGTCTGGATATGGTATTTGAGTTTCTGACTGCGCTCGTTGCCACCGTACCTATTCTTCATGGCTATGGCCCAAATCCTGCGCGCAACGCGTCCGATGACCGAGTACTCGGGATCCATACCGTTTGAGAAGAAGAAGGACAGGTTCGGGGCAAAATCATCGATATTCATGCCTCGAGCTAGGTAGTACTCGACAAATGTAAATCCGTTGGATAGCGTAAAGGCAAGCTGGCTGATTGGATTCGCGCCGGCTTCGGCGATGTGATACCCTGAAATCGAAACAGAGTAGAAATTGCGTACTCCGTTATCAATGAAATACTGCTGCACATCGCCCATCATGCGGAGCGCGAATTCAGTAGAGAAGATGCAGGTGTTCTGCGCCTGATCTTCCTTGAGGATGTCGGCCTGAACGGTGCCGCGCACAATCTTGAGCGTAGCTTTCCGAATCCTCTGATAGGTTTCTTCTTCAAGAAGACCCCAGTCGACGAGCTGCGCGCCATACGTTCCAAGTAGTCCGAGTCCCAACCCGTCATGTGACTCTGGCAGCGCGTCTTCGGGGCCCATAGGGCCGGTGGGGGAGTACACTGGGGCATTCTTTCCGAGCTTCTTGCGGATGGTGTTAAACACCGCATCCCAAGTACCTAGCTCGCGTAAATGTTTCTCAATTTGCTGATCGACTGCTGTATTCAAAAACATGGCTAACAGCATTGGAGCTGGGCCATTAATCGTCATCGAAACAGATGTGGATGGATTGCACAAGTCGAAGCCTGAATACAGCTTCTTCATGTCATCTAAGGTGCAAATGGACACGCCAGCATTTCCCACCTTCCCATAGATGTCTGGTCTTTCGTGCGGATCGAAGCCGTAGAGTGTGACCGAGTCGAAGGCGGTTGAGAGGCGCTTAGCCGGCATGCCCTCCGATACTAAGTGAAAGCGGCGGTTGGTACGTTCGGGACTTCCTTCACCCGCAAACATGCGTGTGGGGTCTTCACCGGAGCGTTTAAATGGAAAGACACCTGCGGTGAAGGGAAAGAAGCCTGGAAGATTTTCGAGCAGGGCGTATCGAAGCCGCTCACCCGGATCTTGGGTCATAGGAAGGGCAACCCGAGGGATTTTCAAACCACTCAGGGACTTAGTATAAAGCGGCACGTTAAAGTTGCGACCGCGCACTTCATAAGTAATCTCATCTGCGCGGTACTGAGCCGCCAGGTTGTCCCAGTTTTCGAGGATAGCTTTTGAGCGATGGTCAAGGCGCTCCCACCAGCGGCCAGCCATTTTTTCCAGACGTTCTTCCAAGTGGGCGCGATCTTCAGGGTTCCATTCTGCTACTTGGTCGAGAGCACCTTTGGCCTCGCCCCATTTTCGGGCGATCGAGATCTGTTCTTCTGCGTTTTTGCGATAATCGCGGCTTCCGTCCGCAATGTCACCAAGGTATCGTTGCCGGCGGGCAGGTATCAGCGCCTCAGCAGCTGACGTTCCAGGTTCAACGGGTAGATCTTGGTAGGTCGTAGAGGAGCGGCTAAACCCAAATTGATGGTTGAGGGCTCCAAGTAAACCGAGATACAGGTTGGTTACACCCTGGTCGTTGAAATGCGACGCCATGGTAGGGAAGACGGGCATATTCTCGGTTGGAGTTTCAAAGGCCGCACGGTTGCGCTGGAGGGTCTTTCTGACGTCGCGAAGCGCATCCTCGCTACCTCGTTTCTCGAATTTGTTGAGCGCAACGAAGTCAGCTACATCCAGCATGCCTATTTTTTCTAGCTGGGTTGGAGCGCCAAACTCTTGGGTCATCACGTAAAGTGTGATATCGGTCATGTCGGCAATTTCCGTATCGCTCTGCCCGATGCCAGCTGTTTCTAGGATGATCAGGTTGAAGCCAGCTGCGCGGCACACAGCGATTGAGTCTTGAAGTGCTTGACTCGTGGCACGGTGAGCCTGCCTGGTTGCAAATGAACGCATGAAGACCCGCTTTCCAGCCTCATCGTAGATGGAGTTCATCCGGATCCGGTCTCCAAGTAGGGCGCCGCCCGTTGAACGCCGCGTTGGATCGACAGAAAGAACAGCGATATCGAGGTCGTCAAAGTCCGTCACAAAACGTCGGATGAGTTCGTCTGTGAGGGTGGATTTTCCAGCTCCACCTGTTCCCGTGATGCCGATCGTGGGGGCCATCTGTTCAGAAGCGGCTGCACCATCTCCAGAAAGCCCCGGAAGCGCCTCGTGCGACGCTTCGATCATGGACAGCGCCCTTGCGATGTCCGAGGGAAGTGGTTTTCCTTCTGAGGCGTTTAATTCGACCGTCTTGATGGACGTGACATCAAAATCACACTCGCGCATCATCTGATCGATCATGCCCCTCAGGCCCATCTTAAGGCCATCTTCTGGCGAAAAAATCCGGGTAACACCATAGTCTTGTAGCTCAGTAATCTCTTCAGGCACGATTACTCCACCACCACCGCCAAATACTCGTATGTGGTCAGCACCGTGCTCTTTGAGCAGATCCACCATGTACTTGAAGTACTCCATGTGTCCACCCTGGTACGACGAAATGGCAATTCCTTGCACATCTTCGTGGATGGCGGTATCCACAATCTCCTTGACCGAGCGGTTGTGTCCGAGGTGGATCACTTCGGCGCCAGCCGACTGCAAAACACGCCGCATGATGTTGATTGCCGCGTCGTGACCGTCGAACAGGCTAGCCGCTGTCACAAAGCGGATAGGGTTCGCTGGGACGTGCCAAGAAGGTTCTTGTAATGCGACGGTGGGATTAGCTGTTGAAGCTTCCATACGGCAGATTGACGATGATCAGCGATCAATGGACGGTTTCTGAGAGTTACAGCGATAGAATACGCTCCTGCGGGGGGCAGGTTTGCGAACGCATAGCGAAATATAACGGTGTTAACCGAAGTGTGTTAACCTATTGGGTCAATGGCGAGCGCAATTGCGTACTCATCATTGATTCCAAAAAAGGCATCCCACACCTTTTCCATGGGGTCGATGGCTCCAGCTTTTGCCGAAGGAAGATCAATGGAGAGTCTCACTTTTCGTGGTGACTTTCTCAGCCCCGTTCCATTTGCTTTCAGAACGGCTTCCTTAAGCGTCCAGCACATGAAGAGGGCTTCTGTAGGGTGGATCGGCATTAGGGTCATCTGCTCCTTCTCTTCATCGGCAAGGATATAATCCAACAACGAGGCAGGTTTATCTCGCACGTGTTCCAGATCAATTCCTACGTTTCTATGGCTGGCTGCGGCAACAGCTACCTCTCCCGAATGCGCCAGGGACAGGTATAGTCCGGAATCAGGGCATGCAAGCCGTCCGGTTGGCCCCACAATAAGATTGACGTGCGCGGGGGCCTGCCCAAGTCGTTCGCCTAGGAGTGTGCGCAATGCGACTCTTCCTGCCGTGAAGCCGTGACGGCGTTGCTCATTCTTCATCCCTGCCCTGCGGGAGATTTCCTCGTCAGTGAGGATGTTCATCCAGTCTCGCGTTTCTTCGGCACTGAAAACGAGCGTGCGAAAAAGAACGTCGCTCGGAATATGGATATCTGGCAGGGGCATACCTGCAAAATAGGGCCTTTCGGTCGGAAGGTGATCAGCTTCCAGCCAAAACAGGATCTTTTACTGTTGGTAGGTAAGAAAAATGGTCTAAAAACAGCGCGGGGCGGGGCTCTACGAGCCCCGCCCCGCGGGAAAGCTCCTCCTGACCCGGCCGAAAGGGTTGGGAATTCGGCCAGAGTCGGAAGGTTTACTGCGTCAGCTTAGCTGGCCGCAGCAAAGTTGGTTGCGACGGCATTCCAGTCGACAACGTTCCAGAACGCAGATACATAGTCGGGGCGGCGGTTCTGGTAATTTAAGTAGTAGGCATGCTCCCACACGTCCACTCCGAGGATTGGTGTGTGGCCCTCCATAAGCGGGCTATCCTGGTTGGCGGTCGAGTAGACGGCCAGACTTCCATCAGCTTTTACGACGAGCCATGCCCAACCGGATCCAAAGCGGGTACCTGCGGCAGCAGAAAATTCTGATTTGAATGCATCCAACGATCCAAACGCGCTATCGATAGCTGCTGCCAAATCGCCTGAAGGCGTGCCGCCACCATTTGGTGACATAATGCTCCAGAACAGCGTGTGGTTTGCATGACCACCGCCATTGTTTCGAACAGCTCCACGAATGGCATCCGGAACAGCGTTCATGTCGCCGAGAAGGTCTTCTACCGATTTGCCGGTAAGTGCTTCGTGACCTTCAAGAGCGGCATTCAATTTGGCTACGTAACCAGCGTGATGCTTGCCATGGTGAATCTCCATGGTGCGGGCATCGATGTGTGGTTCGAGAGCGTTGTGAGCGTAGGCGAGATCGGGAAGTGTGTGAGCCATGGGTCGCAATAATTCAAGGTGGATGATTCAAGTGCCTATACGCTGACGGACCTGGTACGTTCGTTTAGACTGCCCGTCATTCAAAGATTTCACTCGGAAATCAGAATAGCTGCATTTTCCTAGGCTTAACGATAAGCATCAGGTCAGCATCGCAAAAATACCAAGCCTCAACCAAGAAACTGGGTTACTGTGTCTGCGGCAAAAAATCCGCTCGTCACATCCAATGCAAATGTTGTTACACCAAATACTACGAGTAGAACGACGCAAGCAATCAGCACTGCCGCAGACGAGCGCGGAATGTCGAAAGAGTGTTCTGCCATTGGGCTGTTTTCTCCTTCAGGCTTCATAAAGAAGACCACGAGCACGCGGAGATAATAGTAAGCTGAAACGGCGCTCGTAAGCACACCGATGATGGCCAACCAAACAAGATCGGCATCGATGGCGGGTGCGAAGACAGCCCATTTTCCTAGGAAACCGGCGAGCGGCGGGAATCCTGACAGACTGAACATGAAAACGGCCATGGTCCATCCCAAGAATGGCTTGCGATAGCCTACGCCTGCCAAGGATTCTAAGGTCTGCTCGCTGCCTTCCTTTCCATCCCACTCAAGCAGAGCAAGGACACCAAAGGCTCCAATGTTCATGATGGTGTAGACCATCAGATAGAACAATGCGCCCGAGTAGCCTGCTTGAGAGCCAGAAGCGAGGCCAACCAGTACATAGCCAGCATGCGCAATCGAGGAGTAGGCAAGCATGCGTTTGATGTTCTGCTGCGAAAGAGCGATCACATTACCTATGACCATGGTGATCACTGCAAAAACCGCAAGAACATCAGCCCAGCGTTCAGCAGGGAGAGCCTTCCACAGCACGACAACCAGCGCAGCAAAGGCAGCCGCTTTGGAGGCGGTAGACATGAATCCGGTAATCGTTGTAGGTGCGCCCTGGTAGACATCTGGTGTCCACATGTGAAACGGCGCAGCGCTGACTTTAAACAGAAAGCCTACCAACAAGAGGGAAACACCGCCCCAAAACATGACGCCTGCACTTTGCTCGGCAGCAATCCGAATCGCGCCAAATTCCATAGAGCCAGTGGCGCCGTAAATGAGCGCAATACCGTACAGAAAGAAACCTGTTGAAAAGGCGCCCAGCAAGAAGTACTTAAGCGCACTTTCTGTTGATCCTGATTCCGATCGTACAAACCCGGTCAGGATGTAGAGACAGATGGACATGGTTTCGAGTCCCACAAATACCGTCACAAGGTTATTCGCGGCACCAAGAACAAGCATACCGACCGTTGCAAAGAGGATCATTGCATAGACTTCCCCGATGTTATGGCCGATTTTCTTGAGATAGGGCACTGTCAGGATTATGCTCAACGCGCCGCTTCCCAACACGAGGCTATTTACGAAGGCCGCTGAACCACCCGTTCGCATCATGTCATACCAGGCGAGGCCCTCGGGCGCTCCGATGCTCATCATTTCGATTACGAAACCAGCTGAAAGAGCTAGTCCTGCAATCCAAGGAGTGGCGACATGACGCGGCTTGAATGCGTCAAATACAACCAGCACGAGTCCACTGACGGCCACAATCAGGAGAAACAGCGTCGCTCCCAGGTCGGTCATCATCATTGAATAGGCTTGCGAAAGATCCATGCTTTTGGTCAGATCCAGGAAAGATGATTGATGCGACGTGCCAGTTCGATGTCCAGACTTGTCACGTTATTGTTGGCGTCGTGCGTGCGCAACGTCACGCCAACCTTGTTATATACGTTGCTCAGTTCAGGATGATGATCCAGTTCTTCTGCTTCGAAGGCAATCCGCATAATGAAGCTCATGGCCTCACGAAACGATTTGAATTCGAACATCCGACTGATAGCGTTGTCAGCATACTCCCACCCTTGAATAGAGGGGAGAGCATCCTGAACAGCTTGAGGAGAAAGTGCCTGTCTGCTGAATTCACTCATATCAGAACACCCATCCACTAAAGAAGATGATATAAATCACTGCGTATACCGGCAGAAGAATCGGAATCGAATACTTCAGGATGTACCCCATAAAGGAAGGTGTTTCGACTCCGTTAGCTTCTGCAATCGCTTTAACCATAAAGTTCGGGGCGTTTCCGATATAGGACATGGCTCCGAAGAACACAGCCGCAACCGAAATCGCCTGAAGGAAAATGGTCGATTCGATACTATTTGCAAACAGAACAACTGCTTCAGGGCTGTTTACATCCAAGGCAAACTTGCCCATGGCTGCAGCCATGAAGTTGAGGTAGGTTGGTGCGTTGTCCAAAATCCCCGAGAGGATTCCTGTGCTCCAATAGAATGTGCCGACACCGAGGGAGTCTGCATTTTCTTGGGCGAAGTTGGCGATCAGTTGCAATGCGGGCTGCATGGTGGCAAAAATGCCAAGGAACAGCCAGCCAACTTCGCGAATGGGTTCAAAATGAAACTCGTTTCGCTTGAATGCTTCACGATCTGCTGTGGCATAGGCAAGGAAAGCCACGCCAAGCATGATGATTTCCCGGATTCCGAAGGGTACGTGCCACAGCTCGTTAAGATCAGGGACCCAATCGAAGACATTTGGATCAATGAAAACGGAGACGATGATAATGGCAACCCAGATAAAACTCTTCGTTCCGATCATTGAAACGGTTTTCTCATTGGGGTCAGGATCCGGGCTCTCTTCTTTGTTGCGCGCATCGATGAACCAGAAGATCCCCAAGATCATGGCTGTAGCCGGCAGCCAGATATACCAGATGTGGGTTAAAGTCCAGAAGAATGGCACGCCTCGAAGGAATCCCAGAAACAGAGGGGGATCTCCGATGGGCGTCAGCGCACCACCAACGTTCGCGACAAGAAAAATGAAGAAGACGATGTGGTACGCTTTCAAGCGTCCCCTATTCAGCCGCATATAGGAGCGAATGAATAACATGGCTGCTCCAGTCGTCGCAATCACGTTGGCGATCAAGGAAGCAACGAATAGCAGAATTACGTTATTCCTCGGCGTGCCCTTGATATTGATGTTTACGAACACGCCAGAAGCAGCAATAAAGAGCGACGCCACTAAAGCGATGAACGAGAGGTATTCAGCTATGGCATGCTCCATCGGAAGGATGGAGTCCATAACAAAGATGTAATACGTTGCTACGCTCAGGCCAAGTCCGACAGCATATTTAGGGTAGTGATGGTGCCAGTGGTACGGAAAGAACAACGGTCCCATCGCAATCATCAACAAAATGGCGATGAAAGGGATAACCAGCCAAACTGGAGGGAGGGGACCATGGTCATCAGCATGTTCGCCCGCGTCCATTGAAGCCTGTCCGCCATCCGCACCTGCATCTTGATGTGTAGCTTCACCCGCATCTTGAATGAACGCAACAGCATCGGTTGGCAACAGGACGCTCAGCGCCAAGAACGCCAAAACCGCCAATAGGCCGGCTTTGAATGCGCCGATTCTCAGAACCGATGGGCAGTCAGGCATGGTTTTGATTGGGCTCGGTTCTGGTAGTTCAGAGTGAGAGTGGCAGATTACTTGGAATCTGTATTGGCAACGATTTCTTCGATGACACCAACGGATTCAGCATCCGGTGTCCACTGAGTCATTTCATCAGATTCAGCGGCTTCAAGCGCAGCGGCAACTCGCTTAGTTTCAATCTTCTGTAAGAGGTCTTGCACTGCTGGCTCACTCTTTGCTAAAAATGGTGCAGGGAAGAAACCCATAATGACCATTAAGGCTGCCAACGGTAACAGAAGTACGAGTTCGCGTGCGTTGAGGTCTTTCATCGTCGCGTTCTCTTCCTTGTCGAGTGGTCCCCAGAACATCTGGAACACCATGTAGAGGAGATATACGGCGGCGAGGATTACACCCGTCGTAGCAAGCGCCACGAGGAAAAGGCTGTCAAGAACGGTGCTTTTGAAGCTACCAATCAGGATCAGGAATTCGCCGACGAATCCGTTCAAGCCAGGAAGACCGGCCGAGGCCAGTACACTGAGAATCATGAAGAACGTCAGCACGGGTACGGACTTGGCCAATCCACCAAAGTCAGACATCTCACGCGTGTGACGACGCTCGTACAGCATGCCGACGATGAGGAACAAGGCTCCAGTCGAGATGCCATGGTTTATCATCTGAATCATGGCGCCTTGCATGGCTTCTGCTGTGAAAGCAAAAATACCAAGGACCACAAACCCAAGGTGACTCACGGAGGAGTAGGCTACCAGTTTCTTCGCATCGCTTTGCGCCCTCGAAACGAGCGCGCCATAGATAATTCCAATTACCGCTAAAACGGCGAACATCATGGCGTACTCTTGCGCAGCATTCGGGAAGAATGGTAGGCAGAAGCGGACTAGTCCGTACGTACCCATTTTCAGCAACACACCAGCTAGGATGACAGAGCCACCAGTAGGTGCCTGGACGTGTGCGTCAGGGAGCCATGTGTGCAGCGGGAAGAGTGGCACCTTGATAGCGAATGCGAGAGCAAACAGAAGGAAGAGCCAGCTCTGCATGTCCACTGGCATCTGGAAAGCAACCAGCTTGAACCAGTCAGTCGTGAAGACGCCTGCATTGATGGCATCACCGGCAGCGTAGCCTAAGTAGATCAGCGCAACAAGCATTAGGAGCGAGCCAACCAATGTGTAAAGCACAAACTTGACAGCCGCGTAAATCCTGTTTTCTCCTCCCCAAATACCGATGATGAAATACATCGGAATGAGTGTCAGCTCGAAGAAGATGTAGAACAGGAAGATGTCATAGGATGCAAAAACGCCCGTTACACCGGTCTGCAGGATGAGCAGCAGGGTGTAATACGGCTTGTGGGATTTGCCGATGTACGTCCAAGACGACAGCACTACGATCGGCCCCAACAACGTTGTGAGCATGATTAGAAGGAGGTTCAGTCCGTCAACCCCCACGTAGTACTTGATGTCGAACATGTCCGGAAACCAGCTTCCAGTCATGTCAGCGAGCTGAGGAGCCATCGACGTCGAAATGGCTGGATCGAATCCCATCCAGAGTCCGATGGAAACTAGGAAGGTCAGCGAAGTCACACCGAGTGCAGACCACTTGATGGCCGATTCGCTTCGGGAAAGCATTGTCAACAACGCGCCGGCCAGCGGCAGGAAGATGACGATCGATGTGAGGTAGGGGATATTCATGGAATTCAGAAGCAGTAAGGCCGCCGGGGCCAGATCAGAACAGCATCAGCCAGATGAGAAGGACAACACCGAAGACAATGGCCACAGCATAGGACTGCACGAGTCCTGTCTGCAGGTAGCGTAGGGTGAAACTGGCTCCGCGGGTAAAGAAACCCGTGAAGTTGACCAGTCCATCGATAACATACTTGTCGAACGGAGCCA
>Ga0055584_100007184_pt1 | contig 10920 bp, 9 predicted proteins | sample OSDHelmetaG_FD_58716 | JGI IMG/M metagenome (GOLD analysis project Ga0055584, IMG submission 58716) | Pelagic marine sediment microbial communities from the LTER site Helgoland, North Sea, for post-phytoplankton bloom and carbon turnover... | ecosystem: Environmental > Aquatic > Marine >...
GGCGGTAATTTAGTCAAAGTTTTATCGTGGTATGACAACGAATGGGGGTTCTCGAACCGGATGTTAGATACGACGGTTGCAATGATGAATGCGAAGGGCTAAACATGCTAAATATGGAAGAGCTCGAGTTAAGAGATCGCAGAGTTTTGATACGAGAGGACCTTAATGTTCCGATCAATGACAAAGGCGAAATTACTGACGATTCGAGACTGAAGGCCTCACTGACTACTATCAAAAAAGCGTATTCAGCAGGAGCCACAGTTATAATAATGTCTCACCTGGGACGACCTAAGGAAGGCCAGTCGGACTCTAGTTTATCCCTCGCGGCTGTCGCGGGAAAGTTAAGCTCATTGCTAGACATTCCAGTTGCATTCGAGAAAAACTGGATTAACGGATTTAAAACTGAACATCAAAGTATCACTCTAGTAGAAAATGTTCGATTCTTAACAGGAGAGACAAGCAACGACACCTCACTAGCGAAAAAAATGGCCCAACTTGGTGATATTTTTGTAAATGATGCCTTTGCTACCTCGCACAGAGCTCACGCTTCGACTCATGGAGTTGCTAAATACGCAGTCACAGCATGTTGCGGCCCACTGCTGAAAAAAGAAATCGAGGTGCTAACAAAAGCTTTAAATCGACCTGAGCGGCCTCTCGTAGCAATCGTCGGTGGCGCTAAAGTATCTTCAAAACTTGATATCATCAATTCACTGGCCAAAAAAGTTGATCACTTAATCGTAGGTGGCGGTATTGCCAATACATGCCTAAAATCTGAGGGTTTTGAAATCGGGGCGTCATTGTATGAAGAAGATATGATTGAGATTGCAACGCAAATAATGAAAAGCTCTGCAGAAATTCCCTTGCCTGAAGAAGTTGTGTGCGGGAAAGAGTTTACGATTGAAGCTGCGGCGCAAATAAAATCGATTCACGAAGTAGAAAAAGACGACATGATAATGGATGTGGGCCCTAAGTCGATGAAAAGTATCAAAAAAATAATAAAAAATGCAGGGACGATCCTCTGGAATGGTCCGCTGGGAGTTTTTGAATTTAAAAACTTCGCCGATGGAACGAAAGAATTAGCCGAAGAGATTGCTGATTCGCAAGCATTCTCTATCGCAGGCGGTGGGGACACATTAGCTGCTATAAGTAATTTCTCCGTGGCCAAAAAAATATCCTACATTTCGACGGGTGGAGGAGCATTCTTAGAATTCATTGAAGGCAAAAAGTTGCCTGCAATAGAAATTCTCAAACAAAGAGGAACTGACTAAAATAAATGCTTGAAGCTATATAAACCTTTTATTGGGTCAATATATTTAGAGCTTCTTGATATTTTTCAGTAGTTCTGGCAAGCGTATCTTCAGGAATATTAGGCCCTGGATCAGTCTTATCCCAGTCTAGTGTTTCTAGATAATCTCTCACGAATTGCTTGTCAAAACTAGGGGGACTGATCCCCACTTCATAACTAGCGGCAGGCCAAAACCTTGATGAATCAGGTGTGAGAAGTTCATCAATAAGTATTAAATCCCCGCTGCTGTCCAAACCAAATTCCATTTTTGTATCGGCAATGATAATACCCCTCTCAAGCGCAAATTCAGCACATTTTGAATAGATATCTAACGTCACGGAGCGAACTTCTTCCGCCAAAGATGCTCCTACAATGTCACATGATTGCTCAAAAGAGATATTTTCATCATGATCACCAACTGGCGCTTTTGTCGACGGAGTATATATTGGTTCCGGAAGTTTCTGCCCAAGCTTTAAGCCTGGGGGTAAACTAAGCCCGCACACACTTCCGTTTTTTTGATAATCCTTCCAACCCGAGCCGATCAGGTACCCCCTGACAACAGCCTCAATTGCTAGAGGTTTAACTTTCTTGACTACAATTGATCGGCCTTCTAAAGGAGCCCGTTCGGCTGCATTAGGTACAACGCTTTCTAAAGTTATATCGGTTAGATGATTTCTGATTATCTCAGAGGTTCTTTCAAACCAAAAATTAGAAATTTCCGTTAATATTGAGCCCTTTCTGGGTACCGGATCTGGTAACACGACATCGAAGGCGGAAAGTCTATCAGTGGTAACAATGAGGAAATGGTCTTCTCCAACAGCATAAATATCTCTAACCTTGCCTTTTTGAACTAAGGGCAAACTCTTTAAATTTGTTTCATAGACTGCGGCTACAGATTTGGACATTACAGGTGATTTCCTTATAGATTAATCGTTAGATCGTCATTTTAAAACGGTCTGGTAGCTTTGACAATATCGGGCACATCGCCTCGCAAACCCATAGCGCTCTCGATCAGATAATCTTTGAGAATTTTTTTAGAATTCAGGAATCGGGCACCTAATCTGCGCAATATATTAATGGGTAGAGTATCTGCCGCGTAAATCGAATTTAATCCGGTCGTCACCGCTATCATTTTTAAAGCCTCGCCTTTACGCCAACCGTGATACCGTCTGAGACTATTCTCAAGGCAATGATAGTTTAAAATAGATCTCGACATAGTACATTCCAGTAATGTTGCGACATCGAGTAGTCCAAGGTTTAAACCTTGTCCAGCAAGAGGATGGAAAGCGTGCGCGGCCCCCCCTACGAGCGCAAAATTATTTTTAACTAAACTTGAAGCAATACCGTATTCAAGAGGAAATGACGCCACTGAAGTATAATCATGTATAGCGCCAAGTGTGAAATTGACAGCTTCTCCTAATTGATCTCGGAATTGTTGCTGATCCAGCTCTAGTAAACGAATCGCATCGTCAGACGGAACACTCCAAACAATGGAACTTTGAACGTCTTCTTTTAGAGGAAGGAAAGCCAAGGGTCCTTTGGATAAAAAGCACTGCCTCGCTATATTATCGTGAGACCTCTCAGTAACAACATTTGCCACAACTGCGGACTGGCCAAAATCCTTGCTCCGAAATTGAATACCCAACAGCGATCGCATGGGCGAACCACGTCCATCAGCCACTGCAGTCAAACTCGAGTCTAACAAAGTGCCATCTTCTAGCAAAAGCGGGGAACCCAGATCAACACTCGTATCGCTTGAAACAGAGCAAGAAATTTTCGAGATTTTCTTTCTGTCAAAGCGTTTCCTTAGAACCCTCAGTAACTGCTTCTCACTAAAGATCCACGACATAGGAGGCAAAAACATGTCTGGCAAATCAAACCTTATATGGCCTGATTCACCCTCTTCCCATGTTTCAATACTATTAACCACACCATGATCGCTAGACAGTAAATCTTCCCAAACACCGACACTACTCAGAATTTCTTTCGACGCAACGGACAGAGAGAAATACCTGTCGATGCTCTTTTTTCTTCTATTGCTTTTAGGAGGGCCTACCATACAGACACTCTGTCCAGTCTTGGCAAACATCAATGCAGCCGTTAAAGCGACGATCCCATTTCCAATAACGCAAATATCAAATTTGTACCGCATGCTAACAACTCCTACGGAATTGCGCGCCTGTGCCGGTAAGGGAGGCAACAATTTTTCGTCTGCAGGCAACAGAGCTAGAAGCAAGGAGCATCGCAAAACGGCGCACGGTGATAAACGGAGACATCTTCGACGTGAAAACACCACCAAGCGAATCCGTGAAGGCATGAATTGTTTGATGGTCCTTGTGACGCAACTTTGTATATCGAGATAAAAGCTGTTCGCAGCCTATATCAGGTACATTACAATCAATTAGTGATGCTAGATCAGCTATGTCCCGAATACCTAAATTAAGTCCCTGAGCTGCGTTTGGATGAACAACATTAGCGGCATTTCCCAAAAGAAGCAGTCGCTCGGCGCGTAAACTTAGGGCCCTTTGACTTAATAGAGGATAAGAATATCGCGGTCCGACAAGTTGCAAAGCTCCCAGACGTCTCCCTATTCGCTCCTCTAAAAGGCTAGCGTACGTTTTATCATCGAGTTCTTTAACACTGATCAATTCGCTATCAGACAAGCAATATACACTCACATAATCGTGCCCTCCGACAGGAATAAAAGCAAGAACTCCTTGCTCAGTAAAGCGCTCAAGTGCCGTAGCCGTTGTCGGATTAGATACCGAAACCTTACAAACTAAGGCAACCTCTCTATAGCTCTTCTTGTCTACAGATATCCCGGAAACTCTCCGTACATCAGAATTCGCGCCATCTGCCGCAACAATTAATCTAGCCTCGGCACCGACAACACTATTTCCAGAGTACAGCTCAGCCTCCACACCTGATTTTGTCAGCCGCATGCCCCGAAACTCAGTGCCATCCAAGAATCTCAAACTTTTATAAGTAAACGCTTTTTTTCGCAAATTATCGAGTAACAGGTGAGCCGGACACGAATAGCCCAAAACATCCAGTCCGGACTCAACAGCTTTTAATGTGACTCTGGGCAACACACCTTTCTCAGAAACCAAAATTTTCTCAATCGGTGTGCATGATGAAGAAATCGCGGACCAAGCATCGATACTCTTTAAAATACCAACAGTCCCCGCCGACAGAACCAAAGATCGCGCATCCTTTCGACCTTGCGTTTCGGTTTTTTCTCGCTCTATTAAAGTTATATTCAGTCCCTGCGAACTCAAAGCAATTGAAAGAATAGTTCCTACTAACCCCGCTCCCACGATGATACAGTCTGACTGAATAGTCTTATCCTGCATCCATTAATGCCTCGATTTCCTTCCTACTTTTAGGAGCATTCCTACTTAAAACTTCTGGGCCAGCTGCCGTCACGAGCACGTCATCCTCAATTCTAATACCAATATTTTGCCATTTTTTTGCCAATCCTTTAGCGGCACTAGACAAGTAAAGACCAGGTTCCACGGTAGTAACCATTCCTGGTTCGAATACACGCCACTCATCGCCAACTTTGTAGTCCCCAACATCATGTACATCCATACCTAACCAGTGTCCAGTTTTATGCATATAGTATGGGCGGTAAGCCTCTTTTTGAATTAAATTCGATACGCGTCCTCGCAAAATACCTAGCTCGGCCAAACCACGCGTGAGTACTTCCACGGCAGCGTCATGAGGCTCATTCCATCTATTCCCTGGAAGAACCTTAGATATAGCTGCATTCTGAGCCTCCAATACAATGTCATAGACAAGTCCCTGACTTTCATTAAATCGTCCATTGACGGGAAAGGTTCTAGTGATATCGCTTGCATAGTAGTCATATTCAGCGCCGGCATCTATAAGCAATAGATCTCCAGATTTAAGCTTGTCGTTATTTTCGGTGTAATGAAGTATGCAACTATTTGCGCCCCCCCCTACAATAGAAGGATAAGCGGGGGATCGAGCTCCTCTTTCAATAAAGCACGACAGTATTTCTCCCTCTACTTGGTACTCCATATCGCCTGGCGACACAAATTCCATAGCGCGGCGGTGGCCCTCCGCCGCAATCTGAGCAGATTTCCTCATAGCACGCTGCTCCGCAACGCTCTTAAATAACCTCATCTCATGAATAATATGGCCTAAAGAAATAAACTGATCCGGGGCATGTACACCTGCCCGGCCCCTACTAGTCACCTGACCCAACCATCCTATCAATCTTTGATCAAAATCAGCATAACGACCCATCGTATAAAAAATTCGATCTTTGTTCTCTAATAAACCAGGTAATATCTCATCTAGATCTTCGATAGGAAATGCATCATCCGCACCATAAAAATCACAAGCACCTTCCAGGCCAGCCCGCCGTCCGTGCCAAATTTCCGCCTCCACATCTTTTTCTCTGCAGAATAAAACATATTGTCCCTGTTCTCTTTCAGGAATAAGAACAACTAGCGACATGGGTTCAGGGAAACCGGTCAAATAATGAAAATCGCTGTCAGAACGATGTGGATAATAAACATCTCTATTTCTGACCTGTTCCGGAGAGTTTGGTTGAATAATAATAGAATTACTACCGACCATCCTCATAAGCTCTTTCCTGCGACGCACAAATTCTCTTTTTTCCATCAGAATAGTCCCTTAATGAATATCTCTCTTGGGAGTGAACCCCCCTTTTAAAGATTCTAGCTCCTCATAAATAGTCATAATACCAACGCGTGTAAATTCATAGAGTTCTACTAAAGCCTTTTCTCCCTCTTCATCCTCGATCAAATCTTCGTCAAGACGACAAAATTGTTCTAAATCAGACAAAAAATTCAAACAAGATTCTGCCGAAAGACTATCGCGATTGAAACCTGATATACCCAGGCCGTATAAATAGCCTTGGCACCATTTCGAAAACTCAGAGACCCTAACACTTAATTTAATATCATCCTTCGGCAACAACAAGAAAACCCCGCTACCGGCTCGCAGAATTTCTATACTGATATCGGCCAGCAAGGATAGAAATTTCGCTGAATCAACTTCTAAACTATCGCGGAAAGTACCTTCAGACTCAGCCAAACAGCTAAACCACTCACTTTCCTCGTAAGCTTTCGGACCGGTAATTAGACCAAAAAGTATCCCGTGAGCCTCGGAAGCGCCAACATCACAATCTAAATTGTTTAGGACAGTTTTCAGACGATCATAAATATTATCCACTTTTTTTAACCTTCGACTATTTGGTGCATTCTATTATCCCACGATGCTGCAATGACCTACAATTAGTCTTAGTATTGACCGACTGGTCAAAACAGCTCTATATTTGTAATCCATACTAACGACAGAAACTCAAAAATGAATGGCGATAATAAAGACAAATTAGAACTAGCCTCACTCGAAACCCGAATCGATGAACTGATTCGAACCATCGAAGGTCTTGCGGACGAGAATACCGAACTGCGTAATCAAAAAATTAGTTTAGCAAATGAAAAAACAGAGCTATTAAATAAAACGGAACAAGCTAAAACGCGTGTAGAGGGAATGATAATAAGACTCAAGGCTTTGGAAACTAGAGGATGAGTGACACTCCAAAGCCAATCAAAGTAACCATACTCGATAACGATTACCTTGTGGCCTGCAAGGGTAACGAGGAAGCAGAACTGCTAGAATCGGTCAAGTTCTTGAATGCGAAAATTGAACAACAAAAACTGTCCGGAAATACGAAAGGCGATCAAAACATCGCTGTCATGACAGCTCTTAATGTTGTCAACGAGCACCTTAAATTAAAGAAAAAAAACGAAAAGGCCTCCGCGAATAGGAACGACAATCTAACTCGTATAGAGTCTAAAATTCAACGCGTACTTTCGCGTCAAAATCTAGACTTATTCAAAGAAGCTGAATCTCAATAAAAGAACTAATTCCTAATTACTTTAAAACCATGTACGATTTGATTTACGTGTTCTCTGCTTTGTTCGCGAACTGATCTGACAATCTCTGAGCCGATAATATTTATAGCATAGGGACAGATTTTAACACGATGTTGAGCATATCCGGTGTTGCCGGACAGCCTGATTCGGGTATTGATGTCCCAACCTTGAGCTTTCTGGTTCAAGATTACGGTCAGCGACGGCATAGTGGAGGACATGTTTCATAAACGCATTTTTACTCAAAGATTATGAGCAAATCACCCGCATCAACCTGCTGACCCGGATCTAGCAGAATCTCCTTTATGACGCCGTCAAGCTCTGATCGAATGTTGGTTTGCATTTTCATAGCTTCTATAGTCAAAAGGGACTGTCCTTTAGTAACTTTCTCGCCCACACTAGCGTCTATTTGGGCTATCAGCCCAGGCATTGGCGCACTCAGGTGACTACGATTATCTTTTTCAGCTTTTCTCCGGGCCGCAGCTTCAGCGACTGGCGCTTCCGTTTCAACATATACTTGTCTTGGCTGACCATTTAATTCAAAAAAGACCGCTCTTTTGCCAGACGAGTCAACTTCGCCCATGCCGTTATATCGAAGTACGATTATTCTTCCCGGCTCTATTTCAATTTGAACCTCTTCCCCAGATTCCATCCCATAAAAAAATACTGAGGACGGCAAAACGGTTAGATCACTAAAATCTCGATATGCCTCCATATACTTGATAAAGACATCAGGATACATGAGGTAAGAGGCAAACTCAGAATCCGAAATTGGACGGAGCACTTTTTCCTCGGCTAACTCTCGCTCAGCGACCAAGTCAACCTCGGGTATAATCGAGCCTGGCCTAGCATCTAAACCCAATTCTTCCTTTAAAACCTTTTTCCTGAGCTCTTCAGGAAAGCCGCCCAACGGCTGGCCGAGATCGCCCCGAAAAAAAGACACAACCGAATCGGGGAAAGCAACTTCGATGGCAGGATCTTCGACGGACTCTCGATCCAAACCGCTAGTAACCATATAAAGCGCCATATCACCTACGACCTTGGAGCTAGGCGTTACTTTAACAATATCGCCAAACATGTCGTTAACTTCAGCATAGGCTTGAGCAATCTCACTCCATCTACCCGCCAAACCTAAGCTTCTCGCTTGCTCTCGCAGATTCGTATACTGACCGCCAGGCATCCCATGAACAAATACTTCGGATGCTCCAGACCGCTCTTCACTCTCAAATGCACTGTAGTTTTTCCGAACTACTGACCAGTAATCAGATAATTTCCTCACAGAAACTGGATTTAAAGAACTCTGTCTCTCAGTATGACGCAAAGCCTCTATTACAGAGCCCATATTAGGTTGACTGGTTAGTCCACTCATAGAATCCATTGCCAAATCTACAGCATCGACGCCAGCATCTACCGCAGCAAGCACGCTCGCTGCTGCTATTCCGCTAGTGTCATGAGTATGAAAATGAATAGGAATCCCAATCTCTTGTTTTAGCGCGCAAATAAGCATCGAGGCAGAATGAGGCAAGCACAATCCAGCCATATCTTTTATTCCGAGGATATGCGCTCCGGCAGCTTCCAATTCCTTCGCGATTTTTAAATAATAATTTACGCTGTATTTATCCGATTTAGCATCGGCTACATTTCCGGTATAACAGATTGTTCCCTCGCATACTTTGCCCGCTTCTATAACGGAATCCATTGATAGGCGCATATTCTCTACCCAATTCAACGAATCAAATACTCTAAAAATATCGATGCCCGAACTCGCGGCTTGATTTACGAAATACTGTACTACGTTGTCTGCATAATTTTTGTACCCAACCGCATTAGAACCGCGCAGTAACATTTGTGTCGGAATATTCGGTAGTTTATTTCTAATAGCCTCCAGCCGCTTCCACGGGCACTCATGAAGAAACCTCATCGCAACGTCAAAAGTAGCACCTCCCCAGCATTCTATGGAAAGCAACTCTGGTACCAATTTCGCATAAGCCGATGACACCTGAACGAGATCATAGCTACGTACTCGAGTTGCTAATAAAGATTGGTGCGCATCGCGAAAAGTAGTATCTGTAATCAAAACTTCCCTTTTCTCAAGCATCCACTTCCCAAACCCTTCAGGGCCGAGCTCTTGTAACTTCTGCAGAGTGCCATCAGGAATAGATTGCTTTTGGCTGCCGGGGACCTTGGGCGTTTCTAAACTATCAGGCTTCGCTCTGGACGCGACGGCCGGGTTCCCTTTGACAACAACATTGCCAACATACTTAAGCAAGCGTGATGCGCGATCTCTACTCTTCGGCAGTTGCATCAATTCTGGCGTATCATCTATAAATCGAGTGGTATATTCCGCTTTTTGGAAACATTTATTTTCCATCAGCCCCGCTAAAAAAGTAAGGTTAGTACTGACCCCCCTTATCCTAAACTCCTGCAGAGCTCGCCGCATCCGTCTCGCAACATCCTCTTGAGAAGATGCCCAAGCTGTAACTTTAACTAGTAATGAATCATAATATCGTGTGATTTCGGCTCCCGTGTAGGCAGTTCCAGCATCTAACCTAATCCCAAATCCAGCAGGACTTCTATAAGTCGAAATAGTCCCGTAATCTGGAATGAAGTTGTTCTCTGGATCCTCGGCCGTCACCCGACACTGTATAGCGTGCCCGTTAATTCTAATACCTTCTTGGAAAGGCACGCCCGACTCACCGCTCCCTATAGCATACCCTTCAGCGATTCGTATTTGAGCCTTTACTATATCGATACCAGTAATCGCCTCACTAACAGTATGTTCAACCTGTATTCGCGGATTGACTTCAATAAAATAGAAAGCGCCTGTGTCAATATCCTGTAAAAACTCTACCGTACCTGCGTTCTTGTAGCCCGCAGCTTCACAGACTTTGATAGCAGAGAGGCAGATTTTTTCTCGCTCCTCATCACTTAGATACAAAGCCGGAGCCCGCTCAACCACTTTCTGATTGCGCCTTTGAACCGTGCAATCTCTCTCAAAAAGGTGCACTGTATTTCCCTGACCATCTGCGAGAATCTGGACCTCAACATGGCGAGCCCGTAAAACTAATTTCTCTAAATATATTTCGTCATTGTTAAATGCAGCTAATGCCTCTCGGCGACCAGTCTCAACAGTCTCGTGAAGCTCGCTCTCTGATTCAATGACTCGCATCCCGCGCCCGCCACCACCCCAAGAGGCCTTCAACATAAGAGGGTAACCAATCTTTGCCGCTAAAACCGACACCTTTTCCCTTTCTATTGGAAGTGAACCCGTCGCAGGCATCACCTCAACAGCACTCGATTCAGCGAGCTCTCTCGCTTGAATTTTATTGCCTAATTGCCTCATCGTTTCAGCAGAAGGCCCAATAAAAACCAAACCAGCCTCAACACAAGCATCCGCGAATTCAGGGCTTTCGGACAAAAATCCGTAACCAGGATGCACGGCATCTGCACCACACATCAAGGCGATATCAATGATTTTTTTTATATTCAAGTAAGATTTGACCGGAGTCTCACCCTCACCTAAAAAATAGGACTCGTCAGCTTTAAATCTGTGCAGTGAAAAACGGTCCTCATGTGCGTAAACAGCAACACTTCTAATATCTAATTCGGACGTCGCTCGCATCACTCTAATTGCGATTTCACCACGATTTGCAACTAGTACTTTTCTGATTGTTTTCACTTGCATCGTTTAATAGGTTATTTTGT
>Ga0055584_100007185_pt1 | contig 10919 bp, 9 predicted proteins | sample OSDHelmetaG_FD_58716 | JGI IMG/M metagenome (GOLD analysis project Ga0055584, IMG submission 58716) | Pelagic marine sediment microbial communities from the LTER site Helgoland, North Sea, for post-phytoplankton bloom and carbon turnover... | ecosystem: Environmental > Aquatic > Marine >...
TTTTTACATGATAAAAATCAAATAATTATATATTTTTCATTTGGTTACAACGCTATTCTTACGTTAACTATCTCTTTTTGGCAGGGTATTGTGGGCAGTAATTATTCAAACATTGGGGAGCCTAGGATTCCTCGCTAGTCTTTTGATTTGCTCAAGAACAGATCCTTCAGAGGGGCAAAGAATACTCAGGTTGTTGAGTTTCCTTTCGTACTTCAACTGCTAATGCACAACTTCTTATTCCTGCATATAGCGTCAGACAAGTACAAAACAAACTTGCTGACACGATACACTCTTCAAGTATTAATCATATATAACGTTTTTAACACCCTCATAACTTCTTTCACTAAAACTTAAAGAGCTATCATAAGGTAACTCGACAGACTTGATATTTCCCGGATACAACCTAAAACCGGTAATTTTTGAACATTCTGATTTGTTATCAGGATTACACTGTTGGCCATTATAAAGTAAAATATTTACGTTTCCAGTATTACTAAAGGTTGCGTTTTTACCTTCACGAGTTACCATCATTTGTTTTTTGGAGTCCTCTGGCAATACGATAACCAATACCTGATAAGCAACAACTATCTGTACACCTGGTTGGATGATTTCACCATCTTCGTTAGGTTCAATTTTTTCTACTTCAAGGGGTTTTACAATTGGCGTAAAGTTTATTCTGTATACTCTTTCTTTATCATTGGGTCCAATCAGATTTAATAGTCGTACGAGCTTGCGCTCACCTGGAGGAATAACTAGTTTTGTTGGTGAAGCAATAAACTCTTTCTTACTTGATGGGTCTGGTATTTGCAGTTTTTGATCTGTCTGCCCCGGTGATGCAACACTGTATAAATCGACACTCACATAAAGTTTTTCTGTCTGACTGTCGTTTATAACGGTTATATCCTCACGTCCGTTTGAACCGCTATCCATAATGACTATAGACCTATCGAGTACGAGTGCAGCTTGAGTAGTACTCGAAAAAAATGTAACGACCAGAATCAATTGATACACGCTTGCTCTGATATGTGTTTTCATAACTAATTACCTTCGTATTATTTACGATAGTTCATAAAGATTGCCAGAACTCTGTCATCACTCAGGAATAATCTGAATGTTCATTTTTCCATGCAAGGTCTTATTGACAAAATCACAACTATTATTTTCATAGTCTAGAGTGATCTTTGGCATTTTTTTAGGGGCACATTTACTATCTTCTAACTCAACGAGTCTACTTTCTATTTTGTTTTTATCTTTTTGCTCGTCTTTGTTTGTATCTGCCTGACTTGTTGTAACCTCAACAGAGAAAGAATGAGATTCCCCATTTTTATCTTTAGCAGAAAATGAATCTTTATCTTTTGGTGGATTCACTTTTATCATAAAGCTATCACCTTTACCACCAGGCATGCACATTAGAACCGATTCTTTTACACACCTGTTTAAAACGAACTCTGGAACACGCTCTCTCGCTTTTCGGTTCTTAGGCCCAGAATTATTAGCTCTAACTTTTGAGATATCAATTCTCATCTCAGTCACTGCAGAAGAGCTGCTCCCTAATTCTCCCTCAGCATAAAGTCGAATTGGAAACACAGCATTCGCGACAAAAAAAATCAAAAGCAGTGTTTTACTCATTAATTTCATTCTGGGGCAATTGTTAAATTAATAGTATCTGAGTAAGATCCGGTTTCGCTTGCCTGTAAACCTTGTTCATCGATAGTGAGAGTCAGTGTCGCGTTATTCGTCCCACCGCAAGTCTCCGAACTGCTATCACCCGAACCGGATAACGCAAGATTTGAAACAGCACTCGTACCCTGCCCGCTACCACTATCAATGAAACTAAGAGAATAAGGAAGAAGTGTCGATGACACAGTGTTTAGCAGATTAAAGTTGCCGCTGTTATCCTGATTTGTTGAACTTACTGTCAATGCATAGTTTCCCGTTTGGGAGTAAACACAAAATCGTTCGTTAGCAATCACATTGCCACTCTGCGCGTAAGTTCCGAGAGCAATGTTGTCAACTGATGTGATTCTGACTAGCGAGCCATTTACCGTGATTGTTATACTAAAATCACTGTCTATTTCGCGAGTACCACTCGTCCCCCCTAAGCCTGTCAATCTAAAACTACCGCTATAGCTACCTGTTACTACCTGGGAAAGCTCTGTAGATAGTATTGAAATATCTAATTCGGACTTAGCACCCATCGAAGCACAGTTTTTGAACTGCCCATCGTGTGCATGTGTGTCGTAAGTGTCAGGTTGAAGTTGTTCAAAGCCGGAAGTATCAAATAGATCTCTATGCTTAATAATGACTTCGATTCGAGAATTCCCCGTGTTTGCAGAGTTGCCATCAAGATAGAGATAATATCCGCCTGTATCGTTGAGATTGCTAACCTTGACATAGTAAGGAAAAGCCACCCCACCATTTCCATTGGGATGGGCGGTGCTTGCTGAAGCAATACACTGAGTTTGAGAAACTGAAACACTGCCGTCATCGGACCAGGTGCCAAACAAAAAATCACTGCTAAAGTCCCCTAGCTGGAAATAATCAACAGCAGTCGCTTGATTGCTAATTGAAATCAAGCACAAGAGTAAAACAATTGTTGGGAAAAGCTTGGATAGACTGTTACTTGACACGATTCTTACCCTTTTCTCCTAACAACCTTTAAGATTGTTACGGCTGATTTTACTGGTTAATGTTTATATTTAATTCGAACGAATTGTATATCTTTAAAACATGTTAGACCCACATAGCGAAGGTCACTATGTGGGTCTATATCCCCATGGAAAATACTGAGCTTATAACGGACTTAGACAGGATTTACTGTGACAGTTATTGTTTGTACATAGGTGTCTGTGAGCGCGGTCAGCAGCTCTGCGTTTGTAATCATGATATTTACACTAGCATTATCACTACCACCACAGGTCAAAGATTCACTACCGGTAAATGCAGCACTTGCAACGCCGATAGCTACCGCTGTCGTGCTGACACTGCTTGAACCATTAAACGCAAGGGTATAGTCGATCGTATCATCTGTATTGTTACCGGTCATCGTATAAGAATCGGTATCCTCATCGTCAGCACTAGCTGTTGCTGTTAGCGTATACGTGCCTGCACCATTAACATAGACACAAAAGGCATCGTTTGCAGTGGCCTGACCCGTGCTTGTATTTCCATAAGCGACGAAGTTAATCGCATCTAACCCAACAATTTTAACAGCATCTGTAACAGCTAAGGTGACAGTCGAGTTTGCGGCACTAGTACTGCCAAGGTCTCCATCTGCTGCAGATACCGTACTAATACCAGCAAAACCCACTGCTAAAAAAGCTATTATTGTACGTATAAGACTTATTGATTTCATTTTATTTCCTATTATATTTGGTTACGTGAATTTGTAATCGGTATTTATAGTCAAATAGTAATATGCAAATCACGTGCCAATTAGGCAAATGAATTTATAACTTAACTAATGCCATTTCAGAAAGAGTGGAAGCTGTAACCCTAGGCAATTGACTGAAAAATATACCTTATTTTTAAACTTTCATCATGCCTAAGGGTATTAAGTAACGCTTTTTTAGGTAGATCTTTGGCAAATTCACCCAAATTTTTGTTTATCATAGTCAGGAAAGCCATTAGCAAAAACAGTCCGCATTGCTTTTTGCATTGCATTTTGGGAAAAATTGTCTTGCTTGATCTGGAGTTGTATATGATCAAGTTTTTGGTTTGTCTTTCCCCCTTAAAATGGCACCAGTGATTAAGGGGCAGATCAGGACACCTAGTCTTGCACTGCCCCAGATCTTTTAACGACTCACAACATTTACAGGTAATCATTCCCACATTATCTATTTTGGGGAGCTAAGTCGTCAGTATCGTCAATTGAACCCGAACTCTCACTTATACTTTGGTGTCGTTATAAGGGGCAGGATAGTTTTAACATTTTAGCTGTTATTATCATCCCAACTCTGTTTTTTTCTATAAATCGTAGACGCGCTTACATCCAGAAGTACCGCCGCCTTGGGGATATTACCACCACAAAGAGTGATAGCCCTCTCTATGGCTTCGCTTTCCACCTGCCAGAGTGGTTTGATTTTGGAATCATCTGTTGAATCCGTAGAGCTATCCTGATGATAATTTTGTTGTACCATGTTCATGATAGATTTATTAACTGCGCTTTTATCACTTTTGAGCTGATCTGGCACCATATTCAGAGTTACATTACTACCATCATTTAATACTATAATATTACGCAATACATTTTCTAACTCGCGTACATTCCCTGGCCAATTATAACTGAGTAGAAAATTCTCCACATCTTCGTTGAATTCTACGAAGTGCTTATTTTCTTCCTTTGAAAACTTATCAAGAAGATGTCGAGCAATGTACAGCGCATCTCTTTCTCTTTCTGATAACGGTGGGAGATTTATAGGTATCACATTAAGCCGATAATATAAATCCTCACGAAACCTTCCCGCTTGCACTTCGGTCATAGGTTCTCGATTTGTCGCACAAACAATTCTGACATCAACTGTTTCGATAGAATTGCCACCTACTCGCTGAAACTGCCCTGATTGTAAAAATCTAAGCATTTTCGCCTGTAATTCAATGCTCATTTCACATATCTCATCTAGAAATAGTGTTCCTTGATTAGACCTGGAAACAGCACCTTCTCTGTCTTTGACTGCTCCGGTAAACGCCCCTCTCACATGCCCAAAAATTTCACTTTCTACAAGATCTGCAGGAATTGCCGCACAGTTTAATGGTATAAATGGACCTTTAGCTCTGGGACTTAACTTATGAATAGCCTGAGCAGCTAATTCTTTACCGGTACCACTTTCCCCAAGGATAAAAATGGTGGCTTTACTAGTGGCCGCATTTTCGATAGTCGTGTAAACGGCTTGCATTTTAGGAGAACGTCCAATAAAGCCACAAAAACGAGAGCGATTCAGATCATCAATCTGGTCAACAATTTCTCTTAACTTACGATGTTCAAGTGCATTTCTGACGGAAACAAGAAGGCGATCACTGCTAAAAGGTTTTTCCAAGAAATCGAAAGCACCGTTTGTCATCGCTTCAACTGCATTACTAACCGAACCGTGGCCTGTCATAACAATAACATTGGTAGGCATGCCTTGTCGGGTAATTTCTTTTAACACTTCCATACCATTTTTGTCTGGGAGATTAAGGTCAAGCAATACTGCCGCTGGTATTTTATGCGTTAAGTATTCTATTCCACCTGCAGCTGTGTTTTCATGAATAAGATCGATGTCTTCCTCTTCCAAAAAACGCCGTACCAGATTAACTATAGGTTCGTTGTCTTCAATGGCAAGAACCTGGTTCTTTTGCAATAGAATTTCTCCTTTAAATACAATTGAGAGTTAATTATGTTAAGTAGCCAGTTCTTCTTCAATACAGGCCAGTAATTCTTCAGCTTTAACAGGCTTGGCTAGAAATCTTCGACCTGCGATTTTCTTACCGACATCAGGAGCTTCGGTTTTGGTTACCAGAGCAGTTAAAAAAACAATCTTTATTTCGCATAACGCGGGATCGGCCACAATCAATTCTGCTATCTCATTACCTTGTATTTCAGGCATCATGATGTCCAGCAACACTAGTTCCGGCATGAATTCCCGAATGCTGTCAATGGCCTGTTTCGCCTTATTAACTACCCTTACTTCATAGTTACCGTTTTCCTCAATGTTCAATTTCAGCATTTTGGTTAAATTAACTTCATCATCAACGATAAGTATTTTGTTGAGTGACATGATATTTAATCTCCAGTTGTATTGATAAGAATTGTTACTTTTACACCGCCGCCCTGCTTATTTTCATAATGTATTTTAGCTTTGTGTAGTCTGAGAATATTCTGAACGACAGTCAATCCTAAACCAGTACCCTTACCAGACGGCTTGGTCGTGAAAAATGGGTCAAATATATTATTCAATTTATCTTCGGGTATACCACTTCCATTGTCCTCGATTGTGATCTCGATAAATTCACCTTTGAGCTCATAACTACCAGTTATGTCGAAATCAATTTCACCCATCTTTTTCTTTTGAGCATTGATATCAATCATGCCATTGGATTCTATTGCCTGAATTGAGTTCATAATGATATTGATCAATATCTGTTGCAACTTATGCCTATCTCCCTCAATCAAAAGATTAGGATCCTGAATAACACTATTAACCTTGATTTTTGCCTTGACTATTTCATGCTTGACCAGACCCAAAGCATCATCTATCAGTTCTGACACGTTAATCTTGCTTAGATCAAGATCTCGCGATGCTGAGAAATCAACCAGTTGTTTAACTACCTTGTCTGCTCTTTGAATTGCATCCTCCATTTCACCAATCACTTCGTTAATAGCAGGACTGCCATGTGCTTTTTTATTAAGGTAATCCACTCCTAGCTGGATGATGGCCAATGGGTTTTTCACTTCATGTGCCACACCTGCTGATAAAGTCCCAATTGTTTCTAACTTCTCGGTTTGGATAAGCTGTAGTTGCGTTTCTTTCAGCTCTTTAGTCCGCTCTTCTAGGATCTCTTCAATTTTAAATTTGGCCTGATTTAATTCATTCTCTGCCTGCTTACGTTCAGTGATGTCACGCAACGCAGCTGTGAACATCAGTTCATCAGCTATGATGGTTTCGCTGATATGGATGTCAATTGGAAACATCTCACCATCAGAACGGAGTCCTTCCAGTTCCAATCTCGTACCCAATACTTTGGCTTTGCCTGTTTCTACGTATCGCTTCATGCCATCCTGGTGGGGTTTACGGTATTTTTTCGGCATAAGTTCAGTCAGCTGCATACCAAGTAAATCCTCAATGCTGTATCCCCAAGTGTTTGCGGTTGCTTTGTTGGTCATTACAATAAATCCTTCTTTGTTAGTGGTAATAATCGCTTCACCAACCGTATCAAGTACATTGCTCAACTGTAATTTCGTATATTCTGTTTCTTTCTCTCTTTCTTGACGTATTTTTATATTTTCTTTGAATAGTTGAACGGTCTCATTTAATTGTTGAAAATCCGTGAGATCTTTTTTATTTTCTTCAAGTATTGTCATCGAAGCTTTTAGATTTTTGGTAATTCTTTCCATCGGTGATATCAGTAATAGACTCACTGCAAGTGCAATCAAAAGACCTAGTAAGAGCAACAACGTCACAGCAAATGATTGTGTGTACTCTGAATACTCAGCATCACTCCTATATAATTGCCGTAAATCTATCCCAATTTTCACAGCCCCAATATAATCACCACCCCTATGAATCTGGCTTCTAAAATAACGTAAATTATTCAAATTAAATATTTTGTCTGTCTTCCAAATTAACAGTTCATAATCGTCTTTGTCATACACTATGACATGGGAAACATTTTGTAGATTTTGAACTGTATTTTTTACCTCTTTCTCAAGTTCAGAAAGATTTTGTGTCTTGATATCCTCGGTAAGCGTGGCAGCAAGTATTTGGGTAACTGATCTGCCTTCTCGGTCTAGACGATCGGCTATTTTCCAGGAATCGACTAAATTGAAAAAACCAATAAGAATAAAAACACTCGCAACAGTAAGTAGCGTCAATATGATTAACATTCGATATTTAACGGACATAGATTTGATTATTATTCCTTATAGCTGTAGTACTGCACATCGTCTCTCTTAGAATAAACGTTATTTGCAAAATGCGATGCAAATTGAACATCAAGTAGTCTAATTCATTGCACTTTACTTCAATAGATGCACAATCAACTACATTTAGGTTTAAATATTGTAATTAATATACCAGAGTGATAGTTCTATTTAAATTTTTGACAAATTAACTTCTTCAGTCCGGTTAAAATCTAACGCCGTAGCTCAAGCTGCTGCTTCGGTCCAGCGTCCAAACGCACCTTCCCTGTGGGTTCGATAGTGCTGGGCTGAAACTAGATGCCTGCCAAGATTCAATAGATTGTACACAGAGGTATGAACGTTTAAGAATCGTTGCGCCTGTCGGCGTGATTTAAATCGCCTCATTACCTTCTCTCTCATGCGTGTTGGCTGATGTGATAATTCTGCTCGATTATTGGCATAATGAGAAGTGTCGTGAATGACCTCTGGCATTAACTCGCGATGGGCGACACCGTAACGCCTCAACTTGTCCGTCACGATCTTCCTGGGCTCGCCACCGTGACTTCGCAGCAATCGTTTAAAGAATCTCTTTGCAGTCTTACCGTCCCGACCTGCCTGTAGAAATACATCAACCACCTCTCCATCCTGATCCACCGCTCGCCATAAGTAATGCTGTTTACCCTCTATCTTCACGAATACTTCGCCAATATAGAATGTATCTCCATAACCAGCATGCTTAAGCTTCAATCGTTTTGTCTATTCACCTCCGAACTTGATGCACCACACACGGATAGACTCATTGCTAACTGTAATACTGCGCTCCGCCAGTAGATCTTCAATGTCTCGATAACTCAGATTAAATCGGTAGTACAACCAAACGGTGTATTGAATAATTTCAGCTGGGGACCGGTAACGTTTGTATATATTCATCATTAGATGATCGGACAGCGCGAGTTAATTTGACAGTACCGTTAATATTGTTCGCTCAGAGTGGCTCCCTACACTTCGCCGTGCGGGTGTCAGTGAAAAAGATTGCGAGAGGATTCAAAGTGCAGTGTTCTATGATGGTTTCTTTTATGAACTACCACCAGATTATTAATAAATATAAATAGGTCAGGTCTCACATTTAACATTTTGGATGTGCAATGTGAGAACTGACCCCGATTACGATCCTTTTCCCATTACCTACTCCACTACCCGAAAACGCTCCCCTGTCGGGAACCACAATTCTTTTCCATCAAATCCCGCCTCAATGCTTTCATCAACGGAATAGCTAGCCTTTTTATTCTCTACATTGAACCAACTCCATCCCTGCAGGTTCAGTCGAACTCCATCTCGCCGATAACGACCAGCTCCGCAGAGTGGCCCTGAGTCCGTTATCGCCACCAACAATATATGCTCATCCGAAAGGGCGAGCTTTCCTTTATCCAGCGAGAAAATTTCCATCCGCTTTGTCTTCACCCGCACCAGATGTTCGTGGCCTATTTCCAGCTTGTCTCCGGATCGTTTATAGCCCATTTCGAAGCTCAAGTTGTTTCTTGTCGAAAGGAGCGTGTCGCTTTTAGGGCTGTTCGCAACGGAGCCTTTCTCAACATCTACTTTCATTTTTCCGGGAGACAAAACCTGATAACGCCCGAAATGGCACTCGGCAATCTGGCTTTGAAGCGGCTCGCCTGAGTGCATCACCTGATGGACAAACTGGCCGTCGTCTTGATTCCACCAGATCCCGCTGAGCGGCTTGCTGCCTCCGTCCGGCATATCAAAGGAATGTAAGGACCAGACTCCTACCATATCGTTTTCCACATCGGCTCCCGCCTGAGTGTAAATGAAAATGGAAAGGAAAAACCCGAAAGCAGTGAGAATCATCGTTCGCATAAGGAAAATCTCCCAAAGAAGTTAAGACAGTCGTAACGTGACAGAAACTGTACCAAAGCGAGGACGTCTTGTCATTCGCGTGATGATATAGAGATATTGGAATATGAGTACGGGGTCAGCCTATCGAAGAGGCTGGTTCATATTAAAAGAAACCGGAGCATACTATGATGTGAGTCATACAACTGTTGGAGGTGCGGTCAATACTTATGAGAATGTGCAATGTAAGAACTGACCCCGATTGTGATTGCCAGTACCAGTGCCAGAGAACCCAATTTGCGCCTGTCGGATTATAATTACCTAACGCAATTATTCCAGCCGGTATTCTTGCAGAAGAGAACTTGCCTCTAAATTTCGAGCCATTAAGTGCGGCCCAGATTAACGTAGTAACCACGCTCAGGTAATTGGCAATGGCTTATTTTTATAGCTTACTAAATAATATTATGATGATTGAGGATTACCGTAGTCAGACAGTTTTAAGCCATTTGGGATATTTATGATTAAAAAAAATGAAATGTGGTCACGACGCGAATTCGTTCGTTTTATAGGTGGAGTATCAACAGGCATTATTTTTTCCGCTAGTAGCAAAGCCACCACCAATGATAAAGCCAGTTTACCATCGGTACGAGCAACTGATGAGGATGCTGTCGTGCTCATTGATGGGCTTAACTACAACATCCTCATTTCCTGGGGCGAACAGATAAATACCTTTGGTGAGACCTTTGGCTTCAATAATGATTACATTAACTACGTCCTGATCGACAATAACCCCGATGACTGTCTTATGTGGGTCAACCACGAGCAAGCTGTGCATGGATATTTCTCGACCCCGGACCAGCCTGAAAAGAAAACAAAAGAAGACGTCGAGAAAGAATGCAGGGATGTCGGCGGTAGTATCCTGAGACTAAAGAAAACCGCAGGAAAATGGCGTGTTATAAAAAATGACAAATACAACAAAAGAATAGATGCATTAACAGACATCCCGCTGGTATCAGACAGACCAATACTCGGTAAATCATCTGCACTCGGCACCTTTGGTAATTGCGCCGGCGGTAAAACCCCGTGGAATACCATCCTCAGTTGCGAGGAGAACTATCACCACTTTATTGGCGAAGTCGATCTGTCAGGCAAAGAAAGAGTGTATACCTACGCAGGAATATCTGGCTGGACACGCTTCTTCGACATGCCGCCGGAGCATTACGGTTGGGTGGTAGAAATTGACCCCTTTACCGGCAACGCAAGAAAACATACCTCAATGGGGCGATTCGCACACGAATCGGCAACGGTGGTAGAAGCCAAAAATAAACATTGTGTTGTATACAGCGGCGATGATAAAGCGAACGAGTGCCTGTACAAGTTTATTGCAGACAAGCCGGGACAACTGGAAAGCGGCAAGCTTTACGTTGCGGATGCAGTAAACGGCAGGTGGCTATTACTTGACGTCTCTAAG
>Ga0055584_100007186_pt1 | contig 10918 bp, 9 predicted proteins | sample OSDHelmetaG_FD_58716 | JGI IMG/M metagenome (GOLD analysis project Ga0055584, IMG submission 58716) | Pelagic marine sediment microbial communities from the LTER site Helgoland, North Sea, for post-phytoplankton bloom and carbon turnover... | ecosystem: Environmental > Aquatic > Marine >...
GGACGAAGAAACTTTGACGAATACGGATCGTACGATGGAATCGACAGAATCGCTTGCCACCTCAGATATGCCCGCCAACTCCGAGCCCGACATCACTGTGTCAGCGCGCCAGGTTTTCGGAATCGACTCCGACATGGAGGTTCCGGCATTCTCGGAAAACACCGTTCATGTGCCGACGCTGGATGAGACATATCGTTTCGACACCGACACGACACGCGCGATTCTGGCCGGCTTTTCTCACAACCGCCGGGTCATGGTGCAGGGCTATCACGGCACCGGCAAGTCGACCCATATCGAACAGGTTGCCGCCCGGCTGAACTGGCCGTGTATCCGCGTCAATCTCGACAGCCATATCAGCCGTATCGATCTGATCGGCAAGGACGCGATTGTTTTGCGCGACGGCGCACAGGTGACCGAGTTCCGCGAAGGCCTGCTGCCCTGGACCCTGCAACATCCCTGCGCGCTCGTCTTTGACGAATATGATGCCGGCCGCCCGGATGTGATGTTCGTGATCCAGCGGGTTCTGGAAGCCGACAGCAAGCTGACGCTGCTCGATCAGAACAAGGTCATTCGCCCCCATCCGAGCTTCCGTCTCTTCGCGACCGCCAACACGGTTGGCCTGGGCGACACGACCGGCCTCTATCACGGCACCCAGCAGATCAACCAGGCACAGATGGATCGCTGGAACATTGTCACGACCCTCAATTACCTGCCCCATGAGCAGGAAGTCGATATCGTCGTTGCGAAATGTCCCGACTACGACAATGCCGAGGGTCGCGAGAAAATCTCGGCCATGGTGGCCACGGCGGAACTCACCCGCACCGGCTTCGTGGGCGGGGACATCTCCACCGTGATGTCGCCACGAACGGTGATCACCTGGGCCGAGAATGCCCGGATTTTCGAATCGATCCCGCTGGCCTTCACCGTCACCTTCCTCAACAAGTGTGACGAGGTCGAACGCCCCACCGTGGCCGAATACTACCAGCGCTGCTTCGGGACCGATCTCGACGACAGTGTCATCGAAACCACCCAGACCCAGTAAGCGTCGATGGCCGGATCAGGCAGAAACAGCAACGACGGACCGGTTGAGGAATTCCTCCGGGTGACGGCGGCCGCCATGCGGGCGATCGCGCGCGAGCCCGAACTGAACGCCTCCTTCACCCCGGACGCACCGGGGATTCATGGTGCCGAAGCGCGCCTGCCCCTGCCCAACCGCGATCTCCCCGCCGAGGATGTTGGTGTGGCGCGCGGCGAAGCCGATGCCATGGCCCTGCGCCTGCGCCACCACAATGCAGAACTCCACACCGCTCGCGTGCCCACGGCGCCGGGCGCGCGTGCGCTCTATGATGCGGTCGAGCAGGCGCGCGTCGAAGCCATCGGGGCCCGACACATGGTCGGCGTGGCCGACAATCTGGGAGTCGCGCTGGAAGTGCGCTGTCGCGACAAGGGCTTTGCCCGGGTCACCGAACGCGAGCAGGCACCGGTCTCGGAAGCCGTGGCCCTGCTGGTGCGCGAAGCCCTGACCGGCGCCGCGCCGCCCCCCTCGGCCAGGACCATGGTTGATCTCTGGCGCCCCTTCGTGGAATCCAAGATCGGCGCCACGCTGACCCATCTCGATGATCGCCTCGACGACCAGGAAGCCTTTCAGGATGTGGTCCGGCAGATGATCTCGGATCTCGGTCTGGCGGATGATGAAATGGCTACCGAACCCGATTCCAACGAGGAAAACGGCGAAGACCAGGAAGAGGGCGAGGGCGAAACCGACGGCGAAGGTGAAAGCGACGGGGATGCACGGTCCATGGACGGCACCGGCGAGGAAGAGGATGCCGGCGCGGAGACTGAAGACACCGAGATGCCCTTCGAAGACGGCGACGGCGATCTGGAACCCGGCGATGGCGACGAAGACCCCGACGCACCCGGCCAGCCCTGGCGCCCGCCCGAATATGGGCACAACCAGGCCGACCAGTTCACCTATGGCGCCTTCACCACCGAATTCGACGAAGAGGTCGAAGCGCCCGATCTCTGCGACCCGGACGAGCTGACCCGGCTGCGCCAGCAGCTCGATCAGCAGCTGGGAAGCCTGCAAAACGTCATCTCCCGGCTCGCCAACCGGCTGCAGCGCCGGCTGATGGCCAAACAGACGCGCAGCTGGGACTTCGATCTCGAGGAAGGCCTGCTCGACACCGCCCGGCTGACGCGGGTTGTCACCAGCCCGACCCATCCGCTGAGCTTCAAACTCGAAAAGGACATGAACTTCCGGGACACGGTCGTCACCCTGTTGATCGACAATTCGGGTTCGATGCGTGGCCGGCCGATCTCCGTCGCGGCCATGAGCGCCGATATTCTCGCGCGCACCCTCGAACGTTGCGGCGTGAAGGTCGAGATTCTCGGCTTCACCACACGCGCCTGGAAAGGTGGCCAGTCCCGCGAACGCTGGCTGGCAGCCGGCAAGCCGGCCAATCCGGGTCGCCTGAACGATCTGCGGCACATCATTTACAAGTCCGCCGACGCCCCCTGGCGCCGGGCACGAAAGAATCTCGGCCTGATGCTCCGCGAAGGCCTGCTCAAGGAAAACATCGATGGCGAAGCCCTGCTCTGGGCGCACAACCGCCTGCTGGCCCGTCCCGAACAGCGCCGCATCTTGATGATCGTCTCGGATGGTGCCCCGGTCGATGATTCAACCCTGTCGGTGAATGCGGGCAATTATCTCGAAAAGCATCTGCGTCAGATCATCGAATGGATCGAAACCTATTCGCCCGTCGAATTGCTCGCCATCGGGATCGGCCATGACGTCACCCGCTACTATGATCGGGCGGTAACCATCGTCGACGCCGAACAGCTTGGCGGCACGGTCATGGACCAGCTCGCCGAACTCTTCGACGAGGTCGATGACGGCGGGCGCCGACGTGGCGGAGCAAAACCCATGCGGGTTGCCTAGAGCCAATCCGTGGATGGGGTATAATGCCCCATGCGCTTTCTGATCCTGCTTGTTGCCCTCGCCCTGCCCGGTGCCCTTCTCGGCACCCCGGCAGCCGCCCAATCCCGTGCCATCGACCTTCACAAGGGGCTGGGCGAACAGAACCGGACCGGACGCCTGTTCTGGCGCGGTGAGGTCGAGATGCGCTTCAGCAATCCGAATTTCGGCGGCATATCTGCCATGCATGTCGAAACCGGCGGCCGCACGACCTACATGGTCAACGACCGGGGTGAACTGGCCGAAGTCATTCTCGAATACAACACCGCGGACCGCAAGATCCTGCTCGTTGCCGAGGACATGCCCACCACCCGCGGCTTCACCTTTGCCTAGCTGGGGGATGGCGCGCGATGGACGTCCATGAGCTATGCGCTGTTTCCGCCCTACAAACCGGTTGGCGCGGCATTGCTTTCCAATGGTGACATTCTCATGATCGAACGCCGCGGCACGCCACGCAGCCCGGCAGGGACACGATTTGCCACCATCAGCAAGCGCCAGCTCCGACCCGGCGCTCCGATCGAGACTCAGGAGGTGGCACGTCTTGAGCCTCCTTTTGTCACAGCCAATTTCGAGGCCATCGCCGTTGCGCAGGGACTGCAAGGGCAATCGCTGATCTATGTGGCCAGTGACAACGAGTTTTCCGCCCGCCGTCCGACCACGCTGGTGATGTTCGAACTGCTACCCTGAGACCCAGAATTTCCAGGCCGCCGCGTAGCTGTCGGTCCGGATGGCCGCCCGCACCGCTTCGAGTAGGCGGTTCATGAACCGCACATTGTGAGTGGCGATGAGCTGACCGGCATTGATCTCACTGGCCTTGACCAGATGGTGAATATAGGCCCGTGAGACCGTCGTGCAGGTCGCGCAGTCACATTCCGGATCGAGCGGATCTGTGTCGTCACGAAAACGCGCATTTTTCAGATTGATGAAGTCCCGCCCGTTTTCGGTCTCCCCCAGCCCTGGCCGGATATAGGCGCTGCCGTGGCGCGCCAGACGCGTCGGATTCACACAATCAAAGGTGTCGATCCCCTTGGCGGCGCCATTCCAGACATCCCGCACACTGCCCACCCCGAGCAGATGAATCGGGCGCGCAACCGGGGTTGCGGCATTGAGCGGTGCCATGGCCATGGCAACCACCTCATCCATTTCGGCTGCATCACCGCCCAGACATCCACCCACCGCATAGCCGAAATAGGGCTGCGCCGCCGTGAACTCGGCGCTCTCCCGGCGCAGATCCTCATAGACCCCGCCCTGGGTGATGCCATAGAGCGCCTGGGGGCCCGCCGAACCTTCAGCGTCCTTCTGAAACTCCGCCAGCGAACGCTGCGCCCAGCGATGGGTCAGTTCCATCGAATTGGCGGTGTAGTCCCGGTCCACATGATAAGGCGTGCATTCGTCGAGAACGAGGATGATATCCGCGCCAATACCGCGCTGAATGCGGATCGAATCCTCCGGCGTCAGCGTGATCTTTGCGCCATCAATATAGGAACGAAAGGAAGCGCCCTGTTCGTCGATCTTGAGCAGGGACGGGTCGCGCGTGTCGCTGCGGTTGCCCTTGATTTCCTTGGCACCACTCCCGGCCCCAAGAGAGAAAATCTGAAAACCGCCCGAATCGGTGAGCATCGGACCATCCCAGCCCATCATCTTGTGCAGCCCGCCAAACGCGGCAATCCGTTCCGCCCCGGGCTGCAACATCAGATGATAGGTGTTCCCCAGCACGAACTGGGTACCTTCCGCCTTTGCCTGCGCCGGCAATACTCCCCTGATGGCGCCACGGGTGGCGCAGAAGATGAAGGCCGGTGTCTCGATATCGCCATGGGGCGTGTGCAGGACGCCGGAACGCGCGGCACCCGGCCAGTCGGCATCAGCCGTCACCGTGTGCGTGACGTCGAACGAAAACCCGGGATAATCGGTCATGACAAGTTCATCCGGCCGTGCAGTTCGGGACACATATACCCAACGCGCAGCAAAAAAGCCCGCAAATGGCGGGCTTTCGCTTCATCGACAGATCAAACGGCTAGCTGGCCGCTGACACCTTGTCGAGATCGCGCTTCATCTGACGAAGCTCACGCGGCAGCTTGGAAACAGCCGTGCTGCGCAGGTAGGCATCCACGCCACCCTTGTGATCGATGGTCCGCATCGCACGTGCGGACATGGTCACGCGAACACCGCGGGACAGCGTCTCGCTGTAGAGCATGGCGGATTGCAGGTTCGGCAGGAACCGGCGACGTGTTTTGTTGTGTGCGTGACTGACGTTGTTACCCGTCATCACGCCTTTGCCAGTAATGGCGCAACGGCGCGACATGTTTCGCTCCATGAATGAGTTTCGCGCCATGAGCGGCGCGGTCGGCGGAGTTTTTAGGCGAAGCGCCGGGTCCGGTCAAGTCTCCGTTGACCTCTTTACGCGCCCTGAAACGCATCCAGCAACATCTGCGCTGCCGCAGAGGGCGTCAATTGCGCCTGGGACACCTTGGCTTCGAGTTCCGCCAGCTTTTGACGCACCTCCGGATGACCGCGAAAGGCGGAAAGCAGGTTCTCATCCACCTCACCCCACATCCAGCGGCGGGCCTGTTCGGCCCGCTTGCGGTCCAGAGTTCCGGTTTCTTCCATCAGGCTGCGAAAGTCTCCGATTCGCTCCCAGATCGCGGGAATTCCCGTGCCTTCCAGTGACGAACAGGTCAGAACTTCAGGCACCCAGTCGGCGTTCACGAGGTGAAGCAGACGCAGGGCACTCGCATATTCGGCCGCCGAACGTCCGGCGGCATCCTTGAGATCTCCATCGGCCTTGTTCACGACAATCAGGTCCGCCAGTTCCATGATGCCTTTCTTGATGCCCTGCAACTCATCGCCCCCGCTGGGCAGCAGAAGCAGCAGAAACATATCAACCAGATCGGCAACGGCGGTCTCCGACTGTCCGACACCAACCGTCTCCACCAGCACCACATCAAATCCCGCGGCTTCGCAGGCCAGCAAGACTTCACGGGTCCGCCGTGCCACGCCACCGAGCGTCCCGGCCGTGGGCGAAGGCCGGATAAAGGCTTCAGGCGCGCGGGAGAGCTGTTCCATACGCGTCTTGTCACCCAGGATTGAACCGCCGGTACGCTGGGATGACGGATCCACAGCCAGAACCGCGACCTTCAGGCCTGCCGAAATAACATGCTGGCCAAATGCCTCGATGAATGTCGATTTGCCCACCCCGGGAACCCCCGAAACCCCGACACGCATGGCCTGCCCGGTTTGCGGCAGCAAAGCCTCGAGCAGCACCTCGGCCTGTTCACGATGATCGGTGCGGGTGGATTCGATCAGGGTGATGGCGCGCGCCAGTGCACGCCGATCGCCCGCGCAGACCTGCTGCACCAGTTCCGTCATGTCATGATCAGTCTGAGCCATGCTGCAATCTAGTTCCTTGCGTCGCCGGGCGCACCGGCTTTCCGTCGACCGGTGATGACAGCACCAGAGAGCTTCGCACCTCGCCGATTTTGCGAAACCGCGAAATCAGATCCTCCAACTCAGACACCGAGCGCACCGACACACGGATGAAAAAACTGTCATCCCCGGTCACATGGTGACATTCCACAACAGCATCCAGTGATCCACACAGCCCCGTCACACGCCGGAAATCGAGATCGGAGACCGTTAAACGAAGAAAGGCGCCGATGCTCTCCCCCAGCGCCCGGCGCGCCACGTGGGCGCCATATCCTGTAATGACCCCGGCGGCTTCCAGCTTTCGGATTCGCTCCGCCACGGCCGGGGTCGACATCCCGACCCGGCGGGCAACTTCACGAAACGACAATCGGGCATCGGCCTGCACGACCGAGAGCAATTCCCGATCCATCGAATCAAGCTCGACCTCAGTTTGTAACGTCAAATCCGATTTCACCTGACAGTTGGAATGCACATTCCATATAAAATTACATTATGAAGATATATTTACTAATTTATTTTCATTCAATACTAAAATTAAATCAAGACCTTTCAAATGGCAGTCAGCAGAATGCAATATCTGCCAATTGTCAGACCCACACCTCTGAAACGCAAAAAGTCTATTTGTGGCGGTCCACCGCGCGGGAGAGCAGCAGATAGGCCTTGCCAACATCAGCGGTCAGCAGGCTGGCGCTGAGCAGTTCATCAGGATCCGCATCACCTGCGCACGCCGGTGCGGATTTGCCATGCGCCAGATTTGCTGCTCCAGCACCGCGACATCGTAGGACATTTGTTGATCGCGCACTGTCCACGCCGCCAGTGCAAACAGCACGGCGGGCGGGGCAAGCATGCCCGCAAGGATACCGCCAAGCTCATGCGGCAACAGGCTGGGAATGGATTGCAGGCCCAGCACCCGGTTCACATACCAGATACTAACGGCAATCCAGCCAATCGCGATCAGTGCCAGCAGCCAGCCGAGAATGGTGGGCAGAATGGTGGGCAGAATGCTGCGCGAAACCAATGGCGCATAGGCCTCGGCCCCGCCCGCATAGCGGCCGGCCTCCTCCGGCCATTCTCCCTCGCGATCAGACATGGGCTCAGGCAGCCTCGCGGCGACTTTGACGGATCATGCTCAGGACCTCGCCTGCCGCGGATGGGATATTCGTACCCGGGCCATAAATGGCGGAAACACCATTGGTCTTGAGAAACTCGTAATCCTTGGCCGGAATGACACCGCCGCAAATCACGATAATGTCTTCCGTACCCTCCGCCTTCAACCCGGCCACGAGTTGCGGCACCAGCGTCCTGTGACCAGCCGCCTGGGTCGAAACACCAATCACATGAACATCATTCTCCACGGCCTGTCGCGCCGCCTCTTCCGGCGTGGCAAACAACGGGCCGATATCCACGTCAAATCCCAGATCCGCAAAGGCCGTCGCAATCACCTTGGCCCCACGGTCATGTCCATCCTGGCCAAGCTTCACCACCAGCATACGGGGGCGACGCCCTTCTTCATCAGCAAACCGGGCTATGTCCAGAACGACATTCTGAAACTCTTCGTCATCCTCGTAAGCCGATGCATAAACCCCGGAAATCGACTGGACCGTCGCCTGATGGCGTCCGAATACCTTCTCCATCGCGTCAGACATCTCCCCCACAGTGGCCCGGACCCGTGCGGCATCCACACAGGCGGCCAGCAGATTGCCACCCCCGGTTTCCGCAACCCGGGTGATGTTCTCAAGCGCCGCATTGCAGGCATCCGTATCCCGGGAGGCCCGCACTTCGGCCAAGCGCGCCAGCTGGGATTCCCGAACCTTGGTGTTGTCGATATCCCGCACATCGATCTCGTCCACTTCGTCGGGGGCGAACCGGTTGACGCCGACGATCACGTCTTCTCCGCGATCCACCCGGGCCTGACGACGCGCCGCGGCTTCTTCGATCCGGAGCTTCGGCATGCCGGACTCGACCGCCTTCGTCATGCCGCCCAGCTCTTCAACCTCGGCAATCAATTTCCGTGCTTCGACGATCAGGCTGTTGGTCAGACTTTCCAGGTAATAAGACCCGGCCAGCGGATCGACCACATTGGTGATCCCGGTTTCGTGCTGCAGGATCAACTGCGTGTTGCGCGCGATCCGCGAGGAAAACCGCGTCGGCAGGGCGACAGCTTCATCAAAGGAATTGGTGTGCAGAGACTGGGTCCCGCCCAAAGTTGCCGCCATCGCCTCCACGGTCGTGCGCACAATATTGTTGTAGGGATCCTGCTCGGTCAGCGACACGCCCGACGTCTGGCAATGGGTGCGCAACATCAATGAACGCTCATCCTGCGGATCAAACTCATCACGCAGCATATGTGCCCAGAGGAACCGCGCCGCACGCAGCTTGGCGATCTCCATGAAGAAATTCATGCCGATACCGAAGAAGAATGATAGGCGCGGCGCAAAGGCATCCACATTTAGGCCCGTATCCCGGGCGACGCGCACATATTCCACACCGTCGGCCAGGGTGAATGCCAGCTCCTGCACCGCCGTCGCTCCTGCTTCCTGCATGTGATAGCCCGAAATTGAGATCGAGTTGAAGCGTGGCATGTGCTGCGCGGTGTAGCCAATGATATCGGCGACAATTCGCATCGAGGGTGCCGGGGGATAGATATAGGTGTTGCGGACCATGAACTCTTTCAGAATGTCGTTCTGAATGGTTCCCGAAAGCTTGTCCTGCGACACCCCCTGCTCTTCAGCGGCAATGATATAATTGGCGAGCACTGGCAGCACGGCCCCGTTCATCGTCATTGACACACTCATTTCATCGAGCGGAATGCCGTCGAACAGGATCTTGGAATCCTCAACGCTGTCGATGGCCACGCCGGCCTTACCAACATCTCCAACGACGCGCGGATGATCACTGTCATATCCGCGATGGGTGGCCAGATCGAAGGCAACAGACAGCCCGCGCTGTCCACCTTCGAGCGCCTTGCGATAGAACGCGTTGGATTCCTCGGCCGTCGAGAAACCGGCGTACTGGCGAACCGTCCAAGGCCGCCCGGCATACATTGTCGCCTTCGGACCGCCAACAAAGGGCGGGAATCCGGGCAGACTATCCGCCCAGGAAATCTCATCGAGATCATCGGCCGTGTAGACGGCGCGAATATCAATGCCCTCCGGTGTCCGCCACACCAGATCATCGGTCGTGCGGTCGCGCAGCTCCTTGTCAGCGCGCGCGCGCCACTCATCCATACTGTGCTTGGGAAACTCAGCCATTTGGGGGCTCGCAAAACTCATCAAGGGGAGACCCAAAGTATAGTCGGTGAGCTAGGGCGGGTCTATTGAGCCTTCGGCCCGTTCATCAACATCCGATAAAATGGCACAGAATCCGCAAAACCCCACAATTCCGCACTCTCACGACTGATCGTGGCCTCGGCAGTCAAAACCTGAACCGCCGGGTTATCGGCCATCGCCTGCGAAAGAACGATATCTGCGCCCTGGCTTTGTCCTTCCAGCCGCGCCGCCATATTCACCGTGGTTCCGAAATAGTCGAGACGATCGTTCAGGGTAACGGCAATACAAGGGCCTTCGTGCACACCGATCTTGATGGTCACCGGATCATCCACGCCGGCGACCCCGGCATGATATGTGTTGAACTCCGCGACCGCATCCTGAATATCGATCGCGGCAGCAAGGCAAAGCGCCGGATCGGTAAATGCGGCCATGACCGCATCCCCGATTGTCTTCACAACCGCACCATCATGCTTGCGAACGATCTCGGTCAGGACGGCAAAATGATCGCGCACCAGAGCATAGGCACGTGCATCACCAATCGATTCATAGAGCGCCGTGGAACGCCGCAGATCGGTGAACATCAACGCCACCCGCTGGATCGCGACCTCATCTCCCGGTCGCAGGACTTGCTCGGAAAACAGATCACGAAAGGCCTGCAATGCGGTGACCCGGTCAGCCGTCAGCGCATCACGCTCCCAGGTCAATTCCTCGATAACGAAGATACGGTCATGACTGGCGCCGTTGACCAGACGCAGCTTGCCCTCTGCCGCCAGAGCGCCGGATTGAATCTGCTCATCATCCAACCCGACTTCCGGAAAACCGGCACCGTCATATTCGATGTCTGTTTCTGGTCCGGCTTCGAGCGTGCGCAGACGATACGGCGCTTGCGCGAAGGTCGCATCAAGCTCGCGCGTCTCACCTGCCGGCACCGCGATTTGCGCGACCACATGGGGCATGCTGCCCGGGCCAAACATGCAGTATTCCCCGAAGACAATCGGCCGAACACCCGGCGCCGGCTGGAAACTCAATTCGACATTGCGTGAGAATTCGCGCCCATAGTCGATATTGCAGGTGCCGCAATGGGCCCCGGTTGGCAATTCGTCGAGGCCGGCAGACACCGATTTCGCCACCCGGCAACGCGGGCAGAGAATGTCCCAGCGCAAATCCAACAGACCCACCCGTGTCGCTTCGAGACAGGCCTCAATCACGTGGCGGGGTTCTTCCGCCCAGCGACGCGCCAGCGCCAGCGGGC
>Ga0055584_100007187_pt1 | contig 10918 bp, 7 predicted proteins | sample OSDHelmetaG_FD_58716 | JGI IMG/M metagenome (GOLD analysis project Ga0055584, IMG submission 58716) | Pelagic marine sediment microbial communities from the LTER site Helgoland, North Sea, for post-phytoplankton bloom and carbon turnover... | ecosystem: Environmental > Aquatic > Marine >...
TGAATCCCGGCCTCAACGGCCCTAAAGTCATTTCCTGTAGCCAAAACCACAGCGTCTACACCATTCATAATACCTTTGTTATGAGTTACGGCGCGGAGTGGATTGGTTTGGGCAATATCAACGGCACGTACAAATTTATGCGCAAATTCTTTTCCGCTAAGGCCTTCCTGGGCGAGCTCAGAAACGGGGCAACGCACCGTTACACGGACCAAACATTCAGGAACGAAATTGGACAAAATGCTCATGACCACTTCAGGTTGCTCGCCTTGACCAAAACCACCAAAATTTGAAGCCAAAACCCCAAAGGTTTCGGCAATCGTCTCAAGGCATGAATTGATATAATTCGCCCCCATGGCGTCCGCAGTATTAAAGCGGGCATCGATGTAATAGTAATCGCTTAGGGATTCAGATTCGTTGGTCAGAGATAAGTCGATTAAGCCTCCGCCGCGCTTTATCATACTTTGAGATAATTCATCAACACTGCTGATCAATTGTTTTTTGTAGGTTTCAAAAAACGCGAAAAGGGTTTGAGCCTCTCCCGAATAATTGAGATGAATCTGACCACTCTTGATGGTACTCACGACCTCTGTTTTAAATCCACCACGCCCTAACCAGAATTTAGCGGCATTACTCGCGGCAGCAACTACCGAACTTTCTTCGATGACCATGGGTATGGCGTAAATACGGCCATCAATATTGAAATTAGGGGCAATAGCAAACGGCAGAAAAAAGTTTGAAAGCGCATTTTCGATGAATTCATCATGGCGTTTCTGACGTTTAGAATCCTCGTGCCAATAAAGACTGAGCAGATCTGCGGCCTGCGCATTTCCGTTTAAAAAGGTTTGAGATAACCATTTAATTTTTTCCTTTTTGGAAAGTTTTGAAAAGCCGTTGATGGTTTTGATAGTCATGAGTCACGCCACTTTAGCTGCAAATATAAGTCTTTTGTGAGGCATAAGGGGTTGTTTTAGTCATTGGGGAGCAGCAAAATTCACCCAAAAAGCCTTATATTTCAATTCAAATTAAAACGACCTATAGCTTCAGAATGGTACGACGCGATGTGAGGGCTCTTTTAGCCGTTGTGATTGGTGTTTTTTGGTCCGCGAGTCTTTATGCTCAAGACCGTTCCTTAACCCTTACCGAAATATGGAATGGACAGTTTACTCCTGCTGGACTTCAATCGATAAGGAGTTTGCCCGATGGGGGACATTTTACGGTCTTAGAGAAAAATGCCGCGGTAAACGCGATGGAGATCAATAAATATGATTACGCTTCGGGTCGAAAAACGGGGGTGATTTTTAGCAGCAGTAATTATCCTGAATTAACGGGTATTTTTGATTATGAGCTGAGTCCCAACGGGCAAAAGCTTTTGATCAAAACGCAACGCCGAGCCCAATACAGACATTCCTATTTTGCACAGCATTTTTTATATGATTTAATCGATAAAACCCTGGTTAAAATAGAGGGCCCCGATTTACAAGAGGTCACTTTTAGTCCTGACGGGAAGTATTTGGCTTTTGTCAGAAGTAATAATTTGTATTATTGGATTATTTCCGAGCAAAAGCGGGTTCAAGTGACCCAAGATGGTCGTCAAAATCACATTATTAACGGTTTGACAGACTGGGTCTACGAAGAGGAGTTTGGTTTTGTGCAAGCCTATCAATGGAGTCGCGATAGTGATTACTTAGCGTATTTGCGTTTTGATGAATCCGAAGTCGCAGAATTTTCAATGGATGTTTATGGACAAGACTTATATCCAACACAAAGTGTATTCAAGTATCCAAAAGCGGGTGAGAAGAACGCGCAGGTTTCTTTACATATCCATCAACTCAATAGGGGAAGCACGTCAGATATCGATTTAACGCAGTGGCCTTACGAATATATCCCGCGGATTAAGTGGTCCAAAAATCCGGATCAGCTTGCCGTTCAGTTGCTCAACAGAGCCCAAAATGATCTTGTATTGCTTCAAGTCGATATGCGTGAAAATCAAACGCGCGTGTTATTGCAGGAACATGATGAGGCCTATGTCGATATTCATGATGATTTGACCTTCCTCAATGACAACAGTTTTATTTGGCCGAGTGAGCAGGACGGATGGCGTCATTTATACCACTACAATGCGCAAGGAGAATTGATTCGTCAATTGACTCAAGGGAATTACGACGTGACGGCCTTCTACGGGTTTAACCCCAGAATCGGACGCTTGTATTTTCAGTCGTCCAAGCGAGGAAGCATTTATAGAGATATCTATTCTATGAATATCTCTGGAACCAATACGGTGCGATTTTCGCAAGATAAAGGAACCAATGAGGCAGATTTTAGTGCAGATTTCAGTCATTTTATTCAAAAATATTCCTCGGTGACCACGCCGAATCGATTTACCTTAAATTCGGGCTTGAACGGTTCAGAATTGCGTGTTTTAGAGGATAATTCTGTGTTACATGATTTGGTGAACCGCTATGGGCTTAATCCAAAAACTTTTGACAGTATTTATGTCAATGGCAATTGGCTCAATACCTATGTCATCAAACCTAAGTCCATTGACCTGACAAAGAAATATCCAGTATTGATGTTTCAATACAGTGGACCCGGTTCCCAGCAGGTAGCAGATCGATGGAATAATGCCAATGATTATTGGCATCAATATTTAGTCGATCAAGGGCTGATTGTAGTTTGTGTTGATGGCCGTGGCACGGGTCTTAAAGGACGAGATTTCAAAAAGGTCACCCAGGGAAAATTAGGTTTATACGAAGTACAGGATCAAATCGCAGCAGCACAACAGATCGCCAAGTGGTCTAACGTAAACCCTGATAAAATAGGGATTTGGGGATGGAGTTATGGAGGCTTTATGTCTGCTAATTGTCTTTTTCAGGGCGAGGGGGTCTTCTCTATGGCAATCTCTGTGGCCCCAGTAACCTCTTGGCGCTTTTACGATTCAATCTATACAGAGCGCTATATGGGCCTTCCTCAAGATAACGCCCAGGGTTATGATGCTTACGCCCCTTTGGATCATGTGTCAAAAATGAACGGCGACTTACTCTTAGTGCACGGAACAGCAGACGACAATGTCCATGTTCAAAATTCAATGCGTTTAATTGATGCCCTTGTAAAGGCCAATAAGCCCTTTGATTGGCTCATTTATCCCGATAAAAATCACGGAATATACGGGGGGTATACCCGTCAGCATCTTTATCGAAAAATGACTGATTTTATTCAAAAAAACTTAATGACTAACCAATAAAACGAACAAATATGACATCAGCAACCACTACCAAAGAATTTTTTGGCCATCCCAGAGGGCTTTTTGTGCTCTTTTTTACAGAGATGTGGGAGCGCTTTTCCTATTATGGAATGCGCGCGATTCTCGTGCTTTATCTGGTCTCTCAAACGGATGCGGCTAACGCCGGTTTGGGTTGGGCTAACGATAGTGCATTAGCACTTTACGGATGGTATACCATGCTGGTCTATGTGGCATCAATCCCCGGAGGGTGGTTGGCTGACAAGTTCTTTGGACAAAAGAAATCAGTGCTCTATGGCGGCATCCTTTTGGTTCTTGGGCATAGTGTGCTTGCTATAGAGGAAATGTGGGCATTCTATTCTGGACTGTCGTTAATCATCGCCGGTGTAGGGATGCTTAAGCCCAATATTTCGACAATGGTAGGTGGGCTCTATAAGCCGGGTGATATTCGTCGCGACAAAGGGTTTACAATATTTTATATCGGCATTAACCTCGGGGCTTTTCTCTCGAGTTTAATCGTGGGTTATGTCGGTGAAGTTATGGGCTGGCATTACGGATTTGGTCTTGCAGGAATTGGAATGACTTTGGGCTTAATCCAGTATGTTTTGGGTCAAAAATACCTTAAAGATGTAGGGAATTATATTGGGGCTTCTAAAGATGAAGAAGAAATTGCTGCCCTGAATCGTCCGCTTACCAAGATTGAAAAAGACCGTGTGGTGGTTCTATTTTTATCGTTTTTCTTGGTGATTGTTTTTTGGGGGGCGTTTGAACAGGCGGGAGGTCTTATGAATATTTATGCCATGGAGAATACCAACAGAATGCTCTTTGGACTCGAAGTGCCGGCTTCTTGGTTTCAGTCTTTAAACGCGATGTTCATTATCTTCTTAGGAACTGCGGTGGCCGCTTACTGGGCAAAGCGCAAGTTGCGGGGTAAACTGTCGACTTCACTTTTTAAGATGATCATCGGCTTAATCATTATGGGAACTGGATTTTTCTTTATGTCCGCGGCCTCAACAGAATTTGAAACTACAGGATCCTCTGCGATGTATTGGTTGGTTTTGGCTTACCTATTTCATACCGTTGGAGAGCTTTGTATTTCTCCGGTGGCCCTTTCGTACATTACCAAATTGGCCCCGCTAAAATACGCCTCACTGATGATGGGGGTCTATTTTGCCATGACAGGATTTGGGAACAAACTTGCGGGTCTATTGGGAGAATCTGCATCGACCTATGGAGAATTTACCATTTTTACAGGAATCGCTTTATTTTGCATCACCTTCGGGTTGATTGTCCTGTTGATCAGAAAGAAATTAGAAGTATTAACCCATGGTATAGAAGATACCGAACACTAATAGAACAACCACTATGAATACTGATATCGAAAATTTATTCAAGGACAAGGTTCTGGGTCATCCCGCAGGACTTTTTGTATTGTTTTTTACCGAAATGTGGGAGCGATTTTCATATTATGGAATGCGGTCCTTATTGGTTATGTTTTTTACCGCATCATTACTGGACCAAGGTTGGGGTTGGCCGCGTGAATATGCTTTTGCCATCTTTGGCACCTATACCTCTTTGGTCTATCTGGCGACTTTGCTCGGGGGCTATATCTCGGACAAAAAAATAGGATTCAGATATGCGATTTTGATCGGGGCCTTACTCATGACTTTGGGCCATGCGTTTATGGCCTTAGAAACTGAATTTTTCATCTATTCTGGTTTGATCTTATTGGTATTCGGAACCGGGTTCTTTAAACCTAATATGACTTCGATTATCTCCGCCATGTACGCCACGCGTTCAGAGAAAAAGGATGGGGCATATACGATTTTCTATATGGGGGTCAACGCTGGAGCATTTTTAGGCATCTTGCTCTGCGGTTATATGGGAGAACAAGTAGGATGGTCTTGGGGCTTTGGACTGGCAGGAATTTTTATGCTCTTCGGATTATTACAATTCTGGTTGGCTCAAGATATTTTTGGCAGCATTGGACTTAAGCCAAAAAAAGTAGATGATGCTTCTGAGCTGGGTCCCGATGAACCCAAGCTCAACCCATTTACGAATCTTCAACTACTGATTATTGCCTTGGCGTCCTTTATTGGTTTAGCGTGGATGATCAACGATCCGGTGTCAAAAATATCCGAAGGCGCCTATAATTTATTTAATTTTAGTCTTGCCGGTCTGCCTGGTTCTTCCTTTATGATTCTTTTGGCCCTAGTTCTGTTTATCGTGCTCTTGGCTATACGATTACCCGGTTATGACAAAATCACTAAGGACCGGATGTTGGCCGTTATGTTTTTTGCGTTTATTACCATTTTCTTTTGGGCCATTTTTGAGCAAGCACCGAGTTCCTTGACCATCTTTGCTCGTGATTATACCGATCGCATGCTTGAAGGGAATTCCGCCTTGATTTTTAAAGTGGTTGACGCGTTGGTTACTATTGTTCCATTGGCGGTTATCACTTGGGTGTTGTTCAAGCTTTTTGGTCAAATATTTACCCGTTTTAAGTGGTCGAATATCATCTTGGGGCTGAGTTTTATAATAATTTGGGCCATTGCGCTTTATCGATTAAATGATAAATTCAGTCAAGATGTAGCCGAGATTGATGCGTCTTGGTTTGGTATTTTGAACTCCTTATTCATCATTACATTTGCTCCATTATTTTCGCGATGGTGGGAAAGTAAGTACAATCCAAGCGCCAACATGAAATATGCCATTGGTATGCTTTTACTCGGTTTAGGGATGGCTTGTGTTGCTGTGGGGGCCTCGGACATACCTGTAGGGGCCGAGACAGCCTCAGTGAGTATTATTTGGTTAATCTTAGTCTATTTTTTCCATACCATGGGAGAGCTTTGCGTTTCTCCAGTGGCCTTGTCCTATGTCAGTAAGCTCGTCCCTGGTCGTATGATTGCCATAATGTTTGGGGTTTGGTATTTAGCGGTAGCCATTGGTATGAAACTTGCTGGTGTTTTTGGCGAGGCCTCCGAAGAAATTGCCCAGACTGAGGGCTTGAGTTCCTTCTTTTGGCTGCTGACCTTTGTCGCCGTGGGGTTAGGCGTATTTTCGGCCGTAATGTATCCAGTGATAAAGAAATTAATGCATGGGGTCCGCTAATCAGGTGATTCAACTGTTGGGCTGATTTAACCATTATGCTGATTTAACCATTAGGGCTGACTTTTGATTGAAAATAAATGAAGATAAGAACAATCATAGGGTTATTTTTTATTTTTTTGACCACTGGACTTATGGCTCAGGAGGTTCAATGGATGTCCATGAGTGAGGCGCTTGCGGCACAACGTGCTCATCCAAAAAAAATATTTGTAGACGTCTACACCGTTTGGTGTGGGCCCTGTAAACTTTACGATCGCAATACCTTTAGCAATCCTAAAGTAGCTGCTTTTATTAACGAACATTTTTATCCAGTTAAATTCAATGGAGAGGGAGATGAGGTCGTAGTCTATAAAGGCAAGACTTATGACAATCCGAAATATGATCCAGCTAAAGCAAAACGGCGTAATTCATCTCATCAATTTGCCGGTTATTTAGGGATTAATGCCTACCCAACTGTTATTTTTATGGATGAATCGGGTGGTTTGATCAAGAGTGTCCGCGGTTACCGCACGGCCCAGCAACTCGAATTATTCTTAAGGTTTTTTGGCACGGACCTTTGGCGAAGTGTGCGCACCCAAGAGGCCTATGACGATTATGTCGCTAATTTTAAACCAAGCTTTTAATGAAAAGGCGGAAATGGTTCTTAGGGTTGATGGCTGTGTTTATGCTGGGGGTTACTCAGCTTCAGGCACAAATAAAATGGATGAGCATGAACGAGGCCTTGGCGGCACAAGAGCAAAAACCGAAGAAGATTTTTATGGATGTGTACACCGATTGGTGCGGTCCTTGTAAAATGCTCGACAAAAATACATTCACCAATAAGCGCTTGGTGCGCTATGTCAATAAGCATTATTACGCTGTAAAATTTGATGGGGAAGGTACAGAGGCTGTAGATTACAAAGACTTTACTTACACGAATCCAAATCATCAACCGGAGCGCAAAGGCCGAAACGCACAACATTTTTTTGCAGATGCTTTACGCATTAATGCCTATCCCAGTTTAGTCTTTTTTGATGAAAATGGCGATTTGATTCAAGCCCTTCCAGGCTATAAGTCCGCTCAGGAACTGGAAATATTTTTAAAGATGATCGCCTCTGACCAGTATAAGGAAATAACGACAGAAGAGGCTTGGATACAGTATCAAGAGACGTTTAAAAGTACGTTTTAAACTCGGGCTCGTGCGCCTCAATTGCCCCGAATTTGTAGGTGTCTAAAAACTTTTGATTTATTTTTTTGGCCTGTTGTCGCCAGAATTGAACCAAATTATAGTAATTAGAACCATCGGCGAGTACAAGGCTTGGTTTAAGCTGGTGAACCATTTGCTCAAAATGTATTTTGGCGTTATTGGTAATGAGGACTATCGCACCACTAAGTTTAGGATACAACCCAGTCGAGTCAATCACAATAATGGGAGTCCCGTTAAATCCCATAATCCTGTTCAAAGCACGTTCCTGTTTCAAGGTCTGGTGATAATGTCTTGCGTATTCGCGCATTAAGCCAGAATTTTGCTGTGTCGCATGGGACAAGCCCATAATACCATCTTTAGTTTTAGCGATAACTACAGTATGCTTGTATCGATGCAATAAGGCAAATTGAACGTCTTGTTTCGCTGGCATAAGGCTTTGCAACAGATGCCCTACTGAGATAACGCTCAGTAAGATGGGGAGGTAAAGGGTGATTATTTTTCTTTTATTAATCCAAGGATGTTGTAGGCTCCACCATAAAAAAACGGCCACTAAATAATAGCTCAATAAGCGAGACATGGAAAGGTTTAGATCCTCCACGAGTAGGTCTTTATCACTCGAAATCCATTCAACGCTGCCTAAAATTAAATGGGTTAATTGTTCCCAAATGTCCAAGACTACCTGCGGAGGAGTAGTCATGATACTGCTCAGGGTGAGAACCACCCCAAAGATCACCACGGGACCTATTAATGGGAGAATAATGAAATTACTCAGCCAAAACATAAGTGGAAATTGGTGAAAATAGTAAACGGACAAGGGACCCACTCCGATTTGTGCCGCCATCCCCACTATATGAAGTTCAGCGATATACCGGTAGATTTTGTTTTTTGGGTGCCACAATCGTTCGATTCGTGAAGGGATAAATGTTAGGGCCATCACGGCAACAAAACTCAACTGAAAGCCCACCGAAAACAACCAATAGGGCGCCGCCCAAAGCAGTAAGATATAGCTCAGGATTAGACTGTTAGATCCACTAATGGGTCGCCCCAATAAATTAGCGAATTGCCAGACACTAAACATGCAAACGGCCCTGGTGATTGACGGGCTTAATCCACAGATTGTGGCATAGGACCAGAGCAATAAAATAAGCGTAAAGGCTTGAATTTTAGTGCCAAAGGCTAAATATTTTAATGGGCGAAGGAGCCACTTAAGAAGTAAGACCACCATGGCCACATGCATGCCCGATAGCGCCAGGACGTGTAAGGCCCCGGCATGGGCAAATTGTGTTTTTAGCTCTGGCGTTAAATCTTCAGTTTGCCCCAGGATTATCGCCAAGGCTAAGGCTTTAGATTCACTTGATATTGGGGCGTTTTGCCAAAATTGCGCCAATCGAGCATTAATTTTTTGTGCTGTTGCCTTAAAGGTCATAGGGTGTTTACTCCAACAATAGATTTCTTTACTGGAGAGTTGAATGTATCGTTCAATCCCTTGGCTGTGGTAATAGGCCTTGGAATCAAATCCTCCGGGATTTTTACTTTTTTCGATGACTTTTGGTGGGGTATGGGTCCAAAGCGTTTGATTTAAATCGATGAATGATTTTAGCAGAGAATCGTTAGTGACAAGAGCAACTTTGTAACGTATATTTTGCTCAGGACAGTTATATAAGGCCATGAATCGAGCGGTTTTTCCCCACGGTTTCAGCCTTGTTTGAACCGCTAAAGCATGCAATTTTGTTTTTTCATGGTGACCGTGCTCGGCAGGCCTTTGATGGGTATAGTGCAAGCCTCCGATGAGGGCCCAGAGACTAAAAAACCAAAGCCGAAAAAACCACCAGAATTGAGGGCGGTGATGGGCGGTTAACAAATAGCTGAGAACCAGTACTAAACCCATCCCCAGGTAAATAAGACTCTCGGTGATTTTGGGCATGTCATAAAAATGGCCCAAAACAATCCCGATACTTAGCCCAAGGGCTATTTCAAAAAGTCTTGTATTGATTGGTTGTGACACTCCCTAAATGACGTTAAAGGGAGTTGAATGCAAGCTAGTGGTTTACCAAATGCGTCGGGCAAAAACAAAGTGCTTTTTCCAATAGGTATCCCCTAATTTAGAAATTGTCACTCCGCTTGTAGTCCCCGAATGAATAAACAGGGTTTCATTTTTTGTCCTCTGCGTAACCAGGCCAACATGCGTCGCTTTGGCTTTTGATTTAAGCGTTTTAAAAAACACTAAATCTCCGGGCTTTAATTTTCTCGGCACAATTTTGCGCCCTTGATGGATCAGCTCTTGTGTCGTGCGCGGAACATCGATATCAATGGCATTAAAGCTTTGGTAAATGAGTCCAGAACAGTCCATACCTTGTTTACTGTCTCCACCCCATTGATACGGGGTGCCGATAAAGCTTTTTGCTTGGTCAATTAATAAGGACTCTTTTTTGGTTAGATCGATGTTCTTTGCAGTGACATTGGCATTTCGATGACCCACATTTCGACTGCTGCCACAACCAGACAGACTTATGGCCAATGAACACAGAAGGATTAAATTAACCAAGGGCTTATGAAATGAGACCATGTGGTTTTTCACTTTATTGGGCGTGTTCATAAATTAATGAGGCAACGCGCTCACTGGCCCCTAACGGGCCCAACTTTTCAAGGAGCTGATCATAGGCCTTTAGTTGTGCGGATCGACCCTGCTGGCTGAGTAATTGACCTAAGTGATCCCTAAGGTTCTGGTCATTGAACTGGCCTTGAATAAGTTCGGGTACTGCAGGAGCATCAAGGATTAAATTGACTAGAGAAATGTAGGACAGTTTAATGATGCGTTTGGCAATTTGATAAGACAACCAATGTCCTTTATAACAAACCACTTGCGGCACATTTAATAAGGCCGTTTCCAATGTGGCTGTGCCCGAGGTAACCATCGCGGCATAGGCAACCCTGAGAATAGAATAAGTGTCTTGGGTGACCACCTGAATTTTTGACTGATCAATAAGTTGTTGATAAAAGCTTAATTCTATAGACGGGGCTCCGGCAACAATAAACTGGTATTCTTTAAACTTATCGACCATTTTTGCCATTGTGGGGAGCATTGCCGAAATTTCTTGCTTGCGACTTCCTGGAAGTAGGGCAATTATCGGCCGCTGATCCAAATTGTACTTTGATCGAAACTGATCTTCTTTAACTTCGGGCTTATTTAAAAGCGCATCACGAAGCGGGTGTCCCACAAAATGAACGGGACAACCTCGCTGGCCAAAAAAATCCGCTTCAAAGGGCAAAATGACATAGAGCGCATGAACATCACGGCGAATATCTTTAACGCGATTTTCTTTCCACGCCCAAGCTTGAGGCGCAATATAGTAATGGACCGGAATATTTTGTTTCTTGGCCCAGCG
>Ga0055584_100007188_pt1 | contig 10917 bp, 8 predicted proteins | sample OSDHelmetaG_FD_58716 | JGI IMG/M metagenome (GOLD analysis project Ga0055584, IMG submission 58716) | Pelagic marine sediment microbial communities from the LTER site Helgoland, North Sea, for post-phytoplankton bloom and carbon turnover... | ecosystem: Environmental > Aquatic > Marine >...
TTTAACAAATGTATCTCTGAGAACTATACGGAATTTAAAATTTTGATTAATCGGTAGGAATTATTGGTGAACGTGCACTATTGTTCAGCTAAAGCCTCGCCATGATTCTTAAAACCTGATCCTGTATACTTATTTACAACTCGCAACCATTTCATTTTCAGGGGTCTTTTTCATACTTTTATTACCACCACCCCAATCATCGCGAACTTATATGACATTGGAGATCATCATTGTCCTTACTATTATTTTGTTGGCTATTTACCTGTTTATCAGCGAAAAGCTCAGCATAGATACTGTTTCTATCTTGGTGATGGCGCTTTTAATAATTACAGGAATATTAACACCTGAAGAAGGATTTGCCGGATTTAATAATAGTGCCACTATTACAGTAACATGTATGTTCGTTCTGAGCTATGCCATTTTCCAGACGGGGGCAATGAATAGTTTCAGCAAATTACTAACAGGGTTGGGACGTAAAAATGAATTCCTTGCTGTTTTAGTTCTTATGTCTGTTGCTGCAGTAGTTTCAGCATTTATTAATGTTACAGCAGTTGTTGCTCTAATGATGCCTGTAGTGATACAAGCAAGTAAACATTCCGGAATTCCGCCATCGAGGCTGCTCATGCCCTTATCGTTTGGTGCACTACTTGGAGGTGTGTGTACACTTTTAGGGACCTCAACAAATATTTTGGTTAGTGGAATAGCAGAGAGAATGGGGCTAGAACCATTCGGTATGTTTGAAATGACACAAGTTGGCCTGATCTTTCTTGTATCAGGTCTTGCATACATGTTAGTAGCGGGAATGTTCCTGATGCCAAAAAGGAAAAGCTCAACAGATATTTCTGAAACATATAGTCTGGGAAATTATCTGACTGAGATCATCCTGCTTCCAAAAGCCAAATCCGTTGGACAACAAATAATCAATAGCCAACTCACAAAAGATTTAGATATCGAAATATTACAAGTTATCAGAAATGGGGTGGTTATGGATGCTTACCCAACTTTTGTGCTTGAAGCTAATGACTTGCTAAAAGTTCGATGTGATGTTGAGAAACTTAAGCTGCTCATGGAGCGTGAAGGTGTTACTCTTAAGCCTGAGAAGAAGGACAAGAAGATGAATATAAGATCGAATGGCCTCATGTTGGTAGAGGCTATGATCATGCAAAATTCAAGGTTCCTGCATCGGTCGATCAAAGAAATAAACTTTCGTGGTCGCTTTGATGGGGCAAATGTGATAGCGATTCGACATCGTGATCAAATTCTTTATGAACGTTTGGGAAAAGCGAAATTAGATGTAGGTGATGTACTCCTTGTTTCAACCAACAGGGATCGTATTAGCGGGCTAAGGAATTCTAATGACTTGTTGATCCTTTCTGAGAATACGCATACACGTTTTGATTTCAGAAAAGTTCTGCCAGTCCTGGCAATTATAACCGGTGTAGTACTTGCAGCTTCCCTTAACATTGTAAATATAGTGGTGAGTGCGATGATCGGTGTGCTTGCATTAGTGATTTTTAAAATCATGAAACCAGAAGAGGTTTATAAGTCTGTTGAATGGAATGTCGTTTTCATGCTAGCAGGAGTCCTGAGTATGGGTGTGGCTTTGGAAAAGACAGGTGCTGCACAATTGTTAGGAGACGGGCTTATTAACACAGTAGGTCAGTTCGGTCCACATGCTGTACTCTCTACTTTCTTTTTCATCACTTTCATGTTAACAAACTTCATGTCGAACAATGCTACGGCAGCATTACTTGCCCCTATAGCTGTTGTAACAGCCCGAACACTTGAAGTTGATCCGCGACCATTTTTAATGGTGGTTGCATTTGCATCATCGTTAAGTTTTATGACTCCAATGGGATATCAAACTAATGCAATGATTTACGGTCCCGGTAATTATAAATTCAAAGATTATTTGGTGATTGGTACACCTCTTAATATATTGTTGTGGATAATCGGTTCAATTTTTATCCCCTACTTCTTTCCTTTTTAAACAATAAGCATGCTTGAATCAGTAAAATTATTTCTACAAAAATTAAAGTATGTAATTGAATACCCTCTGTTTTCTTTAACCGAAACAGAGTTTACAGCAGGTTCTATTTTCATATTTTTCTTCTCATTATTCCTGTTACTATACCTGTCTAAAGCCTTTAAATCATTCCTCATCAATAAGGTACTGATAAGATATAATGAGGATATCGGTGTACGACAGGCTATGGGAACCATTGCCAGATACTTAGTTGTTGTTTCAGGATTATTTATAATCATACAAGCCAACGGTATTGACCTGAGTGGTTTGGCGATAATTGGTGGTGCCCTTGGTGTTGGTATCGGATTTGGCTTGCAGGGCATCACAAATAATTTTGTAAGTGGCATAGTGATATTATTGGAACGTCCCATTAAAGTAGGAGATCGAATAGAAGTTGGAGATACCACTGGAGACGTTACTAAAATATCTGCACGTGCAACTACCGTTATGACCAATGATGGTATAAGTGTAATTATTCCAAATTCTGAGTTCATATCTTCGAGAGTAATAAATTGGAGTTACTCAGGCAGGCTGGTTAGGTTCAAAGTGCCAATCCCTGCACCATATGGAGTTGATCATAATAAGGTGTTAAAACTACTCCTTGAAGTAGCATCAGAAAATAAAGATGTTGCCAAAACCCCTGAGCCTCATGTAAGATTGAAGGAGTTCGCTGATAGTTCTTTAACCTTTGAATTGGTGTTCTGGACAGCAGATATGATGCACAGGCAAGGAAAAATGAAGAGTCAGATAAATTTGGATGTTTATCAGAAATTTGCTGATAATGACATTACCATCCCATTCCCTCAACTGGATCTTCATATGAAGGAAAATACCGGAAAAGGATCTTAGCTTGACTTAAAACTAGAATTCCAATTATCTTTTTACCTGGAATCATTATTATAAAATCTGCCTCGGTATACAAACAAATCACAACAAGCAATTGATACATTCATTTACAGAAGAGAATTACCTGAAAGCTATTTATAAATTGTCAGAATCATATCCGACAGTAGCTACCTCCTTATTGGCAGATGAACTGAATATTCGTGCAGCTACAGTGACAGACATGCTGAAAAAACTTGCTGCAAAGAATTTGATAAAATATAAAAAGTATAAAGGAGTATCACTCACAAATGAAGGGAGAAAAATAAGCATCAAGATCATACGCAAGCACAGGTTATGGGAATTGTTTCTTGTTGAAAAAATGAGTTTTAAATGGGATGAGGTTCATGAAATTGCTGAGCAACTGGAACATATACAATCAGATGCTTTGATTGACAGACTGGATGAGCTTTTAGGCCATCCTTCTCACGACCCTCATGGAGACCCTATTCCTGATAAGAAAGGTGTAATCAACATCCAAAAGTCTAACCCTCTTTCCGAAATTAAAAATCCGGGCAATTATACGGTTGTGGGCGTTGTTGAAAATAATGATGACTTCTTAAGATACCTGAATCGTATCGGTGTGGCTATAGGCAGTAAGCTGTCCGTTCAATCTATTGAAGAATACGATGGGTCATTCAAGCTTTCTATAAATAGGACTGATCCAATATTTATGAGTAATGATGTTGCAAAGAATTTATTAGTTGTTAATTATTGATTCAATTGTAACTAACCACTACAAAAGCTTTCTTCGACCTTATGTGTCCAGCGGTTGTGAACAATTCTGCGAAAATGATATATGGGCCCTTAGATACTAATCCTCCTCTATCATCTGTTCCATTCCATGTTATATTATTCGTTCCATATGATAACAGTATATTATCGTATGAGCGGATCTTATTCCCATTCAGATCGAAAATATTGATAACAACAATTTCTCCATAATTAGCTGATTCAATTGTTAATGTTGCAAGGTCATCGAATCCGTCGTTATTGGGAGAAAATATATCAGGAGTTATGGTCAGCCAATCGTTTTCTGATTTGCCTGATACCGAGTGTGAATTCTGATAGCCTGGTGTAGCATACCCTTCTACACTTGATGTAGAATGCCAATTACTCATACTACTTGTTTGATTAGAGGTTGAAATTCTCTCCAGAGAAACTCCTTTTGTTTGTGATAACAATTTATGGTGAAAGGATTCATTATAATAAATATCATCTGTGATTTCTCCACCTTGCATTATAGCCAGTCTACCTTCGGTGTTGGATAAAGTCCCCATTTCAACAGGCTTGATTATTCTTTTAGGATAAGGTGTATTATAAAATCCGTCAAGTAACTCAGGAGAATCACATAGCACAACAATAGCTTCTGGAACTAAAATATAAGTACTCTCTATGATTTCATATGTATTCTTTACATCTCCAGTGATGATATCAAGAGTTGCTGTCTTATAATTTGACAGATCAATTGTTCTGCCAGAGCTGTTCTTTAATTCCATGTATTCCGGACAACCGGTATGTGGATCATATAAAATTTCATTGATAGTAATTCTCCTGAACTGTTTAGTTGTATCGGCGATTCCAAATAACAAAGTGTCTATAGAACTAGAGTTTCCGCTACAGTCAATGATCCTTTCTATTATCATCTCATAAACAATACTTTCTAATAAAGACTGTGGAAGTTTAATAATCAACTGGCCTTTGTTGCCATTAAAATGTTTAATGGTTTGAGGAGGACCTATCCCTGTAATATAGAACTGATTTAATTGCACAGGCAAAAGCACATTCTCAGTAAACTCTATTACAACATGAAAGGAATCAGTTGGAAATGAATTCAGTGGTACAGGTGCCACTATGTCCATGAATATCCCGTCGTTGCCATTTATTGATCCCGGAGTGCCTCCCGATAGATCAGATGAAGGCTCCCAGTTGGATGGATTAAAACAAGTAAAGTTTCTGTCAACTCGTTCAACAGACCACCCACCATCTTCTTTATAGGTGTTTTTGAACCAGGTATTAGAATACTTTATTGAATCAACTACAACACCTGAATTGCAAGTGAGATAAACTGATTCACCCGAGTTAGTGAGTGACATGGATGAAACCCATGCGACCTTTCCGTATGTGTTGAATGCTGCAGTGTCATCATCATCACATATTATAACGTATTCATCAGGATTAATATGGATTGCCGGTAGGTCCCGGAAACTGCCCTCATATAATTTATAATTTGAGAGAAGAATTATATTAGATGATCTGTTGTAGATCTCGATGAACTCTGCTTCTGGTAATCCGAAACTGGGAGTGGGATCAGCCATGACCTCTGTTATTATCAATTCGAATTCTGAACAAGCTAAAGCTGTTTCACAAAAGAAGGAAGAAGAAAAAACTAATTGAACCAGCAAGTTCAACACAATACATACTTTTCTCATAATAGATTACCTTTATTAATTATCGTTAGAAAAGTAAATTTGCATTTAGAATTAATCAACCTTGATTTAGTTAATGAAAGTAGCTGTCGTTGGCGCAACAGGCCTTGTTGGCTCTGTGATGCTTGAAATACTTAACGAAAGGCAATTCCCTGTCGAAGAGCTTTTCCCTGTTGCCAGTGAGGCATCGGTTGGAACTGAGGTCATCTTTGGAGGTAAAAAATATCCGGTGATCTCATTAAATGATGCGTTATCAAAAAGGTGTGATCTGGCTTTATTTTCCGCCGGAGGTGCGATTTCCAAAGAGTGGGCACCGAAATTCGCAGCATCTGGTACCACTGTAATTGATAACTCTTCAGCATGGAGGATGGATCCAAATATCAAACTTATAGTCCCAGAGATCAATATCGGTCAGCTAACTAAGGAGGATAAAATCATTGCAAATCCAAATTGTTCAACTATCCAAATGGTTATGGCTCTTGCACCGCTTCAACGCTTGAGCAGGATTAAAAGAATAATAGTTTCTACTTATCAATCCGTTACAGGGACTGGCGCAAAAGCATTACAACAATTGCGTGACGAACAAGAGGGGAAAGAGTCGGACAAAATTTACAATTACGCTATCCACAATAATGTGATACCGCATTGTGATATATTCTCTGATGATGGATACACGAAAGAGGAATTAAAAATGGTGAACGAAACATGTAAAATCCTTGATGACAGCTCCATAAAAATCAGTGCAACAGCTGTTCGTGTGCCTGTTTTGGGTGGTCATTCTGAATCAATAAATATTGAATTCGTCGATCCGGTAGATCTTGAAAATATCAAAGAAGTCCTCAATAATACATCGGGGATCACTGTTGTCGATGATCCTGAATCCAATCTATATCCAATGCCCTTATTTGCACAAGGGAAAGACGAAGTATTTGTTGGGCGAATTAGAATAGATAACAGTCAGCCTAATACTATAAATATGTTCGTGGTCTCCGATAATTTAAGAAAAGGGGCTGCTACCAATGCTATCCAGATAGCGGAACAACTCATTATGTTAAAACTCCTTAATAGGGCTACTTCTTTTTCGAGCTAAGTGGGTGTGCAAGACCTGAATAGCCACTAAGGTCCATTTTTATAGATCCTACCAAAATGTGTGCTTCAGCACGAACTATCAACCTATTAGCATCATCTGAAACCCAGATAGTCATGTCTTCTTCCTCTTTAAAGACTCTGCCTTCCTGAAGCATTGGCCTGAATTTTAAGCACTCAAAAGTCCCTAATTTGGTTTTTATTTTTTCTTCCCCAATGAATTTTAAATTCATTGGAAACACTTCATCATCAAGATATGCGTCGATTGAAAATTGGTCTCCTATTTTCGCATTTTCCATGCCCATATTTCGAGCGTAGTAGAAAGCCGATACAAGATCTTGAACACTTACAGGAACATGAACTGTTCCTTTTTCAGATGTTGCTGTGTTCTCGTAATGATTAAATGTTACGTTTTGATTTATTGTATACCCGCCTTCACTCACACGTCGCACAAACGACCATGGTATAAGTGAAGCTGTATCTATGTAGCTCTCATATCTGTCCCGAACTTTAAAGAACCAATCAAAAGCTCCTTTGGTACGACCTGTGCCTACAACATGAAAAGTTTTACGATCGGAGATGGTATGCAGATTCTTTTTAACTTCAATCTGAGCTACCCCTGCATCAATGATACCATAATGGATACGGTATTTTAATACTTCTCCGGCAATGAATGCCTTGTTAGGAATCACTCTTAATTCCGCCTGACCGTATGAAGCAGTACAGCTTGAAATCAACAATATGTAAATTACCAATGAAAGCCTCATAGCGGGGGACTTGCAAATGGCGTTCCAAAAATTAGTTATTCTGTGGATGGCCGACCTCTTGCTCTTGATTAATATCTCCAGTTGTGGATTCAACAATCTCATTTGCTGCATCAATTTCTTGATTTACAGGCTTTTCTATTATTTCTTCAACTATTTCCGGTTGATCTTGTATATCTACAACTGGATTTTGATCTGAAAGATGAGATTCCGTATGAATTTCATCTGCCGATGTCTCGCTTTCAATTGTATCCAGCAAGTCCGCAGGTAGCCCTATCTCATTACCTTCTGGATGGATATCCTTTAGTTTTGGTAAGTCTTTTACCGAATTCAAACCAAAATGGTCCATGAAGTTTTGGCTGGTTTTGTATAATAAAGGCCTGCCGGGACCATCACTTTTACCCGAAATTACCACTAGGTCCTTTTCTAGAAGTTTTTGAATAGAATAATCACAGCTGACACCCCGGATCTGTTCAAGCTCAGGCTTAGTTACAGGCTGCTTGTAGGCTATGATAGATAATGTTTCAAGGGCTGCATGTGATAGCCTTTTCTTCTCTTTTAACTGGAGCATCACATGAATTGCTGTATGGAAGTCCTTCTTGCTAAGGAATTGAAATCCTCCTCCGATCTCGGTAAGTTCGAAACCATACTCATCATCTGAATACTTCAATTTTAGTTCATCAAATACTTCCTGAATCTCATTTTTTGTTAACTCCCATCCGTAAACTGTTTTAAGACAGTTAGTTATCTCATCTGGGGTTAATGGCTGATCGGCAGTAAATATCAGTGCTTCAATATGTTGCTTTAGTAATTTCATATCATCAATATAGTTGTTATGCAAATTTAACTTTTGTCGCGCTAATTCACACTACAATGTTCACAATACGTCCAGGAACCACTATTATTTTTTTTGGCTCACTACCATTAAGCCATTTCAATAATTCCGGCGATCCCAAAACTTCTCTTGAGATCTCATCTTTATTCAGGTTTAAGGGAATAGACATTTTAAATCTCATTTTACCATTCACTGAAACGGGGTATTCAAAAGAATCCTCTGTTAAATAGTCCTCATCAAAATCAGGAAATGCAGCCTTGCTGATACTTTCCTTATTCCCTAATTTTTCCCATAATTCCTCACAAATATGTGGTGCAAAAGGAGAAAGTAATATCGTTAATGGTTCCAATACAGCTCTCTTATTACATTTAAGGTCATTCAGTTCATTCACACAGATCATAAATGTGCTGACACAGGTATTAAACGAGAACCTATCTATATCTTCTGTTACCTTTTTTATTGCCTTATGCAATACTTTTAGTTCTTCTTTTTGGGGAAGTTCCTCTGATACATCAAAATCACTATCAACATAGAACAGTTTCCAGAATTTTCTTAAAAACCCAGATACACCAGTGATCCCATTTGTATTCCATGGTTTACTTTGTTCAATTGGTCCTAAAAACATTTCATAAAGTCGTAGGCAGTCGGCTCCATAATTGTTTATAATATCATCAGGGCTAACAACATTCCATTTAGATTTAGACATCTTTTCTACTTCGTTTCCAACCACATATTTTCCCTCCTCAAGAATAAATTCAGCATCTATGAATTCTGATCGCCATTCTTTAAGTGCGCTTATATCTAAAACATTATTGATTACCATATTCACATCAACATGAATTGCTGTGGTGTCGTAATCTTTTTTTAATCCAAATGAAACATATTTATTGGTATCTTTTATACGATATATAAAACATGAGATGCCCTGAATCATTCCTTGGTTTATCAATTTCTTTGCAGGTTCTTTGATTGGTATAAAACCTCTGTCAAACAAAAATTTTGTCCAGAACCGCACATAGAGAAGGTGCCCTGTTGCATGCTCATTTCCTCCAAGATAAAGGTCAACATTTCCCCAATATTTTATTGCTTCATCCGAAGCAAATTGATTTGTATTGTGAGGGTCCATGTATCTGAGAAAATACCACGATGAGCCTGCCCAACCTGGCATTGTTGTATGTTCATATGGAAATTGCCCTTTGTATTTCCAGTCCTTTGCTCTTGCCAAAGGGGGCTCTCCTGATTCTGTTGGCAAGAACTTATCAATTTCAGGCAATACCAATGGTAGCTCCTTCTCGTCAAGAGCATAAGGAAGTTCATCCTTAAAATAGACTGGAATAGGCTCACCCCAATACCTTTGCCTTCCAAATACGGCATCTCGAATCCTGTAATTTATTTTTCGATTGCCGATTTCTGATTTTTCAATTCTTTCAATAGCTTTTTTAATAGCATTGCTAACAGATAGTCCATCTAAAAATTCACTATTAATTAAATTCCCTTCCTTTGCTTCATGAGCGGATTTAGAGAGATCGCCACCTTCAACGACCTCCTTTATTTCAAGACCAAAGTGATGCGCAAATGCAAAATCTCTAGCATCATGTCCTGGAACAGCCATTACAGCTCCAGTGCCGTACCCTGCAAGAACATATTCACTTATCCATACCGGTATATCATCATTTGTAAAAGGATGTTTCACAAATGATCCTGAAAATACACCAGTGATCTTTTTGATTTCTGTTAGTCTTTCGCGTTCTGACCTCGAGGCAGCGTACTTAACATATTCATCAACCTCTAATTGCTTTTCGGTTGTAGTGATCTCAGACACTAGATCACTATCTGGTGCCACAACAATAAATGTGGCCCCGAATATTGTGTCAGGTCTGGTAGTAAAAACTTCAATGTTTTTTTCACTTCCAGATATTCTGAATCGCACGCTTGAACCTTCTGAGCGTCCAATCCAGTTCCGCTGTGCTTCTTTGATGGCATCTGTCCAATCTATATTTTCAAGATCCGATAAAAGTCGGTCGGCATATGCAGAAATCCGTAAACTCCACTGCTTCATTAGTTTGAGTTCAACAGGAAATCCACCTCTTTCTGAAAGCCCATCTTTAACCTCATCATTCGCTAATACAGTACCCAGCTTCGGACACCAATTCACAATAGCCTCACTCAGGAATGCCAGTCTGTAGTCAAGCAAAATAGTTTGCTGTTCGCTTTCATTATAAGCAGACCATTGGTCCTTTGAAAATATCTTTTCACATGAATTTGAAGCATTAACGTTTTGGTTTCCTGAAGATTCGAGCTTAACGACAAGGGTACTAATAGGTTCTGCCTTTTGAGAATCATTATTATACCATGAATTAAAAAGTTGGATGAATATCCATTGGGTCCATTTATAATATTCAGGATCGCTTGTCTTTACTGATCTGTTCCAATCGTAACTAAAGCCTATTCGATCCAACTGTGTACGATAGCGTTCGATGTTCTCAGCAGTAGTAACAGCTGGGTGCTGTCCTGTTTGAATTGCATATTGTTCTGCAGGTAATCCAAATGCATCGTAGCCCATTGGGTGTAATACATTAAACCCTTTCAGCGATTTGAATCTTGAATAAATATCTGAAGCTATATAACCCAAAGGATGGCCCACATGCAAGCCTGCGCCAGATGGATAAGGAAACATGTCGAGTACGTAATATTTTGGCCGGTCAACTCCATTCTCAACCTGGTAAGTTTTGTGGTCCTTCCAGTACTTTTGCCACTTTTTTTCTATATCGTTAAAGTTGTATTCCATCAGCCAGTATTATGGGCTACGAAGATAGCAAAAAGAGGTGCCTAGGCCTTGTGAATACTGCATAGAATTTATTTTCGAATGGCCGTATAAAAACCATACTTTTGTAC
>Ga0055584_100007189_pt1 | contig 10917 bp, 9 predicted proteins | sample OSDHelmetaG_FD_58716 | JGI IMG/M metagenome (GOLD analysis project Ga0055584, IMG submission 58716) | Pelagic marine sediment microbial communities from the LTER site Helgoland, North Sea, for post-phytoplankton bloom and carbon turnover... | ecosystem: Environmental > Aquatic > Marine >...
ACTTTATATCCTGCCGCTTCTAATTTTTCTTTTCCTGATTCGGAAATACCGTCGTTAGCTAAAATTTTCATTATCCGTGCTTTTCTTTTAGTTCTTTCATTATGTTAACCAGTTCCATTACGCTTTCAAAAGGAAGTGCATTATACATTGATGCTCTATATCCACCTACAGAACGGTGACCTTTGATGCCTGAAATGTTGGCTTCTTGCCACATTTTATTAAACGTGTCAGTTAAGGCTGCTTCTTTTAGTAAAAAAGTCGCGTTCATAGTGCTTCGATCTTCAACAGCGGTTGTCCCTTCAAATAATGGATTGTTATCTATCTCATTATAAAGTAGTGTTGCTTTTTTTTCGTTGACACTTTCTATCTGCACAATTCCACCGTTTTTTTTGAGCCATCTTAAATTTAGCATGGATGCGTAAATCGCAAATACGGGTGGGGTATTGAACATGGAGTCTTTGGTGTGATGTGTGTTCAAGTCGAGCATTGTTGGGATAGGGATACTCGAGTTACCTAAAATACTTTCTTTAACAATATAGAGCGTTGTTCCTGCTGGTCCCATATTTTTCTGAGCACCGGCATAAATAATATCAAAGTCAGCAACATTAATTTTTCTACTGAAGATATCAGAGCTCATGTCACACACTAAAGGTGTGTCTGATATTGGGAAATCTTTGTATTGCGTGCCCGAAATGGTATTGTTCGATGTGATGTGAAGAAAGTCATATTCAGAGCCTGCACGAATGTCTTTTGGGATGTAAGAGTAATTTTTATCTTCAGAAGAGGCAATGATATCCAATTCCCCTACAAAAGAGAACTCTTTTGCCGCTTTCTTAGCCCAAGCACCGGTATTTACATAGGCTGCCTTTTTTTGATCTCTTATCATGTTATAAGCAACCGTTAAAAAACCCATGCTTGCACCTCCTTGTAGAAATAGAACAGTGTAGCCATCAGGCACTTCCAATAATTCTTTAACTAGAGATCGAGCTTCTTCCATTACGGAAATAAAGCTTGGACTTCTATGTGAGATTTCAATAATAGATAGACCGAGCTGATCAAAATTTAATAGTGCTTGCGAAGCCTCTTCAAAAACCGTTTGGGGTAATACGCATGGACCTGCGCTGAAATTGTGAACGTGTGCCATTATGTTGTTTAAAATTCAGGGCAAAGGTTGTAAAAAAATAGGAGCTGACGTTAAATATTCTTGAAGTAATTTAGGTTCTGCCTAGAACATACTTATTGACGAGGTTGAGCATCATCGGGCATATTGTAATATTTGTCATTTTGAGACTTTTTTGAGCGAGCATCCGGATCTTTATGAAAGAACCATTTTCCTTTGTCTAATTGAAAGGCATCAAAGCTACCATCTGGAAACAGGTGCTCAGGATGTCCTTTAAGTGCTCCGGAGGATGGAGAAAGATGGTCAAAAACAATTAGAGTACTCTTTTTTGTGTCGTATTGCTTAAGTGACATGGAGGCTTGAGCGGAATACTCAAAAATAACCCTTCGCAACCATTGCCCATCCTCCTGTCTGAAAATTGGAAATCCAAATTTTATTTTAGCACCTGAAAAGGCCATGACATCAATTAATTTCTTTTTTGACAATTTATTATTCCCATCCCATCCTAAAAGTAAATAATAGGTTTTTGTCCCTTTTTCAAAGGGAATAATACGGTAGTATAAGGCACCAAACCAATTTCTGTTGTCCAGTGCTTTTTGTTCTGGTTCAGAATCTATTAATGAAGCCGATTTGTCAAAAAGTTCCGTTATTAAATAACGTTCTCTACGCTTATCATAGTGCATAACCAAACCGAAATAGAGATGCTCTCCATTTGGTTTTTCAAGATTCCAATTAAATAAGCGAAATGCTTTATCGGGTGCAATCATTGTGCCCATGAGTTTACCCAAAGAATCAAATGCATAATTAAAAGACTCATCGTGGCTCAATGCGGCCCTGAGTGCCTTTTTAACAATTGCGTTCTGCTCAAATCTTGTTTCGTAAGTCGGTTGATTTCTCATTGAAATTAACGCAGTAACGACATTGTTTTCTAACTCTTTCATCTCTGCAGAATACAGGGAAAGGGGAAAACATAGAATGATTAATATTTGAAATATCCTCACGTAGAAATAAAACTTAATAAAAGAGCAAAAGTTACATCTTTAACGTAAAAATAACAGGTTAAAGTTGGTCTATCAGGTGTAGGGAATCTTTTTTTCTAAGTAACTCTTCGTCGGTTTCTCTAATCGCCTCGTCATCAATACAACAATCAACAGGGCACACGGCAGCACATTGTGGTTCTTCATGAAAACCTTTACATTCTGTACATTTATCTGGTGCAATATAGTACACATCCATGTCTACTGGTTCTTGTTCGGCATTGGCATCGACAGAAATACCACTGGTTTGACCATTAACGAGTCCTTTTAAGGATGTGCCATCAGCGAATTTCCATTCTGCTCCTCCTTCATAGATTGCGGTGTTAGGACATTCTGGTTCACAAGCTCCACAATTAATGCATTCGTCGGTAATTCTAATCGCCATTACTGTTTTAATGTTTTAGATTTGCAAATATACAACAGAAACAGAATTAAAAAGCAGTGTATTTGACAACAAAAGTGATTATTTCAGCATTTGATAAACTTGGAGAGGTAATGAAATCAGCAGGTCGGGATGAAATTTGGCCTGGATTTGAATTGGGTATTACGGAAAAAGAGTACAATCAGTTACTAGAAGTGATACTAACTTTAAAGCATAAGAATCAGTGGTTTACGCCTGAATCTGTGAGGAATTCTTTAATTTCTTGGAGTGAATTATTGAAAAAAAACAAATTAGAACATTGGGTGTCTGACTATGACATTTCGGAAGTTGATAAAAAGGTAGCAATAGTAATGGCGGGAAACATACCCTTGGTTGGTTTTCATGATTTGTTAAGCGTTGTTGTTTCGGGAAATACAGCTTTGGTTAAAATGAGTTCTGATGATAATGTTCTTTTACCCTGTCTGATACAAATGTTGTTTCATTACTGTCCTGAGCTAAAAGAACGAATTCAGATTGTAGAAAAATTGGTTGAATTTGATGCCGTAATTGCAACTGGAAGCAATAATACTTCGCGCTATTTTGAATCTTATTTTGGACACGTACCTAATATTATACGTAAAAACAGAACATCTGTAGCTATTGTCAAAAATGATATATCTGAACATGATTTAAAGAATCTGGGTTCGGATATTTTCAATTATTTTGGATTAGGTTGCCGCAACGTCACTAAGGTCTATTTTGAAAAAGGCTTTCATCTAGATCGATTTTTTGAGGCAATATTTTCATTTGGCGAAATCATCAACATCAATAAGTACGCAAATAATTATGATTATAATAAGGCCCTTTTCCTACTCAATAAGGAAATATTTCTAGAAAATGGTTTTCTTATAATTACTGAAAATGCGGCGCTTCATTCAGCAATTGGCGTTTTACATTATGAATTTTTCTCTAATGAATCGGATGTATTACAAGATCTAAAACTGCAGAATGACCACATTCAATGTGTTGTTTCAGCTAATCACGTATTGTATGGAGAAACGCAATTTCCAAATTTATCAGATTATGCGGATAATGTTGATACTTTGAAGTTCCTATCTGAATTGAATCAGTAGTTACCACCGATCTTCCTAGATAATTATCGTTCGTAGCAACCAACGTCTGGTGGATCTAATCTGGTAGAATTTTCAATATCATCGGTCAAAACGAAATTACCGAAATTTTCCGCTCCTCCTGGTCCTATGTGAAAATCCCAAATAGCTGGGTTGTTAAATTCTGGATTTGAATTACTGACACAATTAGTATAATAATCAGCGTTTGTAGTAGATAAGTTTGTTTTTAATAAGCAATTGTAAAAATGAAATTCTGGTGCTGTACCTGATAGATTCCGATTCAAAGTGTCTAGTGTGATTTCATTGTCATTAGCATCGGGTCCATAAAAAATACAATTGATAAAGTCCGCTTTAATAAATGGTCTGTAATATATGGCGCCGCCAAAAGTAAAATAATCAGTAAGCGCAAAAAGGGTAGTAGTGCGATCGGAATCTGTCCAATAGTTCCCGAAGGTACAATGTGTATAGCTTTGGTCACCACCATAGCTAATTATACCAGAATAATTACCTGCGTTGCCAAACAAGCAGTTATTAGCGATAATGTTTCCTTGTCCAATTAAACTTGCGTAGAGAGAATTATTCACTTTTACTTTATTCAAGTTGACAAACTCACCAGCTTGCAGCGTGTCTACTTGAATTCCAACGATTGCATTTTTTATTTCAGTATGTGTGATTGTCGAATTCAACGCTTGATTAAACCAAATGCCACGCCATTGACCCGCAACAGAGTCGGGTTCAGCCAACAAGAAAGGAGCTAACCGGTCACCTCTAAAGGTAATTGGATTTCCGAGTGTTCCATCAGCCTGCAAACTGGCTTTATTGATGTAAAGAATGGCATTGTTATGACTATAAACGGTGACGCCTGACTGTATCGTGAGGGTTTGAGCAGAATCTACAAATACATAGCCATAAATAACATGAGGTTTATCTGCTTGCCATATTGTTGAAACGGCTATTTCTTCCCGATTATGAAAATAAGCGTCTTGTCCCCATGCATGAAGCCATACTTTTTGCTCATTACCATTAGTTAGAAAAACGATCGAATCTTCAACAATTAAGGGGGTATTGACGCCTGTTGGATCAATTGTCGCTTCTACAAAAACAAATAGGCTATCATTTGCTGGAATTTCAATGTTGTTAAAAGCAACTCCTGGGACGCCATCAATATTTATTCTAAAATTTGAATTGGTTCCTGATGCAAGGTCTACCGCAGTAATATTTATGGCTTGATTGTATTCGTTACGAATTTTAAAGTGTTTGGTAACGGAACCTATTGTGGTAAAAACGGTATCGAATAAAATGGTGTCTTGCGTAAACGCTAATTGCGCTGATCCATCTGTAAGAATAGTGTCTTTTCTACAGCTTGAAACAACGAGTAAAAGCATGATAATGCTTATTATGAATACAATAATTCTGGGCATCATAGGGTGCAAAAATAGGTCAATCACTGAAAAGACGTAAGAATTCATCATTTATTTTGTGTGAATCCATTTTGCAATCTAAAAAGATTGTCTAATTTTGCACACCCGATTTGATAAAAGGAACGAAATGAAAAAAGATATACACCCGGAAAATTATAGAATGGTAGTGTTCAAGGACATGTCCAATGATTATTCATTCATTACAAAGTCTTGTGCAGCCTCTAGTGAGACGGTAGCATGGGAAGATGGAAACGAATACCCATTAATTAAACTTGAGATTTCTCACAAATCTCACCCTTTCTTCACGGGCAAAATGCAATTGGTGGATACTGCGGGTAGGATTGATAAGTTTAAAAAGCGTTATTCTCAGCACATCAAGAAATAATTCCATTTTAAAAAATTTTTAACCCTAACATTTGTTAATTCGAAGGTTGGGGTTTTTTTATGCCCTATATTTAACACTAATTCACAATTATGTATACACTGTTTGATGGCATTGGCCACGTATCTCTTAAGCCTTTAACTTATACAAGGCCTGTTGCAGAAATTAGGGTTGGTATATTTTCTTTGAGGGAAAAATGGGAGAAGCACCTTGATGATGAATGCAGGGTGCGTACAAAAGACTATTTAACTGAAAAATATAACGGTAATGATTTGGCAGGGTCATTAGGTATTGCGGCAACTGTATTGCCGAACACAAAATTGGTTCAGGCAATTAAGAAGCTTGAAATAAATCAACTTCTAATCAAAGATGGAACAGTAATAGCCATAAATGAACTTCCAGAAGTAAATGTTGATTTTGATCAATATTTAGATGGTTTTGAGATGATTGAGTATACCGATGAGATATCATTTTTAATAAATCCTTGTGATATTTTCAGTCTCAATGGAAAAGAATTGGAAGCAGACTTTAGATTATTGAACGTTGATAACCGTAAAAAGAATTTGGACATTGAACAAAACAATCAAGTAATTGGTGACAATGTATTAGTTGAAGATGGGGCAATAGTAAACGCTTGCATTCTTAATTCAAGTACCGGACCAATTTATATTGAGTCTGGAGCTGAAATCATGGAGGGCACCATAATTCGTGGACCTTTCGCTGCTTTAAAAGGGAGTGTCTGTAAAGTTGGCACTAAGGTTTATGGGCCGACGACTTTGGGTCCCTATTCAAAAATTGGAGGAGAAGTAAATAATTGTGTGTTCCAGGGATATGCTAACAAAGGTCATGATGGATTTTTGGGTAATTCGGTAATTGGGGAGTGGTGCAATCTTGGAGCGGATACGAATTCATCTAATTTGAAAAATAACTACAGTAATATTCGTGTTTGGTCTTATGGCTCTGAAGCAACTGTGGATACCAACCTTCAATTTCACGGAGTCATTATGGGAGACCATTCTAAATGTGGCATTAATACAATGTTCAACACGGGTACTATAGTGGGTGTTGGTGCCAATCTGTTCGGTGGTAATTTTCTACCTAAATTTATTCCATCTTTTTCATGGGGAGGAAGTGAAATAACAGAGACTTACCATTTTGATAAAGCCATGTCTGTGGCCTCCATTGTAATGGAAAGAAGAAACCTTACGCTAACAGACACAGATCAGAATATACTGCGTCAAGTATTTGCTGATTCCAAAAAATACAGGGATTGGGAATAATGTGATTTCGGACAAATTTTCATTTAATTGATTTTGGCATAACCCTTGAAGTACCTACGTTATTGAAATTGATTAATGATTGAGAATTTTTGTAACTGCTTGATATAGCAGTTTTTAAGATTTTAGCGTTAATGTTATTAGTAGCATGCTGAATGTGTGGATTTTTATCCACTGACAGTTTGGCGGAAAATATGTGATAAATGGACGATGTTTTTGATTTAAATATGATTCACTTTAGCGATTTTATGAATAAGGATGCAGAATTTATTCCTTTGATTTCAGCTGAAGATGAAGATCGGATGAATAAAGAAGAATTGCCCGATGAACTTCCAATTCTATCTCTTCGAAATAATGTGCTTTTTCCGGGTGTAGTTATTCCAATAACTGTAGGTAGAGATAAGTCTATTAAATTGATTCAAGATGCAAATGCAGATAAAAAAATTATCGGTGTTGTATCTCAAAGAGACCCAGAAGTAGAAGATCCATCTTTTGATGATTTGAATAAAGTCGGTACAGTTGGTCAAATTGTGAAACAATTAAAAATGCCTGATGGGTCAACCACAATCATTATTCAGGGGAAAAAAAGATTTCAATTGGGTGAATTGGTTTCAGAAGATCCTTATTTGGTAGCTAAGGTTTTTCCTTTCGTTGAATTATCCGGGAATTTGTCAGATAAGCCATTTCAAGCCTTATTTTCATCGATCAAGGATTTGGCGCTAAATATTATTAATATTTCTCCAAACATTCCCTCAGAGGCTAGTTTTGCTATTAAGAATATTGACAGTCCAACCTTTTTAGTCAATTTCATTTCATCGCACATGAATGCAGAAGTCGGTGAAAAGCAAAAAATACTTGAAATAGCGGACATCAGAGTTCGGTCGGAAGCACTGCTATCTAACCTTACCAAGGAGCAGCAAATGCTAGAGCTTAAAAACGATATTCAGTCCAAGGTAAAAACGGATCTAGATCACCAGCAAAGGGAGTATTTTCTCCATCAGCAAATGAGACAAATCCAAGATGAATTGGGTGAAAATCCTTTGCAGCAAGAAATCCAAGAGCTAAAAGATCGTTCGAAGGCAAAAAAATGGCGGGATGAGGTCAAAGATACTTTTGAAAAAGAGGTTCAGAAACTAGAAAGAATGAATCCGTCGGGTGCAGAATATTCTGTGCAATTGAATTATTGCCAATTATTAATTGAATTGCCCTGGGGAGAACTGACCAAAGATAAATTTGATCTAAAAAAAGCACAAAAAATACTAGACAGGGATCATTTCGGATTAGAAAAAGTGAAGGAAAGAGTAATTGAATACTTGGCTGTTCTGAAATTGAAAAAAGACATGAAAGCGCCTATTCTATGTCTATACGGTCCTCCAGGTGTTGGGAAAACGTCATTAGGTAAATCCATTGCTGAAGCTTTGGGTAGGAAATATGTAAGAATGTCTTTAGGTGGAGTTCGTGACGAAGCAGAAATTAGAGGTCATAGAAAAACCTATATCGGGGCAATGCCAGGTAGGATCATTCAGAATATCAAAAAAGCCAAATCTTCTAATCCCGTATTCATTTTAGACGAAATTGATAAGCTTGGAAGAGACAATCATGGCGATCCATCTTCCGCCTTATTGGAAGTTTTAGACCCCGCTCAAAACGATACTTTTCAAGACAATTATGTAGAATTGGAATACGACGTATCTAAAGTCTTATTCATCGCCACTGCAAATTCCTTAGCTTCTATTCAACCAGCCTTATTAGACAGAATGGAAATTATTGAAGTAAATGGGTACACGGTAGAAGAAAAGGTTGAAATAGCAAAAAGACACCTGATTCCTAAGCAAATAGAAGAACATGGGATAAAGAAATCCAATTTTTCAATTGATAAAAAAACCTTAGAGGAAATTGTGGAAAGCTATACCAATGAAAGTGGTGTTAGAGGGCTGGAAAAGAAAATAGCTAAATTAGTTCGTTCCAGAGCTAAGAACATTGTAATGGAAGAAGAATTCACTCCAAAATTGAAAGTTGTTCAGTTAGATGAATTGCTGGGGCCGGCTCATCCAAAAGACAAGTACCATGTACCGGATGTCGCAGGAGTTGTTACGGGGCTGGCTTGGACCCGAACAGGAGGAGATATTTTATTTATTGAATCGTCGCTAACCAAAGGTAAAGGTAAATTAACGCTTACTGGAAACTTGGGTGATGTAATGAAAGAATCGGCTGTCATTGCATTAGAGTATTTGAAGGCGCATTGTGATGTGCTTAAAATTGACCACTCGGCTTTCGAAAAGTACAACGTTCATATTCATGTTCCTCAAGGTGCGACGCCAAAAGACGGGCCTTCTGCGGGCATTACAATGTTAACAGCACTTGCTTCTTTGTTCACCCAAAGAAGGGTGCGTAAGTTTACGGCTATGACTGGTGAAATTACCTTGCGCGGAAAAGTGCTTCCTGTTGGGGGAATTAAAGAGAAAATATTAGCGGCAAAACGTGCTAATATTACCGACATTGTTCTTTGTGAAAATAACAAAAAGGACGTAGAGGATATCAAATCAAGCTATCTTCAAGGACTCCAATTTCATTATGTAGATAAAATGAAGGATGTCTTGGATATTGCCTTACTTGATGAAAAGGTTAAAGACTCAATAAAAATTTGATTTATTGTAATAAGTAGTTGTATTTTTCGTTTTGATATGCAATTTATGAAGATGCGTTTCTTATTACTGACTTTATTTTCATCTTGTCTAGGATACGGGCAATCAGGAGGAGGTAATACGTTGAGTTTTTTACAACTTGTGCAGCCTTCTCGCATTGCAGCGCTAGGAGGTTCGAATCTATCTATATTTGATGGTGATGCAAATATGGTGTCCGCTAATCCAGGATTGATGAATGGTAGCATGCACGACAAGGTTACCTTAAATTTTGTAGATTATTTTGCAGGAATCAATTATGCAAGTGCTTCTTATACCTATGCGATTGACACAACAATAGACCGTGTATTTCAAGCCAATATTCTAAATGTCAATTACGGTACGTTTCAATATGCAAATGCTACGGGTCAGCTAACTGGAGGTAGTTTTACGGCCAACGATGCGCTATTATCTATCTCTTATGCACAGCAATTGGCATCTAATATTCGTGGAGGTATGTCCGTAAAATTCATTTATTCGGCGATTGAAAGTTACCAAGCATTTGGCCTGGCGTCAGACATAGGTGCGAGTTATTACAATGAAGAAAGAGGAGTATCTATTGGTGCTGTGGTAAGAAATATCGGACCAAGTATTTCTTATTCCGATAATGGCGTTCGAGAGTCTTTACCTACCGAATTACTATTGGGACTTTCTAAAAAGTTAAAATATGCGCCTTTTAGGGTTAGCATTACGCTAGAAAATTTGCAAAAATGGGATTTAACTCTGGAGAATCCGAACTTGACAGATCAAACAGATCCGCTTACGGGTGAATTGATTGAGGTGAAACAACCGGGATTCTTAGACAAAGCAATGCGTCATGTTGTCTTAGGTGGTGAATTATTACTAACTGATAATTTTCATATTCGTACAGGCTTTAATTACAAAAGAAGACGAGAGCTTAAACTGGCAGCGCGTCCTGGAATGATTGGCTTTTCTTTAGGGTTAGGCATGAAAATTAATCGATTTCACTTAAGTTATGCGCGTTCTTCCTATCATCGTACAGGCGGTACCAATTCCTTGTCTATCGTTACCAGTATTGGAGAATTTAGGTCTAAGAGATAATTATCCAGATAATTTATAATCTAATTTATTTCTTCCTATAATTGTCAATAGAAGATGCACGATAGAATAAATATAGCTATTGACGGTCACTCGTCATGTGGTAAAAGCACATTGGCAAAAAAATTAGCAAAGGAATTAAAATACGTTTATGTTGATTCGGGTGCTATGTATCGAGCGGTGACTCTGTATTGTATTCAGAACGGTATAATTAATGACGCATACGCATTTAATGAAGATGCAGTCATTGAATCTTTGAGTTCCATCAATATTTCCTTTAATTATAATAAAGTTGCGGGAGATTCGGATACCTATTTGAACGGTATCCGAGTGGAAGATCAGATTCGTGAACTTGTTGTTTCTAGAAATGTAAGCGCAGTTTCAAAAATTAGAAAAGTAAGAGAGCGTTTGGTTCATTTTCAACAGAAATTGGGTAAAAACAAGGGAGT
>Ga0055584_100007192_pt1 | contig 10914 bp, 10 predicted proteins | sample OSDHelmetaG_FD_58716 | JGI IMG/M metagenome (GOLD analysis project Ga0055584, IMG submission 58716) | Pelagic marine sediment microbial communities from the LTER site Helgoland, North Sea, for post-phytoplankton bloom and carbon turnover... | ecosystem: Environmental > Aquatic > Marine >...
AGCCGGTGGCCCGGGTGGACGGCTCGCTGGTCACCCTCACCGACCCGCCCCGAACGCTCCGCCCGGCCGCCCGGCTCGCTCGGGGCCAGCTGGGCCACTCCATCGCGTCGGCCCGCACCGACGCGGTGGACGTCGCCCGGCTGGGCTCGGCCGGGTCCCGCTCGGCGCGGCTCGCGGTCGGCGACTCCGACGCCTTCGCCGTCTCCCCGCACGGAGCCTGGGTCGCCGCGGTGCCCGAGATCGACGGCCCCGTGCGGCGGGCGCCGCTCTCCGGACCGCCGGTCGCCCCGCTGCCGGCCCCGCCCGGGCGGCGCTGCGGGCTGGCCATCAGCGACAAGGGAGACGTGGCCGTGGGCTACCGGTCGGGCGAGCTGTGGTGGGCGCCGGCGGAGGGAGCGCCTGCGGTGGTCCGCGAGCCCTCGCCTTGTGATCTGGCCTTCGACGGTGCGCGCCTGCAGATCGCTGGCGGCGGCCTGCTGCGCTACCGCAGGCCGCCCGCGCCCCCCGCCGGCCAGCTCCCCCAGACGGGCTTGTCGCCGGGCGCGCTCGTGCTCCGTGGCAGCCGCCTGCTGTTGACCGACGACGCCGGCGGGTGGGTGCTCCACCGAGCCGACCGATCGGGGGAGCTGGCCACGGGGGTCACCGGCCTGGCGGGGCCCGTGGTGGCCGCCGACCTGCGCGGCGACTGGGTCACCGCCGTGGTGCTCGACGCCGGTGGCCAGGTCGCGGCCATCGACGTCGCGTCCGGGGCCACCCGCCTCGTGCCGGTGCAGGCCCCCGCGCCCACCGCGCTGGCCTTCGACCCGAACGGCCAGCAGATCGCGATCGCCGGCCGCGACGGAGCGGTATCGCTTCGCGGCCTCACGGGCAGCGATCTGGGCGAGGCGCGCCTCTCGCTCACCGGCGCCGCCACCGGGGTGGCCTGGTCGCCCGACGGCACGCTCTGGGTGACGGGGCCGGGGCAGCTGGCGTGGTGGTCACCCCGCTCCGACCAGCAGGGCGCGGCCGCCCTCCCGAGCGGCGCCGGGGCCGTGCTGGCGCACGGGCCCTCGGGCGACGCCTTCGTGGCCTTCGAGGACGAGACGATCGGCCGGCTCTCCGGCCGCACCGCAACGACCCGGTGGCGGGTGCCCACGGGCATCGGCCCGGTCACCGCCCTGTCCACCGATCGCAACGGGAGCGCGGTGCTGGCAGCCGACGCGGAGGGCCGGGTGGTCGCCCTCAACGGGGCCACGGGCGCGGCCCGGCTGCGCACCCCCGCGCTCGGCGCCCCGCTGGGGGCGCTGGTGGAGTCCACCGACGGCGCGCTGCTGGCCATCGACGCGGGCGGCGACCTGCGGGTGGTCTTCGGCGCCTGGAGCGCGCTGGACCCCGACCAGCTCGAGGCGCGCTTCTTGTGGGACCTGGGGCTGCGCGTCACCGAGGAGCGGGTGGTCGCGGGGCCCCGCCGGACCACCCCGCTCGCTCCCGTCCCCCCGACCTCACCCACGGGCGCGCCACCGCGATAGGTCGGCAGCATGGCCGCCGACCTGCTCGTCCACCACATCCGCGCGCTCTACACCTGCGCCCCCGGCGCCGAGGGGCTGGGCGCGCTCCCCGACCACAGCGTCGCCTTCACCGAGGGCGAGATCTCCTGGATCGGCCCCTCCGAGCGGGCGCCCGACGCCCAGCAGGTCATCGACGGAGCGGGCCTCATCGGCCTCCCCGGGCTGGTCGATCCCCACACCCACGCGGTCTGGGCCGGCTCGCGCGCAGACGAGTTCCGGCGGCGCCTCGCGGGCGCCTCGTACACCGAGCTGCTCGAGGCCGGCGGCGGCATCCTCTCCACCGTCCGGGCCACCCGCGCCGCCAGCCGCGACGACCTCGCCGCCGACGCCCGCCAGCGGCTGCTGAAGCTGCGCGGCCACGGCGTCACCACGGTGGAGATCAAGAGCGGCTACGGCCTCGACCCCGAGACCGAGGCCCGGCTGCTCCAGGCGGCCTGGGACTGCGCCGACACCGTGCGCGTGGTGCCCACCTTCCTGGGCGCCCACGCGGTGCCGCCCGAGCTGCGCGGCGACCGCGCGGCCTACGTCGAGCAGATCGTGCACGAGCAGCTGCCCCGGTGCGCGCCGCTCGCCGAGTGCATCGACGTCTACTGTGATCGCGGCGCCTTCTCCCTGGACGAGTCGGTGCGGATCCTCGAGGCCGGCCGGGCCGCCGGGCTCAAGGTCAAGGCCCACGCCGAGCAGGTCGCCCACACCGGCATCGCAGCCGCCGCGGCCGCCTTGGGGGCCGTGTCGGTGGAGCACCTCGAGCGCCTCGATGACGTCGGCGTCGCCGCCCTCGCGGCCCACGGCACGGTGGCGGTGCTGCTGCCCGGCGCCCAGCTCTACCTGCGCGACACCCCGCCACCCGTCGCCGCCCTACGCGAGGCCGGGGTGCCGATGGCCCTCGGCAGCGACCTCAACCCCGGCTCGTCACCGATCCATGACCCCTGGACCATCGCGACGCTGGGCTGCCTGCTGCAGGGCCTCACGGTCGAAGAGGCCATCCTCGGCCTCACGCGACACGCCGGGGCCGCCTTGGGCCGGCCCGAGCTGGGCTGGCTGGGCCCCGGGTCCGTGGGCGATCTCGTGCTGTTCCGGCCGCCGCCGGGCGAGCCCGCCGACGTCGCCTCGCTGGTCCACCAGATGGGCGCCTGGCGCGCGCACTGCGTCGTTCGCGACGGGGCGGTGGCGTGAGCGCGCGCCCCCCCTGGCACCGCTCCGGGTGGTTCGCCATCGCCCTGCTCGTCGGCTTCCTGGCGTGCATGTCGCAGGCCGTGATCTCCGGCCTGAACCTCACCATGGGCCAAGGCCTCGCCCCCGAGGCCCTCGACGCCCTGCGGGCGCGCTTCGTGCCGACCGCCATCGGCGCCGTGGTCTTCGGCGCGCTGCTGGTGCGCGGCATCGTCCGCCCAGGCCAGCCCGACCGGCCCTGAGCGCAGGAGCGACCATGCACGCCATCGAATGGGACGGCGCCGCCCTGCGGCTCCTCGACCAGCGCCGCCTTCCGGTGGAGGAGCGCTGGCTGCGCCTCGAGAGCTGGCAGTCCGTGGCCGGCGCCATCGCCGACATGGTGGTGCGAGGCGCCCCGGCCATCGCGATCTCGGCCGCCTACGGCCTCGCCCTCGCCGTGCGCGCGGGCGACGACCGGGCGGCAGCGTCCGCGGGCCTGCTCGCGGCCCGGCCCACCGCCGTCAACCTGCGGTGGGCGCTCGAACGGCTCGCGCCGCTGCCCGACGCGGAGGTCGAGGCCGAGGCCCGCGCCATCCACGCCGAAGACCAGCGCATCAACCGCGCCCTGGGCGACCACGGCGCGCCGCTGCTCCGCGGCGGCGTGCTCACCATCTGCAACACCGGCGCGCTCGCCACGAGCGCCCACGGCACCGCGCTCGGCATGGTGCGCTCTGCGGTGGCTGCGGGGTCGGCGATCCACGTCTACGCCTGCGAGACCCGGCCCTACCTGCAGGGGGCGCGGCTCACCGCGTGGGAGTGCCTGCGCGACGACATCCCCTGCACGCTCATCGCCGACGGCATGGCCGGCGCCCTGCTCGCGGCGGGGCGCGCGGAGGCTGTGGTGGTCGGGTGCGACCGCGTGGCCGCCAACGGCGACACCGCCAACAAGATCGGCACCTACAGCCTCGCCGTGCTGGCGCGCCACCACGGCGTGCCCTTCTACGTGGCCATGCCCACCAGCACCCTCGACCGGCGGTGCCCGACCGGCGCCGACATCCCCATCGAACAGCGCCCCGCCGACGAGCTGCGCTGCCTCGCGGGCCACCCGGTCGCGCCCCCCGAGGTGCCGGTCTGGAATCCGGCCTTCGACGTGACCCCCGCCGGCCTCATCTCCGCGTGGGTTACGGAGGCGGGCGTCTGGCGCCCGCCCTTTCCCCGGGCGGCCCTTTCCAGTGCGCCGCGAAGCGTCTAAGCTCCGCTCCTCTCTCCTCCAGGACCGGCCCGCCCGGTCAGCGTGAGCCCATGATCGCAATGTTCGGAATGTCCGGCCCCTGGGAATGGATCGTCGTCCTGGTGATCGTCCTGATCTTCTTCGGCGTGGGCAAGCTGCCCAACGTGCTCGGCCAGATGGGCAAGGGCGTGAAGGCCTTCAAAGACGGCATGACCGACGACGAGAAAGACGCCGAGCAGATCGACGTCACCGACGCGGTCTCCGAGCCCGAGGCCCAGAAGGTGAGCGACGCCGAAGAGATCCGGTAGCGCCGCTCAGGCGCCGTCGGACTCGACCGGCAACGCCACGCCATCGGCGTCTTCTCCCAGCGCGCCGCTGAGCTCGAAGCCGGGAAGTGCCTCTCCCGGCTTGCGGTGCAGCACGCGCCGCGCCTCTTCTCGCAGCTCGGGGCCCAGCGCACCGCTCTCGACCGCGAAGCGCAGGTCTTGCCGGAGCAAGGTCGGGAGCAGCTTTCGGGCCACCGGCGCCGGCGTGTACGGGTTGCAGGCCAAGGCCTTTCGCACCGGGTAGCGGCTCGACCATCGACGGTGCCGGGCGACCACCGACAGCACCTCGGGCCGCTGCGGCCGCATGGCGGCGATCCGCACCGCATCGCGCTCGACCAGGCGTGGGTTGTCGAGCAGCAACTGGATCACCCGGTGATCGCGGTCGTGTACCAGCCGATCGAGGGTGTTGCGGTCGCGCGTGCGGGCCGCCGAGCGGCGCACCCCGAGGGGCAGGTCGAGGTGCTCGTTGCCGGTGAAGGCCTCGTGGATGGTGGGGTTGCGCTCCTGACGAGCGCTCAGAAACATCTCGGCCACCTCGTCGGCGCCGCACCCGCGGGCCACCCGATAGGCCTCCTGCAGCCGCGCATAGGGGATGTCGCGGAAGACGTGGGGCTCGAGGGCGAGCTCTTGCAGCACCGCGCGGGCGCGCCCGTTGCCGGCGCGGCTTCGCTCAAGCAACAAGCCGAGGAATGCCACCAGCCCGGGGCCCTCGAGGGCCAGCACGGCGTCGCACACCACGGTCCTGCGCATGGGCCGCTCGCGCACCGTGTCGAGGTGGCGCTCGAGGCGCGCGAGGCTGGTGATGAGCGCCTCGCGCCAGTCTCCGCGCACCCAGTCGGTCACCGAAGGGCCCGGCTGGGCGGCGACGGTCGGTTCCGGCAGCTGGTCGGCCATGTCCACCGCTATCCCGATGGAACCCGGCGCGGTCGCCGCGGTCGACCGACCGCCGAGGCACCGCAGCGTCGCCCAGCCTGTGGCATCCTCCACCCCCGAGGACCCCATGACCGCCGCCCCCCGCAACCGAATGCCGCTCTTGTTCGGCCTGACCGTCGCCTTGGCCCTGGTGGCCGCGGGCGCCGCGTGGGCCCTCTGGCCCGAGGCCCCCGAGCCCGAGCCCGAGGTCGCGGCCGACACCGGGCTGACCCGCGACGAGACCGAAGACCAGATGCGCACCATCGGCTACGTCCAGTAGGGGGGGGGAGGGGACCACGGGGCCTGGCTCGTCCCCCGACCGAGGCCGGGCTACGCCGTGCAGGTGACCCCCCTCTTGCTCAGCCTGGTCGTGTCCCTGGCCACCGCCGCCCCCACCGCTCTGGTCGGGGCCACGGTGCACCCCGTCTCCGGCCCCCCGATCCCCGATGGCGTCGTGCTGTTCGACGGCCCCACCCTGACCGCAGTGGGGCCCCGGGGCGCGGTCGAGATCCCCTCGGACGCCACGGTGCGGGCGCTCCCGGGGCGCCACATCATCCCCGGCCTCATCGACCTGCACAGCCACATCGGCGGCGGGCGCCTGCACGAATCGCTGGGCCCGGTGCAGGGGGGCATCTCGGCGATCGACGCCATCGACCCGACCCACATCTCCATCCAGCGGGCGCAAGCCGGGGGCGTCACGCTCGCCCAGGTCATGCCGGGCTCGGGCAAGCTGCTGGGCGGCCAGACCGCACTGCTGCGGCTGACCGACGCCTCGGTGGTCGACGACATGCTGCTGTGCAGCGAGCCTCCAGAGGGCGCGACGGGCCCGCTCCGGCGCGCCGCGGTCTGCGGCGGCGTCAAGATGGCGGGCGGCACGAACCCCCAGGGCAGCGGCTCGGATCCCCGCAGCCGCATGGGGGCGACCTTCTTGCAGCGCGAGGCCCTGCTCGCGGCCCGCGACCGCAGAGACGCGCAGGATCGACGCGCAGCGGCGCTGGCGTCCCCGCGCCGCCGAGACCGCCAGCACGCCCCGCCCGCACCCGACCCAGACCCGGCGGCAGACGGGCTGGTCGAGATCCTCCGCGGCGAGCGCACGGTGCACTTTCACAGCCACCGGGCCGACGACATCGTGGGCGCCGTGCGCCTGCAGCAAGAGCTGGGCTTCGGGCTGGTCATCCACCACGGCTCGGAGGGCTTCAAGGTGGCCGACCTGCTCGCCGAGGCCGACATCCCCGTGGCCATCAACGTGCTCGACACGCCCGGCGGCAAAGAAGAGACGCTCGAGCGGCGCTTCGACAACCCCGCCATCCTGCACGCCGCCGGCGTTCGCGTCGCGATCATCACCGACGACCCGGTGCAAGACTCCCGCCTCTTGCTGCGCAGCGCCGGGCTGGCTGCGCGGGGGGGGCTGCCCCTCGACGTCGCACTGCGGGCCCTCACCCGCACGCCCGCCGAGCTGCTGGCCGTCGAAGACCGCAAGGGCAGCCTCGAGCCCGGCCTCGACGCCGACCTGGTCGTGCTCTCGGGGCCGCCGTTGTCGTCGTGGACCCTGGTGGAGGAGACCTGGGTGGAGGGCGCCCGCGTCTTCGACCGGGCCGACCCCCGTGACCGCGCCCACGCCACCGGCGGCGACGCCGCCCTCGCTCCACCCCCGGACGTGCCGTGATCCTCCCCCTCTTGCTCGGCCGCATGGCCCGCGCCGCCGACGTGGTGGCCTTCGTCGGCGCCACGGTGCACCCCGCGTCGGGGCCGCCCATCCCCGACGGCGTGGTGGTGATCGACGGCCCGACCATCACCGCGGTCGGCCCCCGACGAGCGGTCTCCATCCCCGACGGCGCCGACGTGCACGACCTCTCGGGGCGGCACCTCATCCCCGGGCTGGTCGACACCCACAGCCACATCGGCGGCGGGCGCCTGCACGAAGGGCTGGGCCCCGTGCAGCCGGGCATCTCCGCCATCGACGCCATCGACCCCACGCACGTGAGCGTCGACCGGGCCCTGGCTGGCGGGGTCACCACGGTCAACGTGATGCCCGGCTCCGGCAAGCTCATGGGCGGGCAGACCGCCTACCTGAAGCTCCGCGACAGCGCGATCATCGACGATCTTCTGCTCTGCTGGCCGGCCACGGGCGGGCTCCCGCCCGGCGCCACCGACGCCACCCCGGCGCGCCGCGCCCAGGTGTGCGGTGGCATGAAGATGGCCAACGGCACGAACCCGCAGGGCAAGGGGAGCGACCCCAAGAGCCGCATGGGCGCTGCCTTCTTGCAGCGAGAGGCTTTCTTGTCCGCCCAGGAGCGGGTGCGCGCCCTCGACTCGCGCGACGCCGCCGCCGAGGCCCCCCGCCGGCGCAAGCGCGACGCCCCAGAGCCCCTCACCGCCGCGCTCAAGGCCGACGCCCTCGCCCAGATCCTGCGCGGAGACCGCCGGGTGCACTTCCACACCCACCGGGCCGACGACGTGGTGACTGCGCTTCGGCTGGGCGAAGAGTTCGGCTTCCAGCCCGTGCTCCACCACGTCTCCGAGGCGTGGAAGGTCGCCGACCTGCTGGGCGAGGCCGAGGCTTGGGTCAGCCTCATCATCGTCGACAGCCCCGGCGGAAAAGAGGAGGCCCTGGAGATCACCGCGGCCAGCGCCGCCGCCCTTCACGACAAGGGCGCTTTGGTGGCCTTCCACACCGACGACCCCATCACCGACTCGCGGCTCTTCCTGCGCATGGCCGGCATGGCCGTTCGCGACGGCCTCGACCCCGACGTCGCCCTGCGCGGGCTCACGCTTCACCCGGCCCGCATGCTCGACCTCGACGCCCGCGTGGGCTCGATCGAGCCCGGAAAAGACGCCGACCTCGTCGTGCTCTCCGGCCCCCCCTTGTCCACCTGGACCCACGTCGAACAGACCTGGGTGGAGGGCGCGCTGCGCTTCGACCGCGCCAACCCAGACCACCACCGCCACGCCACAGGGGGCGACAGCCCCACCGCGCCCACCCTCGAGGCCACCCCATGAGCCCCGCCCTGCTGCTCGCCGCCCTGCTCGGGTCGGCGCAGGCCACGCCCCTCGTCCTGCGGGCCGCCCGCGTGCTCCCCGTAGACGGTCCCGAGATCACCGACGGCGTCGTGATCGTCGATGGCGGACGCGTCATCGCGGTGGGCCCGGCCGCCGACGTGAGCGTCCCCGAGGGCGCCGAGGTGCGCGACGGTGCCGTGCTCACCCCCGGACTGATCGACGCCTGGTCCACCGTCGGGCTCACCGGCCCGAACAACCACCCCCCCGATCAAGATCACGCCGAGGGCGACCGGCCGGTCCGACCCGACCTGCGGGCGCTCGACGCCTACCACGCGGCCGACCCGCTGGTGGGCTGGGTGCGCGGCTTCGGCGTCACCACCGTGCAGGCGGGGCCGTCGCCCGGGCAGCCGGTGAGCGGCCGCACCCTGATCACCCGCACCGCGCCTGGGGTGGTGGACGAGCTGGCCCTGACCCCAGACGCCTTCGTGGTCTTGTCTCTGGGGGACGTGCCCAAGGGCCGCTTCGGCGACGCCGGGAGCGCGTCCCGCATGGGCAACGCGGCCACCATCCGCCAGGCCTTGACCGACGCCCGAGACTATCAGCGCCGCCGCACGCTCCGGGGCGCCGACCAGGCCCCCCTCGACCTTGGCAAAGAGGCGCTCGTCGACCTGCTCGAGGGCCGCCGCAAGGCGCTGGTGCACGCCCATCGGGCCGACGATCTGCTCACCGCGCTGCGCCTGGGTCGAGAGTTCGGCCTCGACCTCGTGCTGGCGGGCGCCGCAGAGGGCTGGCTGGTGGCCGACGCCCTGGCCCAGGCGGGCGTCCCCGTGCTCATCGGGCCGGTGATGGCGCGCTCGTGGCGCGACGGCGAGCAGCGCAACAGCAACTTCGAGAACGCCGCCCTGCTCGCCGATGCGGGCGTGCCCGTGGCCTTCATGTCCGGCTACGAGGGCTACGTTCCGAAGGTGCGGGTGGTGCTCTTCGAGGCCGCCATCGCCGCCGCCAACGGCCTCGGCGCCGACCGCACCCTGCACGCCCTCACGCTGGGCGCCGCCGAGATCCTCGACATCGCAGACGAGACGGGCAGCATCACCCCCGGCAAGTCAGCCGACCTCGTGCTCTACGACGGCGACCCCTTCGAGTACGCGAGCCACGCCTGCCTCGTGGTCTCGGCCGGTGTGGTGGTGAGCGACGCTTGCCGGTGAGCAGAATGGGTCGCCGGCGGTGACACCATCTGCGGCGCGCGGTGTTGAACCGACGTCCCGCCCCCCGGAGCCTCGATGTTCGCCGCCCTCCTCCTCGCCGCCCAGTCGGCCGTGGCCGCCCCCGCTTTGCCCGCCAACCGTGACTTCGGGGTGGAGGTCGCCCGCCTGACCCCGAGCCTGCGCCGCTACCTCGAGGCCCCGGGCGGCGTGGTGGTCTGGTCGGTGGTGCCCGGCAGCCCCGCCGACCTCACCGGCTTCGAGCGAGGCGACGTGATCGTGCAGATGGGCGAGGCGCGGGCCTGGTCGCCGGCCCAGGTGTCGTGGAACATGGCCGCGTCGCGGGGCGAGACCGTGTCGATGGTGGTCTCCCGCAGCGGCGTCGAGGCGGCGTACCCCATCGAGATCCCCGAGCGACAGCGGCGCCGGGACCGCGTCGCGGCGACGCCGGCGCCCACGGAAGCCCCCGACGCCGAGGTCGCCGACCTGCAGGCGCGCATCGCCGAACTCGAGCGGCTGCTGGCGGGCTCGCCGCCGTCGTCGGGGGCGCCCGCGCGGTAGACTCCGCGAGTGGAGCGCGAATGGGTGAGCTGAAGGCTGGCACCCGGCTCGGGGGGTGGACCCTCGATCACCGCGTCGGCGTGGGCGGCCTGTCCGAGGTGTGGTCGGCCAGCCCCGACGGCGACGGGCGCCCCGCCGCGCTCAAGATCCTGCTCGACCCGAGCCGCTCCGACCTGCACCGCGCCCGCTTCCTGCGCGAGGGGCGCCTGCTGCAGCGACATCTCCACGGGGGGCTGCCGCGGTGCCTCGACGTGCTCGACCTCGACCCGCCCGCGCTGGTCCTCGAGCTGCTCGAGGGCAGCAGCCTCGCGGCCCACCTCGCCGAGCACGGGCCGCTGCCGGCCGACCGCGCCGAGGCGGTGGCCGCCGCGCTGCTGCAGGTGCTCGATCACCTGCACCACCGCGGCATCGTCCACCGCGACATCAAACCCGCGAACATCTGGTTGGGCGAGAATCGGCGGGTGCTGCTGCTCGACCTGGGACTCGCCAGCGATCCCGCCGATCCGCTCACCACCACCCTCGGCGACGTGATGGGCACCTACGCCTACATGGCGCCCGAGCAGATCTCGGGGGGAGATCTCGACGCCCGAGCCGACCTCTACAGCCTCGGGATCACCCTCTATGAGTCCCTCGCAGGCGACCGGCCGTACTACGCCCAGGGCATCGCCGGCTACCTCGAGGCCCACCGGGTCGCGGCCTGTACGCCCATCCGGCAGCTGCGGCCCGACGCCCCCGAGCGGCTGCTCGATCTCGTCGCGCGGCTCATGGCCCGCGACCCCCTCGCGCGCCCCCCGTCTGCGCCCGTGGCCCGCGCGCTCCTGACCGGCGCGACCGGCGCCGTGGGGCAGCTTCGTCCGGCCCCGCTCGTGGGCCGAGCCGGTGCGCTCGGCGCCATCGAAGGGGTGATCGACGGCGGGGGGCGCGTGTTCTTGGTGGGGGAGGTGGGCGCCGGGGGAGCGCGGATGGCCCGCGAGGCGCTCAAG
>Ga0055584_100007193_pt1 | contig 10913 bp, 7 predicted proteins | sample OSDHelmetaG_FD_58716 | JGI IMG/M metagenome (GOLD analysis project Ga0055584, IMG submission 58716) | Pelagic marine sediment microbial communities from the LTER site Helgoland, North Sea, for post-phytoplankton bloom and carbon turnover... | ecosystem: Environmental > Aquatic > Marine >...
CAAGATATCGGGCCATGGCCAGCAATTTTTTGCTGTGGAGGGTTCAAGCTCGCGGTATGGGCGAGCCACGGTTATAGTCGCTCAGGTCCTGACGGTATTAGCGAGTTGACTTGTGTTCCACGAACGTAACTTCGATCGATTGCGCGATGGTATTGCTGCCAACATGGCTGCCTTTGCGCCCAAAGCCGCCTCAGCTGAGGGATTAAAGCGGGCAGCTGTGGCGCTAGCAGTGACCGCGGATGAGACCGGTGCGCCGGCATTTTTCTTGACGAAAAGAGCGCCGCGCCTGAACGCGCACTCTGGCCAATGGGCTTTGCCTGGCGGCAGGCTCGACCCCGGGGAGGATGCCATTACCGCCGCATTGCGGGAGATGGACGAGGAGATTGGGGTGCGGATGCCGCCGACGGCGGTGCTAGGGCTGTTGGATGACTACCCAACGCGCTCTGGCTATTGCATTACGCCGGTGGTGGTCTGGGCAGGACCGGATGCCAAGGGCGTACCCAACCCCGATGAGGTGGCGCGACTGCATCACATCCCTCTGGCAGATTTGGCGCCTGATAACGTGATTGAATTGGCGGCAATACCTGACAGCGAGCATCCACTGGTGCGGGTACACATCGCTGAGAGTCACGTGCATGCGCCGACTGCTGCTTTGATCTATCAGTTTCGAGAGGTGGCTCTAGCCGGAAGGCACACGCCGGTGTTACATTTGCAGCAGCCGAAATGGGCATGGAAGTGATGCGCAAGTCTTCAATTTGCAACAATTTGGGGAAGGGGGCGTTAGTCTCAACACCCAAATTTTACGCCTTCCAAATCACAGCACGGTGCGTGGATTTCCCTCCAATTTCCTACTGAGCCGCTCTGGCGCTGGTCAACTGGCGAGAGACTAGGCTTGCATACAGGCCGCCACGGGCCAGCAAGTCTTGGTGACTGCCAGTTTCTGCCATTCGGCCCTCGTTCAGCACCACGATCATATCGGCATCGCGCACTGTCGATAGTCGATGTGCAATTACGATGGTTGTGCGCTCCGCCTTCAATTGGTCCAGGGCAGAACGGACCAGCGCCTCGTTGACGGCGTCCAAATGGCTGGTGGCTTCGTCCAAGATCAAGATGGGCGCATCTTTCAGGAAGGCGCGGGCGATGGCCACCCGCTGTCGTTGTCCGCCGGATAGACTGGCTCCGCGCTCCCCGACCTTGGTTTCCAGGCCGTCAGGCAACATCGCAATTAGTGGGGTGAGCGCTGCCTGATCGATGGCAGCATCCAGCTCCTCTGGCGATGCATCTGGGTTGGCTATTAGCACGTTGGCCCTCAAGGTGTCGTTGAACAGGTAGGTGTCCTGCGCCACCAGCGCGATCCGCCGGCGCAGGTCATCCAACTGGAACTCCCGTAGGTCGGTGCCATCCAGCAGAATACGACCAGCCTCGGGGTCCCAAAACCGCATGAGCAATTGCGCGGTCGTTGTCTTGCCTGCTCCGGACATGCCAACCAGGGCGACCGTCTTGCCGCCGGGAATATCAAGACTCACATCCAGCAGTGCCTCACGGGATTGACCCGGGTAGCGGAAGGTTACGCTTTCCAGCCGAATGCCTGCTGCACCTGCGACCGGAGGTGCGCCGGGGCCATCCTCCACCGGCACCGGCTCATTCTCCAGAGCGTAATAGCGGCGGGTTGAACCCAAGGTATCCGCCAACTGCCGACCGATTTGCGCGATCTCCGATATGGGTAGGAAAGCCGCCATAGCCAGTAGGGTCAGCAGCGGCAGCAGACCCGGTTCCAGCGCCCCCGTCGATGCGAGCACAGCGCCCGTCGTCACCACAGCCAGACCGCCCAGGCCGGTCAGGACCTCCAGCACGCTCTGCTGCAGGGTGAGTTCGCCAAAGAACGGCACGCGCAGCGCGATGTGATGCTCTGCCAGCCGGTCAAAGCCCTCCGCCCGGCGGCTTTCGTCCTGAAAGGCGACAATCTCGCCGAGGCCTTGGATCGAGTCGACGGCGTAGGCTCCCAACTCGCCCGCAGCCTCCCTGGCTTTCGAGCCAAGCCGGTCAATCCGCTTGCGCATCAGGAAGGGGCTGAGCCCGACGGCGATCAAGAACGGCAACAAGGCCAAAGCCACCCAGATATTGGCGGAGGCCAGCACGACCACCACTGTCAGCGGTATCAGCACTGCGACGAAGGCTGGGGCGACGGTGTGTGCGAAAAAGTACTCGATCAGCTCAATATCATGGGTCGCGAGCGTCATCAGATCACCCGTGCGCCGTCGGGTCAGATAGGCTGGCGCGAGTGCATCCAGCTTGCGGAAAGTTTCCACCCGCATTTCCGCCAGCAATCGGAAGGCCATGTCGTGGGCCGCCCAACTCTCCAGCCAGTGCAATAGGCCAGCTATCGGCGCCAGCACCCATAACCAGGTCAGATAGGTGGTAAAGTCGCCGCCGGTCTTGAGGCTGTACACCATCATCGCACTGGCCACGCCGACGCCGATAAACGCCAAGACCCGCGCGACGCCGAAGACGAAGGTCAGTGTCAGGCGACCTTTCCAGGGCAGGATCACCCGCATCAGCGCCCCGATAACCTGGCCCCAACTGAGGCCCTCTGCCTTGATCACGCCTTCGGTCGGTGCGAATTCCGCGCCGCCGGGCGTTGCCGCCAGAGTCTCGGTTGCCGCGGCTTGCCCAAGATCTACAGCGGCGTCTTCCTCCGATTCCCGCGCTTGCTCCTGCATGAGCGCCGCATACGCCCCGTCAGCGGCCATTAAGGAGGCATGGTCACCTGTCTCCACGACCCGGCCTTCCTCCAGCACAATAATCCTGTCGCAATTGATAACGCTGGAGAGCCGGTGCGCCAGCACTAGTGTTGTGCGGCCCTCCATTAGCCGGTCGAGCGCTGACTGAATAACGGCCTCATTTTCTGCATCCACGGCAGACAATGCCTCGTCCAGCACCAGGATTGGCGCGTCGCGCAACACTGCTCGTGCGATGGCAACGCGTTGCCGCTGGCCGCCGGAGAGTTTAATGCCCTTCTCGCCGATGATGGTGTCATATCCCTCCACCAGAGTTTGGATGAAGCCATGAATATTGGCGGCTTTGGCGGCATCTATGATGGCTTCATCCGAGGCATCCGGATTGCCCATACGGATGTTCTCACCAACCGTGCCGTGGAACAGGAACGCATCCTGGTTCACCACGGCAATCTGCTGCCGGATTTGGGCGAAACTCAGGTCGCGCAAATCATGCCCGCCCAGCGTGATGCGCCCGCTGTCAGGATCGAAGAAGCGCAGCAGCAAGCGCACGACCGACGACTTGCCAGAGCCACTTGGGCCGACCAGCCCGACTCGCTCACCCGGCTTGACCGCGAAAGACAGGCCCCGGTGAGCCGGGGCCCTGGCGCCAGGGTATTTAAAGCCGACGTCTTCAAATGCCAGCCTGGGCTCCAGTTTATCCGCGGCGGCGAGGTTTGCGGCGTCGGCGATCTCCGGTTTGGCGTCCAGCAGGCTATAGATGCCCTGGGCGGCCGACATGCCATTCATGCCCTGATGCAAGACACTGCGCAGGTCCCGCATGGGCCGAAAGATCTCGACACCCATCATCAAGATGATCAACAGGCCTGTCAGTTCCATCTCGCCGGCCTGCACTCTGTAGGCACCTAAAGTGAGTGCCGCCGCAGCCCCTATCGCGATAGCGCTATCGGTAATGCCCCTGGCCAAAGCACTCGTGCCCAGCACCCACATAGTCTTGCGGAACACATCACGGGCTTTGAACGCCAACAATTCCGAACGAGCGCCGCTCTGGCCGAACGCCTTGAGCGTCGCAAGCCCTTGGATCGAGTCCAGAAACTCTGCCGCAAACGCTGCATAGGCTTTTTGCCGTCCACGCGCGTTCTTCACGTCGAACCGATGCCAGAGCGATGGCAGGAACAAGGCTGCCAGTGCGAAGACAAACAGCACCAGCGCCACAGGCAGGTCGATCCAGGCGACGAACCCAAAAATCAGCACTGGCGTCAGGAATGACACCAGCAATTGCGGCAGGTATTGGCCGAAATAGGTCTCCAACTGCTCTACTCCATCCACCATGGAGAGAGTCAGCACGCCAGAGCGCTGCTGCCCGGCATAGCCCGGCCCGAGCTTGGCGATATGGTCAAACAATGTGCGGCGCAGTCGTTTTTGCACGGCAGCCGCCGTGGTGTGGGCGATCATAACCCGCCAATACTCGAACACGCCGCGCAGGATCATAACCGCGGCAATCGCAGCGATTGGCCAAACTAACTCGTCCAGCGGCGCACCAGCAAAAATCCGCGCGATCAGCCAGCCCAACATAGCAAGGCGTGCAACGCCGGCCCCTGCCGCGAGCAGGCCGACCAGTGTTGCAAGCACGATCCTTAACCGAACGCCCTGTGTATGGGGCCAGAGCTTACGCTCCAGGTACATAGTTTAACGATCCTTCCCGCGGGCGTAATCCGCGATGGTAGTCCGCGAGGCGTTGGAACAACAAGCTGCTTGGCGAGATCGGTATCCCTATCGACTGGATCTCGCCAAGCATGAATTATGAATAGCCGGCGGCCATCACACCAACTGCGCCGCGCCTGCTGCGAGCATTCGTTGCGCCAGAAGCACCGGCTTACCCGTAATCTCGCGTACAATGGCGCGATGGCTGTCGTCATAGCCCATGCAATGCATGACGATCAGATCGCAGTCCTTGAGGTCGCGTGCTGCATCGGCGGAGCGCTGGTCTGCATAGGGCGAGGACCAAGTGCCGACCACCTCCACCCCTGCCGGTGCGATATCGTGAGATCCCGCGATTTGCACCCGTGCTGGCACCATCAGACCGACTTTGCTAGCACCCTCTGCCAACGCGTGGGTCATGTGGTCGACGATGCGCTGGGCCTCTACCAGTAGGGTCTTGGATTGCAGGCCAGGGAAATAGCCGGTGCAGAGCAGCACGATGGCTTCGACCCGTCCCTCCGCATCCAATTGGTCAAACAGGGCTTTGAGACGTGCTTGGGTCTTGCGCTTGCCGATGATCACCTGCCGCCCGTCCCGCAGCCGTGTCACCAACGTATCCTCACCAGGCTCCGGGGCCATCGCGGCGATCTGCGCATCGTTCAGGCCGTCGAGCGCGCCGATCTCAGTGACGTCGATTGCGCCATCAATCCGCGCGAGCAAGCCCGGCGTGATATCTGGCCTGGGGCTTTGACCGATGGTGATGAATGCTGCTTGCAACGGCATGATCTTTGCTCCTACGGGTGGCTATTTTGATGTGATGCTAGCAAACTCTGACGGCAGACCACAGAGGGAGAGCAGTCAAGTGAGTGCATTCCGGGAATTACAGCCAGAGGAACTGGAGCTGTTGGCGACCGGCGCCTGGATTTTGGGTGCGGGCGGCGGCGGCAGTCCATATCTGGGATACCTCAATTTGAAGCGGCTCTACAAGGAAGGTCATCGGGCGCAAATCATGCAGCCGGAGGACTTGGCAGACGACGATATGATTGCGGTGGTCTCCAACATGGGCGCGCCACTCGTGGGGCAGGAGCGCCTGACTGATCCCGCCTTCGCCACCAAGCCGGTCGCGATGATGGAGGAATATCTGGGCCGGAAGTTTCGTGCCGTCATGGCGGTTGAGATCGGCGGTGGTAACGCCATCCAGCCCTTCCAGGTCGCCTGCATGACTGGGTTGCCAGTGGTTGACGCGGACGCCATGGGCCGAGCCTTTCCAGAGGCGCAGATGACAAGTTTCGCCATCTGCGATCTGCAGCCATTCCCGCTCACCCTGGCCGATATTCATGACAATGGAGTGGTGATCCCGCGCGCTGCCAGTTGGAAATGGATGGAGCGGTTGTCGCGCAAAGCTTGCGTCGAGGTTGGCTCCATCGCCGCCACCTGCAAGGCGCCCCGCACGGGGAAAGAGGTGAAGGATTGCGGCATCCTCCACACCGTCACCCAGGCCATTGATATTGGCCGCACCGTCGCAACAGCGCGCAAACAGCACGGCGACCCAATCAACGCCGTGGTCGACGGTCACAATGGACGGGTGCTGTTCCGGGGCAAGGTGCAAGATATGGAGCGACGCGCCACGGAGGGTTTCCTGCGCGGCAAAGCGGAATTCACCGGCTTGGACGATTTCCGTGGCCGAACCTTCAGCCTGGACTTCCAGAACGAGTGGTTGCTCGGTCGCCTCGACGGCGAAGTCACGGTGATGGTGCCGGACATTGTCTGTGTAATGGACACGATCTCAGGTGAAGCTATTGGCACGGAAGTCATGCGCTACGGCCAGCGGGTTACCATCATTGCTCTGCCACCACCAGCCATCCTGTGCGAGCCGCGTGGTTTGCGATACGTGGGGCCGCGCGCCTTTGGCTATGATGTGGACTTCCAGTCCCTCTTTACGACTCAGGAAATGGGATAAGGGGGAAATGGGATGAGACGCATCGGCATCGACGTCGGCGGTACCAATACCGACGCTGTTCTGGTGGAAGGCTCCCAGGTCGTCCACGCTATCAAGACACCCACGACAGAGGACGTAACCGCTGGTGTTCTGACCGCGCTCCGCACGCTAGTGGATGGGCTTGGTGGAGATGCGGGCCAGGTGGATGCGGTCATGATTGGCACCACCCACTTCACCAATGCGGTCGTGCAACGGCGCGACCTGATGCAAGTGGCAGCGCTGCGCATCGGCCTGCCCGCCAGCGCCTCGCTGCCGCCCTTCATCGACTGGCCGGAGGATCTGGCCGAATACGTCAACGGCGGCGTGTTCATGGTCGAGGGCGGGCATGAGTATGACGGGCGAGAATTGATGCCGCTGGATACGGCCGGGCTTAAGGCAGCGGCACAGGAGATCGCTGCCCGCGGCATCCGCTCGGTCGCCATCTCATCCATCTTCTCGCCCTTGAACCCGACCTATGAGGATCGGGCGGCGGAGATCCTGGAGCAGGCCTGCCCTGGCATCGCCATCACGAAATCCCATGAGCTTGGCCGCATCGGCCTGTTGGAGCGGGAGAACGTGGCGTTGCTGAATGCCTGCCTGCAGGATTTGGCAACCAAAACCACTAGCGCCTTTATCCAGGCCTTGGCTGAAAGCGGTATTCAGGCACCGCTCTACCTGACCCAGAATGATGGCACGGTCATGCTGGCAGAGGTGGCAGAACGCTTTCCGGTTTATTCCTTTGCCTCCGGCCCCACCAATTCCATGCGCGGCGCGGCATTCTTGTCCGGCTTGCAGGATGCCATGGTCGTGGACGTTGGCGGCACCACGACGGATATCGGTTTTCTCGTGAACGGCTTCCCCCGGCAGGCAAACAATGTGGTGCAGATCGGCGGTGTCCGCACCCTGTTCCGCATGCCGGATCTGCTCTCGGTCGGTCTCGGCGGCGGTACGCGTGTGCGGACGGAACCCTTGGGTGTCGGCCCGGATAGTGTCGGCTATCGCCTGACTCAGGAGGCGCTGGTGTTCGGCGGAGACACGCTGACCGCATCCGATATCGCGGTGGCGGCTGGGATGACCTCGTTCGGCGATGCAAACCGCGTGGATGGCCTCGATCCGGCTGCGATTGCGGAGGCGGTCGCCACTATGAAAGCGATGATGGAGGACGCCACCGACCGCATGAAGACCGATGCCAACCCTGTGCCACTCGTCGCGGTCGGGGGCGGCGCGTTCCTAATCCCCGATGGGATGGAGGGGGTGACGGAGGTGCTGCGCGTTCCAAACAACGCCGTCGCCAACGCCGTGGGTGCGGCCATCGCCCAGGTGAGCGCGGAGGTAGACCAGATCTTCAACGGCTTAGGCCGGGCTCAAGCGATGGCAGAGGCTCAACGCATCGCCACGGAACACGCCGTTGCGGCCGGTGCTGCACGGGAGACGATAGAGCTGGTGTCCATCGAAGACCTACCCATCGCCTACCTGCCCGGCGATTCTCTCAGAGTGCATGCGCGGGTGGTGGGCGATGTGGCTGGAGGTTAGGGCTGGGGGAGGGGCGAGCGATAAGGCAGTTTCGCCATGGTTGCTTCATCAATCGTCACCACAGAAATCCGGGAATCCTGTTCGCGTGACAGGTCCGCTACTGCTAGCCTCACCCGATCTGACAGCCCAATTTGCAGAGATTGCAGCGGCTGAATCAGAATCGGAGCCAAAACGGATAATGTAACGGCAATGGCAACCACAATTGCCAATACGAGCCGCCGCCTCATAGCGATACTGGAGACCCGCACTAGCCCCTGTAACCTCGAACGGTTTGACAGTCTTTAACCGTGATTAGGCGGGAAAACCGTAGAGAGTTAGGCTGTTGATCAGCAATATGAGTGTCTCGCATTTGCTATCCTTGTTTCTGAGAATTTGCTTTAGCCCAATATGTTAAGACGCCCGGCAGTTCGCGTGCCTCAGTGGTTTCTCTGGGCAATCGCGACTGTATGGGGATGCCGCCCCGCATGATCCCGCTGGTCAATGGTAGTGGTAGCGAAGCGGCATGCCCAGCCATTTGGCGACTATTGACTGGCAGGCAGACGTTGCCTGCGGCTAGTATGCGTCAACGGATCAAACGGAATAGGCTGAATTGGAACAGGCGGCTCACTGCGAGTGGCAGCCGGTCCGTAGCGCATTGCTCAAAGGATAAATCAGTGAATTACGCAGACGATTTGGGCCTGAAAACCCGCGATGCCAGCGCGATTGTAGCAGACTGGCTGGCGGCGTTCGAAACTGCTCTCTCCAACGGCGAGGAGCAGGCTGTTGCCAGTCTTTTAACCGATGACGGCAACTGGCGCGATGTCCTGGCCTTCACGTGGCACCTGAAGCCCACGGTCGGAGCAAACGCCATCGCTCAGGGCCTCGTCGCCCGGCAACCAGCGGTTCAGGCAGAAGGATTTCAGATCGGCGCTGATCGAACGCGGCCCCGCTGGGTCAAGCGGCTAGGTCGCGATTGTATTGAGACGCTCTATCAGTTCGAGACGAAGGTTGGCCGTGGTGAGGGGCTGCTTCGGCTGGTGGCCTCCGACGATGCCTCAGGTGCTGCCGGGCATAAGGCCTGGGTGCTCTCCACGTCGCTGGAAGAACTCAAGGGCTTTGAGGAAAAGCTGGGCGCGAACCGGCCGAGCGGCGCTGCCTATTCCCGCAATTTCGGTGGCGACAATTGGGATGATGCCCGACGCCGGGCGCAGACTTATGAGGATCACGATCCGGCAGTATTGGTGGTCGGCGGAGCGCAGGCTGGCCTATCGATTGCGGCAAGGCTCAACCAGGTAGGTGTTGACACGTTGATGATCGAGAAATGGCCGCGCATCGGTGATAGCTGGCGCAACCGCTATCACTCGTTGGCGCTGCACAACTCCATCTATGTCAACAACCTGCCCTATATGCCGTTCCCGGCAACCTGGCCGAACTATATCCCCAAGGACATGCTAGGCCTGTGGTTTGAGTTCTATGCCCAGGTGATGGAGATCAACCACTGGACCAGCACCGAATTCACCAAGGGCGAGTGGGACGAGCAGGCCAAGTGCTGGAATGCCACTTTGAAAATGGCCGATGGCAGCGAGCGGGTGATGCATCCCCGCCATATTGTCTTCGCTAATGGCGTCAGCAGTTATGCGCTGACGCCCGAGATACCGGGGCTGGATACATTCAAGGGCGATGTGATCCACTCCGAAGGCTTTGACAGCGGCGCGCCCTATGCGGGCAAAAAGGCAATCATTCTGGGCACCGGCTCCAGTGCCAATGACATCGCGCTGGACCTTTACAGCTTTAATGTTGACACGACGTTGGTGCAGCGCGGCTCAACCACGGTTGTTTCCATAGATCCGGCGGCCAAGCTGAACTATGCGCTCTATGACGAAGGCCTGCCGGTGGAGGAATGCGATCTGATTGGCGCTGCTGCAACACCTCCATTGATCATCGAGGCCTATATCGGCGCGGTAAAGCGCATGATGGACCTGGATAAGGACATGATTGAAGGCCTGAAAGGCATTGGCTTCAAATACGACATTGGCGAGGACAACACCGGCCATCAGATGAAATACCGGCGGCGCGGCGGCGGCTATAATCTGGATGCCGGCAGCTCTGACCTGATGATCAAGGGCGAGATCGGCCTGCTCCAGAACGACAATATCGAACGCTATTGTGAGGAAGGCGCGTTGCTGAAGGACGGCACGGTCGTTCCAGCCGACCTGATCGTGCTGGGCACCGGCTACTACCCGCAGGGCGAGTTGGTGCGTCGGGCGTTGGGTGAGACAATGGCCGAGAAAATCGGGCCGATCTGGGGCGAGGATGCTGATGGCGAACTCGCCAACATGTACAAGCGCACCCCGCAGCAAGGCGCCTGGTTCATTGCCGGCAGCCTGACCCAAGCACGGGTGTATTCCAAATATCTGGCCTTGCAGATCAAGGCCATGGAAGAGGGGCTGGTGGACACTGATCCGCTAGGCTGAGCGGGGCCTTGGCGCCGGCAAACGTACTTGGCCGCAATCGAATAACCAATGCATCAGAACATAGTCGCCCTGCTCGAACGGGGCAGGGCGCCTATGTCTGCGAGTGCATGGGGTAGGGCTAAATGTGGTGCCAAACGCTCAAAGGCTTCATCCCTGACCGAAACCTCTTATTCCCGATGATGTATATCGGACCTAATACCAACGGCCTTGAGGGGTGACACTTCATATCCCTCTCCCTCCCACCTTCCCAAACTTGGTTTGGGAATCATGCCAGAGAGTTTCACATAGAGTCCGGGCTTTATGGCGCACTCTCTGGCATGGATCCCGGGTCAAGCCCGGGGAAAAGACGGGACAGGCGACTGGTCAGAACTCAGGGCCGTTGGTATTATACAGACTTAACCACGAACAGCATATTACAACCAACGCCCGCTCGCTCGCAGACTTTCGCATCACGTGGTGCAGAAATTTGGTCGACCCATTGTAGTTCAGAGGTGCCATGCCCATTTCACTTAG
>Ga0055584_100007195_pt1 | contig 10912 bp, 5 predicted proteins | sample OSDHelmetaG_FD_58716 | JGI IMG/M metagenome (GOLD analysis project Ga0055584, IMG submission 58716) | Pelagic marine sediment microbial communities from the LTER site Helgoland, North Sea, for post-phytoplankton bloom and carbon turnover... | ecosystem: Environmental > Aquatic > Marine >...
CCCGCCTCGATCAACACGTCGCATTGAAGTTCCTCTCGCCCCGCATCCGTCTCGACGGGGAAGCCTTGGCGATCATGCGACGCGAAGCGCTGAAGAGCCTGCAACTCACACATCCCAACATCCTGCGGGTCTACGATTTCCACGAACCAGAAGATGGCCCGCCCTTCCTGGCCATGGAACACGTGGATGGAACGGCGGCCAACACACTCAAATCGGAACATGCAGATTCCGTTCTGCCCTGGGAGCAGGTCGCACCGATCGCCCGTCAGATCTGCGATGCCCTGATTTACGCCCACGCCGAAAGAGTGGTCCATCGCGATCTGAAACCGGCCAACATCCTGATTGATTTGGAAGGCGTCACAAAACTCGGAGATTTCGGGATATCGGCGTCGATGATGGATACCATCTCGCAAGCCACGCAGGATATCACCGGCACCGGAACTCCGGCCTACATGAGTCCGGAGCAGATGGGCGGCGCGCCACCCAATGCGCAGGACGACATCTATGCCCTCGGTGCCACCCTCTACGATCTCCTGACCGGCAAGCCACCGTTCTACACGGGCGACATCGGATTCCAAGCCTGGCACAAACCCGCTACTCCGATCCCCGACCGATTGGAGGAATTCGGAATCATCAACGAAGTGCCAGACTACGTTGCTGAAACCGTGATGAAGTGCCTGGCGAAGGAGATCAAGGACCGTCCACAGTCCGTCGCAGAAATCTCGACTGCGCTGCGGTTGGAAGGAATCACGGTCACCACACCGGTCCGTCATCTCACCGGCAAAGGAACTTCCAAAACGCCAGCCGCCGACAACGGTTTGTCAGAGAATCCCAGAGCCCGACACTGGCGCACCCAGTTGATCTTGGCCTCCGCCTTCATATTGCTTTGTACCGTTCTGTTCCTGTCCGACGATGCCGAGCCGCAGCCTCAACAAATCGCAAGCGACACAGTTCCCTCGTCTGTGAGGCCCAAAACCATTCCGCCGGGCCAATTGGTGAACCTGTTGGATCCGGTCCATCTGGAACAGGCCAGCATCATACAGGTGCTGCGCGACAACTCCGTCTCCACTGCCTCCGGAGCCGGGCGGATGCGCCGATTGAAATCTTTGGACTCAAAGCTGTGGCCAGACCGCGGTTCAGAATGGCGATTGACCAACGGTGTTCTGGAAGTGGACATCGAAGCCATCGAGGAACCAATGAGTCGCGAATACACCATCTGGTTCCCCACCGCCCACGCCACCAACTTTGAGGTCGGCTACAGTTTTATCTGGCCGGATTCCGACTTTCCCGAAAAGCAGGCCACCACTTTTTTCGGGCGTTCCTCGACCAATCACGCCAGTGATCTCGCAGGAATGTGGAGCGCCTTGGAAGGCGTTGCCTCAAGTGATCCCGAATGGCGGCCAATGTGGTTGCAGGCCAAACTTCCGGGCCTGTCAGGTCCGGGAATCCCGAGATTCAGTTACGGTGCTCGAGAAACTGATTCCGAACCGCTCGTAGAGGACTACCTGGAAACTCGCAACGATACGCAAACAACAGAGATCGTCGACCGCCTGCGCAAATCGAAAATAGTCAACCAAGGTGGCACCTGGCTTTTGATCCAGGCCTACGGATCGAGGTACCGCATTCTTCACAATGATCGCGCGGTGTATCATGGCGATCTGGCGGACACTCGGTTTGACAAGCCCGGTTCGGAAACATCGTATGCCATGGCCCGGCATTTCGCCCGACTGGCCGGTTCGATCGGCATCACCACGCATTATCTGGATCCGGACCAACCCGGCAGATATCGCTACGGTAAGATTCTCTATCGATCCCTCGACGGGCTCGCCACCCCGGGATGGGCTGAGGACAAAGGGGATCAACCATCGGAGTTTGAGCCCACGCCACCATTGTCCGAAGCAGCAGTCGCACTGGGATTCAATTCCCCGCTTCAGTCCACGAAGCTTGAAGCCTCTGAGTTCACCATCGTGCGCGACAACGTCGACATGCGCAGCAGAAAGACCAACAACATCAGGCAGGCTGAAATCCGCCCGTGGTATCCCGCCCGTTCCGAATGGCAGGTCCGCGACGGGGTTCTGCAAACCTTGCTCGGTCGGGCCGAACGCGGCACGGACAAGGAAACCGGAATAATCCTGGATGCCGTGGCAGCAACCGATCTGGAATTCGGTTTTGCTTACCGGATCAACCGCCGGGACAACGAACATGGTCTTACCTTGGTGTGGCCCCGTGCAGTGGTCGATCCCTCGACTCCTGCCATCGTTTCGAAGGCCTCCACCGGCATCGGATTTCATGCCTCCTCGAAGCGCAGACCCATCTTGAACGGCGCTCGGGACGCGGAATCGCCGGACACCTTCTATGTCCCATCCAGACGTGACAGCTTTTCTTCAGATCGCTTCAGCGGGGACAAATACGCCGGTTTTCGGATCCTGATGGAACAACTCGAGCAGACTCGACTTGCCCGCGAAGGCGGCGAGTGGATAGCGATCCGTCTGATCGGTGATCGCTACGAGATGGTTCGAAGCGGTACCGATTTCTGGTCCGGGGATATGCACGCCCTCCCGGAAGGACAACCTGAATCAAGGGTGGCGATCGCCGACCAGGTCGCCAATATGACCGGAACCATCGTGGTTTCGACCGCGACCTACGACTACAACGCCCCGGTGAAGGTTGAGATTGAGGGGCTCTACTATCGCAGCCTCGATTGAGCCGAATTTCCTGATGACGTGCCCCCGTTATTTGTTAGCTCGCATCTATCCAATGCTTACCAAGAGGACGAAACTGTGTTGCAAGAATCCAACTCCATGGAGCGAGCCGAGGAAAACCAACTGTCACGAGGATTGCAGATTGTGAAGAGATTTGGCCTCGCCGCAGTGCTAATGGTCGCTGCTCTTATTGTTGTCTTCGTGACATTGATTCCACGACCCGAAAACAGACTTGGGCTGGGCGGTAGCCTGAAGATCGAAACTGCTTCCGACGTCGATGTCTACATCGGCAACAGACATGTAGGGACAGGCTCGGTGGAACTGACTTGGGACGAGTTATTCGGCACGCCAGATTTCCAACCACTCGCCATCCCAGTCACCACAGACGTTCCGTCGCCCGGCGCGGAGGGCCAGGGGGCGGTTACCGCTGAGGCTTTAGGTGGCGAAGGCTCATTGATCGTTTGGAAGAACGACACAGGAGTGACGGTGACTACACCACTTCCGATTGCCAGCAAGCAAGTTCTCCTGCGCCGCCAGAGTGGAGGCCTCGACTTGATCTCAGTGATCGACGGAGACTTTGCCACTCAGTCTGCGAACGGTCGGCGACACCTTGTTCCGATTCGACTACGTTCAACTAGCGCCGGATCGAATGAGTTTGTCTGTGGCGTAGCCGGAAGCTGGAACTTTGGTCCAAACAATAGGTCGATCCACGGCATTGTTCGCTCCAGGCCAACAGCGCCACCTGATGAGTTCGCTGATGAGATTGCGAAGAACGGGCTTTGGATACCGCCAAACTAATTCGGGGATGTTGGAACAAGTCGAGCCATGCACAAAACACGCGAGCCAACAAGGCGTTGCACCGAGGCTGGCTTGCGTTTCGGTTTTTCGAGGCTGCATCCTTGGTTCACGTTCACTCGCGCTGGTCCGCCAGCCCGGTGAACTTTGACGTTGGAAGATAAATGAAAAAAGTTCTACTTCTACTTTGTCAGGGATTCGAAGAGTTCGAAGCAAGCGTCTTCACCGATGTCTTCGGCTGGAGCAGATCCTACGGGCACGAAGGCGTTTCCGTGGATACGGCGGCGATCCGACCGGAAATCAAGTGCACCTTCAACCTGATAGTCCGACCAGAGAAGAAGATCGAAGAAATCGATGTCGCCGACTACGACGCACTGGCGATCCCGGGCGGCTTCCAAGACAAGGGCTTTTACGAGGATGCTTTCGATGAGAAAGTTCAAAACCTCATTCGCGATTTTGCATCTGCAAACAAGTATATCGCCTCGATCTGCGTGGCCGGATTGGCGCTCGGAAAGAGCGGTATTCTGAAGGGAAGGAAAGCGACCACTTACCACTTGAATGAAGGTATACGCAGAAAGCAGCTCGCAGAATTCGGCGTGGATGTGCAAGATCGACACTTGGTGATGGACGATAAGATCATCACCTGCAGTTGCCCGGCTGCCGCAATCGATGTTGCCTTCCTGCTCCTAAAAGAGCTGACCTCCGATTCGAATATGAACAAGGTTAAGGAAGGAATGGGATTCTGACATTTCGTATATCGGCGGCACGGTTTCCATTGGGCACGCTGCGACTCAAGCGGCTGTCGCTGTGGCAATCTCAGCCATAAGACGCTTGCATCAACTCTGCGATCAGAGCGCGCCGGCCGCAGCGGGTGCAGGACTTTGACGTTCACTTCTCCCAAAGCGATTCCATAGCGGCGACGGTTTCCTCCACCAATTTCTGCCCACCGATCGGGCCAATTCGGCTGCTCTGAATCACCGCACTGTAGCCTCCACCATCCACCGCCCGCACCGTCGGCAGATAACCGGCCGATCCGGTCAATTGGACGATGAAAGTCTGGATCGCCGGACTGCGGGCCTTCATTTGCACGCCATAGTCGGTAAACAGTTCGAACTCGTTGCTCGTGATCGCCACATCACCCAGGCGAATGACGTGCAGTTCCATGTCCTTTGTGCCAACACCTTCTGCCTTCTGGATCACGTAGCGACTGACGACCGACTGATGCCAGAGGTAGTTCCAGCGTTGCGACGGGATCGGTTTGTATCGTTCCGCATTTTCCAGTGCCGTCTTGTGTTCTGTGTCGGTCACTTTTCGGTACGGCAACTTGATCGTTTCCACATGATGACGCAGAAGGCCATCCTTGCGTTTGTCCTTGATGGCAACCTCGTAGGCTTCAGTCCAGCCATTGACAACCCGACGCGACATTTCCTCGAGCCTCGTGAGTCCGCGCAGTTTCCGCATTCGTGCATCCGCTGACTTGCCGTACATCGGACGCGGCACCTGATCACCACCGGCACCGGTAAGCCCGAGAACATGCAGATCCTTGCCATACTGTTCCTTCAGGGTCTCCCGAACCGGATGCCACAGGTCGGCATTGAGTGCGGACCGCCCTTCAACCTCCTGGGCCGGACATGCCACGTTGATGGCAGTGGCAATCAGTGCGTCCTTTTCATTCCAGAAAAACAGCACCTCAAGATTGTGATCCTCCGTCCCTTCCAACCCGCGAAAGTTTGCCGAATCAGTCTTCCCATACATCACCGAAGATCCGTTGGCATACACAGCCCGCCGATTCTGCGCGATCACGGCCTGCCCCTGCCCGAAGCCGAATGTCCCACTCTTTCGCCCCTTCCATGCCTCCACCACGGCATCGGCAATCCGAGTCGTCATGAAGTCCACATACTCGCCCACCTGGATGACACCCTCCTTGGGCAGAGTATATCGGCCCTCGAGCATAACCGGCGCGGTATGCGTATGCGTCGCTCCCAGGAAGATCTTCATAACGTCCAGATCCGGCACCTGGGATTTCACCTTCGCCCGCACGGTGTCGACGATCCCGTCCCGGATCGCGACCAGGTCACATGACACGATCACCGCCTGATCCAAGACCTTGTCACCGTCGCGAGATTCGATTGCCAAGGCCGACACCTGAATCGGCGTCTCATGCTTCTTCGAAATCCGCACCCGTCGTTGCCCCGACAATGCCACCGGTTCATCCGGCGTGATGCTCGCGGTCGCCGCACCGAATCGAAGCTCTGCCCGAACCGGCAAGGCCACCAAGATGAACAACAGAACGAACGCACAGCGATTGATTGAGAAAACAGGCATGCGGCCAGCATCCACGCAATTCCGGGACCTGCAAGCCGACAGTGGAACCGCTGGACACCACTACTCCAACGCACTATCAAGCCCTCCAGAAACCCTCATGTTTACTCCCACCCGTCTTATTCTCCTGGCTGGTCTGGCGATTGCCAGCCACGCGCTCGCGGCCGAGGTCAATCCACCCTCCGAATACCAGTCTGTCCGCCGCTACATCACTCAAGGTATATCTGCCAAAAAGGCGCCTTCCGTGGCGCTCGCGGTGCTGAAGGAAGGCAAGGTAATCTGGGCAGAGGGGTTCGGACTGGCCGATCGCAAAGCCAATCGCAAGGCGACCGCCGACAGCGTCTATCTGTTGGCATCCGTATCCAAACCGATGGCCGCCACCGGTTTGATGCGACTGGTGGATGACGGAAAGATCGATCTCGATGCTCCGGCCAATCGTTATCTTCCCGGCCCCAAGTTGAGAGCATTCCACGGCTCAGCAACGGATATTACCGTCCGCAAACTGGCAAACCACACATCCGGTCTGCCCGTCCATTGGAGCTTTTTCTACAATGGGGTGATACCTCCCTCCCGGGACGAGACAATCCGGCAATATGGCTTTGCCTACAAACCACCCGGAGAAAGATGGGAATACTGCAATCTCGCCTTCGGCATTCTGGATTATCTCACCGAGGTCGTCGCCCAGCAGCCTTGGCGCACGTACATGGAACAGCGCGTCTACGATCCCTTGGGAATGAAACACACATCGAGCCGGGTACGGCCCGGGTTGGAGAATCATGCCACCGCTCAATACGCCTTTGACGCGGCCGGCAATTTCCTGCGTGTTGCCCCCTACGGCTTCGATCATGATGGAGCCTCCGCCAATTGGAGCAGCGCCAACGATCTTGCCCGCTTCCTGCAGATGCATCTCAACGAGGGCGTCCTCGATGGTCAACGTGTCTTGGCCAAAGAATCCGCCCAAGCGATGCGCACGCTTTCCAGTGTACGCGACCCCGCAAGACCCGACTCCGGGAACGGCATCGCGTGGTTCGTCGGCCCGTACATGGGCATTCCCGCATTTGCCCACAGTGGCGGCATGCCCGGGGTGTCCACTCGCGTGCGAGGATTCCCTGATCACAATTGTGGCTACGTGATCCTGATCAATGCCAGCGCCTATGGGTTCCGTTCCGAAATCGAGAAACGCATCACAAAAATTCTGATCCCGACGGCGAAGACAACTCCATCCACCAAACCCGCCCCCGACAAGACCTCCATCGAACATTTCGTTGGCAAATGGGAAGGCCGACTGGCACACCCCGATGGCGATCTGCCCCTCAAGGTCGAGATCAACAGTGATCGCACATCCCGTGTCTCCTTTGCCGACCGCAGTTGGACCAGTCTCAGAAACATCGGTCTGCGCAGTTCCCGTTTTCACGGAAGCCTCAGCACCCGACTGCGGACCCAACCCAGTTTTCACGGTTTGGTCGATCTCGAGTTTCGACTGGAACGGCGCGGCCGCAATCTCACCGGCATCGGGGTGGCCCAGGCTCGCGATTACTTCTCGCTGTCGCATTGGGTGGAACTGAAACCGGCCGGAAAGATCAAGGTCGAACCGGCCTACGATTTCGTCATCCGGAACGGCCGCATCGTCGACGGATCGGGTGCCCCCTGGTTTCGCGGTGATCTCGCAATCGACGACGGCAAGATCGTGAAAGTCGGTCGCTTGTCCAACTCGGCCGGCAAACGCTCGATCGATGCGCAGGGACTGATCGTGAGCCCCGGATTCATCGACATGATGGGGCAGACCGCCACTCCGTTCCTGAAAGAATCGAAAGCCGGCAACAACCTGCTGGCCCAAGGCATCACCACGATCCTCGCCGGCGAAGGCGGCTCGGCGGCTCCCATTCATCCAAACGATGCCAAACGTGTCGGCTGGCAGACCATGAGCGAGTACTTTGCATTGCTGGACAGAAAGGGGATGCCGATCAATGTCGTGCAAACCGTCGGCCACACCCAGATCCGGCGGATCGTGATCGGCCGCAGTGATCGCGAGCCAACACCCAAGGAACTCAAGCGCATGCAATCCATGGTGCGCGAAGCCATGCGGGCCGGAGCCATCGGCGTGTCCACCGCGCTGATCTATCCGCCGGCGGTCTATGCGTCGACCGACGAGATCGCCGCACTCTGCCAGGTCGCCGGAGAGTACAACGGCCGCTACTACACTCACATGCGCAACGAAGGCGATCGCCTGCTCGAAGCCATCGATGAAGCGCTGGAGATCGGCCGCCGGGGAAACACCTCCGTTCACATCTTCCACCTCAAGGCCGCCGGCAAGGCAAACTGGGGGAAAATGCAATTGGCCATCGCCCGCATCAAGGCCGCCCGGGCAGCCGGTGAGGAAGTCGATGCCGACATCTATCCCTACATCAACAACGGACTCAGCATCCAGGCCTTCATTCATCCCCGACACTCGGCCAAGGGACCGCAGGAATTCCTGCGACGAATCCAATCACCGGAAATGCAAAAGGAGATCCGGAAAGACATGGAGGAAGGCGAAGGCTGGGAAAACTGGTTCCGCCATGCCGGCCACGATTGGAACAAGGTCGTCCTCGGCAACATCCAGGTAAAGGCCTACCGCGAACACAGCGGCAAGAGCCTCGGCGAAATTGCCAGCATCACCGGCAAGGACCCGTGGAATGTCTTTTTCGACCTGGTCCGCGGCACCGCCTTCGCCTTGCCTGAAAGCATGACCGAAGCCAACAAGATGCGCGCCATGCGGGAGGAGTTCGTATCCTTCTGCACCGACGTCGGTCCAGCCGGAGGTTCCCGCATCTCCTCCCATCCCCGGGGCTACGGCTCCTTTCCGCGAATCCTTTCCCGCTACGTCCGCGACCACGGCGTCATCTCCCTGGAGAAAGCCATCGCCAAAATGTCCGCCGTCGCCGCCAACCAGATCCTCGTTCATGACCGCGGCCGCATCGCCGAAGGACTCGCAGCCGACATTGTGATATTCGACTATGACAAGATCACCGACCGCGCCACCTTCGCTGAACCACTGCGCCCCGCCGAAGGAGTTCACTACACCATCGTCAACGGTGAGATCGTGTTCGAACGCGGCAAATTCACCGGCAAGCTCCCCGGCCGCGTTTTGCGAGGTCCCGGCTACCAGGCGAACTGACAACTGAGCAGCCACAACTGCAAGGTGCATCAAATGTGGCGGCGAGCGTGAGCGAGTGGACGGGCTGGGATTAACACCACTCGCTCACGCTCACCGCCACTTCTTACTCCGCTACCCAGCCAGAATCCCCTTCACCACATGCCCATGCACATCGGTCAAGCGACGATCGATTCCGTTTTGACGGAAGGTCAATCGCTCATGATCGATGCCGAGAAGGTGCAGGATGGTGGCGTGGAAATCGTAACAGTAGGTTTTGCCTTCGGCGGTCTTGTATCCCCAGTCATCACTCCGGCCATAAGACGTGCCCGCCTGGATACCGGCACCTGCCATCCAGGAGACGAAAGTTCCGCCGTTGTGATCGCGGCCATCGCCACCTTGGGCAAAGGGAGTCCGGCCGAATTCGGTGGTCCATACGAGGAGCGTGTCTTCCAACAGGCCCCGTGATTTCAGGTCCTCGATCAATGCCGCGATCGGTTGATCCACACTGGCGGCGATCGGCGGCAGTTCCTTGGGTATGCTCCCGTGATTGTCCCAATTCTCTTTCGCCCCTTGCGGTCCGCTCCACACCTGGACAAAACGTGTCCCCCGCTCGCACAACCTTCGCGCCAACAGACAACGCCTGCCGAAATCTTCGGTGACCTTTTCATCGAGTCCGTAAGCCTTCCGCGTCGATTCCTTTTCGTTACCCAGATCGAACGCTTCCGGAGCGGACAGCTGCATCTTCGCCGCCAGCTCGTACGAACGAATCCGCGACTCCAACCGTGAATCATCAACTCGCTCCGCCGCGTGCCGCTCGTTCATCTTCTGCAACAAAGCCAAGCCATCCCGGTCCGCATCCGGCGTCGCAAACTTGAACCGCTCGTGTGGGAACAGATCCGGCACTCCCGCCTTGATGACCGTGCCCTGATGGATCGCAGGAAGAAATCCGGAGGAAAACGGTCCGCGCTGATTGTAAGGCAAGCCCTTCCCATCAGGCAGCACGACAAAGGTCGGCAGATCGTCGGTGAGATTGCCCAGCGCATAGGACGTCCATGCCCCCAGGCACGGAAAGCCGGGCAGCAGAAACCCCGAGTTCATCATGTAAGTCCCCGGCCCATGCACATTCGTCTTCGAAGCCATCGCCATCAGGAAAGCCATCTCATCCACGTGCTTGGCCTGATGCGGAAACACCGAACTCACCCACCGTCCCGATTGCCCATGTTGCTTGAACTCAAACGGACTCTTCATCAACGCCCCCGGCTTCGCAGTGAATCCTTCGGGCTTCTCCTTCGGTCCCAGCTTCTGCCCGTGCACCTTCGCCAACTCCGGCTTGTAATCATACGTGTCCATCGGGCTCGCCCCGCCCGTCATGAACAACTGAATCACCCGCTTCACCTTTGCCGGATGATGCAGTCCGCCATTGAACTCCGGACGCGGGTTTCCGAGCGCCCCCCGCGTCAGCATCTGCGCCATCGCGACTCCGCCGAAACCACCACCGACCTGCCAAAGAAAGGATTTACGATTCATGTGTTGTGACTTTTGAACTGTGAGGCGTTGCTACCGCAAAATCGACCGCGTTTTCGGCGAGACTTCTTCTTCGACGAATGTTTATGCCGTAGACATCAGACAATCCCACTTCCTGAGCGGATACCGATACTTGGAGCAGACGTCATGCTAGCAACGTAGCCACTTCAGAAACTCCACCCGCAACTGCGAGTTCAGACTGTCGGCATCGGCCGTTCTTCAACGTCGAGCGCCACGTCCAGCAGGGCAAACGCACCTAAATCTCGGCGGGCTGAATGCCCGATAGCGCGAAGCACTGGGCTTCAGCCCAGTGTTTGCATGGAAGAACGAACGCGGCCTGAAAGGTCGCCAGCGTGTAGGGAGTCGCAAAACTGCTAGTGTAGGCCGCCATATTTAATGTAACTTAAAGAAGAGTGAGGCGTCTTGGATATCA
>Ga0055584_100007196_pt1 | contig 10912 bp, 8 predicted proteins | sample OSDHelmetaG_FD_58716 | JGI IMG/M metagenome (GOLD analysis project Ga0055584, IMG submission 58716) | Pelagic marine sediment microbial communities from the LTER site Helgoland, North Sea, for post-phytoplankton bloom and carbon turnover... | ecosystem: Environmental > Aquatic > Marine >...
CTTCATGCTGTTCTTTCCTACGGCGCTACTTTGGCTCCTCAAACCGGAACGGTGAGAAGACCACCTTCGAAGAAAGGTGCGAACTTGGGATATCCCTTCAAGGTTCTGTCGATTCGGGAAAACGAAAATATGGTCGACTGATGGTAGGGTGAGCGCTACTTTTGGATACTGAATCAATGGCTGAAAACCCCGATAGTCCATCCGATTTCCCGATAGGAGAATTGCGAGAAATTACCCTTTTGCTACCCGGAGAGCATTTCTTTTGCGAGACCCTGTCCGTTCCTGGTGATCTTGCCCCGGAAGATTTTATCGATTTTTGCCTGCAAGCTCTTGATTTGGATTCTTTCTCTCCCTTTCCACCCGATCAATTGGCTTGGGGCTTTCATGGTTGTTCGAAAACCCGCAAAATTCTGATTTTCGCAACCCCTTTCGTCAAGTTGCGCCAACTAGGCTGGCAGAACCTGGAATATTTCAGAAGGGTCTTTCCGTCCTTCGTCTCTCTGGTGGGAAAAGAATACGAAAGGCCGACCATTGTCTTTCTTCTGCACGACGAAACCCTGACGGCCGCTTCATTCGAACCCGGTACAACGGTTCCGGAGGCCATGTATTCTTTGCCCGTTGATGCCGGAGACAGTGAAGAATTCGATGCGGTGCGGGGGAAATTGCTTTCCCGTTTCGACCTTTCGCGCTTCGACCATATTCAGGACGTTCTGATAGCCGGTGAAGTTTCCAGAACCAAAAATGGATTTTTCAAGTTCGAGAACGAATGGTGGAATACCGAAAACCCCGAATTGACCGAGGCTGTTGTTATTTCCGCGGAAGAACTATGGAGTTTCGACGTTCGACCCTCCGATTTCAAAGTTCAGGAACGCAAAAGAAGAAGGCAAGCCGCTCTTCGATGGAAGGGCGTAATGACTTCGTTGGCTTCGATGGCCGCTCTTCTGCTTCTTTTCATCGGGGTTCAGATTGCCTCGGTGGAAGTCGAAGATTTGTGGGTTGAGGAAGCAATTAAAAACTCGAACAAACCGGCCGTACTCGATGCCATGGCCTTGCTTCAGAAACTGGATGAAAACAAGAGGGGAGGGATTGACCCGATTGGTTCCCTCGAGAGAATCATGATGCATGCGGGAAGAAATCAACAAGGGCAGGCCAACCTCTGGCTTACCTTCGCCGAATTCAAAAGCCGTTACGACGTCCAATTCAAAGGGCAGGGCAGGAGCTTTCAGGCAGTGAACGATTTTTTCGCCAACCTGGAGCAGGCCGAAGTCGTGGAGAAACTCAAAAAAGAACCCAAGATCGATACGCTCAAGACCGGAGGGGTTTCTTTCAACGTGGACATTCAAATGCTCGAGGAAAAGCCCGTTCAAACGAATTTGCCTAGACCGGTTCCCGAGGGTGAATCTTCAAAGATCGAAGGATGAATTCCATTATCTCGATTTTCTTCAAGATGAGTGGCCGGGAACAAACCCTGCTTCTTTTCTCGGTTTGGGCGGTTGTTTTGGTTTGTTCGATCAAGCTGTTCGGTTCGGGCGTCGAAACTTTCCGGGAATGGAAAACAGTCGGCGGTTTGATCGAGGGTCATGATCAGGTTCTTGGGCAAGAGCCTGAGATCAACCGGGAGCTCGAGCAAAAGAGAAAAGAGCAAAAAGGAGTAAGTTACGACTTGAGAGCTTTGCAAAACGAGGTCGACTTGATCAGGTTGAAACTCTTCAAGGGAAGAGAGCAAATGGCCAGGCTCCGAGGAGGTCGCAAGTCAGAGAAGAACGAAAGGTATTCCCAGCATAACGTCGAGGTGACTCTTACCGGTGTGAGTTGGGCCGACCTCACCTTGTTCATCAACGAATTCTTTTTGGATGGTCGGGAAAAGTTCATTTTCTTCAGCGAAGTCAAGATAACGCCCAACTACAGGCCGAATCCGGAAGTTTACAACGCAACCTTCGATATCAGTTCCGTAGAATTCAGGAATTAACTCAACACCTCATACCAGAGAACGAATGAACCGATTAAACCTTTTGATTTGGATTTCCATGGTTTTGACCATGGGGAAAGGGATTGTTTACGCTCAGCAAACACAGCCTTTTCCACCCTCCGGCCTCCCGCCGGCTCCTCCCGGGTTTCCACCCGCTCGACCTGCGGGCATTCCACCCGTTCCCTCTGGTATCCCGCCGGCTCCACCCGCCGGTTTTGCCCCGAATCAATTCGCCCAACCAGGCGCTTCTTCTACTTTGCCTGCAAACCCTTCCGCGTTACAACCATCCGACCCTTTTCAGCCAGGGACGGAAGCCGAGGACGGACTGTTTGCTCCGGGCACGCGTCCTCCTCTGGAATTGACGAACGTTCCCGATCTCAAAGCAAAAGAAACAAGGCCTTTCAAGCTTCGCAAAGCGGATGCCAATATCCTGCTCGACATGATTCAGCAATATACGGGGTGGATCATTTTGAGGCGAGCGACCGATCTTCCGCAAATGGAAATCAATTTCAACAGCGAAGATCCGCTGACCAAGGGCGAAACCATCCAAGTCGTGGAATCTCTTTTGTCCATGCACGGAGTCGGCATCAGTAAGATTTCAGACAAATTTTACAAGGCGGTTGGGGCTGCGAAAATCAACATGCACGTACCGATTTGGATCGAAGGTCCGGCTTCCGTTTTCGAGCCAAGCCAAAAGATTTACATGAAGCTGTTCAAATTGAATTATGCTCAGGCCAAAGATATCGTCACCCACCTGACCCCATTCAAGACCGAAGTCGGACAACTGGTTTTACTCGAAAATGCAAACAGTATTCTGGTGACCGACGCATTGCTTAATTTGCAGAGAATGGAAAGGTTGCTTGAAAACATGGACCGGGCCATTTCCACCGAGGAACTCGGAACCGAGTTTTTTGTTTGGCCAACCAAGCATGCGGGGGCCCGTGAGCTTGAGAGCAAGATGAAAACCATGATCGAAGGGAGCTTGAAGCCTTTTCTCGGTGGCACCACCCAAGTCGATTCCGATGAAAGAACGGGTAAATTGATCATTGTGACCAAGGCCGAGAACATCGAGACCCTTGAGTTTATTCTGGAGACTTTGGACGCTCCCGTGAAGATGAAGACAACGAGCGAACTTTTCAAATTGCAACATGCCGAAACCAAGGACATACAGGCTATTCTCGATGAGGTGATCAAGAACCAACAGCGTATCAAGCAACAGGTTCAAGGGCGGAAAACGGCTGCCCGTCCGACTGCGGGGACCACTGCAGGCAAACCTGCTCCCGCTACCGCGGCGGCAACTGCCGCTCAAAACGCGGCGACCGGCGGCGACCAGGCCGGGGAGGGTTCACATGAGTTCAGTGACTTCATTACGATCTCCTCGGACGAGAGGAGCAATGCAATCTTGGTTTACGGAACCAAGGAAGATATCGTGGAAATCGGCCGTATGATCGACTCGTTGGATCAACCGCTTCCCCAAGCCCGACTCGAAACCATATTCGTAATGGTGGACCTGACCGAGCAAAACCAAAGGGGCATCGATGCCCTTCTCGGCAACCTGGAATGGTCGAAATTCGCCCGGGGTCCGAGAGGCGAAGGCTTGTTTGGGGAAACCGTTACGGGAAACCAACAAGTTACCTCGGCGGGTCCCGATGGTTTGTTGAATACGCCTGACGATATTTCCACTTCAGTCTCTCAAAATATTGCCAGAGAGACTTTTCAGGGGGTTTTGGGGATTCCCGGTTTGAATACAAGCATGCCTTTTCAAATGGAAGACTGGAAACTGACGGGCATTCGTTGGGATCAGATATTCGCCTTGTCTTCAGAGCGTAACGACGTGCGGATTTTCTCGACCCCGACCCTTAGTTTTGCCCACAATTCGCCCGACGTGCACATTCTTATCGAAGACGAACGAAATATCGTCATTCCGACCTACTCCGGATACAACACCGGAACGGACGGTGCTTCCAATACCGGTCAACAAAGCAAGATTACGGCAAAGACTTCTCTCGAGATCAAGAAACCCAAGATCGGTTTGCCTCAAATCGATGAAAACGGAACGATTGTTTCACCTGGCTCGATCTTCATGGAGGTTGAAGTCAAAGCCGAGAAATTCGACGAGACCCAGAGCAACACCTACCAAGGCCAATCCCTGCCTGCAAAAAAGATTCGGGAGGCCAAGTCGGTCGTAACCGTTCGGGATGGGGAGATTATTGTCTTGGGGGGACTGCAGGAGGTGCAGGTCGATTCGACTGAGTCCAAATACAATTTGTTGAGCGACATTCCCTACCTTGGGAAAAAGTTTTTTCGTCCCAAGACCGTCAAGTATACCCCCACGGAATTGCTTATTTTCCTGAAGCCCACGATCATGAAGCCAGGCTTCAATGATACGTCGGAAAATATAAAATCCATAGATGACCGCATCAAAGGGGACTACAAACCGAAATTCACCTCGCCTTCCGGAAAAATCCTTGGAATGCCCGACATCGATGGGAAAAACAAGGGGCAGGCCTCGAATCAAGACAAACCAGCTTCCCGACCCAGTTTGTGATGACTTCTTTTTGGGCAAAATCCATCCGGGGCGCTTTTCTTTACCTTTTACTCCCTTTGGGGACTGCTTTTTTAGTGGCCCAAAAGGCAAGCCCCTTCGCCATACCCGGTCGCCCCCCTCCGCCTCCTAAAATCCTGCCAACTCAGCTTCCTCCGCCCAAGAAAATCACTCCACCCGTAAAAAAGCTTCCCTCTCCATACGATTTGCGGGGTTGTTATCATTTCGAAGGAAAATGGCATTTTGCGCTTTATCACAAATCGACCAGAGAGAGCGCTTGGTTGTCTTGGGAGCAAAACTCAACTGGGGTGACCCATGCCGGAGACGTTTTCATATTTGATCCAGAGAACTACAAGGTTACTCACGAGAGTTCGAATCCTCAAGTTGCTTATGAATCGATCGACCTAGCCGCAGCTTCGAAGGCTTCCGCCGCCGCCTTCAATCCGACCGCGCCGAGCGCCACCAAGCCTGCCAAGAAGGCTTCGGTTCCTCCGCTAAGAAAGGCACCACCACGAGGGTTGGTCGTACCTGGCCCGAAAAGAAAATAAACCAGACCGTGATTTCAGAAAAAACAAATCCCGAGGAACCCGAATCCAGTAAAACGGGCGAGGGTGAGCGTGAGGAAAAAATCCTTCTCTCCTCGTCTGCGTTCGAGAACATGGATTGGTGGCCAGGGCTGTCCGACGTCGATCGCATCAACATTTTAAGTTCACCCCTCGAGGACCGGGCCCGTTTGCTTGCCTCGAAATATTCTCGTGAGTTGATTGAAACCATGCGAGAGATTGGAAAGAAATCCGAGCTTTCCTACGTCGAGGATTTCGAGTTGCCCGAAAACCCGACCAAACTCCTTCCTTTGCGGATGATCCACAACTACAGTTGCCTGCCTGTTGGCTTGGACGAGGACGGGCGAATCGAATTGGTCGCGGTTTGGCCTCCCTCGACGCGCATGAGTCGTTGGGTTTTTGCCGTTTCGGGCAGGACTCCGGTTTGGAGTTTGAGCTCACCGGAAAAAATTTCCCGGGCCATTACGGAGAACTTCGGCATTGGAGCCGACAGCCTGGATGATTCGGATCTGGATACGGATGCAGACGAGGATGCCCAGGATGATCTCGAGGATCAAAATGCGGCGATCATCCGATTCGTCAACGAGGTTATTCAGCGGGCCATCGTGGACAGGGCGACGGATATACATTTCGAACCTCACAAGGAAACCCTGCAAATACGATACCGCATCGACGGCCAACTGGTCCCCGTTCGGGTTCCGGACAACTTGAGGAGTTTCCAGGACGCCATCATCTCCCGGATCAAGATCATGAGCGCCATCAATATTTCCGAAAAGAGGAGGCCTCAGGGTGGAAGAATTACCTTTAACCAAGGACAGAGTGACCTTGATATTCGTGTTTCCACTTTGCCTACCCTTTATGGCGAAAGCATCAGTTTGCGTTTGCTTAACGAAAAGTCGCAACCCCTGTCCATGCGGGAGCTTGGTTTGGCTGAGAAGGATGAAAAAAACATCGTCTCAATCTTGGAGAAACCCCATGGAATTGTTTTGGTAACGGGGCCTACGGGGTCTGGTAAATCAACCTCCTTGACCGCCTTTATCAGAAGGATTCACAAACCCGAACGCCGGATTATGACGGTTGAGGACCCCGTGGAGTACGAGGTTGCGGGTATCAACCAAACCCAAGTGAATTCGGAAATCGGTTTCACCTTCTCGAGTGCCTTGCGGGAAATTTTACGGCAGGATCCGGACGTCATCATGGTTGGAGAAATCAGAGACCGTGAGACGGCGGATATTGCCATTCGGGCCTCCCTTACGGGGCACTTGGTTTTGAGTACTTTGCACACCAACGATGCTCCGGGGGCAATTACCCGTTTGGTGGACATGGAAATCGAACCGTTTCTCATTGCTTCCTCGGTTGAAATGGTCATTGCCCAAAGGCTCGTTCGGAGGCTTTGCCAGGAATGTTCTTCTCCCGCCCAAATGTCCGATAGTGATCTTCTTGCTTCCCTGTCCTTGCTTGAAGTCGATCCGAGTGAAAAAATACATTCGGACAAGATCCTGCGCTCCGTAGGGTGCCAAAATTGTCAAAACCTCGGCTACCGTGGACGGGTGGGCATCTTTGAGTTGATGAAGATGAGCGACTCAATTCACGGATTGGTGATCAACAACGCATCCGCTCCGGATATCAGGGAGATTGCCCTCAAGGAAGGCATGAGCACTTTGCAGGGGAGTGGTTGGGAACAAATCAAGCGTGGTCTCACGACCTTCGACGAAGTGATTCGCTACGCCGACGGCTTTATCGACGAAGAACCGGCGACGCCTTTCGGTGATGACCCGACGGAGGGTGTGACGGAAGAATCGGTCGAGGATTGAACGAACCGTAAATGGCCAAGTTCAAATACGTCGCAATCGACCTGAAGGGCAAAAGCCTTTCCGGAGAGATCGAGGCAGATGACTCGAAAAAGGCCAAGCAGTTGATCCGAGCGAATGGAGTAACTCCGCTCAAAGTAACCAAAATCGGAGGAAGCGAAAAAAAGAGTAAAACCGTAGTCTCGTTGTCGGATGCCAAGAAGAACGGTTCTTCCAAACGCGGTTCCCGCAAACTTGGATCGAAGGGAGAAGCAATCGGATTGGATTTTCTCAAAAGACTCATGGAATTGCATGGAAGCGGGATGCCGGTGGCCGATGCGGTCAAGCTTCTCAACCAAAGGCTTTCCGATCCGAAACTCAAAGAAGTGGCTCGTTTTTTATGGAAGGAACTAGCAGAGGGCAGAACGCTCTCCCGCGCAATGAGAGCGTTGCCGCAGTATTTCAGCGAATCCTCCACTTTCGTAATCGAGGCCGGCGAAGCAACCGGAAACGTAGGTCCCATCCTGAAAAAGATTATCGTTTATCTGGAGGAAAAGAGGGCCATCCGTTCGAAAGTCCTGACAAGCATGGCGTATCCGTGTTTCGTCGGATTCGTTGCCTTTGCCGTTGTTGTTTTCTTCATCAAAGTTCTTTTGCCTCAAATAAAAAGCATGTTGGACAAGATGGGTGGAGAAATGAATTTTCTGGCCAAACTTCTCATTGGCAGTTCCGATTTCGTAAAAACCTTTGGTCCCTTTGTCCTGATCGGTTTGATCATATCTCTGGCGATTACTCACCGTTGGAGCAAAACGGAAAAAGGAGGAATGTCGGTGGACCGGGCTATCTTGAAAATCCCTCTCTTTGGCCAGATTATTTACCTGTCGCAAATGTTCCAACTCACGAGTTTGCTTTCCACTTTGATTTGGAGTGGCATCGGTTTGACCGAAAACTTGCGCCTTTGTGAAAAAACCATCACCAACCGGTATCTGCGCGACCGATTCCGCTCCGCCCGCGCTTTGGTGAACGAAGGGAAGTCTCTTCCCGAAGCCTTGAGGAAATTCAAGTTTCTCCCCTTGATTCAACTCGATATATTGGAAGTCGGAGAAAAAACGGGCAACCTGGGCAACAGTATGGAAGACATAGGCAATTCCTTTCGCGATCAATTGACGAAGAAGATCAAAGTCATGACGACTTTAGTTTCGGGAGCCGCTTTGGGTTTTGCCTTTTCCTTGGTCGCCCTGGTCGCGATTGCCATCGTTACGAGTATTTTTGAGGTAAGCAAAAGCATCAAGATCAATTAGTTATGCGCTTAGGTTTGAATTTCTGGATTTTTCATCCCCCTGCGATTTGCGCCATGTTTTTCATGTTGGCGGCTTGTGGAAACGAAGATGAAGAGCGAAGCGCATTGCAAAAGGAATCGAGCGGCCTGCGTGACAAGTCGATGGAGGGCAAGCAGACTTTGGAGGACGGTTCGATTTACGAAGGCGAATTTTCAAAAGGCAAACCCAATGGTTATGGGAAGAGAACTTTCCCTTCCGGTGACGTTTTCGAGGGCCTCTACAAAAATGGCTTTGCCCATGGCTACGGAACACGCATTTACAAATCCGATGAGGAACTCGATCGCTATTCGGGTATTTGGGCAAGCGGGAAAAAAGAGGGGTTCGGGGTGTTGATCTTTGCGGATTCTTCGCGCATGGAGGGGCATTGGGAATCGGATGAACTGAGCTATGGCGAATATCAAGGCTCGGATGGTGTGATTTTAACCGGCAAGTGGAATCAATCGTCTCTGTCGGAGGGAAGGATGAAAACCGAGTTGAACGAGGAATTTACCGGGGTGTTCAATCCCGATGGTTCCTTTGCCAAGGGAACTTTTCAGTCGCTTGGGGGAGACCGTTATACCGGTAGATTCTTTTCCAATTCGTATCATGGAAGCGGAGTTCTTGAACAAAACGACGGTTCTTTGTATGTCGGAAACTTTGCTTCGGGCGTTTTTTCAGGAATCGGGGTTTGGCTTAAACCGAACGGCACCGCTTACTCGGGAACGTTCAAAAATGGATTGCCTGATGGGTTTGGCACTCAGCAAGACCCGACGGGCGTCACTTATTCGGGGATGTGGGTGGAGGGATCGAAACAGGGAAGAGGCAACCTTGATTTTGGAGATGGCACGAGTTTTACAGGGCAATTCGAAAAGGGGTTGGGCGTGCTGGGTTCTTATGATTGGGGAGACGGCAGGGTTACCAATTCCTATCAGGATGAAAATGGGGAATGGCGCGACAGGTAGTTCGAGCAGAGTCCTGAAGGAGCATGCCTTTGAAGATTGCCAAGTTTGTACTTTTTGTAATATTTTAAATAGATAGAGCCACTTATGTCTGATTCTACCCTATTCAAGCTCAAGTTTTGGGGTACACGGGGAAGCATACCTTGCCCGGGTCCCGATACCGTCAAATATGGCGGAAATACCACTTGCTTCGAAATAACCTGTGGCACGAAGCGGATTATCATCGATGCGGGCACGGGCATACGCTTGCTTGGCAAAAAGATTATGATTGAGGAGGGGAATCTGCTCAATGCCGATTTGTTTTTTACCCATACCCACATGGACCATATCCAAGGGTTGCCTTTTTTCGCTCCTCTTTACAACCCCGTGAGCGACGTCAGATTGCATGCCGGGCACTTGACGGCAAACGACGAATACGATCTCCAGGGAATCATTGGTACCATGCTCATGAAAGATCCGGTCTTTCCCGTCCCGAGTTCTTTGATTGAACAAGCGTGTTCATTCAAGGATTTCTTTTGCGGACACGTATTTGAGTTGGGGGATGGGATCGTTATCCGCACGGGTAAACTCAATCACCCCAACGGAGCCTGCGGATACAGAATCGAGTTTCAAGGCAAGGCAATTGCCATTTGCACCGATACGGAGCATTACGAGGACCGGATTGACGAGAGCGTGGTGACCCTAGCCAAGGATGCGGACGTGATGGTGTACGATTCAGCCTACACCACGGAGGAATATCCCAAGTTCAAGGGTTGGGGTCATTCGACTTGGGAAGAAGCCGTCAAGGTTGCCGAAGCCGCTCAGGTCAAACAGACTTTCCTGTTCCATCACGATCCTTCTCACAGCGACGAGAAAATGGATCAGATTGCCAAAGAAGCGGAGGCACGCAGGGAAGGCGTACGACCTGCCGTGGAAGGCGAAGAGATTACACTCTAATATTCTTCGCCCAACTTGGGCGCGCTTGCATTATGATCGAGAAAGGGCAGGGGGCCCGAGATGACGTCGCGTACAATCCCTTTTCCCGCCTGATCGATTACCATCTTCTCAGGTTGTCTGTGCAAAAAAAGGTTTCCGGAACCACGCATACGGGCATCCAACCAACGAAGTGGAGCCAAGTGGACAGCCTCTTTGCCTTGGTGCAAGAGGGTGGTCTCGCCAACATCGAACCCTTCTGCGCGAAGTGAACCATTGCCCATAACTTGGGCTTCCAAGCGGTTGACTCCTCGTCCTTTGAGGACAACGACCCCGTTTCCCTCGTGGCGAAGATTGAGGGTTGGTGAAAGGAGGTTTTCCAAATGGACCTTGCCGGAGGTCGAGCAAAACACGGATAGTCCGTCGGATTGCAATTCAGCCGAAGTCAAATTGCTCCCCCCGTGGACTCTGATTTCTTTAAGTTTGTCTATGGAAACCATGATCTCAACCGGGAATTTTCTGCGGGCGTTCAGTTTGACGAATGGGAGTCGACGGGCAAGCTGGTAGGTATTGTTGGCATCGACGTAAAGAGTTCTTTTGCTGACTTTCGTAATAACGGAGTCAATGATTTCGGAATCCGCATAGACGGTCGTCTCGCGGTTCCTCTTGCCCTTCTTTAGAAAGACGTCCACTTCACCGTTCACTTCGATTTTGTCAAAAAAGAAAAGCAATCTTCGCTGAGAGGAAATTTCACCATTGATTTTTCCGGATAACGCCAAACAGGCGCCCAAGGAAAGGATGGCCCATCTATTTGCCTTTGCCATGCTTCCTCCTTTTTGCGTATTTTCGACGCCC
>Ga0055584_100007197_pt1 | contig 10912 bp, 7 predicted proteins | sample OSDHelmetaG_FD_58716 | JGI IMG/M metagenome (GOLD analysis project Ga0055584, IMG submission 58716) | Pelagic marine sediment microbial communities from the LTER site Helgoland, North Sea, for post-phytoplankton bloom and carbon turnover... | ecosystem: Environmental > Aquatic > Marine >...
CCCGTCTTGTCGATATCGTATTTTGAAATGTGCCAGCGCCCCAAGTTAGCGCTGAGAAAAAGTGCTCTATTCTCGCCGCAAAATGCGACGTTGGTCGGCGCAGCTAAGGCCGTACCGGCATAGTCGTCGGCGAGGATATCGAGTTGGCCAGCGGCCGTGTATTGGTAGATGCGGTCGGGGCGATAACACGAACAGTAAATCGTACCCTCCGTATCAAAGGCCAAACCGTCGGGCACGGTCTGCGGCAATTCGAACACCGTGTCGGCAGCGCCGGCGCTGCCATCGGCCTCGATCTTTATGCGTGCAACACACGGTTTAGTGCTCATGGCCACATAGAGATATTCACCCGCGGCATCCATCGCCGTGCCGTTGGGAAATTCTGCGAGGGCGCGGCTCCATACTTCACCCTCGCCACCGGGGGCAATTTTGCAGATCCAGCCATCGTCCTTTAACCAGCCGCCAGAATTGGACACGTAGAGATTGCCGGCCGCATCAAAGACCGGATAGTTGGCGACGTCTAAAGGGGTATTGCCGGCGTGGTCGCAGTACACACTCACCGTTCCATCTGGGTCGACGCGTTTGACATCCCCGTTGCAGACGTAGAGCCGGTGCTGGGCGTCCTGGCAGATACCGCCGACAAAACCACCGACATTGGCAAATTCCTCAAAGCTGCGCGCGGCGAGGTCAATGCGATAGATCTGACCGGCCTCACCACCGGCGTAGGCGTACCCATCGCAGCCCCAGGCGATACATTCGGGGTGGTCGAGGCCGCTGCCAAAATCGCCAATAATGGCCGATACTTGTGTTTGCGTGTCGAGAAGGGCCATGTGAATCTCCTATCTGATGTGAATAGACCTTTTGTTGCAAAGCGAGTCTACATACTGGCTATGGACGATTACATAGTATAGATTAACGGCCTTCGATCCAAGGGAGAATACCATGATCAAAGATCCACCGCTCTTAAAAGTGCGGCGAAATTTTCCGCGCCCAAGCGATTCTATACTGCGCACGCTGCGCAATGTGCCCACCGGCTTTGTCGTCGACTGCATGAGCGGGCGCGGCGCGCTCGACTATCGCATCAATGCGCTCGATATGGACAATTGCAAACTCGCGGCGCCCATCGTCACCTGCCACCCTGGGCCAGGGGACAACCTCGCCGTTTTTGCCGCACTCGAAATCGCCCAGCCCGGCGACGTGATCTTTGCCGCTACCGACACCTTTACGAAAACTTGTGTCGCCGGCGATATCCTATTGGCGATGGCGCGCAACAAGGGCATTGCCGGCTTTGTCACCGACGGCCTCATGCGCGATGTAGACGGCATTTTACCCGTCGGCCTACCCGTCTTCTGTATGGGTATTACGCCCAATTCCTGCACGCGCACGGGGCCGGGCACAGCGGGTCTGCCCGTCGTGATGGGCGGCACCTGCGTCGATTCGGGCGAGATCGTCGTCGCCGACCGCGATGGCGTCGTCGTCATTCCACACGACCAATTTGAAAACGTGACCAAGACCTTGCCCGACGTACTCGCGGCAGAGGAAACGCTGATGCGGCAGGTGCGCTTGGGGTTGGACAATATCGATGCCGTGCGCGACCTGCTCGCCTCCGATCGCACCGAGAACATCGATTAGAGACACTAAAATTTCCGGAAACGCCTTAAGAGATGGGAGAAGATACTATATGATGGATCGCCCCGTGCGCATAGGAATCATTGGCTGCGGCGCACAGGCCAACGTGCACTTTCGCTGCATTAAAGCACTAGGTCCAGAGAAAGCTACGATTAGCGGACTTTGCGACCTCGACGACGAGCGTTTAAAAGCGGCGCACAACATGTGGCCTGCAGCGCGCTGTGAGCGCGACTTTAGAGTCCTATTCCAGCCGGGTGATTTGGACCTAGTCATTATTGCGACCATGCCCAATACGCATGAGGTGATGGCGCTGGCGGCTCTCGAAGCAGGTGCGCATATACTCTGCGAAAAACCTTTTATGATGAACGTAGAGCAGGCGGAAAAAGTATTGGCCAAAGCCAGCGAAGTGGAGCGACAGGTGCAACTGGGCACCAATATGCGCTATATGGCCAGCTCGCTTTACCTGCGGGACTTAGTCGCCGGGGGCAGCATCGGCGCGCCGGTCTTTGCCAAAGCATGGGGCTGTCACAAAAACCCGCCCGTCTGGGGACCGCACTATAACCTAGCCACTTCGGGCGGTGGAGTGCTCGCCTCGACGCTGGTGCATACGCTCGATTTGGCCATGTGGGTAAGCGGTGCGCCCAACCCCATTTCCGTCAGCGCCGCGACCTCGCGACTCTTCCCCGGAAAGCGCGGCCCCACCGTAGACGATACCGTGCGCGCACACTACGACGCCGAAGACTTGCTCAGCGCCTTTGTGCGTTTTGACAATGGCACCTATTGCTCGCTCGAAGGCAATTGGTGCAGTGAGCTAACGGACTTCCACAGCTTTCAGATCGTGACGGAGAAGGGCACCGTAACCGGCGCACCCTTTTCGGTACACGTCGATGAGGAGGGCGAGATTGTCGATCGCACGCCGGAGTTGGACGGTGACGACTGGGGCGGAAGCGTAGAGCGCCAAGACGCAGATATTATTGAAAAATTATTGCAGGGCGTAGCGTGGGATATGCAGGATCAGCGGCAATTGCTCAACTTGCAAAAGGTCGTAGACGGCTGCTACGAGTCGGCGCGCACCGGCCGCGAGGTGCTTTTATAAATAAGCGGCCGTCCATAGAGGATCTACACGGAAATACGAGAGGTATAACGAGCACTCCACATCGTCTATCCCCGTAGAATCTCTTTTACTGTCGCTGCTAGTTTTTCCATACTAACGGGCTTCGGTAACGAACCGACAAAGCCATATTCCTCGCAGTTGGCCATAATGGGATCATTGGCGTAGCCGCTAGATACGAGTACGCGTGCCCGCGGGTCCAATTGGTGCAACTCGCCTATCGCTTCCTTGCCTCCCATAGCGCCGGGAATGGTCAAATCCATGATCGCGAGGTCATACGCTTTGCCCTCGTCCACCGCTGCTTGATACGCCGCTAAGGCTTCCTTGCCGTCCCACACGCAATCCACTTCGTATCCCAAGGCGTCGAGCATCTTGCCCACGGAAGCATGGATCAACTCCTCATCATCCATCAGCAAGATACGGCCTGCACCCCGTTTCAGTTCGGGCCTAGTCATAGTGGGAGTCAGCGGTTGATCCACCGTCGGCAGGTAAAAATAAAAACTCGTGCCCACGTCGATGTCGGATTGCACATGGATGTGCCCTCCGTGTTTCTGAATAATAGAATAGGCAATAGACAAACCAAGGCCATGGCCCGCAGGTTTAGTGGTATAATACGGGTCGAAAATCTTGGCCATCACTGTATCCGACATACCGATGCCCTGATCTACGACCGATATTTTGACATAGGGCCCCTTGGCGAGAGGCAGGTGGTCGCGGTCCGAGATCTCGACATTTTCGGCCACGACCTTAACTGTGCCCCCCTCGGGCATTGCCTGATCGGCGTTGAGGACCAGGTTTTGCAAGACCTGGGCGATCTGCCCCTTGTCGATATTCACTGGGCATAGATATTCGGCAAAACAATAGGCCGGTTTGGTTTTCGACCCGCGCAGCGAGAGCTCCGTCGTCTCGCGCAACAACTCTTCGATAGACGTCGCCTCCGTGACCGGTGCGCCTCCTTTGGCAAAGGTCAGCAACTGTTGTGACAGACCACTGGCGCGCTCGGCGGCGCGCAGTGCCGTTGCGACCACCTCGTGTTCGACGCTGCCCTCGTCTAGCGTATAATCCAATACGCCGAGATTGCCGGTGATACCGGTCAGCACATTGTTGAAATCGTGTGCAATACCACCGGCGAGCAGACCGAGCGATTCGAGGTTTTGGTTCCTCCGGATCTCCTCTTCCATGTCTTTGCGTTCGGTGATATCTAGGAAGGTCCCAATAAACTGTCTGACCTCTCCATTCTCATTGCGTTCAAAAACGGTATCTCTCGACAATAACCATAGCCAGCGCCCATCCTTGGTTTTAAACCGATACTCTATTTCCAAACCATCGCCATCAGCCGCCTTAGCGACATCCCCTATGTGCGCGAGCACCGCAGAGCGGTCTTCGGGGTGAAAGAGGCCTATAAATCCCTCGCCGCTCATGGCATTGAGTTCTTCGATCGTCCATCCCGTCATACGCTGGTATTGCCGGTTCACAAAAATATTGGCCCGTTGCTCCAAATCGTAGATATATACGCCGTTGAGCGATGAGGACAAGACATTGTGCAGGAACGTCTCGTGTTCTCGCAACGCTTCCTCCACCTGATTACGCTCGCTAATATTCTGCTGTATTTCTTCGTATAATCGAGCGTGTTCGAGGGCGATGGCCACCTGATCGAGCAAGGGCTGCATCATCTCGATGCGGTGCAATATCACCTCTTCCATCTCCGGTGTGCTGCTCGTCGCCAACACCGCCAATACGCGCGCGCCCTGCTTTACGGGGAGGAAATAGGATATTTTGCTCTTGTCTCCGGCCTTGGGTTCAATATCGGAGTCAAAGCGTTGGGAGTCCCAGCCGTGAATGACCTCCATCTTGCCGGTGCGGGCGACCTCGGCTAGGATATTGACGTCGTCTAAATCGTAGCTGATTTCGTTGAGGTTGTGGGTGTCCGTGCGGACGGCCGAGCCCGCTACAAAAACACCATCTACATACGTAGAAAAACTGCGCACGACCCGCACCTTGTACTGTGCTTCGTCTACTAACGCGACCAACAAGCTGCGAAAGATTCCGGTGGTGAGGAACTGTTGCGGCAATTTGTCCAGCACCTGTTCTAGGTTTAGCGAAGACAGGATCGCCTGGCCAATAATGTGATAGGCCGCGAGCAGGCGATCCTTTTCTTCGATTGAATCGTTGATCCCTGGCGGCAGTTCGCCCGCGGGAGCGCACTCCTTACACAATAGAATGGTGCCGATGGTCTCCTCGTCGGCATTCGTCGCCGGGATGCTTTTCAGCATACCAGTGAAAGAAGTGCCGTCCTTCCTGCGCATAGGCAGTTCGCCCTGCCAACCGGACGGCTGAGTTAGCATAACCCATTCTCGCGGCTGTTCGAATGCGATTATCTCGGCAATGCCCATTCCCATCGCTTCTTGTGGAGACCAACCGTATAAATGCTCGGCGCGGTTGCTGAAGAAGGTGATTTTGCCTTGCAGATCCGTCACAATAACGATATGGCCCGGCGCCTCTAACTGCGCTTGTTGAAAACGGGTGATGACTTTCAGCTTACCAACCTTTTGCCGCAACTCTTTTAATTCGTCGGCGACCTGTGCTTCGATTTCTTCTCCGTCTTGCATAATAACTATATCCCGTTATGGACTGTCCGGCTGGCTATCTCTATCATGCGAACAACACCTTATATGGGTGTTGTTCGCATGGTTAGGCTCGCAAATGACCTTATCGCACCCGCTATACGTTTTGCAACTCAGTGCGAGTGGCGCGGAGTATTCTTGCTCACGCCCTGATACTTGACGGCCAGCTCCAGCACGCCGCCTGCGGACAACTGCCCGACATTGCTGCGATAAATCTCTTGCCACGGCGTCTGGTTTATCAGCTCGGGCGGCTGCCAGGTCTTGCGCCTTTCCTCCCACTCTGCTGCGTCGACCAGCGCGTTAACCGTGCCTTCGTTTAAATCAAAGCGCACGCGGTCGCCGGTTTCCAATAGCGCCAACCCACCGCCGATAGCCGCTTCTGGCGAGGCGTTGAGAATAGATGGACTCGCCGATGTACCGCTCTGGCGTCCATCGCCGATACAGGGCAATTCGTTAATGCCTTGTTGTACGAGTGCATCGGGGGGCAGCATATTAACGACCTCGGCTGAACCGGGGTATCCCACCGGACCACAATAGCGTATAAAGAGCAGCGAATCTCCGTCTATGGGAAGATCAGGATCGTTGATACGATGGTGGTAATCCTCCGGTCCATCAAAGACGATGGCCGTGCCCTCCCAGGCATTTGTATCGCCTGCGCGCGCTAGGTATTTGCTGCGAAACTCCTCGCTGATAACAGACGTCTTGAGCAGCCCCGAATCAAAGAGATTGCCGCTGAGCACGAGAAACCCCGCGTCTTCTTTCATCGGCTGGTCGTAGGGTTTGATGACCTTGTCGTCGACGATCTCTTTTCCCGCCAGATTTTCTCTAATACTCTTGCCCGTAACGGTGATACAGTCGCCGTCTAGTTTGCCGGCCTTGAGCAACTCGGCCATAACGGCGGGCACGCCGCCGGCGCGATAAAAACCCTCGCCGAGGTATTCGCCTGCCGGCTGACAGTTGACCAAGAGCGGTATCTCGTGCCCGTACGTCTGCCAGTCTTCAACCGGCAATTCGAGGCCGATATGACGGGCGATCGCCGTAATGTGGATCGGCGCATTGGTCGAGCCGCCCAGCGCAGAATTTGTCACGATGGCGTTGCGAATGGCTTCTGTCGTCAGAATTTTAGAAGGTGTTAAGTCTTCGTGCACCATATCGACAATGCGCTTGCCCGTGTTAAAAGCCATGTGCTTGCGGTCGCGATAGGGACCGGGAATGGCGGCGCAGCCCGTCAGCGACAGCCCCAGCGCTTCGGCTAACGAGTTCATCGTCAGCGCTGTGCCCATCGTATTGCAGTGGCCAACGCTGGGTGAAGTCGCGATCACGTCGATAAATCCGTCGTCGTCAATCTCGCCGGCCGCGTGCATTTCGCGCGCATTCCAGACCGTCATGCCCGACCCCGCCAACTTGCCCTGCCAATAACTGTCCAACATGGGCCCACCCGACAGAGCGATTGCGGGCAGGTCCGCAGTACAGGCGGCCATGATGCAGGCGGGAGTTGTTTTGTCGCAACCCGTAGTCAGTACGACACCATCAATGGGATAGCCGTGCAGCACCTCGACGATACCCAAATAGGCCAAATTGCGATCGAGCGCAGCGGTGGGGCGTTTACTCTGCTCGGCGATCGGATGCACCGGAAATACAAAGGGCAGGCCACCGGCTTCGCGGATACCCTCTTTGACGCGCTCTACAAGCTCGACGTGCACGTAATTGCAGGGCGTCAGGTCGCTGCCGGTCTGGGCTATACCTATAATCGGCTTGCCCGACTGCAGCTCTTCTTTGGTCCAGCCGTAGTTCATATAGCGCTCTACATAGACCGCCGTCATGCCCATATTATGCGGGTTGTTGAACCACTCTTGGCTGCGCAGTTTTCCCTTTACTTCCGAATAATCCTTCTTCATAGCTATACTAGTCCTTTGCGATGCGTGCGTGCTCGATAGAGAAATCCATCGGTGGCCGTGACATAGAGCGATTGAAGGTCCTCGTCGCCAAATTCGCAGTTGGTCGGGTTGATGGGGAAGGGGTGCGTCTCGAGCACGCGCCCGTTGGGGGCAAAAATGTAGATCATGGGGCCAGGGCCGCTGGTGGGCCAGCCAGCGGAAGCAACGATATTGAGTTCGCTGTCGAGCCGCATGCCGTCGATGCCGCGGTGGGGGCCAAAATTGTGCAATACGTCATACGAGCTAACAGAACCATCCTCGGTGATGGGATAGGCGCGCAGTTCGCGGATGGTCTCAGCACCGTGATCACTCTGTGCGACATAGAGCGTTTTCATATCGGGCGTGACGATAAGTCCATTCGGTTTCGTTGTATCAAAGGTCACGCGCACAGTGGTATAACTGCCACCGGGCTGCGGGTCGGCGCGATAAACCGACTCGTGATCGAGTTCCATACACGAGCGGTCGTTGCCATAGCGCGGGTCCGTAAACCAGACCCGGCCCTTGGCGTCTACTACGACGTCGTTGGGGCTATTGAAGCGCTTGCCTTCAAAGTGGTCGCTAATAACGGTGGTCGACCCGTCTTTTTCATAGCGCGCGATGCGGCGGCCGGGGCCGTCAATAAATTGAGCGCCCTGGGGATCAAAAGTGCCTTCTGCGCCATAGACGCGCCCTTCGGCATCCGTCGTCAAACCATTGGCCTTGTTCGTGCCCGTGCGCCATTGATCGGCTGTATTGGTCCTAGGGTCGTAGCGCAGAGCGCAGTCGTTCGGCATATCGGTAAAGAGCAGGGCACCGTCTACCCACGCGGGGCCTTCTGTAAAACCGAAAGGGCCGGCTATTTTTTCAAATGTCCATTCCATGGTCCACTCCTTTATTGTGCGTTGTCATCGCGATTAATCTATGCACTGGTGCCGATCGTGACGAGAGTGGAGTGGGGGGCAGGGTGCGCTGCGCGGTCTCGTTGGCAAAGCGGTGGGCATACTAGGCATGGGGCGGGACGCGAGTTGGCCTAACGTCTAGCGGAGGCACACGGCTAATGCCTAGGGGAATGACCTCGTCTCTAGTGTGGTAAATTCACTGTTTTCCACGCGCCAAATTCGATAGGTCCCGTTAACCGCATCGCCGTTGGCATCGAGGTCTGCGCTGCCCGAGGCGCCGACATAGTCGATATCTTCGCCAGCGGCTAAGAGGGAAAGCGCCGCGGCGTAGTCCCGATAACTAACAGGTGTCCCCAGGGCTGATACAGCCTGTAATTGATCGGCTATCATCCGCGAATTGGTGCTTTGAGCTTGGGCTGTGGCGAGAGCGATCAGATAGATTGCATCGTAGGTGCTTTCGCTATAGTTCTCTGGCGCCACTCCGTAAAGCTGGCTGTATCTCTCGGCAAATATCTGATAGTTGGCGCTCTCTTCGGGGGCAATGGAAGTGCCGACCATGCCTTCGACAACGCTGGGCGAAGCATTGTCGATAAAGGATTGGCTCTGGTTGCCATCACAACCCAAAAAAATAGGGCGGTACACATCTGTGATATGGCTGGCAACGGAGACCGTAATTTTAGCCCCGTCTTGGTCGTAGGTAATCAAGTAAACGAGGTCCGGATTGCCGCTAAAGACCGAATCAACGCGCGATTCGTAGCTAAAGTCGGCGATGCCTTCGCCGCTTAGCTCGGGGTAGCGCACGGGATTTTTTACGGCGCCCCCCAGGCGTTCAAACTCGGAGGTAAAAGCGGCAGAGAGCCCCTGACCATAGGCATTGTCGACATATAAGATGCCCACAGTACGCGCGCCTTCGTCATAGGCCCACTGCGCCGCGAGACGCCCCTGGAAAATATCAGAAGTAACCGTCCGCCAAACGAGGCCTTTGTCGTCGAGTGTAGTAATAGCCGGCGAAGTAGAAGCAGGGGATATAAGCAACATATCGTTGGGAATAGTGGCTAAGTTAGCCGTTAAAATAGTAGAGCTCGAAGCGGCAGCGCCAACGATGGCAACTACCTGCTCTTCAATGAGTCGCTGGGCCTCGACGGCGGCGACTTCGGGCACCGTTTGCGTATCGACGACTAGGAGTTCGAGTGGGCGATCGAGTACGCCACCGGCCGCATTTATTTCGTCGACCGCCATGTCAGCGGCACTTCTCCAGGCAGGACCTTTGGCCCAGGGGCCCGACATGGGAAGCAGCAGACCAATCCGAATGGCATTTTCCGCAGGCGCTGGGCCACTGGCCGTCTTTTTGTTATCGTCGCCACAGGCAACCACTACTGTGCCCAGGGCTGCGCAGAGCAGCGACAGTAAATTAGCGGGTAACTTGATCATTAACACACCTTTTTCTATAAAGTAGACATAAAGTATAAAGACAATTCAGGGTGTAAAATCAAGCTATACGCCGACGCACCAACCGATCACATTGAAAAGCGAGTACTTATGCATAAGATTTTATACGAGATACTCAACGCGCACGACCGCTCGGACAACCTACGCGAGATCGACGTAGAGGCCACTCCGACTGAGTTAGAAAATTTACAGCGAAACGGCTACCTAGTGCGCGAGCGCTTATTTTCCGGCGAGAGACTAGAGCGTTTGCGCACGGGCGTCGATCGCCTAGTCGAAAAGGAGTGGGACCAGCACCGCAACAAAGAGATCGGCGAGCGCTCGTGGGGCATTATTCTGCGCTACCTGATGGACAAGGATCCGGTCTTTTTGGAACTGCTAAGATTTCCACCGATCCTATCCGTCGCCAAGGCGATGTTGGGCCCCTTGATCAGACTGCGCGGGTTGAGCGCACGCGTCACCTTTCCCGGCGCCGAACGCCAAGAGACGCCATTACATCAGCACCTGCGCGTGCTCACCAAACCGCTGCCGCCGTGGTTTGCACCCCCGCACAGCATGGATGCCCTCATCTATTTAGACGACTTAAACGACGCTACGGGTAGCGTAAGTATCGTGCCGGGCTCGCATGCTTGGATTGATCGACAGCCGCCCAAGACCTACGAACCCGTCGAGGGAGAAGTGGAATTGCGCTTAGCGGCGGGCGACACGGTGCTCATGCATTCCAACCTATGGCACCGAGGCGGGCCGACCTTGGCAGCCAAGCGCAGAATGTTGATACTGAGCTACCAACCGACGTGGTTTCGCGGTTCGCCCTATGGCGTGCAACCCGAAGACGGGTTGACGAAAGAGTTGCTCAAAGAGGCCGATGAGGAGGTGCGCATGTTGCTCGGTGAGGGTGGGTATAGCTGATGGCCTACTCTTCTCTCCTCCAAGTGACTAGCCGAGAGCATGGTCGATATGGCCACCGCCGATTTTAATGCGGTAATAAGAAATAAGAAAGCGGGAAACCAGCCCACAATTACTATATTACGTCGAACTACATGGAAATAAGTCGCTTGGCTCGGGCGCGGCCTTTTGTCGGGAACAAGAGGCCGCTCGACGAATAATGTGAAAATTTCAATAACAGCATAAGGGATATATGAATATTCACGAATCGCTAGAGCAGCTCGATTTTATCGTCATCGTCGTATATGTTGTGGTGCTCTTGGGCATCGGCATGTGGGCGAGCCTGAAAAATAAGGGCGCACAGGAAGACCTGTTTTTAGGTGGGCGCACCATGCCCTGGTACAA
>Ga0055584_100007198_pt1 | contig 10910 bp, 8 predicted proteins | sample OSDHelmetaG_FD_58716 | JGI IMG/M metagenome (GOLD analysis project Ga0055584, IMG submission 58716) | Pelagic marine sediment microbial communities from the LTER site Helgoland, North Sea, for post-phytoplankton bloom and carbon turnover... | ecosystem: Environmental > Aquatic > Marine >...
GCACGCGCGATCGTTCGCGAGCGCGAGAAGAAGCCGATCGTGAGGACCGGGCAACTGGCCGAACTCGTCGAACGGGTTGCCGGGCCGGCAGCGCGGAGGTACCGCATCCACCCGGCAACGCGCACGTTCCAGGCGCTGCGTATCGCGGTCAACGGTGAGATCGAGGGGCTCGAGAAGCTCGTCGCCGACGCCGTATCGATGCTGCGCCGTGGGGGCCGCCTCGCCGTGATCTCGTACCACTCGCTCGAGGACCGCGCGATCAAGACGGCGATGCGATCGCTAGCCCACCGGTGCAGCTGCCCGCCGAAACTTCCCGTGTGCGGCTGCGGCAAGGAAAACCTGATCAACGTGTTGACGTCGCGGCCGGTGCGACCGGATGAGACCGAGATCGACCGCAACCCGCGCTCTCGCAGCGCTCGGTTACGTGTCGCCGAGAGGTTGGGATGAAGGGGCGTGGCTGGAAAAACCGAGCGCTGATCCGCGAACGCGACAAGCAAGGCGCGCGTCGTGTCTGGATGATGCTGGCTCTGCTCGCCGTTGCGCTGGCCCCGGCCGGTGTCTACCTGTACGAACAGAACAGCTGCCTGCAGTTGTCCTACGAGATCGAAGTGATCGAACGCCAGCGCGACCAACTCGCCGAGGCGGAACGCCGCCTCGAAGTCATTCGCGCCGGCGTGGCCTCGATGCAGAGCATCGAGCGATGGGCCGCGCGCAAACGGCTCACGCGACCTGCCCCCGAGGAAATCGTCGTCGTCCCCTACGAGGTTCAGGACATCGACACTCGACTGGCCCGCGTGCCCGACGGACGCGAGTAGGAGATGCCGCGAGTCCTTCGCAACCGGATCATCTTCCTGTGTGTTTCTGTGGGCCTGCTGGCCGGCACCGTCGGCTACCGGTTGTACACCCTGCAGGTCGAACAGCACGAGAGCTTCGCCGTTCGTGCGACCCAGCAACACCAGGGTGAGTTCTCGTTGCCGGCGCGTCGCGGTTCGTTGCTCGACCGTCACGGGAGAGCGCTCGCCGTCAGCCTCGAGACACGTTCGTTCTACGCTCACCCGCGCCGTGTCGAGGATCCGGAAAAGTCGGCGGCCGTGCTCGCCAGCAAGATCGAACTGTCGCAGGCCGAGATCGTCAAACAGCTAGAGTCGAACGAGCCGTTCGTCTACCTACAGCGCTTCCTTGAAGCCGACATGTCCAGGGCGATCGAACAACTCGGACGCGCCAACGGCGACGAGGAGCCGTTGTTGCCGCTCGGCCCGAACCAACCGTTCCACTTCGAGACCGAGACCCGGCGGTTCTACCCGTTGAAGCATGTGGCCGCTCACGTCATCGGCAAGGCGGACATGGACGGCACAGGCGTCGCCGGCTCCGAACAACGCTTCGGCGAACAGTTGCAAGGCGATCCGACGTCCTATCTCGTACTGCGCGATGCGAAGAACGGTCTGCGCCGCCAGGTCGTCCGTGAGCCGGCGCGACAGTCCTCGGACGTACGCCTGACGTTGGACCTCTCGCTCCAGCACCTGCTCGAGAGGGAACTCGACAACGCGCTGCGCGAGACCGGCGCCAAGGCGGCGACGGCGGTGATCCTCGACCCCGGCACGGGCCAGGTCCTGGCGATGGCCAACCGTCCGACCGTCGATCGCAGCGCCCGCGTCAAACCCCGCGGCGACGCGCGCGCCAACCGCGCCATCGAGCGTCCGTTCGAACCCGGATCGACGTTCAAGATCGTCCCCATCGCGCTCGCGCTCGAGCACGGCACGATCGACCTCGGCGAGCGGTTCTACTGCCACGACGGCAAGCCGTACCGAACGAAATACGGGCGTGACATCAACGACGTCGGCAAGAACGGGATGCTGACCCCACGCTCGATCATCTCCAAGTCGAGCAACATCGGGATCGTCAAGATCAACGAGCGTCTGGACTCGAAGACGCTGCGCGAAGGCATCCTGCGGTTCGGATTCGGGCAACGTACAGGGATCGAGCTCCCGGCGGAGTCCACGGGCCTGTTCGCGCCGCTCGACAAGTGGACCGCCTACACCCACGATTCGCTGGCGTTCGGGCAGGAGATCACCGCGACCGCGTTGCAGATCGCGTCGGCGATGGCGACCATCGCCAACGACGGCGTACGGGTCGAGCCCCGGGTCGGCCTCGGCCGCCAGGACGCCGACGGCGTGCTGCACCCGTTCGACCCCGCCCCGGCCCATCGCGTGGTCTCGCCGGCGACCGCGCGTAGCGTGCGCGACATGCTCGAGGAGGTCGTCGAGAAGGGCTCGGGTAGCGCCGCGCGTTTGCCGGGCTACCGCGTTGCGGGCAAATCGGGGACGGCTCAGAAATCCGTGGAAGGCGTGCGCGGTTACCACCCGACCGATTACTACGCGTCTTTCGTCGGGTTCGCTCCGGCGAGCGATCCCGCGCTCGTCGTGCTCGTCGCGTTGGACTCGCCCCGTGGATCGAGATGGCAGGGGGGCGAGGTCGCGGCGCCGGTGTTTGCGGGAATCCTGGCCGAGGCCTTGCAATACCTCCGCGTGCCGAAAGATGCGGAACCGCCGCTGGCCACCGATTCGGCGCCAATCGCGCAGATCCTGGCTCCCGCGAACCCGCTGGACCGGCCCGACACCACGCCGGGCCTGGTCCCGGATGTGCGCGGGCGGACACTCCGTGAGGCCATCGCGACACTCTCGGCACAGGGGTATCGCGTGCGTGTGAAGGGAAACGGATTGGTCGCCACGCAAACACCGGAGCCTGGAACGGCGCTCGAACCGGGCGGCGTCTGCGACCTGCGCGCGGGATCGCGGGGCGGGGCGGGATGACCCACACCGCTCCCAGACTCTCGGACCTTCTCGCGGGAGCGGCGATCGAACCGCTCGACGCGCTGACGGCCGACCCGGCGATCCGCGGCGTGCAACTCGACTCGCGGCGCGTCGGCGACGGTGACCTGTTCTTCGCGCTGAAGGGCGAACACGCAGACGGCGAACGCTTCGTCCCGCAGGCGATCGAACGCGGAGCTCGGGCGATCGTCGCGGCCTCCGTCCGACCGGCCGGCCTCGACGAGGGTGTGGCCTGGATCCGCGTCGAACAACCGCGCTCGACGGCGGGTCCGCTCTCGCGCGAGTTCTTCGGCCGCCCCGACGAGCGGCTGGCGCTTGTCGGCATCACCGGAACCAACGGCAAGACCACGGTGTCCTACATGGTGCAGGCGATCGCCGACGCGGCGGGGCGCCGCGCCGGACGCATCGGCACCACGGGGTTTGCGTTCGCGGGCGTCGAGGAGCCGCTCGAGCGGACGACGCCCGAGGCGACGGACCTGTTCGCGCTGCTCGACGACATGCGAAGCCGGGGCGCCGACCTCGTGGCGATGGAAGTCTCGTCGCACGCGTTGAGCCTCGGTCGCGTGGCCTCGGCTCGTTTTTCCGTCGCCGCGTTCCTCAACCTGACGCGAGACCACCTCGACTATTACGCCGACGAGGACGCCTATTTCGAGGCCAAGGCATCGTTGTTCGACGCGCTCGGACCGGAGAGCTTCGGCGTGATTCCCGCGGGCTCGCCATGGGGCGACCGTATCGCTGCGCGTACGCGCGCGCGGCTGACGCGCTTCGGGCGTACTGCCGATGCCGATGTTCGCCTGACCGGCGAGGACTGCCGCAGCGGAGGCTCGACAGCGACCCTGGTGATCCCCGCCGGCCGTTTGAAGATCGAAATCTCCATGCCCGGACGCTTCAACCTGGACAACGCCGCCGCCGCCGCCGCCTGCGCGATCCAACTCGGGATCGATGCGGACGCGATCGTCGCGGGCCTGCGCGGATTGAGCGGCGTACCCGGACGGGTGCAGCGCATCGACTGCGGGCAGCCGTACGACGTCTGGGTCGACTATGCGCACACCCCCGACGCCCTCGAAAGGATGCTGCGACAGGCGCGCGAACTGACCCACGGGCGCCTGCTGGTCGTCTTCGGTTGCGGCGGCGACCGTGACCGCGGCAAACGCGTCGAGATGGGCCATGCCGTGGCCGGCCATGCCGATATCAGCTTCATCACCTCGGACAACCCGCGCGGCGAAGACCCCGACAGGATCATCGATCAGGTCCGTGCCGGGGTCGAACAGGTGAGCGGGGCGGAATTCCGTAGCCACGCCGATCGGCGCGAGTCGATCGCGGCCGCCGTCGCGATGGCTGAACCGGGAGACCTCGTGGTGATCGCCGGCAAGGGACACGAGACGACCCAGGACATCGCCGGCGAGCGCTACCGCTTCGACGACCGCGATGTCGCGACCGCCGCGATCCAGGCGCGATCTGGAGACGGGCATGCCTGAGCTGACCGCCGGCGAACTTGCCGAGGCCTGTGGCGGTCAGATCGTCCGCGGCGACGAGCACGAGCTCGTGTCGGCCTACGGGATCGACACGCGCCGTCTGCATCGGCGATCCGCCTTCTTTGCGTTGATCAGCGAGACGAACGACGGACACCGCTTCCTCGGCGCAGCCACCGACAAGGGCGCGGTGGTGGCGATCGTTCAGCACGTGCCGGATCTCGAGAACGCCCCGCCCGTCCTGATCCAGGTCGAGGACACGACCGTCGCGCTCGCCGACTGCGGGCGGGCGATGCGGCAGCGGTTCCAGAAAGCGACCTGGGTCGCGATCACCGGAAGCGCGGGTAAGACGACGACCAAGGAGATGGTCGCCGAGGGCCTGTCGGCGGACTTCCGCGTGCACCGCACGCCGGGCAACTTCAACAACCACCTCGGTGTGCCGTTGACCTTGCTGGCCTGCCCGGATGATGTCGAGGTGATGGTTCTCGAGATCGCGATGAGCTCCGCCGGGGAGATCGCGCTGCTGACCGAGATGGTGGACCCCGATATCGCGTTGATCACCAACGTGCGTGCAGCACACCTGGAGAACTTCGCCTCGGTCGAGGACATTGCGGCCGCCAAGGGCGAGCTGTTCGCCGTGATGCGCGACGATGCGATCGCGGTCGTCAACCAGGACGACGCTCAGGTGCGTGTCCAGGCGACGCGGCACATCGGCCCCCAGGTCACGTTCGGCCACGACATCGGAACGGACTTCCGGATCGAGGCGATCGAAAACAAGTTTGTCCCGGGCGCAGGCCTGACCGTCAGCCACGCCGATCGCTCCTATCGCATGCAACTCAAGATCGGCGGCGGCCACGCGGCGTTGAACGCGCTCGCCGCGTTAGCGACCGTCGCCGCGGCGGGTGGCGACATCGAGACCGCGGCCGGCCGGATCGAACAGCTCGAGGCGGGCGTCGGACGCGGGCAGGTGCACGACTTACGGCGCGGCATCCAGGTCGTCGACGACTGCTACAACGCCAGCCCCTCGGCGATGGCCTCGGTCCTCGAGACGTTGCGGCTATCCGACCCGCGCGGCCGTCGTGTGGTCGTGATGGGCGACATGCTCGAGTTGGGAAGGCTCGAGGCTGCGCTTCACCGCGAGGTCGGCAAGCGCTGCGGGGCATCCGGCATCGGCATGCTCGTGACGATCGGCAAGTCGTCGAGGTTGACGGCCGAGGCGGCGCGGCGCGCGGGCGTTCCCGAGGTGCACCATCACAACGACGTGAACCGTGCGGCCGAGTCGATCACGGAGTTCCTCAGCGACGGCGACCTGATCGTGATCAAGGGCTCGCGGAGCATGCACCTCGAGGTCATCGTCCGCAGACTCGTCGAACACCTCGCCCTGAACGCTGAAACCGGCAACGCCGAACAGGCCGACCACGAGGTTGGCCCATGATCTATTACCTGCTGTTTGTCGAATGGGGGCTGCAGGATGAGATCGGGGCGTTCAACGTCTTCCGCTACATCACGTTCCGCACGGCGATGTCCGCGCTGACCGCGTTGCTCGTGGCGTTGCTGCTCGGCCCCTGGATGATTCGCCGGCTGCAACAGTTCCAGATCGGGCAGGAGATCCGCGAGGAAGGACCGGCGTCGCACCAATCGAAAAAGGGCACGCCGACGATGGGCGGGCTATTGATCGTGACCGCCGTCGTGCTCCCCACGATCCTGTGGGCCGACCCCGGCAACCGGTTCGTGTGGATCGCCGTCTGCTCGACGGTCGCGTTCGCCGGCATCGGGTTCATCGACGACTACATGAAGGTCGCCCGCAAGCGCAACCTCGGGCTGACCGCGCGCGGCAAGTTCGCGTTGCAGATCGTGGTCGCGCTGTCGATCGGGTTGGTCCTGCACCGTCTCGCCGGTACCGGGGAGTTCACGACGCAGATGAACTTCCCGTTCTTCAAGAATTTCACCCCGGACCTGGGCTGGTTCTATCCCCTGCTCGTGGTCCTCGTGCTGGTCGGTTCGTCCAACGCGGTCAACCTGACCGATGGGCTCGACGGCCTGGCGATCGGCTCGTTGTTGATCGCCTGGACCACGTTCACCGTGCTGGTCTACGCCGCGGGCCATGCGCTCGTCGCCGACTACCTGGGTATCTTCACGGTCAAGGGCGTCGCCGAACTGACGGTGTTCTGCGGCGCCGTGCTCGGCGCCTGCCTCGGGTTCCTGTGGTTCAACAGCCACCCGGCGGAAATCTTCATGGGCGACATCGGCTCCGTGGCGATGGGCGGGGCGCTGGGCACGGTCGCGCTCCTGATCAAACAGGAGCTGCTGCTGATCCTCGTCGGCGGGCTGTTCGTGCTGGAAGCCGGGTCGGTGATCCTGCAGGTCGGGTCCTACAAGCTGCGTGGCAGGCGGATCTTCCGCATGGCCCCGCTGCACCACCATTTCGAATTGAGCGGCTGGAGCGAGAGCAAGGTCGTGATCCGGTTCTGGATCATGGGCATCATTTTTGCGCTACTCGCGTTGGCCACGTTGAAGTTGCGATGACACCAGGTGCGACGATGACGGCAAACCGGTTCGCCGAGACGTTCCCCGACCTTACGGGTCGGAACGTCCTGGTGATCGGTGCCGGGAAGAGCGGCAAGGCTGCCGCGCGGATGGCGTTCGAACGCGGCGCGCACGTGACGCTCGCAGACCGCGGGAACATCCAGGGAACCGGTCCGCTCGCAGGAATCGGGCTGCACTCGGGCGGGCACCCGGTCGCTTTGCTCGACCGCGCCGACCTCGTCGTACTCAGCCCCGGCGTGCCGACGGACATCGAACTCGTCGTCGAGGCGGGGTTGCGCAAGATCCCGGTGTGGGGCGAGGTCGAGCTGGCGTTTCGTTTCACACGCGGCCGCATCGTGGGGATCACCGGCAGCAACGGCAAGAGCACGGTGACCGCGATGACCGGGGCGATGTTGCGTGCAGCGGGGATTCCCGGAGGAACCGGAGGAAACCTCGACGAGCCGTTGACCGACCTGCTGGTTCAGGACGACCCTGACGCGGTCCATTCGCTCGAGCTCTCGTCGTTTCAACTGGAAACGATCGACACGTTCCGTCCACAGATCGCGACCGTATTGAATCTCGCCGCGGACCACCTGGACCGTCACGGCACCCTGGACGACTATGCCGCGGCAAAAGCGCGCATCTTCGAGAATCAGGCCGGCGACGACATCGCGATCCTCAACGCCGACGACGCAGCGTCGCGCGTCTTCGACGCGGCGGCGAACGCAAACGTGCACATGGTTTCCACACGTGTGGAAATCGAGCGCGGTGCCTTGGTGCGCGACGGTCGCATCGTCCTCAGGACGCACCTCGGGGAAGACCCGCTGATGAGCGTCGATGAACTGTCGCTGCCCGGCGAGCACAACCTGTCCAACGCGCTGTTTGCCGCGCTGGGCGCGCGACTCGCAGGTGCGTCGATCGAGGGCATTTCCGCGACCCTGCGCACGTTCCAGCCGCTTGCCCACCGGCTGGAGTGTGTCGACGAGATCGACGGCGTGCGCTTCTACAACGATTCCAAGGCGACCAACCCGGCCGCGACCATGCCCGCGCTCGATGCATTCGACGCGGGGACGATCCACCTGATCGTCGGCGGTAAAGACAAGGGTGGCGACTGGGACACCCTGGTCGCCGCGACCCGTGATCGCGCTCGCCGCGTGCTCGTCATCGGGGCCGAAACGACGGCGATGATGCGTCGCTTCGAGGGTGCCTGCGACGTACTCGACTGCGGCACGCTCGAGGCCGCCGTCGAAGCGGGGGCGGCGGGCGCCGTCAGCGGCGACGTCGTGCTGCTCTCGCCGGCCTGCGCCTCCTTCGACCAGTTCGACAGCTTCGAACACCGGGGCCGTGTGTTCCGCGACGCCGTACGCGCGCTGGGAGAACGGCATGCCTAAGAGGATGGTGTTCGACCGGTGGCTCTTCTTCGCGGCGGGATCGCTTGCCGTGTTCGGCGTGTTCATGGTCGGTAGCGCGGGCAACTACGAAGCGATGAAATCGATGGAATCCGCCAGTGGTTACCTGATCAAGCACCTGGTGTTCCTGTGCGTCGGTTTCGCCGGGTTATTCGCCGCGCTGTCGTTCCCCTACCGGAAGCTCGCGGCACGGCCCGTGGTCATGGGTGCGTTGCTGGCCACCGTGTCCGCCCTGATCGTTGTCCTGGCCATGCCCGCCCGCGGCGGCTCGCATCGCTGGTTCTTCGCCGGCCCGGTGCAGGTCCAGCCCTCGGAGATCGCCAAGCTCGCCGTCGTGCTGTTCATGGCCTGGACGCTCTCGCGCAAGGAAGAGCGCGTCAACGAGTTCCAGGCGGTCGGGCTGCCTTCGTTGCTGGTCGTCGGGCTGGTCAGCGGGCTGATCGTGATCCAACCCGACCTGGGCACCGCGGTGATCGTGTTCTCGACGGCGTTCGTGATGCTGTTCGTCGCGGGACTCGGCTGGCGTTGGATCGCCGGATCGGTCACCGCGGGAACGGTGTTCGTTCTTGGAGCCATCGTCGCCGAGCCTTATCGGATGAGGCGAGTGATGGCGTTCCTGAACCCCGACACCGAGATCCTCGGGACGAACTTCCAGCTCAACCAGTCGCTGATCGCCCTGGGCAGCGGCGGCTTGACCGGCGCCGGTCTCGGCCAGGGCCAACAGAAGGCCTACTACCTGTATGGCGCGCACACCGACTTCATCTATTCCGTGACCGGCGAGGAGTTCGGGATTATCGGCACGATCGGGATCCTGCTGACGTTCCTGGTGATCTTCTGGCGTGGCGTACGTGCCGCCTGGCGCGCACCCGATCGTTTCGGGTTCTACCTCGCGCTCGGTGTGACCTCGATGATCGTGATCCAGGCCTTCGTGAACATCGGTGTATGCGTGGGCTTCCTACCGACGAAAGGCCTGCCGTTACCACTCGTGAGTTACGGCGGATCGTCGCTGGTCGTCTCGATGACGGCGATCGGTGTGTTGCTCAACGTTTCACAGCATTCGAATTGATGTGGCGAGAAAAGCACACAACCTCGTGTTTGCCGGCGGCGGTACCGGGGGGCATCTCTACCCGGCGCTCGTCATCGCGGACGCGTTGCGCGACTCGCTGGGGGACGGCACGGCCGTCACGTTCATCGGCGCCCAGCGCGGCATCGAACAACGACTGGTTCCACAGTCCGGGTACCCGCTGGTCTCCTTGCGTATCTCGGGGATCAAGGGTCGCGGGATCGTGGCCAAGCTCAGCGCCGCGACGGCGGCCGGCTGGGCCACCTTGCGTTGCTGGGCCTGGATGCGGCGCAACCGCCCCGACCTCGTGGTCGGGGTCGGTGGCTACGCCTCGGGGCCCGCGGTGCTCGCCGCGAGTTGGGCCGGGGTGCCAACGATGTTGATGGAGCAGAACCACTTCCCCGGTGCGACCAACCGTTGGTTGGCGTCACGCGCCCGTGTGGTCTGCTGCCCTTCCGAGGACGCGAAGGAGCGCTTCGGCGGTATCGGAACCGTGACCGGGAACCCGGTCCGTGCGGCGTTCTTCGACACCGGCGACCTACCGCTCGGCGAGCGCCTCTCCCTGCTGGTGTTCGGCGGCAGTCGCGGCGCGCACTCGATCAACCGGACGATGGGTGAGATCGCCGGCCGGTTGGCCCGACTCGACGTCCCCCCGCGCATCGTCCACCAGACCGGTGAGGCCGACGCCGCGTCCGCGCGGCTGGCCGCGAGCGACTACCCCGATGGCCTTTACGAAGTTCAACCGTTTCTTGAGGACATGCCCGCGAGACTGGCCGCTTCCGACCTCGTCGTCTGTCGCGCGGGGGCGTCCACGCTCTCCGAACTGACCGCCGCAGGCCGCCCGGCCGTTCTTGTTCCTTACCCACATGCGGCGGACGACCACCAACGGCATAACGCCGAATCCATCGCCAGGGTGGGTGCCGCGAGGGTCGTGACGGATGACGAGCTCGGCGACGGCCGCCTCGCGGGAGTCCTCGAGGGGTTGCTGGCCGACCGTGAAGGCCTACGCCGGATGGGCGCGGCCTCACGCAGCCTGGCGCAACCCGGCGCGACCGAACGCATCGTCGAGCTCGCGCGCGGCCTGCTGGAGGGCACGCATGTTCCGTAAGGCACAGCGCATGCATCTCGTCGGGATCGGCGGGTCGGGGATGAGCGGCATCGCGGAGGTGCTGGTCAACCTGGGCTACCCCGTCTCGGGTTCGGACCTCGCGATCAACGCGTCCACCCGCCGGCTGAAGAAGCTCGGCGCCACCGTGCACAAGGGGCATGCGGCGGGCAACGTGAGCGACGCCGATGTCGTCGTGATCTCCTCGGCGGTCAAGGAAGACAACCCCGAGGTCATCGAAGCGCGCCGGCTGAAGATCCCGGTGATCCCGCGTGCGGAGATGCTCGCCGAGTTGATGCGGTTGAAATACGCGGTCGCCGTCGGCGGCGCCCACGGCAAGACGACGACCACGGCGATGGCTGCCGAGGTCATGACGCGCGGCAAACTCGACCCGACCGTGGTGATCGGCGGCCGGGTGGGCAAGTTGCGCTCCGGCGCCAAGCTCGGCGGCGGCGAGATGATGGTCGTCGAGGCCGATGAATCCGACGGTTCGTTCCTCAAGATGAA
>Ga0055584_100007199_pt1 | contig 10910 bp, 13 predicted proteins | sample OSDHelmetaG_FD_58716 | JGI IMG/M metagenome (GOLD analysis project Ga0055584, IMG submission 58716) | Pelagic marine sediment microbial communities from the LTER site Helgoland, North Sea, for post-phytoplankton bloom and carbon turnover... | ecosystem: Environmental > Aquatic > Marine >...
ACAGTTGAAAATAGAGTGAATTTAGCTGTAACGGCAATTTTCAAGCCATTTGTGTCGACATTGTGCTATATTCGAACATGTTGATTCTCTAGTAAAGCCGAGAGTTTTGTTGCTAGCTTAGGATAAGCATGTGAATGCAGTTACCAGCCTTGTTCTGGACGAAGACAAATCTATTGATGATATGAAGGCGGCGGCGGAAGAAGCCTGCCAGCTTGTAAAGTCGATTGGCAGCCCATTTCGTCTCATGATACTCTGTGCCTTGACCCAGGGTGAGATGACGGTGGGGCAGTTGCAAGAATTCATTGATGCGCGTCAAAGTCTGACTTCTCAACATCTAAGTCGCCTGAGACAAGAAGGGCTCGTTAAAGCTCGCCGTGTAGATCAGCGGGTTTTTTACTCGCTTTCAAATCCGGTAGCAGGTGAGATCGTTGCTATTCTCTACAATCATTTTTGTGGTAAAAAACCGGATTAAGCGAACATTTCGTTCGTTGTTCCCTTGGGCCAATTTTGACCATCTTCTACAATAATGCAGTTGGTTTATGTGTGGTACAGTATTTGACCATCATAGCCTGCTCGGTTCATATAGTCGCTCGTTCATATGGGGATGCTGGGCAACTAAAATTGGACACAGAATTCTCCAGTTCTTTTAGTCCGGCTGAAAACCAGTTTCTTTAAGTATATTCACAAGATAGCCCCAAAAATAGTCTTCACCGGGGTAGCCCGTTATCCGTCCAACTTCCCTATTATTTTGTGTCACAACAAAGGTAGGGGTGAAAACGACACCTTTGATACTCAGCAGTTCTTCTGGCCAGGCTATATCGTCGTCAACCCGCCGCAGCGGAGCCCATTTGCCCTCTTCAGTACCGCCATAGAACGAACCGATATCCTCGTTCCACTGTTCGCAATAGGTACAGCCCTCGGCTTCAAACATGACAAGACGAACGTCTGCTGCTTGCGCAGTGTTTAGGACACCAAGTGTGATCAAAACGACAACAAAGTAAAGACGAGCAATCATTTTAACTCTCTAGCAACATGAATAGAGGAATATTAGCTTATTCATTTCTATTGATATACACAAAAGAATCTTATAGGCTCCCGAAATCACAGCCTTGTGTGTAGAAAAAATAAACTGAAACATTATTCCAACCGGGAGGGATGCAAGTGCTGAAGCAGAAAAGCTTAGCTAAACTACTACCCTTGACTGTTGCCGCCGCCGGATTTTTCGCGACCGCAGCAGTAGCCGACGTTGCCCCATCAGATGTGGTAATCGTCGACGACAATGAAATTCCTCAAGCTTTAACGGATACCGCTGGCGATGCCGCCAAAGGTCGTGAGCTTGCGGTCAACCGAAAGAAAGGTAACTGTTTGGCATGCCATGTGATGCCAATCGATGAACACGGCTTCCACGGTGAGGTTGGTCCTTCACTTTGGGGCGTAGGCGGCAATTACTCCGCAGCGGAACTTCGGTTGCGTGTTGTGAACTATAAGGTTCTCAATGAAGATGTGATCATGCCTGCCTTTTATGTGAACTCTAACAAGATGCATCGTGTTCTGAAGAAATTCGAAGACAAGACATTGCTCTCTGCACAGGAAGTGGAAGACATCGTTGCTTACCTTCAAACGCTTACAGAAGAACAGCCCGATTAAAGGACGAAAGGAAACCTCATGACTGAGAAACTACAATTGGTGGTGAGCAACCGGCGCCATTTTATTTTGGGCGCTACTGCGGCCGCAACTTTGTTGTCTTTGCCGAAGCTTGGCTTTGCAGAAGACAATGGTTGGAAAGCGGCTATGGAAGGTCTCGTTGGGTCTTCTGAAGCTGATGCAAACAGAGTATCAATTGAGCTGCCAGAAATTGCTGAAAACGGAAACACTGTCCCTTTCTCTGTCGCGGTTGAAAGCCCTATGACAGATGAAGATCATGTTAAAGCCGTTCACGTCTTTGCAACCGGCAACCCACGACCGGACATTGGTAGCTTTATGTTTACGCCGGCGAATGGTGTTGCGGATGCGTCAAGCCGTATGCGTCTGGGTAGGACACAAGACATTGTTGCTGTTGCAGAAATGAGCAACGGTCAGGTCTTCATGGCGACCCAAACAGTTAAAGTAACAATTGGCGGCTGCGGCGGCTGATCGGAGGAAAGAGAAATGGCAAAAGTTAAACCCCGCGTTAAAGTACCTAAAAAAGCCTCTGTCGGTGACGTTGTTACCATCAAGACTTTGATTTCCCACAAGATGGAAACAGGCCTTCGTAAAGACAAGGAAACTGGGGAACTTATCCCTCGTGATATCATCAGCGCTTTTGAAGCCAAATTCAATGGTGCGACAGTCTTTTCGATGAACCTCCATGCTGGCATTTCGGCTAATCCGTTCGTTTCATTCCCAATGAAAGTGACGGAAGCTGGTGAATTTGAGTTCATCTGGAATGCAGACGGTGAGAAGACCTATTCCAAAAAAGCGAAGCTCAAGGTGGCTTAAGCCACAGAGCCAAGGGAGGATATAATGAAGATTAAATCTCTAGTAATCTCAGCCGCTACTGTCGCTTTGGCATCAACAGCCTATATCGGGCTTTCCGTTGCTTTCGATGACGACAGTCATGACTGGGGTGATTATCAAGTAGAAGATCGCCGCTCTGGCTATACCTACCGCTCCGCTGAAACGCGTGCCTTGCAGGATGATGAATTTGAAAATCCTGGTATGGTTGGCGTAGACCACGGTGCTGAGCTGTGGAATATCGCTGAAGGTAGCGAGGGCAAAGCCTGTGCGGACTGTCATGGTGATGCTTCTGAATCGATGGCAAAAGTTGGCGCAACCTATCCGAAGTTTAATGCTGCGAGTAGCAAGCCGATCAACGTTGAACAGCGTATCAATCTTTGTCGCGTTGAGAACATGGGCGCTGAGCCGTTCAAGTATGAGAGTGGTGAAATGCTGAATATGACAGCTTTCGTTAAGAATCAGTCTCTGGGCGAGCCAGTCAATGTCGTGATTGATGGAGAAATGGCACCTTTCTTCGAAAAAGGGAAAGAGTTCTATTACGAGCGTCGTGGCCAATTGGATATGGCTTGTTCTCATTGTCACGAAGACAATGAAGGCAACATGATCCGCGCTGACCATCTAAGTCAGGGACAGATCAACGGCTTTCCGACATATCGCTTCAAATGGCAAAAGCTGGGCTCTGTCCATCGTCGCTTCCGCGGATGTAACAAAAACATCCGAGCAACACCTTATAAGTATGGTTCTGACGAATACGTCAATCTTGAGCTCTACTTGACGTGGCGTGGCCGTGGTCTTCCTATTGAGACACCAGCGGTTCGCAACTAAGATTGAGATTTCAATCTAATTGAAAGGGGGGATGCTGGTTTACAGCACCCCCTTTTTTGAAACACTTCCAAAGAGGATTAAAGAATGTTTGATCGGCGTGATTTCCTTCAAATCGCGGCTGCTACCGCCGTGCTTTCTGGTAGTCTTGGGTCCCAGATAGGCAAAGCCTTTGCTCAAAAGCCCCTTTCTCAAGATGATCTGCTTGAATTTGATACCAAGGGCCAGGTTAGCTTGGTGCATATCACGGATATTCATGCTCAGATCAAACCTGTCTATTTCCGAGAGCCTTCAGTAAATCTTGGCGTTGGTGAGGCTTTTGGTTTGCCACCCCATCTAGTTGGACAAGACCTTCTTGATCGCTTTGGCATAAAAGCTGGCTCTCCCGAAGCTTATGCGCTGACATTCAACGACTTCGAACGCCTTGCTGGCAACTATGGACGTGTGGGCGGTATGGACCGTGTCGCTACACTTGTGAAGGCCATTCGCGCGGAACGGGGTGACAACATGTTGTTGCTCGACGGTGGTGATACCTGGCATGGGTCCTACACTGCTTTAGAAACCAATGGCGGTGACATGGCCTCAATCATGGATCTGCTAGAAACGGACGCGATGGCTTCGCACTGGGAATTTACACTGGGACAGGACCGCGTGCAGGAGCTTGTTGATCAAATCAAGCCTGCTTTCCTCGCCAACAACATTCGTGACACCGAATGGGAAGAGCCGGTGTTTGAATCAACTGCCTTCTATGAAAGGGGCGGTGTTAAAGTCGCGGTCATAGGTCAGGCTTTCCCTTACTGTCCAGTGGCCAACCCTCGTTACATGATGCCTGATTGGTCGTTTGGTATTCGTGAAGACGCCATGGCAGAGGCGGTCGCTGCGGCTCGTGATGAGGGCGCTCAGTTGGTTGTACTGCTGTCACACAATGGATTTGACGTTGATCGTAAACTCGTTAGCCGCGTTGATGGTATCGACGTTGTGCTGACGGGCCATACTCATGATGCTATCCCGGCTCCGCTGGTCGTTAATAACACGCTCATTGTTGGTTCTGGCTCTAATGGTAAGTTCTTGTCACGTCTTGATCTAGATGTCGGACCAAACGGCGTAAAGGATTATTCCTATAAGCTGATGCCGGTTTTTTCTGATGTCATTACACCGGACCCAGAGATGTCTGCTTTGATTAAATCAATCCGCGACCCGCATGAGGAAATGTTGTCGACGGTTGTTGGGCATACTGAGGACCTGCTTTATCGCCGTGGTAACTTCAACGGCACTTTTGATGATGTCATTTGCGATGCTTTGCTTGAGCAAAGAGATGCTGAGATCGCTTTGTCCCCTGGTTTCCGCTGGGGCCCAACGCTGCTACCTGGCCAAGCGATCACTTGGGATGACATCTACAATGAAACTGCGATGACCTATCCTGCGGCTTACCGAATCGAAATGACGGGCCACTTCCTGAAGGAAGTTTTGGAAGACGTCGCAGACAATCTTTTCCACCCGGATCCTTACTTCCAGCAAGGTGGCGATATGGTGCGTGTGGGCGGCATGTCCTACACGATCAATCCTGACAAAGGCATTGGTGACCGGATCAGTGAGATTAGAACTCTCCGTGACGATCAACCTTTGGATCCTGATCGTACCTATACTGTTGCCGGTTGGGCTTCGGTCAATGAAGGAACGGAAGGTCCAGCGATTTGGGATGTTGTCGCAGACCATATCAAGGGACGCGGTACGATCAAACTAAACGACGTGGAAACGGTCAAAGTCGAGAGGTCCTAAATATGATGGCGGACGTATCCTTTATTTCCGCCTTTCTTGCTGGCGTGCTCTCATTCTTTTCTCCTTGTGTGCTGCCGCTCGTCCCTGCCTTCATCGGTTACATGGGCGGCTACTCTATGACAGCCTTGGCAGGAGAAGAGGTCAGTGGCGGCGCGCGGGCTCGGGTTTTTCTAGCCGCTCTATGTTTCGTTCTTGGCTTTGGAATCGTTTTTGTTGCTCTCGGTTTGACGGTAACGGCTTTCGGCCGATTCTTTGCCGATTACCTGGATGCTTTGCGGGTCGTTGCCGGGATTCTCATCATTGTTATGGGCGCGCATTTTCTGGGCTTGATCCGGTTGAAAATCCTGATGAAGACTTTTTCTCCCGATCTCAAAGGCAACAATACGGGCTATCTCGGTGCTTTCCTTATGGGTCTCGCTTTTGCTTTTGGTTGGACACCTTGTGTTGGGCCGATTCTGGCGAGCATCTTGATGATGGCCGGATCACAGGCGCAATCGTTGGGGCAGGGGGCAGGGTTGCTCGCAGTTTATGCTGCTGGCATTGGAATTCCATTTCTTGCTGTTTCACTCTTGGCCGGACCCTTCATGGCTTTCATGACCAAGTTCAGCCGCCACATAGGCAAAGTGGAAAAGGTGATGGGGATTTTATTGATTCTAACAGGCATCCTTATCATCACTAACGGAATGGGAATGATTGCCGAATTGTTGATCGATATTATGCCCGATGGTGGCCGTTTTGGTTGACCCTTAGCGGTGAATGTTTTATTCAAATATTCAATACAACGAATATTAAAATCAGTTTGAGGAGACCCACTTTGGATCGCCGAAATTTTCTGAAGTCCGGTTTAATTGGCGCTGGCGCAGGGACGTTGGCCGCTGGCACAGCACTAGCCAACAACACTATCCCCAAAGAAGTACCTGAATGGAGTCAAATCCTAGGTGCGGGCGTTGATGTTGAACCCTATGGTTTGCCGTCACCCCATGAGGCTCACGTCAGACGCAGAAATGTAGAGTGGCTCACCGCGTCGCCTGAGTCGTCCATCAACTTTACACCTCTCCAGGATCTCAGTGGCATCATCACGCCCAATGGCCTTCATTTTGAGCGTCATCACGGTGGTGTGGCAGAAGTTGATCCCAACGAGCATCGTCTCCTCATTCATGGTCTTGTTGATAAGCCGTTGGTGTTCACACTCGAAGACATAAAGCGTTTCCTCCCTGTTAGTCGCTTTTACTTTGTTGAGTGTGCAGCCAACGGCGGTATGGAATGGCGTGGCGCACAGCTCAATGGCTGTCAGTTTACACACGGCATGATTTCCTGCTGCCAATACACTGGCGTTATGCTCTCAACTCTGTTGAATGAAGTGGGAATCAAACCAAAAGGCAAATGGATCCTTGCTGAGGGCGCTGACTCTGCAGGTATGAACCGGACCATTCCGATGGAAAAGGCCTTGGATGATTGCATGATCGTCTACGCCCAGAATGGTGAAGCATTGCGTCCGGCACAGGGCTACCCGATGCGTCTGCTCGTTCCTGGTTTCGAAGGCAATATGTCAGTCAAATGGATCCGCCGTCTAGAGATCGGCGATATGCCTTGGTTCGCGCGTGAAGAAACATCCAAGTATACCGATCTGTTGGAAGACGGTAAAGCCCGCATGTTCACCTGGGTACAGGATGCGAATTCTATCATCACGACGCCCAGTCCTGAAAAGGTCATGAAGCATAAAGGCTACAACGTGATTACGGGCCTCGCCTGGTCAGGTCGTGGTGCAATCAAAGGCGTTGATATCTCGCTTGACGGTGGACGTAATTGGGAGCCTGCACAGTTAGAAGATCCCGTGTTGCCGAAATGTTTAACGCGGTTCTATTACCCCTGGGATTGGCAGGGGGATGGCAAGCTCATCCAAAGCCGCGCTTACGATGACAGCGGCTATGTTCAGCCCACTTTCGCGAAACAGCGGGAAGAACGTGGCTTGAATTCGATTTATCACAACAACTCGATCCACACATGGGAAGTAAAGCCAAATGGGGAGGTCGAAAATGTCCAATTGGCTTAAGCTTGTTGTCGTGGGTCTAGTGGCGGCCATGCTCTCATTCGAAGCCTCCGCCCAACAAAAAATTGGCCTAGGCACTGTTCCAACAGCAGAAGAGATCGCACGTTGGGACATAGATGTTCGGCCCGATGGCTACGGCCTGCCACCTGGCAGTGGCAACGCTTACGATGGAGAAGAAATCTTCATTGATAAATGTTCGGCTTGCCACGGCGAGTTTGGTGAAGGTGCAGGACGTTGGCCTGTCTTAGTTGGCGGTCACGATACACTTGCCAGCGAAGATCCGGTGAAAACCATTGGCTCTTATTGGCCTTATACCTCAACGATTTATGATTACATCTATCGCGCCATGCCCTTCGGTGAAGCTCAGACCCTAACGCCTGATGAGACCTACGCTATTGTTGCCTATCTGCTTTACTCCAATGACATCATCGACGATGATTCCATGGAGATCAATGCCGACAACCTGGCGAAGATCGAGATGCCGAACAAGGATGGTTTCATTCCTGATGATCGCGAAGTTGTTTCAGGAGAACGTTGCATGAGAGATTGTAAAGATTCGGTGACGGTTGCCTCTCGTGCTAGAATACTGGATGTAACACCAGATCAATAAAATTTTGGAGGAAAGGCCATGTTTCGAAATCTTGTTTTCATCTTTGCGGCTTCATTGTTGTCGTTCTCTGTCGCGCAGGCAGATGTGACACCAGAGAAGAATGATGATGGCCTTTACGTTCAAGAATGGTTTCTGGATTCTTTCCTTGAATTGAGTGACGATCTTGAAGAGGCCGAAGCAGAAGGCAAACGGTTGGTGGTTTTCTTCGAGCAAAAGGGCTGTATCTACTGCAAGAAAGTTCACACGGAAGTCTTGTCAGATGAACGTATTAACAAGTTTGTTCAGGACAACTTTGTGGTGATTCAACTGAACCTTTTCGGAGATCGCGAAGTTACCGATTTTGACGGTGACGTTTTGTCTGAGAAACAGCTAGCGCGCAAATGGGGTGTTCTGTTTACGCCGACAATAGTGGCATTTCCTGAAGCATCAGAGTTAAGTGATGAACCTTCATCAGGTGACAAGATTGCCGTCGCAAAAATGCCGGGCGCTTTTGGGAAAGGAACCTTCTTGTCGTTTTTTTCTTGGATCAAAGAAAAAGGCTACAAGGAAGGTGATCATTTTCAAGCCTACGTCTCTAAGAAGATTCCTGAGTTGAGAGAATCTGGGCTTCTAAATTAACTTCGAACCCTGACTTACGAACAATTACCTTAAAAGGGAGCTAAATTCCGATTTAGCTCCTTTTTTCTATTCCGGTTGGATTCCGATCTGAACGCTTCGGTGATGTTTGTGAACTCAGATAACCCAATAACATCGAGAGGCCTTCACTTTTGCATAGAAGCTCTGAAGGATTCGAATACCTAAAATGCGCTTTTTGTCTTATTGATCGAGCCCATGTGATGATGTACATTCGAATTATCAAATAAACAGATGTTCATGGGAGGACAAATCTAATGAAATTAACCAGACGTGAGTTTGGGGTCTTGGCTGGTGCCGTTGGTGTCGGTGCGGCTTCTGCCAAAGTATCTTTCGCCAGCGGTGGCGGTAAAGTTGTTGTAATCGGCGGCGGCGCTGGTGGTGCTACTGTTGCGCGCTATTTGAAGAAAGACGCGCCAGAGCTAGATATAACCTTGGTCGAAGTTCAAAAACAATACACAACCTGTTTCTATTCTAACCTCTACCTGGGTGGATACAGGACTCTTGATTCGATCACGCATTCTTACAGCAAGCTGTCAGATGAATACGGCGTAAACGTCGTTCACGCTTTGGCGACTGGCGTTGATGGAAATGCAAAGACCGTAACGCTGGAAACTGGCGACGTCCTTTCATATGATAAGCTTGTTTTGTCACCAGGCATCGATTTCCGCTGGGATCTCATTGAAGGCTATGGCCCTGAAGCCGCCCAGGTTATGCCACACGCGTACAAAGCTGGTGTTCAGACGCAAATTCTAAAGCAACAGCTGGAAGCAATGCCAGCGGGCGGTACCGTTGTAATCGCTCCGCCGCCAAATCCGTTCCGTTGCCCGCCTGGACCATACGAGCGTGGCTGCATGATTGCAAACTACCTCCAGAAAAACAAGCCAGGCTCAAAGCTACTGATCCTTGATTCTAAGGACAAGCACTCAAAGATGGCTTTGTTCCAAGATGCCTACAATAACATCTACGGCGACATAGTGGAGTGGGTGGCAGCTGAGTTCACAGACGGCGGTGTCAAATCTGTCAATACTGCGGATATGACTGTTACTACAGGTGATGGTGAAGTGACAAAGGTCGATGTTGCAAACATCATTCCTGGTCAGAAAGCTGGCCTCATTGCTGAAATCGCTGGCTGTACGAACGACTCAGGTTGGTGTCCAATTGTTCCAGAAACCTTTGAATCTCGTTTGGTTCCAGACGTACACGTTTTGGGTGACGCATCGATTGCTGCTGCCATGCCAAAGTCGGGCTTCTCAGCAAACAGCCAGGCCAAAGTTGTTGCAAACGCAGTTCGTGCTTCCTTGACGGGCTCAAAGGCATTCCCACCTCGCTTCAGAAATACTTGTTGGTCACTGATCTCTGATGACAACGGCGTTAAAGTAGGTGCTAGTTATAAAGCTGGTGAAGAAAAAGTCGAAAAGGTTGATGGCTTTATCTCTAAGGTCGGTGAAGACGATGCCGTTAGAGAACAAACCTTTGCAGAGGCAAATGGCTGGTACGACGCAATCACGGCTGATATGTTTGGCTAAGATCTGACGGTCGAATATCGCAAGGGGGCAAACCTAATTTGCCCCCTTTTTTCTGGGGGGAAAAACAATGAAAAAATTGACGCCACTTGCCGCTCTTACAGTCTCTGTCTGTTTGAGCAGTCTTGCTATGGCCGATGATGTCTATGACTACGGTGAATACTTGTCAGGAGAATGTACGACCTGTCATCGCTTGACAGGCGAATACAATGGGATACCCGGGATCGTTGGCTTGGAAGAAGCAGACTTTATCGAAGCTCTGACGGACTACGCTTCTGGTGAACGAGAGAACCAGGCAATGGCATCTGTTGCCAAATCACTAGATAAAGAAATGATGGAAGCCTTAGCCAGATACTTCGGTGCGCAAGAAGTCGCTGACGAAGAAATCGAAGAACAGGGCGCAGCGGAAGCAGAGCCGGAAAACAAGGACTAGAGTGAAGCCTCTAATTCACCAGGCTTCAAACTCCATCTGTTGAAAGATTCTAGAGGCATTACGGCCTGCGAGCTGCTCAAAAGTGTCCAGGTGCGCATAAGCGGACTGGTCGATCTTGGAAGCATCACCGAGATCGCCGTCATTGTCTAGGATATCTTCGATCTGTTCGCGCATGTAAACCAGATAGTCCTTGGTGTATTTGGTGACCTCTTCCATTGTTGTCGGTTCACCATGGCCAGGGATCACTATTTCCGCTTCCAGGGCAGCGAACTTTTCCCAGGATTCCAGCCAAGCACCGGTGTCTGTATCATCGAACACCGGCAGCATGCGCTGATGAAAAGCCATATCACCTGCGATAACCACAGAATGCTGAGGCAACCAAACTGAGATATCACCTGGGGAGTGAGCTGGGCCAAAGTTGATGACCTCTATTGTAACGCCGCCGAGCTCCATGGTTTTGGAGTCTTCGAAAGTCTCAGTTGGGAGCGCGATAAAACTGCCTTCTGATTTGTCTCTGTTGTACCGCTTCATGTTATCTAAGATGTCAAAACCCCGATCTTC
>Ga0055584_100007200_pt1 | contig 10910 bp, 10 predicted proteins | sample OSDHelmetaG_FD_58716 | JGI IMG/M metagenome (GOLD analysis project Ga0055584, IMG submission 58716) | Pelagic marine sediment microbial communities from the LTER site Helgoland, North Sea, for post-phytoplankton bloom and carbon turnover... | ecosystem: Environmental > Aquatic > Marine >...
TGTTTTTTGTGTACTTCAATTAGTTCGTGTGCTACTGGTTTGTCTATATAGCCACGAGATTCGTAAATACCGATCCGTTTATTTACTTCATGGTGAATTATCGCTCTAGCTTCTTGAATTTCAACTTTTTCAATATTAGTCAAGGTATCAAGCTTCAGACCTTTGATAACTTTCTTAATAGTTGTAGCTTTGATAAATAGGGTGGCAAAAATACATCCAATTGTGATAGCGAGCAGGAATTCCTTAGGAGATATTGTTAGACTCCAGTTTGCGACAGTTAGATCGTCTGGTATTAGAAGTACTAAGGTTACCGCGATAGCTCCTCTAAGTGAACCCCAAGCAAGTAAGTGTTGCCATGCCCTAGGAATCTCTTTGTCTTTGGCAGAGACTGCATTAAATAAACCAACTATAGGATAAATCGAAATAACCCTAGCTACAGCTACTATTAGTATAGACGCAAGCGTTACCATAAGCATTGTAGGGTCTAAAACAATAACTGAAACCGACAGCAATCCAATTAAAATAAATACCAATGAGTTTGAAAGGAATGCCAATTGACCCCATAATTTTTCCACGAATTCTTCGGCACTAGGATGGATCTTGCTGCGTCCATAATTACCCATGAGTAGCGAAGCAACGGTAGTAGCGATGATAGGTGATATGTGTAAATGAGTTGAGCCTATTACTAGGTGTTGAGATGCTACTTCAGATAAAATAAACGTAATGTGAGCGAGTACAATAGTGAGAGTAATACTGGCGATTTCGTTTTCGCGAGCGTAGCCGATGAGTTTTGTGAAAATACCACCAATTAATAGTCCGAATACTACACCTCCAACCATCATCGATGTGAAAGTGGTAAGACCTTCAACTACTGTTTCAGTTCCGTTGTAGCCAAACTCTGCCACTCCAAGCAAAATAAGGAATAAAGCTACAGCAGTAGCATCATTAAAAAGACTTTCTCCTTCAAATATAAGAGAAAGCCTTCGTGGGGCACCGTATTCCTTAAACAAAGCCAGAACAGCCACAGGGTCAGTAGCAGATATAAGAGCTCCAAATAGGAGAGTGATTATAAAAGGAACGTGTAAACCAAATAAACCAAGAGTGAAATAAACTGCGGCAGCGATAATTAAAGTAGAGACAAGTAGCCCGACAATAGCTAAAACCATTATAATCCCTGTGTTTTCTACAAAGCGTCGTATATTGATATTGTACGCAGATTCAAATATTAGAGTTGGTAGAAGTAAGAAAAATAGCAGTTCTGGAGTAAAGGAAAATTCATTAAAAAAACTAAAGAAAGGGAGTTTAGCTAATAATCCAAGAATTAATCCGATGAATACCAAGAAAACAGTGTGTGGTAGTTTAAATCTTCTTGCCCAAAAAATGGCTAAACTTGAGATACCAAGCATGGTAAATACGGCAAGAGTACTTTCGGCGGTGAGCATAATGGGTCTATATTTGTGTAAGTTAAATTATAATCGGCGGGGGACTGGCCCATTTACAAACCGCCATTATGCTCCCAGCACCCTTTTTTGTCAATGATATTTTTGCACTTAGTTTACATAGTGAAATTGTCTAAAAAAATATTGCCGTCAATTTTATTTGACGGCAATATGGCTTCATATTTTTTTGGTTTGCTTTATGTTCGAGCGTATACCCACGTACATCCCCTGAAGGAATTTAAGGTCATTTCACTTCGAGGACAAGTATCCGTGTTTTTAGTGGTATGGTGTTCTTCTAAAAAACAAGTGTGAGTATTCAGAAGATGTCTTTTTGTATTAATCTCTGTGGTTTTGATAGCAACACCAACCCCAGTTTGGTTACAACTAGGACATGTTGTGTGTCCTATGGTAACAAATGGTTTTCCTTCAAGAACATTAATTTTTTTAGATATTACAAGGCATTTATTCATACTAAAGTCCTTCTGTGTATCTTTAATCAAATATTTCCATTAAGAAAGTAACTCAAATTACACGTTATGTCAATAGATATTTTTATATTTAGTTTACATTTAAGTTAGGGTGTATAATGCTAGTTAATTATGTCTACCGAAAAAAGTAACCTCGAAGATTCTTTTGACAATGCTTATTCGAAACTAAACGAAGGGCAGAAAAAAGCAGTGGATGCTATTGAAGGTCCGGTGATGGTTATTGCTGGACCTGGGACTGGTAAGACTCAGATTTTGACTCTGCGTATCGCAAATATTTTGCGACTTACTGATACTCAGCCTGAGCAGATTCTTGCTCTTACTTTCACTGAGTCTGGCGCGCAGGCTATGCGTACCCGTCTGGCTACTTTTATTGGTACAGACGCCTATCATGTGCCTATTCATACTTTTCACAGCTTTGCCGGTGAGTTGATACGTAGTTATCCTGATTCTTATGAAAATATAGTCGGCGGTAGACCAGCGTCCGATATTGAAAAAATTCGTATTATTGAAGAGTTACTTGATTCAAATGAATATCGTACTCTTAGACCATCGGGTGATCCAAAGTATTATGTACGGCCTGTCCTTGGTGCAATTGCTACCTTAAAGAAAGAAAATGTATCTGCCGACAGACTCGCTGAGTTTATTTTGGTGCAAGAAGAGGAATTACTTGGTATTGAGAAGACACATACTAAAGGTGCTCACAAAGGTAAAGTAAAAGGAGATTACCTAAAAGCTGAAAAGTATCTAGACAGAAATAAGGAGCTTCTGGCTTTGTACAAGCAATATACAGCTTCGATGAGAGACCAAAGACTGTACGACTTTGAGGATATGATTTTGGATACTATAAAAGCTTTGGACAGTTCTGAAGACATGCTTTTAGACGTACAAGAAAAATACCAGTATCTTTTGGCGGATGAGCATCAAGATGTAAACCAAAGTCAAAATAGATTGCTGGAATTAATTTCCTCTTATCATGAACAACCGAACATCTTTGTGGTCGGGGACGAGAAACAAGCCATTTATCGTTTTCAAGGCGCTTCACTAGAAAACTTTTTATTTTTTGAAGATGTATATAAAAATGCAACCACGATTTCATTGGTAGATAATTATCGTTCAGATCAAAGGATTCTTGATATCGCTCATGAAAGCATAAGCACCGATGACGTCGAACTTAAGAAGCTAAGGTTGCCTCTGTTGGCTGCTAAGAAAAATGACGCTTTGGTTTCAAAGCAAGAATTTTCTCATATTGCTATAGAAAATGATTGGGTGATAGATAAAATAAAAGAACATCACAATGCGGGTGTTTCTTGGGATGAGATGGTGGTTATAGTGCGTACCAATCGTGAAGTAGAGCAGTTTGCTACCATGATGCGTAAAGAAAATATTCCTGTTACTCCGTCTGCTGATGGAGATATACTAAAGCATTCGATTATTGCTAGTATAAAAATTCTCATTAAAGCTGTCACTACACCAAGCGATGAAGCTACCTTGATTGAACTGCTTCATGCACCGTATTTTGATATTTCAACATCTGATTTAGTGACCGTTATGATGTCTCGTACTTATGAAAGGCGTATTATAAATATTATTGGTGAAGAAAGTATTTTGGAGGAAATAGGTATTAAAAATCCTCAGCCATTTTTACAAATAAGTAATTTACTACAAACAGCTACCAAAAAGGGAGTGACCGAAACACCAGTGCAAGTACTTGAATATCTCTTGCGCGAGAGTGGTTTTATAGATCATGTAATTAAAACTGATCCTTATGAAGGAGTGAGAGTCGTTAGACGTTTGTATGACGAAGTGGAATCTATGCTTGTTCAGGGTGAATTAAAAAACCTGCAAGCAATTATAGAGCATCTACTAGTATGTGAAGCTTACGGCTTGGCCTTAACAGCTCCTTTTATTCAGACAACAGACGAGGCGGTTAAGGTTATGACGGCTCACAAGGCTAAAGGCTTGGAGTTTGAGGTGGTACTAATCCCACATTTGACTGACAATGTATGGGGAGCAAAACAAAAGTCTTCTCTCTTTCGTCTACCAATTACTAAGCTAGCAGTTGATACTAAAGAGCAGATTGAAGATGATGAAAGGAGACTGTTTTATGTGGCTTTGACGCGAGCAAAGCGAGTGTTGGAGTGTTCATATTCTACCAATAACGCAGAAGGAAGAGGACTTTCTCCCTCACGTTTTTTAGTGGCACTAAATGAAGAAAAAATAACCGAAGTCCAGACTGACGAATATGAAAATGAGTTTAATCCGACTAAAGATATCGCAGTGGCTTCAGTTGAAAATATCAATACAGATTTTTTAAGACTAGCCCTAACAAAGCACGGATGGTCAGCCACTTCTTTCAATAATTATTGTAAAAGTCCATGGGAATACATATATAAGAATGTTTTGAGATATCCGGCTACTAAATCCCCAGCTTTGCTATTTGGTACAGCTGTTCATGCTGCTTTAGATAAAGTTGTCCGACTTTTGACTGAAGGTAAAGAAGTGTCTGATTCGGATATAAAACTCATACTTGAAAAAGAATTAGGCAGACATCCTTTTTCGGTAACAGAGTCTACTCGTCAGCACGAAAAAGGGTTTGAAGCTCTAATGGCTTACATCCCAAAATTAAAACAATCATTGCCAAAAGTAGCTAAGACAGAGTATCCGCTACACGCTGTACTTCCTACTGGGATTGCTGAATTTCCTGAAGTTACTTTGACAGGTAATTTTGACCGTTTGGATTTTGATGAAGAGGGGAATGTGATTAGAGTGATTGACTATAAAACTGGCAAACCAAAAACCAGAAATGATATAGAAGGGAAGACAAAAAACAGTGCGGGTTCATACAAACGACAGTTAGTTTTTTATGCTCTGCTTTTGTCTCTACATAAGGATTCACGTTTCCGCTCAAAGACTGGAGTATTGTCTTTTGTTCAACCTGATACTAAAGGGGAGATACACGAAGAGACTTTTAGTATTACTGATGAGGAGGTGGAGGAGTTGAGGTTACAGATCTTAGAAGCGACAAAGGTTGTTGTTTCGGGAGATTGTCTAAAAGAGGTTTGTGATCCGGAGAAATGTGAATATTGTCATCTAATCTCCGAACTGACAAGAATATAAAAATATAGAATAAAGGATTACTCGTTGTAGAGTAATCCTTTTATTTGTGTCGCTAGTGCTTTGTAATGGATCCTTCTCCTGGAAAATCATCAAGTATATCTAATGCGGACTTTTCTTCGATAATTATGTTTGAAGTAAAGTTACGTAGAGTAGCAACTTTCCAATCTCCACACACAATAAGATGATTTCCTAATTTAAAATCAATTCCTGTATGTTGTAAGAATGATGTGTAAAAAATCACTTCAGTGCAGTTAACCTGATTGGTTAATAGAATACAATATGATGGGATTTCTATGTTGTTTACATTATCTGCACTTAAATTTTCTGCTATTTCTTTAGAAACGGCAATAAGCTCGTCATGGAATTCTTGTATAAGATTGTACAGATGTCTTAGATGAATAGGTACTATGCCAATTATATTATGATCAGCAGGATTATACTCCTGATGTTTTTCTTGCTCGGCCTTACTAGTATCGTTTAATGCTTGAGTTATACGCTGTGCGAAATCAAGTTTTGACGACATGTTTTCCTCCTAAGGGTTGTGAAAAGATGCTCCAGATTCGTAGTCCAGAGTCAATATATAATACTAAGGATACATTGTAAAGACTTAAATTTCGCTCTACACAAAGTTTAATTAGATACCGTGTTGTCTTCTGGTACAGCTCCTTCTAATTGACCAATAAGGTTTTCGATGATTTGTTTTACTACTGGATACGGTTGAGCTCCTTCAATTTGAGCTTGTTGGTTTCCTACGATTACAAATGAGTTTGGAGTACCTTGTATTCCTGCACTTGCTCCGTCTGTTAGACTGGCGGTTATTGTTTCTTGGTGTCGTTCACTTTCTAAGCAAGAAATATAGTCTGCTTCATTAACTCCTACAGATGTTGCGTATTCTGTTAGTTTAGATACGTTTGTTGGTTCGTTGACACTTCTTTCTTGGAATATACGGTCAGAGAATTTCCAGAAAGCGTCATTTCCACCAAGTTCACCTACGCAGAGAGCGGCTGCTGAGATACGAGGTGCGTTCGGGTGTAGCTGGGCGATAGGAAACTGTCGGTATACCCAAGCTACTTTTCCATTTACTCCGTATTCGTTCATGACTTGGTTCATAGTCTCATGGAAATTCTTACAAAATGGACAGTCGTAGTCGGAGTACTCTACAACAAGAATTGGAGCGTTTGGATTACCTCTAATATAATCAGTCTCATCAACAGGTCTGATGTTCGCTTTGTTTGCAGTAGGTTGATTTGCAACAATAGCTGGTCTTTCCACTGGTGCTTTTCCAATACCGCTAAAGAAAATCGCTAGAGCGATTAGACCGAAGCCAGCTACTATAGCGATAGGGATGGCGACGGAAGAATTTTGTGTTGATGGTTCCATATAATTTTTGTAATTAATATAAGTAGATTATATCATAATATCTATAATTTTAGTGTTATACTGTCGTAATGGATGTGTTTTCGGCAATTATACTTGGAATAGTTCAGGGTGTAACTGAATTTCTACCAATTTCTTCTAGCGGACACTTAATACTGGTCCGTGAATTTTTTGAACAGTCAGCATCAAACACCCTTGCGTTCGATGCTATTTTACATCTTTCTACTACCGTGGCGATTGTAGTGTATTTTTGGAGTGATATATGGGTTTTGATGCAGGCTGTAGTGAGAAAGCTCGGAAGACTACCAGTTAATGAAAAAGATCTAGTTTTACTTTATGCTTTACTAATAGGTACAATTCCTGCGGTAGTTCTTGGTTTTTTCTTAGAGGATATTTTGGAAAAGTATCTGAGTACACCGTTGGTTGTGGCTACGGTGTTATTTTTCGGTGCCATATTTTTTATGTATACCGAATGGCGATATTATGTAAAACCACCACAAGGAATTTTGACTCTAAGGAGAGGTATTTTGATTGGTTGTTTTCAAGCTTTAGCGCTGATTCCCGGACTTTCACGTTCGGGGTCAACTCTGGCAGGTGGTATGTTGATGGGTTTATCTCGTATTGAGTCAGCACGTTTTTCATTTTTGTTGGCTATACCCATTACTTTGGGTGTCGGAGCGAAGAAACTGCTTGAACTGATAGTACTTGGTGGAGAAGTGTCATGGTGGCCAATTATTGTAGGGGCTGCGGTAAGTTTTGTGGTTGCACTAATAGTGATACACTTCTTCCTAGCTTTCATAAGAAAATACACTCTATGGCCGTTTATTTGGTATAGCATCGTGTTAGCGTTGTTTGTAGGGTACTTTGCTTTGTTTGGGTAGGAGCTACTCTTGACATTTTGGTAAAAAATTAGTATACTAAAATCAGTTGTATTTCTTTTGCTGTATTAAAACTGAAAGGTGAGAGGATGAAAAGTAAAATTTTGTTTATAGTACTGATGTTTTGGTTCTCTGCGTTTGTTTCTGCTGAAAATGTTTCTAGTAGTATTGTTTGCTTTGAAGATGTAAATGATACTAATGATTTTATAGAATTCAAAAAAAGTCTAACCAGACTTGAAAATATTGAAATAGAAATGTCGACAACTTATAATCAAATTATCAGTTATGCAGAGATAAGGGATGGAAGTAGAGTTAGGTTAGAGCAATTCATTGCATTAAATGAAAAATTTAAAAGAGGCGATCCTGCATTAAAAACTGAAGCTCTTAAAGAAACAGAAGTTAGAGAGGGTACAATTACAACTTTACGTAAGCAGATTGAAAGTTTTGATAAGTCTTTTCAAGTTTCGCTTCTAAAATTTCGTGCCTTAGAAAAAGAAAAGAAGATGCTTAGTTGTGATCATTAAGCTTACAGGCGGTGTAGAAATTATCTACGCCGCCTATCTTTATATCTAGAAAAGTAAAGAATGCGTCATTGCAGCTTCTTCTTTTACTAACCAATGAGCAGTATCTATTGGAATTTCTTTTTTTCGTGAACCGTCTTTGAATTTTAGGTGACCGTTTTTTAGGGCGTAGTCGAATATTTTTTTGGTCACTTTTACATCTTGTTCGCAGTATTTTTTAATTTCGTCGATTTTACCTTCTCGCCACCAGCGTACTGCCTGCAGTCCGTTGGCTGATTTTTTGGCTCCTATGGTTGCTTGAGCGACGCTGTCTAGGCGGAGTCTTCTACCTAAGGAGTTTTTTATTTCTGACAGTAGGTCTATGCTTTTTATTTGGGTTAAATCACCTGGGTAGTACTTGTTTAATAGAGGTATGTCAAAGTGGTCGCTGTTGTATCCTACTAGTGCATCAGCACGCTCTAGCATTGGCCAGATTTCATGAAGCTCATCTACAATCACTGTGGTGTATTTGTCTGTTTCGCTGTCGTAAAAAGTACCTACAGAAATATCTAAAGCAGCAGCGTCGTTACTGCCGACGTCTTGAAAAAGATTTTGAGTCTCAAGGTCAAAGATAATATAACGCATTATTGGAGTTTAGTTATTAGTTTGGTTAGTAGTTCGTCTAGTGTGCCTGATTCTTCGGTATTCTTTTTTAGATTTTTAAGAGTGAAGGTTTGTGACTCTATTTCGTCTGAACCAAACACTAAGGAATAGATAATACCGCTTTCTGCTGCGTCTGAAATTTTCTTTCCTACTTTTTTAGTACCGATGTTGGCGGAAACTTTTATATTTCGTTTGCGGAAAACTTGAGCGATTTTTTGGGCTTCTAGGTTTAGGTTTGCCTCGGTTGGGATTACTACCATGTCGTTGGTGTTTGTGCCTACTGACTCTGGTAGGAGATCGTGTGTTTCTAGAAAATCTCGCATAGTAACATCACCCATTCCAAAACCAACTCCAGATACTGGATCTCCTCCAAACATACTCGTGAGGTTGTCGTAGCGTCCTCCTCCGATCAATGAGCGGTTGTTGTCTCCCGACATATCAAATATCTCAAAAATAGTTCCAGTATAATAGTCAAATCCACGTGAAAGACTCTTATCAAACACTACGTTTGTTATACTTAGTTCTTCAAGTCCAACCAAGACATCAGACTGTTCGTCCGATTGATCTAGTAGTAATATCACTTCTTCTGTTACAAGGTCGTCCTGGGTGATTTTTGCTAATTCTTCACGGTAAACTTCTGGTGCTATTTTATTTCGTCGATCATTTAGTCTGGTTATTTTTGTCACCATTTCATCGTTTATATTTAGAGCATTGTAGGCTCTTTTCATTAGCTCTCTGTCGTTTATCCGAATTTCAAACATCTCTGGTGTAGCTCCAAAATCAATAAGGGTTTGATAAGCAAGAGCTATGATTTCTATGTCTGCAGTATAATCGTCTGTGCCAAAGATATCGCAGTTTAGTTGCCAGTGTTCACGCAGGCGACCACGTTGTGGACGTTCGTAGCGAAAGAGGTTTGGTATTGAGTACCAACGGAGAGGGAAAGAGAGTTCGCGACGTTTACCGGCTACCATTCGCGCTATAGTAGGAGTCATTTCTGGACGCAGAGTAACTTCACGATCTCCGCGATCTATGAAAGTGTAGGTTTGTTCGTTGACCATTTCTTCGTTTTCAGCACCTTTAGCTTTGTATAGATCTGAAGGTTCAAGGATAGAAGCGTCATAGCGTTCAAATCCAAAAGATTCTGCGGTTTTTTTCCAAGTTTCAAAAATATAGCTTTGAACAGCCATGTCTTCTGGGTAGAAATCTCTCACTCCTTTGTAGGATTCAGTACTAAGTTTTTTGTCGGTCATAATATGTAGATTGTAGGGGAGTAAGTAATGCTTTGCAAGTATATTAATGCTGGGAGTGGTTGTATAGGTTTTTGAGTCTTATATCAGTAGCCTTTTGGATAACAGCTTGTAATTCTCTGGGTTCTGGTAAGCCAGATGTTTTAAAGTTCATCTCCGCTGCTCCGGCTGTTTGGGCTTGAATTGAGCCAAAGTTTAAAAAAGTAGCAAGAATTCCATTCATGGTAATTTTTATATCTTGTAGGCGTTCTAGTCTAAAACTACTAACTTTACGATTAAAAAACTGAACTTGGTCGATAACGATAATTCTTCTGTCTGTGATTATCCAAAGATCAAGATAATAGTGGGTCCATATCATAAAGCCTGTCATAATTGAAAAAAGTAGCCAGACAATTATTCCGTAGGCAATCAGAGGAATATGATCTTCAGGATGAAAAGTAAGTGGTAGAGACTCAGCTGGAACGATAAAATAAACAAGAAACATTATAAAGGGTAACAAAACCATCACAAAAATTCCAAACAGTTCAACCACGATGATAAACCAGTGTTTCCGTACAATTTGTAGCACTTCTTCTGACTCTTCTAGTTGTATTTTTTCGAATAGCATACATTAAATAACCAAAGCAGTTACACCTAAAATTATCATGAGTGGAATCGTACTACAGTAATAAAGGATGAGAGTGGTTCTGGTAACACCTTCTTCTACTGCGTAAGCTGTCCAATGATAGTGAAGAACAGCCGAAAAAATAATATAACCCATAGCCATGAAGTAAAAGCCAAGCGTTGCTAAGGTGTGTAGTGGTAATGGTAAGTTGAAATTCGGATCCATATTTTTTATTATTGTAACACTAGTTGTGTGAAGCGGGGAACAGAATACTGGTCTTTGTATGTGTGTACAGTGAATTTGTCTTTACCTAAGTTTTTTATGTTTTCTACTTGTTCTGGTTCGTGTTCTAACCATAGTTGACCGTTTGGTTTTAAAAAATTTGGAGCTAGTTTTACTATTTTTGTAATTAGCTCCATCCCTTTGTCTCCTCCATAGAGGGCGATGTCTGGCTCATTATCTTTGACTGATTTTTCAGCTCTGTCTATTTTTGGATCTATGTATGGCGGGTTTGAGAGTATGAAGTCGTAAGTTTGACTTGATAGAGATGAAAATAAGTCACTTTGCATAATTTTGTAATTCTCTCTGTTGATATTG
>Ga0055584_100007201_pt1 | contig 10910 bp, 8 predicted proteins | sample OSDHelmetaG_FD_58716 | JGI IMG/M metagenome (GOLD analysis project Ga0055584, IMG submission 58716) | Pelagic marine sediment microbial communities from the LTER site Helgoland, North Sea, for post-phytoplankton bloom and carbon turnover... | ecosystem: Environmental > Aquatic > Marine >...
CCAGCTTTCCTTATAAAGAGTATCGAATGTTTCAGCTTCTTTATCGCTACTTTTTAAGGCGTTATTAATCGCTTCCGCCGCTATCATGCCTGACTTCATGGCCGTGTGAACTCCTTTTATACGGGAGAAGTTTAGCGTTCCTGCATCACAGCCAATCAGAATCCCACCAGGGAATTGCATTTTAGGAAGCGAGTTGTAGCCGCCTTTAGTGATCGCTCTTGCACCGTAAGATACGCGTTTACCGCCTTCCAAGTATTGGGAAATCATTGGGTGATGTTTAAGTTGTTGGAACTCATCAAATGGACTCAGCCAAGGGTTGCTGTAATTAAGATCGATAATTAAGCCAACGGCTATTTGATTGTTTTCTAGGTGGTAGAGAAAAAAGCCACCACTCGTATCACCATGTAAAGGCCAGCCCGAGCCGTGGATAACGAGTCCCTGTTGATGTTTAGCAGGATCAATGTCCCAGAGTTCTTTTAGGCCTATACCGTAATGTTGCGGATCTTTATCTTTATCAAGGTTGAAGTTATGGATTAACGCTTTACCTAAATGCCCTCGGCAGCCTTCGGCAAAGATAGTGAAAGGGGCGTGAAGCTCCATGCCCGGCATATAGTTATCTTTAGGCATATTATCTCTGCCTACACCCATGTCACCGGTTAGGATGCCTTTTACGCGCCCATTATCATCGTATACAACTTCAGAGGCGGCAAAGCTAGGAAATATCTCTACCCCTAAGGATTCTGCCTGCTCTGCTAACCAGCGGCTGAAATTACCGAGGCTGGCAATATAATTACCTTGATTATGCATGCTCTTCGGTGCCATCCAATGTGGAATTTTTATCGAAGAGGTGCTGTCTTTTAGCAGGACGATTTCATCCTGTTCTGTGGCTGTTGTTAAGGGTGCGCCCATCTCTTTCCAATCAGGGAATAGTTCGTTCAAGGCTTTAGGGTCAATAACAGCGCCTGAAAGTATATGAGCGCCAACTTCTGAACCTTTTTCTACGACGCACACATTTAGCTCTGGGTTTAGTTGCTTCAGTCGACAGGCACTGGCCAAGCCAGCAGGACCCGCACCAATAATGAGGACGTCGAACTCCATCACTTCATGTTCCATAACTACACTCCCTGCATCTGCTCTATATCTAATGCAAACGTATTGGATAGGCCGGTGAGTACCGTATCGGCATGTTGCTTAACACGCGGTAGATAGTGTTCTGCATAAAAACTGGCGGTTGCAATTTTTCCTTGTAAGAAGGGGTCCCCGTAAGGGTTTTCTTGTGTGATTAGTTTGTTCGCTAAAAGGGCGCTGCGAGCCAATAACCAGCCACCGGTTAAATAACCCATCATCATCAGGTTATCAAAACTAACATTACCCATGGTTTGTGGATCATCGGCCGTATTTTCTAGAATCCAATCACCGGCTGATACAGCACTTTCTAAGGCTACTTTTAGTGGGTGTTGAAGGGCCTGCAGTTGTTTGTTATCGGAGGCTGTGAGTTGATTGAGTGTTTCATTAATATCTGCATGTAGTGCTTTAAGGGCCATGCCTTTATCAAATAAAGTTTTACGCCCGATTAAATCGAGTGCTTGGATACCTGTAGTGCCTTCATAGATCGGAAGAATACGGGCATCACGATAGTGCTGTGCTGCGCCGGTTTCTTCAATAAAACCCATACCACCGTGTACTTGGATGTTAAGTGAGGTTAGTTCTTGCGCTAATTCGGTCATCCAACCTTTAACAATAGGTGTGTATAGCTCTACTCTGGCTTTGGCTGCTTCATCGCCACTATGGGCGTGATCAATATCTGCGGCGGCACTGTAAGCGAGTGCGCGCATGGCTTCATTACCTGCTTTCATAGCCATTAGCATGCGGCGCACATCGGGGTGATCGATGATGGCAATTTTTTGGCCATCACGACGACTACCTTGAAAGCGTTCTTGGCTGTATTGCAGCGCTTGCTGATAGGCTCGTTCTGAGATAGATAAACCCTGTAAGCCAACAGCTTGTCTGGCATGGTTCATCATGGTGAACATATAGCTTAAGCCTTTGTTCTCTTCGCCGACGAGGTAGCCAATCGCTCCGTCGTTATCGCCAAAGCTCATTACGCAAGTTGGGCTGCCATGAATCCCCATTTTATGTTCTAAAGAGATGCAGCTAACATCGTTCAATTCAGCGGGTTGGCCCTGCTCATCTAAACAATATTTTGGGACGATAAAGAGGGAGATCCCTTTTACTCCGGCGGGAGCATTAGGCAGCCGGGCTAGTACAAGGTGAACGATGTTGGAGGTCATTTGGTGATCCCCCCATGTGATAAATATTTTTTGGCCGCTAATTTTGTAGTGATCACCTTCAGGTTTAGCTTTAGCTGCAACCGCCGCAAGATCTGAGCCTGCATTTGGTTCGGTTAAGTTCATTGTACCTGTCCATTCACCACTGATAAGTGGTGGGAGGTAGTGCGCTTTGAGTGTTTCACTACCATGGGCAATCAGGGCTTCGACAGCACCTTGGCTTAGCATTGGGCAGAGTGCGAAAGACATATTTGATGAATGCCAAAGCTCATTAACGGCCGTACCTATAACATTAGGTAGGTTCTGTCCTCCAAACTCTTCAGGACCGGTTAGTGTGGCCCAACCATTTTCTACAAACTGTTGGTAAGCGTCGGCAAAACCAGCAGTTTCTTGTACTTTACCGGCAGAAACCGATGACCCTTTTTCATCACCAACGCTGTTTAGAGGGGCGAGTATATCTGAAGCCAGTTTGCCGGCTTCTTCGATAATGACGGTGGCTAGTTCAGTATTAATATCTTCTAATTGCAGCTTTTCACAAAGCTGGTTGAGTCCGATGAGTTGATCCAGTACAAAGCTGGCATCTTTCAACGGGGGAGTATAAGTGCTCATAACGATCCTCTTTTTTAAAAAGGAGGCTTAGACTGGAAACGGTTTTACGTAGTCCAAGCCTCTTAAGGTCAAGCAGGGGTGGTACATGAATAAAGGGTTATAGTTTCTGTTCAAGCTCAGGTACTGCTTCAAACAGGTCGGCTACTAGTCCATAGTCTGCTACGGAAAATATGGGTGCTTCTTCATCTTTATTGATGGCGACAATGATTTTCGAATCCTTCATCCCTGCAAGATGTTGGATTGCACCGGAGATTCCGACCGCAATATAGAGATCAGGGGCAACAATCTTGCCGGTTTGCCCAACTTGTATATCGTTAGGGACAAAGCCTGCATCGACCGCTGCACGGGAAGCGCCAACGGCTCCACCTAGTTTGTCAGCGACCTGTTCTAACAGAGTAAAGCTCTCGCTATTTCCCATACCTCGGCCGCCAGATATAACCACTTTTGCTGCGGTTAATTCAGGACGGTCCGATTGCGCTATCTCTTCTGAAACAAAGCTAGAGAGGTTACTTTCAATCTGTAGATCCACATTTTCAATAGGTGCATCGTTACCTGTAGATGCCGCTTCAAAGGCGGTACCACGGACGGTAATAACTTTAATATTATCGAGTGACTGGAGTGTCGCAATGGCATTGCCTGCATAGATAGGGCGTTGGAAAGTATCTGCGGATTCCACCGCCGTAATATCTGAGATCTGCCCTACATCAAGTAGCGCTGCCACTCTAGGCAAAATGTTTTTCCCGTTGCTCGTTGCAGGCGCTAGTATGTGGCTGTAAGCCGTACCTAATTGACTGATTAACTGTGCCGTATTCTCTGCGAGGTGATGAGCATAAACAGAGTTGTCAGCAAGTAGTACTTTGCTAATTCCTTCGACACTAGCCGCTTCATCGGCCACGTTTTGACAATTAGAGCCAGCAACCAAAAGGTGGAGGTCTTGGCCCATTTGAGCCGCGGCTGTTACGGTATTGAGTGTGGCACCTTTAAGGGTGCAGTTATCATGTTCAGCAATAATTAGAATAGCCATTTGTTCACCCCTTAAATTACTTTCGCTTGGTTTTTGAGTTTCTCGATCAGTTCATCAACGCTGCTTACTAATATGCCAGCACTGCGTTCAGCTGGAGGGGTAACTTTAAGCAATTTACTGTGCTGTTTTAGCTCAACCCCTAAAGTTTCGGGGGTAACAACTGCCAGTGGCTTTCGTTTCGCTTTCATAATATTGGGTAGTGATGCATAGCGAGGTTCATTTAAACGAAGGTCTGTCGTGATAATGGCGGGTAGGGTAAGGCCAAGGGTTTGTAAGCCGCCATCGATCTCGCGGATAACTTGGACTTCACCTTCCTGAAGGTTGATCTCTGAAGCAAAAGTACCTTGTGGCATATTGAGTAGTGCCGATAGCATTTGTCCCGTCTGGTTGTTATCGGAATCGATGGCTTGTTTACCCATAATGATGAGATCGGGTTGTTCATCGCGGACAACTTGAGCTAACAGTTTTGCCACATTTAGTGATTCAAGGTTATCGTCGGTTTCGACCTGAATACCACGGTCTGCACCGAGGGCGAGTGCTGCCCGAATCTGTTCCTGACAGGCTTTGGGCCCAACCGATACTGCAACTACCTCTTGAGCGCTACCTGCTTCTTTAAGGCGAATGGCTTCTTCAACAGCGATCTCACAGAAAGGGTTTATCGCCATTTTGGTATTGCTTAAGTCAACATCTGAATTGTCAGCTTTAACCCGCACTTTGGCGTTGTAATCAATAACGCGTTTTACAGCGACTAATATTTTCATTTCGGTACCTCTATTATTCCTCAGGGGTGTTGAATCCACTGAGGTTATTTTAATCATGTTCTTAACTATCTTGTTCGTCTGAATAATTGGCCCTGTCGCGGAGTAAATATTTTTGGATTTTTCCTGTCGATGTTTTAGGCAGTGGGCCAAAAATAATATCTTTTGGCGTTTTAAAGTGGGCCATATGCTCGCGGCAGAAAGCGATAATTTCCTGTGCGGTAACCTCTCGATCGAGATCTTTTAAGGCGACAAAGGCACAAGGGGTTTCCCCCCATTTCTCGTTACTTTTAGCAACAACGGCGGCTTCTTGAATCATCGGGTGGCGATAGAGCACATCTTCAACTTCAATACTGGATATATTCTCGCCACCGGAGATAATGATATCTTTCGAACGATCTTTGATTTCTACATATCCATCTGGATGCCATACAGCTAAATCGCCGGAGTGGAACCATCCACCCTCGAAGGCTGCGTGAGTGGTGTCTGGATTTTTAAGATAGCCCTTCATCACTAAGTTGCCGCGCATAAAAATCTCGCCCATAGTCTCGCCATCTTGAGGAACCGGCTCCATTGTTGTTGGGTCCGCAACCATCAAGCCATCAAGCATTGGGGCGCGAACCCCTTGTCGAGATTTAAGACGCGCTTTTTCATCTAAAGGCTTGTCATTCCACTCATCGTGCCAAGCGCAAATTACAGAGGGGCCGTAGGTTTCGGTTAGACCGTAAACATGAGTGACGTTAAATCCTAGAGCTTCCATACCTGAGATCACTGATGCAGGTGGTGCAGCGCCTGCAGTCATTACATTAACTTGATGTTCTATACCGGTTTTTAGGTCATCATCGGCAGAATTAAGCATGTTTAATACGATAGGAGCACCGCAGAAATAACCTACTTTTTCTTGTTTAATTAGGTTAAAGATATGATCTGCACGGACATGACGTAAGCAAACGTTAACCCCTGCCATAGCCGCAATACCCCAAGGAAAGCACCAGCCATTACAATGGAACATAGGAAGTGTCCAGAGATAAACAGGATGTTGCTCCATTCCCCAAGATATAGCGTTACTAATGGCGTTTAGGTATGCACCGCGGTGGTGATACACAACGCCTTTAGGATCCCCTGTAGTACCTGATGTGTAGTTTAGAGTTATCGCATTCCACTCATCTTTAACGGAGTAGGGGGTGAAATCTTCATCGCCTTTTTGCAAAAAAGCTTCATAGGTCAAATCGCCAATAAGTTCGCCGTGTTGCCAATAGGGATCATCTATATCAATAACTAGAGGTTTGTTCTCGACAAGTGTAAGAGCTACTTTAACAACGTCACTAAACTCTTTGTCGGTGATAAGTACTTTGCTTTCTGCATGTTGCAGAATAAACGCGATCGCTTCCGCATCAAGGCGAATATTGATTGAGTTTAGCACTGCACCACACATAGGTACGCCAAAGTGAGCTTCAAAATGCTCGGGTAGGTTTGGGGCCAAAATGGAGACCGCTTCCCCAGGTTTGACACCATATTCATGCAGCGCACTGGCTAAACGTTTGCAACGTGTGTAAGTTTCAGACCAGCTATAACGGGTATCGCCGTGTACTGTTGCCGTTCGGTTAGGGTAGACGCTGGCCGCCCGTTGAATAAATGTAATAGGCGTCAGTGCCGCGTAGTTGGCTTGGTTTTTATCCAGATCTGTTTCGAAGGCAGATTCGTTATTGTTTTCATTTATATTCACGATGCTCTCCATGTTTGTTGTTATCCCAGTAGCCGAAATTAGTGTTACGCTTAAAAGTTATTGCGCTTAAACTTCATGAGTTGGCCAACAATGCCGCTACGGAAGCTAAGTACGCAGATGACGAATACTGCACCCATAATAATGTGGATGTAGTTACCCATCTCTCCACCTGATAGGTAGTTCTGCATAGTGACAATAAAACCGGCACCTAATACGGGGCCAAAAATAGTGCCGACCCCACCGACTAAGGTCATTAATATGACCTCTCCAGACATGTGCCAGTGCACATCTGTTAGAGAGGCGAGTTCAAATACGAGTGTTTTTGTTGATCCTGCAAGAGCGGCTAGCGCCGCTGAAATCACAAAGGCTAACCATTTGTAATGGTTGACGTCATAACCTAAAGAGGTCGCGCGATCTTCGTTTTCACGAATGGCTTTAAGTACTTGGCCAAATGGAGAGTGAATGGTGCGATTAATTAACCAATAACCGGCGATAAAGATAACCAGCACGAAGTAATACATAACCATATTGTCGGATAGATCAATTAAACCGAATAGAGCACCGCGAGGAACGCCTTGTAAGCCATCTTCACCGTTGGTGAATGGTGCTTGTAAGTAGAAGAAAAAGATCAGTTGTGCCAGCGCTAATGTCACCATGGCGAAGTATATGCCTTCACGTTTGACTGCGAGTTTGCCGAATATCGCACCCAGCAAGCCTCCTGCAATTGTACCTAGGAGAATCGCAACTTCAGGGGTTAAGCCACTGTGGATCATTAAGTAACCGGTAACATAGCCACCGGTTCCTAAAAAAGCGGCATGACCAAATGAGAGTAGGCCAGCAAAACCTAGTAACAGATTAAAGGCGCAGGCAAACAGAGCAAAGCAAAGCACTTTGGCCAGAAAAACAGGGTAGAGCAGCGTTGGTGCTAGCAAAGCTAGGGCGAGAAGACAGAGATTAAGTTTCATATTATTCATAATAGGTTCCTAAGCTTCCTTACCGAAAAGACCCGCGGGTTTTAGTAGCAGCACAATAACCATTACTAAAAAAATCACGGTGTTAGAGGCTTCTGGATAGAAGTACTTAGTGAGTCCTTCGACAACACCCATGCCTAAGCCGGTAATAATGGCTCCCCCTATAGACCCCATGCCGCCAATAACAACGATGGCAAAGACGGTTATTAGAATATTGGATCCCATATCAGGTGATACCGAGTAGATTGGGGCTGCCATAACGCCAGCAAAACCGGCTAAAGCCACTCCAAAGCCAAAGGTAAGAGTGACAATGAGCGGCACATTGATCCCGAAGGCTTGCATCAGTTGCGGGTTTTCAGTGCCAGCACGTAGGTAAGCACCAAGTTTAGTTTTTTCGATCATCCACCATGTGCCAGCACAGACAAGGACTGACACAATAATGATCCAAGCACGGTAGTTAGGCAGGTACATGAAAGGGAGCTTTGTGCCGCCTTTTAATGCGTCTGGTACAGCGTAGGACAAGCCGGAAGAACCAAAAGCATGGGTAAATACCCCTTGGATTATTAGAGCAAGACCAAAAGTTAACAATAAGCTGTAAAGGTGATCTTCATTGGCGATAGGACGGATTAGAAAACGTTCCATGAGAATGCCAATCAAGCCAACCGTTAAAGGAACAAGGATGAGTGCAAACCAGTAGTTTATACCCATATATTTCAACGCAAGGAGTGCAATAAAGGCACCCAGCATATACATAGCGCCTTGGGCGAAGTTGATGATTTTTAATAGCCCGAAGATGATTGCTAATCCTAGACTAAGCAGGGCGTAAAAAGAGCCGTTAATCAGTCCGACCAGTAACTGGCCAAACAGGGCAAATAGATTAATATCAAAGAGTGTAGCCATAACAGAAAAATTACCTTTCTGAACTATATAGAGCGATAAAGGCGGCTCTTTTCAGAGCCGCTAACCGATCAGGAAAAGTTACACTGAGGTAGCATAGGGCTATATGCCTCGTTACCTGGAATCACTTTAATAATCTTATAAATATCGTTTTTATCTTTACGCTCTTCTTTCTTTTTAATCTCTACGTAAAGCATGTCATGTACCATGCGGCCATCTGGGCGTAGGGTTGCGTTACGGGCAAAAAAGTCGCTAGGTTTTGTCTCTTTCATTGTTTTCATAACAATATCGGAGTCGTCAGTTCCTGCTGTTTTAACCGCATTTAGATAGTGGGTTGTGACTGAATAAACGCCTGCGTGGATCATGCTTGGAATCGCACCATGACGTTGTTCAAAGCGCTTACTCCATTTTCGTGTTTCATCATCCATATCCCAGTAAAAGCCGGATGTAAGGCGCATGCCTCCTGCGGTAGCTGGATCCATCGCTTGTGCATTAGGTGTAAAAACCAGTAGACCAGCTACATCCATCTGTTCCGTTAGGCCAAATTCAGCAGCTGCCTTTAGGGCGTTAACTGTATCGTTACCTGCGTTGGCTAGAGCAACGACATCTGCGCCAGAGGCTTGGGCCTGCAGAATGTAAGAGGAGAAATCTGTTGTACCGAGTGGCGCACGAACATTACCGAGAACTTCGCCACCATTTTCGTTAATAACTTTACTGGCCATGCCTTCAAGTGCATGACCGAAACTGTAATCTGCGGTAATGAAGAACCATTTCTTTTTGCCCGCCTGCACCATAGGTTTAACGGTACCGTTGGCGAGTGCAACTACGTTATATGTCCAATGCACGTTATATGGGTTACACGCTTTTGTTGTGAAGCTGTTTGATGCAGAACCCGAAATTAAGGTGATATTTTTGCTGTCCGCATTTACCTTTGATACTGCGCCGGATACCGCGGAAGAGACTAAGCCTCCAATGGTATCGACCCCTTCATCTTCTACCCATTTACGGGCAATCGCAGAAGCTACATCCGGTTTTAACTGGGAATCCGCACTGACCATTTCAATGGGTTTTCCTAGTACACTTCCACCAAAATCTTCAATCGCCATTTCTGCTGCAATAACACAGCCTGAACCACAAATATCTGCGTAGGTACCGCCCATATCTGCCAATATGCCCAGTTTCACCTGACCATCTGTGGCTGCTTGAGCGCTACAAATCATGGTTGCGGCGATTGCGCCTGATACAACGGTAGATAAAACTGATGTGTTGGTTCTTTTCATTTTCTGACTCCGGTTTGGTTTGTTTTTATTTTCTGTTGGGAAACAGTTAGTGATATAACCAAGGGCTAGACGCCCAAATAGGTGTTAAGTAGTTCAGTTTTGGCTTCCAATTCGTTGGCGTGTACTTCTTCCACAATGTGGCCGTGTTCCATCACGTAATGACGGTCAGCAATAGGTGCTGCAAAACGGAAGTTCTGTTCAACCAATAAAATGGTAAGACCGCGCTCTTTGAGGTTCCTAAGGACCTCGCCCAGTTTCTGCACAATGACGGGGGCGAGACCCTCAGTTATCTCATCCAAGAGTAGGATATTTGCGCCGGTGCGTAGAATGCGGGCCAAGGCCAGCATTTGCTGCTCACCACCAGAAAGGCGAGTGCCTTGGCTTGTGCGGCGTTCGTAGAGGTTTGGGAACATGTCGTAGATCTCTTCAAGGCTGACCCCATCAGAGCGTACATTCGGCGGTAACATTAGGTTTTCTTCCACATTAAGACTGGCAAAAATACCCCGTTCTTCAGGGCAGAAGCCTAAGCCAATATGTGCAATTTTATGGGCAGGCATAGCGATAGTTTCATGACCATTAATCACAATCTGCCCGCTGCGTTCACCTACCATATTCATAATGGCTCTAAGCGTGGTAGAACGACCGGAACCGTTGCGACCTAATAGGGTCACGAGTTCTCCTTGATTCACGGTCATGTCGATGCCATGTAAAATGTGTGATTCACCATAAAATGCATGTAAGTTATTAATGCGAATTTTTTCTCGGTGACTGGCGTGGAAGGCTGGGTTAGCAATAGATTCGCTATGGCTTGATGCGTGCTCGATCATGATGCCACCTCCGCTGTTTGCTTAGTGTCTACATCGTCTGCTGCGGTACCCATATAAGCTTCACGGACGCGAGCATCGGCAGAAACACTCGCATAATCACCTTCGGTTAGAATAGCGCCCCGTTGTAATACAGTAATCCGATCTGCGAGTTTAGATACAACATGAAGATTGTGTTCCACCATCAAAATAGTGCGATCTTTAGATACCTTTTTAATCAGGTCGGATACTAAGCCTACATCTTCATGACCCATACCTTGAGTCGGCTCATCCAGTAGCATTAATTCAGGTTCTACGGCGAGTGTTGTTGCAATCTCTAATGCCCGTTTACGGCCATAGGAAAGGTCAACAGTAACGGTGTTCGCAAAGCTTTCTAAACCTACAGACTCCAGTAGCGCGAGAGCTTTATCATTTAAACGATTAAGAATCTTTTCCGAACGCCAAAAATGAAAGCTATTGCCTTCTTTACGTTGTAGCGCGATACGCACATTTTCTAAAACACTTAGGTGAGGAAATACCGCGGAGATCTGGAA
>Ga0055584_100007202_pt1 | contig 10910 bp, 9 predicted proteins | sample OSDHelmetaG_FD_58716 | JGI IMG/M metagenome (GOLD analysis project Ga0055584, IMG submission 58716) | Pelagic marine sediment microbial communities from the LTER site Helgoland, North Sea, for post-phytoplankton bloom and carbon turnover... | ecosystem: Environmental > Aquatic > Marine >...
TCCGATGTGCGATACCATCATGTATGGTACGAGGCGGTAGAATGACCTGCCTGCCGAACAGTTCGAACGCAAAACAAGGACGCCGCCAAGACACGAATGTTATCTCCGGGCCAAAAATCAATCCCAATTTCGGATTGTGGTTGTTTGGCTCTCGGAACAAAAGAATAACAATCCGTTTGCCCGGATGCAGACGTCGTGTGACCTCGATGATATTGAGGCTCGTGCCGAATGCATGGGGCCGATCAGCTTGAACGATGACCTCCGCCTGGACTATTTCCCGGCGATGGCGCACCAAGCAAATTAGCCAAGTGACGATACAAAACGGCGCCAACAAATAGCCGACCACGGTATGCAAAATTGACAGCATGGGTATTAGAAGCCTTTCTAGGCGAGCTAGCTATAATCGTCACAAAGGCTCGGAAGCCGACCAGCGGACAACCGTTCACATACGAAACCCACGACTGGGACGATTTACGCGACTTTAAGTGAGTGCGAAGCGGCTAAATCCACCGAACGATGCGGTACCGATATAGGTTTCGTGCTCCGCGTCATCTTTAGGCGCCTGATAATGCGTCCACACACGCTCTGGAAGCCCGTGGCGCGCGCGCGCGTCATTGATCAAGCTCTGGAAGAATTCAAGCTTGATCTTGGCTAAGTTCGTCGCCGTCGTATGACGAATATCCTCTTGCTGGACACGCCTGTTCGTTTCGGCGTCAATACCTTCGTAGTAGCCGAGCTGAATTTCACGGACGATCGGATCTTCCGCCCAAATCATTTCATCACGCTTGAGATAGTATGGCGTGCCTTTGATCTTCACGACTTGCGATTTGTAATTGGTGTACATCTCATAGAATTCGCTGCCGCGCATCGGTTTGATCGCCAGATTTACGCCCGCAGAATAAAACGGATCGTAGACGTACCGCATGCACTGATCTACGGAGATTTCAATATCCTCAAGCCGGGTTTGCGGCGTGATCATAATCATATTCATGAAGGGCTTAATGCCGTAATGCTTCAGCCGCTCCAAGTTATGGTGCATGCCGTCTGCGTTACAGCGTTTGCCCATCTCGTCCAAGACATGCTGGGAGAAGGACTCAATGCCGATATTGAGACGGCGGAATCCGGCACGAGCCATAATTTCCATCATCTCATCCGTGAGATCGGTAATTCTCGCAAAACACATAAAGCTCAAATCACCAAAATCACGCTCGATGACCTGTTCACAGAAGCGGATCACGCTTCGTCGATTAATACAGAAATCATCATCGGTCAGATAAATGGTCCGGGTGCGTGGATGCGCCGTCACGATGCGGTCAATAACATTCACCAGGTTATCTTCCGTCGCACTGATCACCGGAACCTTCTCTTCCGAGCCCCAGGTCAATTGATTGGTCGAAGTGCAGAACTTGCAGCCAATCGGGCAACGATTACGCGAGAACACGCGGACAGTATGGATTTCCTTTAGATTCTCATCCGTAATCTTGTCGCCATATTTCTTGACGTAGTAATCCCAGTATTCCTCGTAGGGTAAATCTTCCCAAGGAATGGTCTCGGTTGCGTCGTTGAAGAGTTCCTGGCTCAACGGCTTGGCGTTATTTTTGAAAATAATCCCCGGAATATCCTGATACGGTTTGTCGTCAGCAAGCATACTGATGGGAATCTCACCCTCGGCCATGATAACGATGTTGCACGGGCTCTTATCGAGGATTGTTTGATAATTAAATTGTGCCTCCATGCCCCCCGCTACAATGAGCGCCTTCGGCCAGATACGCTTCGCGAGATACATGTCCTGAATGTCGTTCTCAAGCGAATCGTCGAGGCAGGAAAACCCTATAATGTCCCATTCGCGTTCGCGGATCTTTTCCTCCACGTCAGGGCCATTCGATGTGACATTATATAGGTTTACGTCGTAGTACTCTGCGTAATGCCCCTGTTTACTGAGGTATCCGGCAAGCCTCACCACTCCCGGCGCAGGCTGCATCAGTGTCACTTCGGACATCTGCCTGTCACTGTGCGGGCACATTAAAAGTATGCTTTTCGATGGCATCGGAACTTCCTTCCAGCCTGGGACCAGGCTCACATTACAAAAAACACAACAAAGCACAAATCTTCAAAGGTTTTAACGTATCTTCACAAATACGGTGTTGGATACCTTTTCCGACTTTGTCCTTTACTCTTCAATTAGTCACCAACCATTTAATTGTCGGCGAACTTGTAACAATTTTTGCAGGCGTCGGGTATTTCACCTGCTAGATGCGCGCGCCGGAAATCCACCACCGCATCGCCATGCCACACATCGGTCAATTGATGTGCATCGCCAAGATCGTAAATCTCCGGATTGGCAATAACACAACAAGGCACGACTCGCATGTCGGAAGCAATATAGAGACGACTGAAGGGCCATGGGCACAGTGTCTCCGGCGACGTGACCTGATAGCGGTCATCAACCGCCCAGAAAGTCACCTCGATACCGAGCTTCCGCCCCTCCTCTATCATCTTTTCTCCGACTTCGACGGAAAATTCTTCATGGGCATCAACCCGATCGTTCTTTTCCTGCCAGTAATCCTGTCCCCAATCCGTAAGGTTTAAGGATAACGTAAGACGATCAAACCCGAGATCCGCGGCAAATTGTGGAAACGCCTCAATTTCAGAGATATTTTCCTTCTGAACCACGGACCACATCCGTGTCCGCATGCGCCCGGCATCTCGAGCATAGCGATTGAGCATTTCCGAATTACGGCTGACCATATCAAACTTTCCTCCAAGTCGAATGGTCTCGTAAGTTTCCTTACTTGCGCCATCAATCGAAATCTGAACTTCGCAGATATCGGAATCGATCAGCTTCTTGTAGTTGTCTTTTAAATGAAGAAGAGAGCCGTTATTCGTCGAGCGAACCCAAATATGCTTCGCACGAGCGTATTTGATCATTTCGAAATAGGTATCACCGGCGAGGAGCGGCTCTCCCATTCCCTGCAACTTGATATCAATCAATCCGTACTGCTCATCGATCAGGTTTTGGAAATCTTCAAGGCTCATGTCGCCGGCACGTTGCATCTTAGGCCATTCACTCACTTGGCACATCGTGCACCGGTAATTGCACCGGCTAACGTTTTCGATATCCAGCTCGACCGGTAGGTAGTCAACAACTTCACCACGTTCGGCTTCCTGCCACAGGCGATAGTTTTCAAAGCGCTTTGGAAACGCTTCAAACCCGGCTGCCAGGGTCGCCGAATAGAGTTCTCCATCTCGCTGCGGTCGCGGTAAACGCGACAGAGGGTCGACCGCTTTGACCAGCAAGCTTCCCGACTCTGCAATGGCTATGGCGTCCGACGACACGTTACATCTCCTTCTTAAACTCGAAACCGGCGAGAATAATATCGTCGATGTCGATGTACCGATATGTCCCCATCCGTCCGACGGAAAAAATGTTATCCGGTAGCGCGTCTATATATTTCTGCGCCAAATCGACTTCCTTCTGAATCAGCATGGGGTAGAGTTTGTTCGCTTTTGAGGGGACTTCCATCACCAGCAATGTATTCGGTGACTCGTACTGAGTGAACTTTTTGTACTCGACAATCCGTGTCTGCTTCACACCCGGAGAGGGGTAATAAAGAAAATAAGTGTCCTTCGGGAAAATCTCTTCGATCGGCAGAACCATGAAATAACACTCACGCCCCATGTATCGGAGTTCACCATACTGATTGCCCATCAACGTATCAGGAGAGATGGTCGAGACGATGATATCGCTTTTCACCCGCTCCCCATCACTTAGGACAAGTACCGAGTTATCGATATCGAACTCAACGATTTCCGTGTTGAGCCGGACCTTACATCCTTCAAGCAGAAAATCGAACCAGCGATTATATCCCTCGTACTCAAGGGGATAACAATTATACCAATCCTTGAATTCGTGCGGATCCCCGGTTTCGATCGGGTTGCGCTTTACTGTCGCGGCAAGGCCAAAATCCATTTCGGCATTCGACTCAAGCGCCCAAGCTTTCATATTAAAATGCTTGTTATAGCGTTCGTAAATCGTCTTGCCGACGCGCTGGGTGTAATAGTCCTCGTAATTGTCACCCTCTGCAACGTCTGGACGCGCATCGAGCTCCTGCTGTATTTGCGCAGCTTCCGGGAGCTTCGAAATATCGCTTTCATGAGGTGGATAGAAGAAAAAATCGTCCACATCTTCCTGGAAAGAAATATTAATCTTCTTGATGTCCCGCATGGGAATAACATCATTAAGAAATTTATAAGCTTCCGGATATGGCGACAGGAAGTGGCGTGGTCCCCAAGTGAAAGGATGGCCTGCGTGAAAAAAAGTGCGCAGACCGCCGCCCGTGAACGGTGCCTTCTCAATGACGGTGACATCCCAACCTTTTTGTTGGAGCGCCCAGGCATACATGCAGCCCGAAATTCCCGAGCCAATGACTGTCGCAGTTTTCATGTGCGTACTATCTCCGATTTATCGATGTTAAAATTCGGTATGACTTAACCGACCAGCGCAACTTGTTCGCTGTATTTCGGTGAAATTGAATCGTTGGTGATCTGACCTTCGTCCCACACATTGCAATTCTCGCAGAGACTAATGCAGCTCTTCTTGCCCGTAAGGTGCTGTTCGCGAAGATCATTCATGACTTTGGATTTCCAAAGCTCCTCGATCGAATGCTCAAGCACGCTGCCAATGGGATAGACATTGTTAAAATCAACATTGCACAACGGTACCCGACCATCGCCAAAGATCACCAGGAGCGACCATAACGCAACACAAGGCAAACCAGGTTCGTAGCTTCCTTCTACCGATTTAAATCCCTGCAACTGTCCGCCCCAATTGAAGATGTTGTGGTAGTAAAGACGGTCGTTATCTGACAGCTTCGGGCGCCAATAGGCTTCATAGCTCGGCCACTCGTCGAGATTACCCTCTTGGCGGATCATTCGCATGTAAATGCGGGTTTGAGGGCGAATTTGATCCCGCAACTCAATAAATTTGAGGGCATTTTCTAGGACCTCTTCAAACTTCAAGCGCCGCCGGATATTCTCAAAAACTTCCTTATCGAGGCTGTCGACCGATAAGATTATCATGTCGAGGCCCGCTTCTAGCAGCGCGCGGGACCGTTCCTCGGTAAGTAGCGAAACATTCGTGCTTATCGTCGTCGCGTTCACACCACCGTCTTTAAGATAAGCAATCCGATTTGGCAGTTTCTTGTCCAAAAGCGGCTCGCCGTCACGGTAAAGACTTACACGTATGACTTCATCGCGATGATCAATGATCTCATCAGCCACATGTTTGAAGAGATCATCCTTCATCGTCGGCGTGTTCCGCTGCCAATCCCCAATAGTGCACATCGGACAACGGGCATTGCAGGCGTTCACGGTCTCAATCTCCAAGTACCGTGGAAAACTCAGCAATTGCTCATAGGACTCATTCGGACTGATCCGTCGATTCAAATATTCAATTGCCCGGTCAGTATCCAGGTGCATCGGCCATTTCCAATCTAATTATTGCGTTTAATCTGTCAATCGACTTGGGGCAGCCGAGACGCGAGTTGGTGGACATATTCATCGACTGCATCCTGATCGGTTCCGTCGGGCGCCCAATCCGGAAATATGCTGTCGTCACTGCCTTCAAACGGACCCAGTTTGTTTTCATGATGAATAACAAACTCCGATAACGGTAAGATGGCATGATAGGTATTCACTGCGGTACGGTAAATTTCCCCAGGCAGAATTACGACTGCATCGGTAACGGTTCCAGTATCGTCGAATGAAAAAATTCCAAGCTTCCCTTCGAGAAGGTGGAATGTATCGCCCTTTCGGACATGTTTGTGCGGTCGATAGTACCGCCCCTGCCGCTCCAGCGCGATCATATCATGATGGTTAGCAGATGGATCGTCATGGAGACAAATCCGCACGTTAACTTTGCCGCGTTGGTTCGAAATTAACTTCAATTCTTCTATCACCGGGCGGTCTACCCTGACTGGCAATCGGTGGCAGAAGAATGCCGCAGTTTTCGAGCCGGCGGCCTCGGAGACCTTTACCGGGTCCAATTCAATCAACGAGATTGTCGAGAGGCTCATCTTCGATGCCCTTTTGGATTAAACCCGCACCTCGGTGCGTTTCTAACGGTTTTATGTTTTTGAAATCGGTAGTTGGTCATCGATAACCACACCGCGGTCTGCCAAAAACTGCGCAGCACGATGATCAATCGGCGGTAACGTCTGATCTAACAAAGCCGAAAAATGAAACTCACGATCACGATGGCGCCAATACTCGAGCCGGTCGAACTTTTCTTGCGCCAGCGTTCTCATCGCTTCGATTTCTGTTTTCGGAGCTTCGTCCAAACGCCACAAAAGGTAATACAACAGCGATGTGATCGATGGATTGTCCGCATAAGCAGTCTGAAGCGCCTTCAACCATTGAATTGCATTGCGAAGGCGTTCGGGAGAATCCGTGTAAAGAGCGGGCAATCTCAGAAAATTCGCCAAGCTATTAAAAGTGAACCAGATTTCCTTCATCTGTTCGCGACTTGGGGTCATATTCAGATCAAGGTCCAGTATTTCGAAACCCGTCACAATACCGTCGTCTTCGCGTATCCGCGTAAAATCGCCCGCACGCACGGGGTTGTAGTTCATGGTCGTGCTTCGCCGCTTTAATTCTTCCGCACCCGCGCCATCGTCCAATCCGCCATAGGCGAGAAATGCATCCGTATTCTTGAGGGGCTGATAATTAAAGAAATTATTCCAATCGAGCTTTGCCCGCATTGAAACTGCCAGCGTGTCGAGCATTTGGCCGAAGCGTTCTTCCGGCAAGCCAAGGATTAGGTTAACGATATAGAATATTTGCGGATAACCCTTGGACAGTTGCGCGAAACGCGCAAATCGGGGCAAGCTCGCCGGCTTGCGCACCTTCCGCAGCATCTCTTCATTTCCCGTCTCCAAACCGACGGTAAATCCCTGGCAATTCGATGCCACCATCGCTTCAAATATCTCTGGGGTGACCGCCGCAGCGATCAGACCGTTATTCGCGCACCAAGTCGCGTCAGGCAGTCGGCGATGAATTTCCTGAAAGAGCCGCAACGCTTCGTCGCGATCATAAAGAAGGTCGTCATCTAACCATTCGAAATGGCGAATTCCGAATTCGTTCCAAAGAAATTCCATTTCATCGACGACATTCCGTGATTCTCTGACCCGCACGGACCGTCCGTTAAAGCTTCGAACCGAACAAAATGTGCAATGCGCACGGCACCCTCGACGGGAGAGTACCGTTGCATACGGTACATCGAGCCCCCGCATCCGCGAGAAGTTATTCAGCGACCCTATCTTGAAATATCCTTCAATACCCATTTTTTGGTATTGATCACGGATATCCAAATCGACGTCCCCACCGGACGTCAGAGGTGTATTTACCACAGCGCCATCGACATCCTGAAAGGACAAATTCGTCGGCACGCGCTCACTATCACCACGGAGGTAGGCATAAAGTTGTTGCAAGGGAATCTCACCCTCGTTCGAGATAATGAGATCCGCACCACATTCTTCTATAACCCGCTGCGGGTCCGCCGTCGCACCGACACTTCCGACAATTAAGGCGAGGTCGGGATGGTGCGATTTCAGGTACTGGCATATTTTCAACAGCTGAGGATAGGTCGGATCGAACATAAAGGAGATACACAGGACGGGCTGCTCGTACTTCGCGACCGCTTCGTCCAATGCTTGCCGCCAAGCTCGTTCCAAATCCGCGCCATCGACTTGCGCGGCCCGTAAAACTTCGTAATTCAAATCGACAATCGTCGATTCGATCCCGAGATCGCGGAATGTAGCCCCTAAATAAAGCAAACCTTGCGGCGGATACGCAAAATACCCGCGATTCTTTGCGACCCGATGTTCTACCAGCTCGGGCGGCACCTGCGGGATTTGCACCAATACCGCACCATCTTCGAATGAATAACGGCCAAGCAGCGAGTCCAGTGCACTATCCGCCGGGCCTCGGACTTCGTTCACGTCAATCCGCGGTAATTCGGAAACCGACATATTAAATTGCATCCAACAAGGCAAAAAACCGGTCCACAGGACTAAACCGGACCAAAACAAATAGTTTTCGCGATTCTCTCATGTGCCGGTGACAGCATTAACCCTGGTTGCCAAAATTCGCAACCCTGAGTGAGAGAAGACCGGTGGCGAGGCTTCGACAAATATCTTCGTAAGGTGTCAGCACAATTCCTGTCTCGGAGATGATCTTCGAGGCATCCATGGTCGAATTGAGCGGACGGCGCTCGATCACCGGGAAGTCGTGGAGGCTACACTGCTCTACCCTTACGTCGACATCACGCACCCGTTGCGCCTCATCCAAGAGCAATTGCAAGAGGTCGACCCGCATTATCGGGCGTGCCCCGGGCAGATGATAAGTACCGGATTTGTCTAATTCTATAAGGCGCGCAACGCCTTCGGTCGCATCGTCACGACAGACCGGCGACATGATCTGATCCGATGCGCAGCGAATGGTACCATCGCGCTCAATCTCGTTGAGCCAATATTCGAAGCCCGTAGGATCCTCGGCGCCGGAGCCGATAACGCGGGCAATTCGGACAATCAAATAATCGTCGCAATTCGCCTGGATGTAATCCTCGACCGACAGCTTCTGCCGACCATAGGCGAATACAGGTTCCGGTCGGTCCGCCTCAACATATGGACCCATCTTATCTTGGCCAAAGACCGCTTCGCTAGACGCAAATACCGGTTTAATTCCAAGATTGATAAGGCTGTCTACCACTGAAATACAGGATTCTATATTCAATGCGTTGGATTTCTCAAAATCCTCCGAACAGGCATTTGGACTCGAATCAGCATGATAGATAAGCCCGTGCGAGATGCCATCTCCCGACGTAATAACATCCTCTAAACGCATGGTGAGAGCGTCGAACCGTCGCCCGCCATCCATCTGACTATTGTTGTAAAGCGGGATAACCCGTCCGGCCCTCAGACGGTCACACAGCGGACGGCCCAGATAACCGGAAGCACCTGTGATTAGGACTTTAGATGTACCTTTCATTCTTCAACGGCCTCGTAATATTTGCGTACCGTATCGCGGCAAACATCTTCTATGGGCGTGATATTCAGCCCTGTCGCGGCAATTAATTTATTCGGCAACATCGAACAGTCTTTCGGCCGTGGTTCCGGCAATTCGAAATCGTCGATACTGCATGTCTCCACCTCGGCATCTACGGAACGATAGCCCCGAACCGCTTCGATCAGCATGAGACACAACTCATGTCGACTGACCGGTCGCAATCCACAAAGATGGAACAGTCCACGCACCTTTTTCTCAGCTGCCAAAAGGCAACCGGAGACGACATCGTTGACCAAAATTGGTGAAAACACCTGATCGGTAGCGACACGCATGGTATTTCCGGCCTCGATGTCTTGAATCCATCCGACGAATAATTTTGCGTTCGCACCATCGGACGCGAAAACCTTGCCAAGGCGCATCACCGTCCACTCGGCCACCGTCGACTGAAGATACCGCTCGATCTCCAGCTTCTGTTGTCCGTAAAGATTAATCGGGCGCGTGCTATCGGTCTCAATGTTGCTGCCGCGTTCGCCATCAAACACAAACTCGCTGGACGTGAAGGTCAATGGAATGCCATTTCCGGCGAGGCAATCTATGACCCGTTTAGTACTCTCCACGTTCAACGATTGGCTCCATTCCGAATCTTCAGCGCACCGGTCGGGGTGGGTCTCGCCATAAAATATCATCGCATGCCCAACATCTTTGAAGTCGACGATGACGTCACTAAGATCCATCTTGAGCGCATCGAAATGAATGCTATCGGTTGCGTCGGAACTATAAGTAACTGCAATCGATTTTTCTGGTCCGAGGCGAGCGTACATGTGCCCTCCGACAAATCCGGATGCACCCAATATTAGTGTTTTTTTCTCCAAGGATCCCACTTCAGTCCCTACTCACCAGCCGCTTTGTTACTCAAAATAGATAAACCCTAAATCGCCGGTGTATCCATTATCCTTATAGACCCAGAGCCATTCCTCCGGTGAATAGAAAGATTCGCACGTTAACTGCCAGTAAAGCAGATTAACCTTCTCGCTCTCGTTACGGTACGACTCAACCAGCAGATATGCGGCATCTCCTTTGCCGACGCGGACGATCTCTTGCAGTGCCTTACTGAGATCAAAGACCTTCAGGTTGTGCAATGTCGTCAGCGAAAAGACGAAGTCGAAAGAGTTATCGTCAAAAGGTAGCTCGGTCGCTTGAGCAACCTTCAGGCAAGGTTGGATTTCTTCCTTCGCATTCGCGATGCCATATTCGGAAATATCTATCCCGACGACATCGAGGCCAGGCACGACCTGGGTAAACTCATACAAAAGATAGCCTTTGCCGCATCCGACATCGAGTATGCGCATGCCGGCTTCGAGGCCATAATGTTTTGCCATCGCTTCAGCGACCGGCCGCCAGCGACCATCGTAGCTATAGCCTCCGTAACCGAATTGCCTGGGTCCATCCCAATATTCTTGCCCATACTGTTTGGCGATAGTTGCGCATTCGGCTTTGTCGAATTCCGTAACCCGCCCAACATAGTCGCGCTCCGTACGTCGATGGAGAGAGCCGACAAAATCAATATCTTGAAGCATACGCTATACCGTTTGAGGACAATGTTTCATGGTTTTCATAACCTGCCAGATATCTTCAACACGCTCGATATCGGCGGTGTTTGTAACCCTATCCCCCTCAACCGCGGCATAGAGTGTCGCGCCGGCTGACAGAATTCGTTCGTATACATGCCGGCGCCGGCAATCGTCCGACGGCAACATGAAAAGACTATAGATAATCATGCCATCAAGGGTTTCGATCTCATTCAGGACACCCTCAAGGACCAAGAAGCAGCCCGCCATCGTATATTC
>Ga0055584_100007203_pt1 | contig 10909 bp, 15 predicted proteins | sample OSDHelmetaG_FD_58716 | JGI IMG/M metagenome (GOLD analysis project Ga0055584, IMG submission 58716) | Pelagic marine sediment microbial communities from the LTER site Helgoland, North Sea, for post-phytoplankton bloom and carbon turnover... | ecosystem: Environmental > Aquatic > Marine >...
CATTTTAAGGAGAAACAAATGTATGTACCAACAATTTTAAAACGTGTCACAGATAAAGGGTTCAAAGTATTTACTACAGGAACTTACAATTTAAATATTATAGGAGTGAGAACTTCAACCAACGAAACAAATAGATTTAATGATTGGTTACATGTTGTTTTCAAAGATGAAAGCGAAAATTGGGTAGATATAACCTTTCAAATCACTACCGATCCCGGCTTATATTGGTTAGAAAACCCTAGTAGAGTAGAAGGTACAGCTATTCTAGTTCCTGATCAATATAGAGGAAGTCATAAAATAGGACTTCATAAAGGACAATACACAGCTTTAACTCAGGTTCAAAAGGTCAAAGTATATAGGGATAATAATAAGAATGATGTATTAGATATGGATCCGGATACAATTCAAGATGGCTATTTTGGAATAAATATTCATAGAGCTAGCTCAACTAGAGAATCAACGCAAGTCGATAAATGGTCAGCTGGCTGTCAGGTTTTCGCAGATCCTAATGAGTATGATGCTTTTATATCGTTGTGTAAGAGAGCTTCAAAGCAGTGGGGCGATACATTTACATATACTCTATTAGAGGATTAAAAGTATGTCTACAGACGAAACAAGTCAGAAACACAGACAGGAAATTTTTCATGGGGATTGCTTAGAACTCATGAAGAAAACAAAATCAAATACATACTCAGCTATTATTTCTGATCCCCCTTATGGTATTTCGTATATGGGGAGGAAGTGGGATTATGATGTTCCTAGTGTGGAAGTGTTTAAGGAAATGTTCCGAATAACTAAGAGTGGGGGTTATGCCTTTATTTTTGGAGGTGCAAGGACATTTCATAGAATGGCTGTAAATATGGAAGATGCTGGCTGGGTATTAAGAGATACAATGATGTGGTTATATGCTAGTGGATTTCCTAAGTCTATGGATCTATCTAAAGCTATAGATAAGACCAAAGGTCTAGATCGTGAAGTGGTAGGTCGTATTAATTTAGCTGGAACAGGAAGAGGGGCATCTTCAGCTGTTACTACGTCTGCTCAAGGTGGATATGAAATAAAAAATACAGATATGAAAATAACAAAACCTAATAGTGAATTAGCAAGTCAATATCATGGTTACGGAACATCATTAAAACCAGCTTATGAGCCTATAATAGTAGCAATGAAACCTAATGATAAGAACTTTGTAAATAACATTCAAGAGCATGGTATTGGTGGAATAAATATAGATGGTTGTAGGATTGGAGAGGATTTTGATCGAGTAGAATATTGTGAAGAAAAAATGAAAGAAAATGGAGGTAAAGTTCCCTATTTCTTTGATATACATTCTTTAGAAAGGGGTAAATTTCCAGCTAATATAATGCATGATGGATCTAAGGAGTGTAAAGATATATTTCAAGAACATTTCAGAGCTTTCTTATGTAGTAAACCAACAAAGCAAGAGAAAGAAGAAGGTTTAGATAATTTTATAGGAAAGAAAGGACATGAAGTATCGAATAGAAAGGAAGGATCTAAGGGAATGAATAACCCAGCTGCCGGAAGACGTGGGGCAAAATATAAGAATACACATCCAACAGTTAAACCATTAGATCTAATGAGATATATAGCTACAATGGTCAAAATGCCTAATGATGAAGCTCTAGTATTAGATCCTTATTGTGGAAGTGGTTCTACAGTATTGGCTTGTAAAACATTAGATATAAGGTGTCATGGGTTTGAACGTGAGGAAGAGTTTGTAGCTATAGGAAGATCTAGAATCAATCAACCTTTAAAAGGTGAATTCAAGAAGTGGACTTGGAAGAAAGTAGATAATCAGATGAAGTTATTTTAATTAATATATGGTATACTAACTGTCATTATGGAGGAAATAATGATATTTTTATACTTAATAGGATGCCCACAACCTGAGCCACCACAACCGCCACAACCTAAATATAGCTGTGTTGCTAGTATGGATTGGATAACAGATCCAACTCAACCAAAAGATATAGCTACAGAAGAATCATTTTGTGACTTCTATCAATTTGCGTGGCAATATTTCTTTTTTCAAACTTCCTTAACTAAAGATAGTCAAGAGCGTGTTTTTGAAAGTCATAGAGTGTATCACCCTAACACTAATAATCAATGTACTTTACAAATGAGTAAAGGAAGGAAAAAAAATATAAGTTTGATTATGCCTAGAATCGGTAAAACAGATTTTGAAGATAAACAAGCTGATCAACACGTTTTATATGATCAGAATGGAAACATTTTATATTATAATATTTGGTACACTGATGAGTTTTGTAGTGCTACAGACAAATTTATAGAAGGATCAATAGAGATTAAAGCTTCTTGGAAAGTAGTTTATGAGAAAGATCTAAATGACTTCTTTTATATAGAAACAAATGATAAAGAATACTTGGGATTAGTTGGACTACATCTAGCTATATGGACTCCCAAACATAATGAAATGCTTTGGTATACATGGGAACATGATAACAACGTTGCTTTATGTAATGGAACAAGTGAGATTAAAGATTATAATCTTACTTCTAAAGAAGCTAGTCAATGTTTATCAGATAAAAAAGATTGCAGTACATTTAATTTTAATACCGCCACAAAAATTCAAGGTGATACACCGCCTATTATATCTAAACCTAATGAGATTTGTAGAGAGTATCATAACGGTAATCAGATTGAAAAATCTATAAATGGAAATGATAACGATCTAAATGGAAGGGTAATAGATGAATTGAACCAACAAGTGAATGAGATGTTATCAACGTTACCAAAAGAAGATCCTATGTCTATTTGGAAGAACTATAAAATGATAGGTGGAATATGGACTAAAGGAGGAGCAAACTCCGGAAAATTACCTATTCCTTCTAAAAGTGGCAACGGAGATCCTACTTCATTACAAAGAGGTTCATTAGAACTTACTAATATGACTATGGAAACTTTTGAACAAGGACAGAGCTCTTATATTCCTAATTGTTTTGGATGCCATAATTACGATAGTAATACCCCTTTAAACGTTAGTCATATTTATCCACACTTAAAGACAGAATAATGTTTTGAATAAATAAAGTTGCAAACATAATACATTATGGTATATATACAGAGTGCTCTAGAGCACAGCTTAATTTGTCGCTCCGTTGTTTATAAATTAGACATTTAAGCGTATTAAGAGGATGGTAATGACTGTCCTCTTTTTTTTTGGTCATTTTCTGACTTGATAGAACAAATTAATCTATGTTAGATTATTAAAATCTAAACTAGAGGACTTTATGATAAACTTAAAAAACTATGTAACAGTATTAAAAAGATATGAGGATGAACTTAGAATTCAAAAGTTAGGAGCTTGTTGGTTATTCTCTCAGTCACAAATGAAGGATCATGGGTGTAAAAGAAAATGGTCATATTCTCATGTCATTGGAATAGATGAAGATTCAACTAGTGGAGCGTTATTGTATGGTGTAGGTTGGCATGTAATAATGGAACACGCTCTATTAAGGATTATGAATAATGATAAGTGTATCACAGAAGAGGAAGGATTAGAATATTGTGAAACAGTAGCTAGAGACTATTTAAATAGTGAATATGATAATCTACCTATGGAAGAAATTTATAAACAAGAATGGATAGAAGAAACAATAGAACGATATAAAAGGGGTATTATTGGATGGGTAAAACATTGGGATCGTGTTCATAAAGAATATCAAGTAGTAGCAGTTGAAAAAACATTAGTAGCTCCAATTATCGATCCAAACACAAAAGATATTTATAAACCGAGAAGTAAGTTTGTATTAGAGAAAGATTATTTATATCCTTGTGGAATAAATGATAAAGGAGACATAATAGATCTAGAAATGCCATATTACAAAATTGGTAGAGCTGACGCAATTGTAGTAAAAAGAGGAACAAAATCTTTATTTATATTAGATCATAAAACAACATCTCAACCAAAAACATACAGTAAAAAACTAACCTTTGATATGCAGTTAGCGAGTTATTGTGCATTGTTGAATTATGAAATGATAGAAGGAGAATTGAAACACTTAAAAGATCATATAATAAGTGGTGTCATTTGGGATTTATGTCATTCTAAAATACCTTCTAGACCTTCATTATTAAAAAGTGGTAAGTTATCACAAGCTAAAAATAAAACTATGCCTAGTTGGATATTTGAAGAGGCAATTCAACACTATGAATTGGATCGAGAAGAATATATAGATCACTTGAATGATCTTAAAGTAACAGATCACAATTATTTTCAACTTTTGGAAGTATCAGTATCTTATAAGGATATGCACAGAGCATACTTAGAGGACTACGCAACCGCTAAAAGTATGCATGAAACACGTATAAATCTTTATCATTGTAGTGATATCGAATTTAATTATAAAGCTCCTAGATATCCTATTTGTGAACAGTATCAGCATTGTAAATTTTCAAAGTATTGTCTCCCAAACATAGATATATCCAAAATAGATGAAACTAGGATAAAAAAAGATAAAAAAATACACTGGAGAGTATTGACAGATAAATCAGAATGTATTATATTAGATAAAGAAGGTAAACAAATAAGTCTACCTTTCTAACAACGGAGAAAAAATGAGTAAATATAACTTTATAAAAGCTGAAAAAGCTATAAAAAAAGCACCTATAAAAATAATGCTTTATGGTGATAGTGGAGTAGGTAAAACTACTTTAGCTGTAACCGCACCAAAACCGCTAGTATTATTAACTGAAAAGAATGGTGTGCCTTCAATATATGCTTCAAACCCCGAAGCTTGTATCGTGTACTGTTCAACAATACAAGACGTTAGAAACGTTGTAGCTGGAATTATGAACGGTGATAAAGAATTATCACAATTTGAAACGTTAGTAATTGATTCGCTAAGTGAAACACAAAGAATGATACAAGATGATGTATTAAAGAAAGCTAGACGTGATGCCATGCAACTTCAAGACTATGGTAAGTTAGCAGATGGAACTAGGGGGTTGATTAGAGTACTAAGAGATCTTCCTATTCATGTGGTGTGTACCGCTCTAAATGATGTAGATAGCGAAGAGGCTACAGGTCAAAGACATTATCAACCGATCTTTATTGGAAGAAAGACCGGAAAAGAGATAGCTCAATGGTTTACATGTATTGGCTATATGTATCGAAGAGATATAAAAGAAGGTGATGAAAAAGTAGCTCAAAGAAATATAATGTTTGATGGTACAAATACAGTATTATGCAAGACCGCACCAAACTTAGAAGGGGTAATAAAAAACCCTAATCTTACACAAATATTTAATCAAATTCAAAACAACAAAAAATAGGAGAAAGACATGGCTATAATAGATCCAAAAACAGCTACCGTAGGTAGTGGGAACGTAAGAAAACAACTAACAATAGGTAAAAAGATTCTAGCACCTGTTTCATCTTCATTAAGGTATACAATGAATGATGAAAAATACTTTGATATTCATTTCGTAGTGATTCATGATCTTGAAAAGAAAGAGGAAGTAGGAGCTACTCACAGTGAAAGATATTTAATAAGAGATAGTCATAATTGGAGATGGGCTTTATTATCACAGTGTTTAATGTATGATACACCTTTTGATAATGAGAAACTAGAGGATGTTCAAAACTTCCTTTTGGGAAATGGAAAAAGAATAAAGGTAGAAATATCAGAGAGAGAATACAACGGTAAAACCTCACTTCAAATGAAGAACCTAGCAAAGGTCTTAAAAGATGGTAAAGTTCCATCTTATACAGAAGATGAACTAGAAGTAATAAAGCAAGCTGAGGATAATTATATTTCAACTTGTAAATACAGAATAGAACAAGGGTGGAAAACGGTTTTACTTCCAAAGTATCAATCAAAAGAAAATACACAGAAAGATCCTTTTGATACTGATGGAGATGATTGGGATATACCGGAAGACAATAATAGAAATGATACAGATATACCATTTTAAGAGGTGAAGAATGAATAGTACAGACAAAATATTATTATCTGTAAAAGAACTATCTGAGAGATTAGGAATATCACCTAAAATTATCTATATGTGGACTAAAGAGAATAAAATCCCTTTCATAGTTATATCTAGTGAAGGGGCGAAAACAAAACATTATAGATTTATTTTAGAGGATGTTCTAAACTCTCTAAGAGAGGATAAATAATGATAGTGGTAGGGATCGATCCGGCTAGCAATGGGGCGGCTTGCATTATAAAAGATCAAGAGGCAAAAATTGTTTTTGAATGGAAATGTAGAAATAGAAAGAAGGGTAAAGTTTACGTAGTATCTATATCTAATCTAAATAAGGATGAAATAGATATTGTAGAGTGCAAAAGTGGAGCTGATATAGGATCTCAAATTGGAGCTTATCTAGTACTTCTAAAAGAAGAAGATGAAGAGTTTTATTTGTGTTCAGAAGATGCTTATGTAGGAACAAATAAACATACTGCTATTATTGTAGCTAAATTTGCCGGAATGATAGTAGGAAGTGTTCATAACTATACAAGATGTTTAAATCGTGTTCTTTGGGTACAACCTAACAAATGGAGACACGAATTAATAAAAGTTCCATATTTCACCAAAAGAGAAAAAGTAAAAAAATACTCATTAGATCTAGTTCCTAAAAAGATTCCTACCATATCTAATCATATCAATAAACTTGGAGTATACGACCATATAACCGATTCAGCCGGTGTCGGCATGTGGGCTTGGAACTCTCTAACAATATATAAAACAACAACAAAAAAATAACAAATATGAATGACTACGAAGAAGTTTTTAACAGTTTTATTGAATATCGGAAAACTGTTAAAAAATCTCTACCTACTTTAACGAAAGCAAAAGTAAATAAAATAAAAAATGCTTTAGAAATAGTATCTAAAAAAGAACTTGTCTTATTATTTCAATATCTGAGTAATTCCAAAGATGAGTATACAGAATTCATTAATGGAAATAATGAAAATGATCGGTTTTATGGAACTATAGATAATCTCTTCAGAAAATCGAAACTTAAAGAAAAGATTAATAGAGCTAAAAAGTGGAAGAAGAAACAACACAACATAGAACAGAATAAAGCACAAGATCTATTCATGCCTTTTATGATAGTTGAAAAAGAGGATTACAAAGATCTCTTAAATGAAGTTGGTAATGATTTTGAAACAACAGATAAACAAGAGAACAATATAGGTACGAGAAATTTTCAAATGTCAATCTTTGCAAAGAACAAAGGAAGTATATAAAATGAAATGGTATGAACAAATAAATAATAGTGGACTTCATGCGGTAGCTTCCGCTCTTGGGTTGACAATAAGAAAAAATACAGTCTCCCCATGTCCTTCATGCGGTGCTGAAAAAAGAGGATCTCATGATAAAAGACTTCCTATAGGTTTCAAAAAGAACTTACAAGGGTGGATGTGCCACAGTTGTAAAGCTACAGGTAATATTATCGATCTGATATCTTATACTTTACAAGGTAATAGATATAGAGAACTGGATAAAGATTCTCGAAAATCAATAATGATATGGAGTGAAGAAAACCAATTACATATAAAAGAACAATCTAATGTTTATGACAAAATAGTTAGTACTTATAACCTTTCAAATTCTCAAGTTCCTACAACAAAAGTAGAAGAAGATCCTAATAGCCCCTTTAAATTTGAGGATGAAATACATCTAAAATATCATGAGAATCTATATAGTACTCCGTTTGGTTTATTGATTATTGAATACCTAACAGAATATCGAAGAATATCAGATGAAGTTATAAGGTTATTTAAGATTGGAGCTATGTTAGATAAGTTCGATCAAATATGGATAGTTATCCCCCTTCAAAATAAAGAAGGAAAAGTCGTCAATCTCAAATTTAGATCCCTTCCTAAAAATAGCACAGAAAAAAAGAAGATAAGACATTGTAGTGGTCGTGAAATGGTTCTATTTAATTGTCATAACCTCGACCATATAACAAACGAAGATGTAATCATTACTGAGGGTGAATTTGATGTTCTCTCTTATTTGTCTGTAGATATTAATATGAATGTAGTCAGTGGAACAACCGGAGCTAAATCTGATTGGAATGATACATGGTTAGATTGCATTGAACCGTTCGACAATATTTATATAAACTACGATCTAGATGATGTGGGTAAAGAAGGAGCTGATAAATTATCATCTAGACTATCTAAAGATAGATGTTATCTAATGAGCTGTAATAACTACAATGATTTCAATGAATACATAATGAACACCCATAAAGATGAATGGACTAATGATGTTGAAAAATTCATTAAACTTGCAAAACCATGTATTGAAAACACAAAACTTAAAACCGTTAGCGATTATCTAGATCAACTTGAAGACCTTATATCGAATCCTAACAAACTCAAAGGACTAAGATCTAGTTCTAATAGAATTGATACATGTGCCGGAGGTATTGGTAGCGGTCTTTGGGTGATAACAGGAGATACAGGACATGGGAAAACAACATGGGCTACTTATGAATGTTGGTATCAAGCTCAACAAGGTGTACCAATTATGCTTACTTCCTTTGAACAAGCACCAATTGGAACATGCCAAAAACTTCTAAGATGCCAACTAGGACAAGATTTTACTAAGGTATCTAAAGAAGAAAGAAGAATAGCTATGAACCAACTCGGATCAATGCCTTTATATATTCTAGATCAATATGGAAATTCCTCCCTAGATTCTGTATTAATCGCTATTAAGTATGCTACAAGACGTTATGATGTTAAAATACATCTCATTGATCACTTGGGTTTTTTAATCAACACAGATCAAAACACTGATGAAAGAAGGGAAATAGAAAAAGCGGTAAGAGAACTAGCTACAATAGCTGTAGAAAACGATATAACTATCTTTCTTATATGTCACCCAAATAACCTAGCAAATGTTCAACAAAGAAGAGTTAGAATATCTGACTTAAAAGGTGCTAGTGCTATTAAACAAGATGCCCATGTCGGTGTTGTTGTTCAACGTCAACCAATTACAGCTGAAAAACCGTATCCAACTACTACCTTATGGTTTGATAAAGTAAGATCAGAATTCGGAAAAGCCGGATCACATTGTACCTTAGCTTTCGATCCTATAGCATGCGTATATAAAAATGAATGGATGATGACACCTTCTTATCAAAGAGGGGCTAAAATTATCGTGCCTAATAAATAAAAAAAATAAAATAAGTTCATTATTTGCTTGACATTCTATAACACAGGTTGTATAATAATATTATATTCAACAACGGAGAACAAAATGATCTACTTGATAGTAAGTATATTTGAACCTAGCATGAAGCTGAGAATAACATGTTACAGCTCTAAAGAAGAGTATTTGAAACATTATCATCTATCTATAAAACACATGGAATTAGACAAAGATTATAACTATTCATTTTTTAAATTTCCTTTGTTAGGTATTAACAAATCTTTTCATCAAGCAATTGCAAAAACTATTACAAAGGGCTGTTTAGGTGATTCCATAAGTGAATTAGCATATCTAATTTATGATTTAAAAATATAGTGGAAGAATAAAATAAAATATCTATCACAAATAACTCATAATGTGTTATACTAATTAAGAACATCAAACGGAGATAATCATGACTATTTCAATTTTCAAATACAAAGGAACTTTATATACTCTCAATGAAGGAGATGAAATTCATCATCTAAATAACAGTGGTCGTACTTGGTATCCAGTAGTTCCTAAAGGTTTGGAACAAGGACAATATGAGCCCTTATTTGACTATATGAGAAGTAGCAAGGGGCTACTCTTAATTCTTGTAAGAGCTGATAATAAAACCTATGTAGAAATAGAGAATTCTAGAGGAGATGTATGATACACTTTTATATAAATATAAATGGCTCATGGGAAGAAGTGGGAATAACTTCTATCATGACTATGATTGAAAACTCAAAAATCTTTGATGAAAGTGGAGAAGAATGGATAGGAACTTCATCTATCTTTCTCAATCAATTTCATAGATTATATACTATGGATAAAGACGATAAACTTCATGGAATTGAAGCTAGATTAATAATACAAAATCAAGACCTAAAAGATCAGATAGAAACAACTGATGAAGAAATAAGTAATTTATATAGATGTAGATAACAAGGAAAATAACATGACATTTCAAACAACTAAAAGATTCTCAGGATATTCAGTAGCATTTAGACAATACAAAGCTAATCATTCTCATTGTCAATACCTACATGGGTACTCAATTGAATTTATCGCTACCTTTCAAGGACAATTAGATCAATACAATTGGGTGTGCGATTTCGGATCATTTTATGGCATTAAACAACAACTTAAATACCTCTTTGACCATACTACAATCGTTGATGAAAATGACCCTGACATAACAACCTTTCAAACACTTCATCATAAACACATTATACAAATGAGAATAGTAGAAAACTTATCATGTGAATACTTCGCTAAAATGGTCTTTGATATTATATCTGAACTCAACACCGATAATATGAAATGTGTAAAAGTTACATGCCTCGAAAATAAAAATAACTCAGCCTCTTACGGAATTAATCATGAAACTTCAAAATAATTACATCTCTATTTCATACAAATGTAACCTCAATAATATTGATGAGGAACTTAATAACCCTAAATTTCAAGCTCTCATTAATCAAAACTATAACATTAAAGCTATTATTCCTGTGGAAGATTCAGGATCTCCAACCGCTATTATTATTCTCTCTAATCAACCTAATAATAAAGAAATAAACTACACTTACATTAGTTTTATAGCCACTATCACAATCATCTTACATGTCGCCTTACAACACCTTACACTTTAATGTAAACCTTTATACTTTATCTTACAATTTTCATATAAACTTACTATTTTTAAAAAACTCTAAATATACTACCACAA
>Ga0055584_100007206_pt1 | contig 10904 bp, 9 predicted proteins | sample OSDHelmetaG_FD_58716 | JGI IMG/M metagenome (GOLD analysis project Ga0055584, IMG submission 58716) | Pelagic marine sediment microbial communities from the LTER site Helgoland, North Sea, for post-phytoplankton bloom and carbon turnover... | ecosystem: Environmental > Aquatic > Marine >...
AAAACTGCCTAAAAGTCATGATATCAGCAGATTTAAACGACAAAATGTCTGTTAAAAACTAATGGTAAGGTTATTGACAACAATAATACAAAGAAAGGAAAAAACAAACATATATGAACTTAAATAATTATACAATAAAATCGCAAGAAGCTATACAACAAGCGCAACAAATTGCGCAAGGTTATGGCCATCAACAAATAGAAAACGAACACCTTTTCAAAGGAATCGCTGACGTTGATGAAAACGTGTTGCCTTTCATACTCAAAAAGTTGAACGTCAACATATCGATCCTAAAGCAAACCTTGGACAAACAACTTGAAAGTTTTTCCAAAGTAACTGGAGCTGAATTAATGCTATCACGTGAAGCTGCAAAAACTCTAAATGAGGCTTCTATTTTAGCTAAAAAAATGAACGATGATTATGTATCCATCGAACATTTAATCCTAGCTATATTGAAATCAAAGAGCAAAATCGCTCAAATGTTAAAAGATCAAGGAGTAACCGAAAAAGGGCTTTCTGCAGCAATTGAAGAATTACGTAAAGGAGATCGCGTTACATCTCAAAGCCAAGAAGAAACTTATAACGCTTTGAACAAATACGCCAAAAACCTTAACCAATTGGCCAAAGACGGAAAATTAGATCCCGTAATTGGTCGTGATGAAGAAATTAGACGTATCCTTCAAATTTTATCCAGACGAACCAAAAACAACCCTATATTAGTCGGTGAACCTGGTACTGGTAAAACTGCTATTGCAGAAGGATTGGCTCACAGAATTGTAGCTGGTGACATTCCTGAAAATTTAAAGGAAAAACAGATTTTTGCTTTAGATATGGGAGCCTTAATTGCTGGAGCAAAATACAAAGGTGAGTTCGAAGAACGTCTGAAATCTGTAATCAAAGAAGTTACATCAAGCGATGGTGACATCGTGTTGTTTATAGATGAAATTCACACCCTAGTTGGTGCTGGTAAGGGCGAAGGCGCTATGGATGCTGCCAATATCCTAAAACCTGCATTAGCTAGAGGCGAGCTACGTGCCATTGGTGCAACCACATTGGATGAATATCAAAAGTATTTTGAGAAAGATAAAGCTTTAGAAAGACGTTTTCAAAAGGTAATGGTTGACGAACCTGATACAGAAAGTGCCATTTCTATCCTTCGTGGTATCAAAGAAAAATACGAAACACACCATAAGGTACGTATTAAAGATGACGCCATCATTGGAGCTGTTGAATTGTCTCAGCGATACATTACTAACCGATTTTTGCCTGACAAAGCCATCGACTTAATGGATGAAGCTGCATCCAAACTTCGTATGGAGATCAATTCAAAACCAGAAGAACTTGATGTCTTAGACAGAAAAATAATGCAATTAGAGATTGAGATTGAAGCCATTAAACGCGAAAAAGATGAAGTAAAGCTAAAATCACTTCGCTCAGAATTGGCTAATCTCAAAGAAGAACGTAATGAGATATTTGCCAAATGGAAAAGCGAAAAAGAAGTTGTAGATCAAATTCAAAACACAAAACAAGACATCGAAAACTTCAAAATAGAGGCCGAACGTGCTGAACGTGAAGGTAATTATGGTAAAGTAGCCGAAATTCGTTATGGAAAAATCAAAGAAGCTCAAGAAAAGTTAGAAAATCTACAAAAAAAGCTTCAAGAAAATCAATCTGGTAGTTCTCTGATAAAAGAGGAAGTCAATTATGATGACATTGCTGAAGTTGTAGCAAAATGGACTGGTATCCCTGTTACCAAAATGCTACAAAGTGAACGAGAAAAACTTCTAAAACTAGAAGATGAATTACACAAACGTGTGGTAGGTCAAGAAGAAGCCATTGTCGCTGTTAGTGACGCTGTAAGACGTAGCCGAGCTGGTTTACAGAACCCGGATAAACCAATTGGAACTTTCTTATTCCTTGGCACAACTGGAGTTGGAAAAACCGAATTAGCAAAGGCTTTGGCCGAGTATCTCTTTGATGACGAAAACGCCATTACTAGAATTGACATGAGCGAATACCAAGAACGTCATGCTGTGAGCAGATTGATAGGTGCACCTCCTGGATATGTTGGCTATGATGAAGGTGGACAACTCACAGAAGCGGTAAGACGTAAACCTTACTCTGTCGTTCTGTTAGATGAAATTGAAAAAGCACATCCAGACACTTTCAATATCCTATTGCAAGTACTAGATGAAGGACGTTTAACAGACAATAAAGGACGTGTTGCCGATTTTAAAAACACCATAATCATCATGACTTCCAATATTGGTAGCCATATCATACAAGAAAAATTTGAAACCATAAAAGATATGGACGCCGCAATGGAAGCCTCAAAAATTGAAGTCCTTGGATTACTCAAAAAATCGGTTAGACCTGAGTTCTTAAATCGTATAGATGACACCATTATGTTTACACCTTTAACAGCTGAAAACATCAAGGACATCGTAGGACTCCAATTAAAAGGCGTTACCAAAATGATTGCAAAACAAGGCATTACATTTGACGCAACACCAGAAGCAATTGCCTACCTTGCAAAAAAAGGATTTGATCCTGAATACGGTGCAAGACCTGTAAAACGTGTTATCCAAAAAGAAGTTCTAAATGCATTAAGTAAAGAAATTCTTTCTGGAAATGTAACTACTGATAGTATCATCCTTTTAGACGCTTTTGATGACAAATTAGTTTTTAGAAACCAAGGCGACTTAGTTTCTGAAGAACTTTAAAATTAAGCTTACAAGGTTTGTTCTAAACAACAAAAATTTAGAACAAACCTTACCTTTTTAAAATAAAAAAACTGCAGGCTTTATAAAACCTGCAGTTTTTTTTCAATAACTAATTCAAATATGAAGGTCTGCTTATTGCATAATTAAAATCTCATCCCAAAACCAATACCAGCAATAAAAGGATTGATGTCTACATCAGCCTCAACTGTTGCCCCTAAAGCAGTTGTTGCATCAACAGTAGCTGTAGTATTTAACCAAAGGTATTTGGCATCAATATTTATAAACCATTTATCTGTAATATCAATATCAAAACCTCCTTGTATAGCAAACCCTAAAGCTGAATCATATTCAACATCATCGGCAACAGGACCTTCATCTACTCCATAAAAAATGGTATAATTTAATCCAGCACCAACATAAGGATGCACCATTCCTGCATCAAAATGATATTGCAACGTTAAGGTAGGTGGCAACAACCAAACATCTCCTAATTCTATATCACCAACTGCCGTAGAAACAGCTTTTACATCGTGGTTTGATGTTCCCAAAATAAGTTCTAAAGCTAAATTTTTGTTGAAAAAATAAGTAAAATCTAATTCAGGAATGTAAGCATTAGAAATATCTGTATCCCCTCCAATTGCTTCAATATCTGCAGATTCATTTGGAACTATTGCTAATCCTCTCAATCGAACTTGCCATTTGTTAAAATCTGTAGTACTATTGTCTTCTTGTGCCTGTGCATTAAACACGATTGTTACAATCATGATTAATGGTAATAATAATTTTCTCATTGTTTAACTTAATTTTCTGTTTGATGCCTACAAAAGTAAATCGGTAAAATCCTTTAAAAACTGACTAATGTCATAATTCAAAAATATTTTGAGAAAATAATTGTTATAAAAAATCAAATTAGGCAAATGACTAGTAAAAAAAACTTGTCATCACTCGAGTTCCATCTCTACACAAAACACTACAAATCAACAGACAACATAAAAAAAAGAAAGAAATAAAATGTTTTCACAATAAATGAATCTCAAAATCATTTATTACTTTAATAGAAAATTGTTAATTTTGAAAAAGCTATTAATCCTCATTTTCTTAGACACATTAAATTAACTCACAATTCAAAATAAATAAGTTAATACCACAACCTACTTTAATGACAAATATTAACAGATATATAGATCATACAATTCTTAAGGTTGACACAACTGAACGAAATATAATTGACTTGTGCACAGAGGCTAAAAAACATCAATTTCATACGGTATGTGTAAATCCTTGTTACGTTCCTTTAGCAAAACAACTTTTAGAGAAATCTAGTGTGAAGATTTGTACCGTTGTAGGATTTCCTCTTGGAGCTACATCAACAGAATCGAAAGTTTTTGAAGCTAAAAATGCTATTAAAAATGGAGCTGACGAAATTGATATGGTCATTAATATTGGTTTTTTACGTAGTAAAAACTACGTTGCCGTATTGAAGGATATCAATGATGTAAAAACCGCTATTGGGAAAACACCTTTAAAGGTTATTATTGAGATTAGTGAATTATCTAAAAATGAAATTGTAAAAGCATGTGAGATATGTCTTGATGCAAAAGCAGATTTCATAAAAACATCAACAGGATTTGCGAGTGGTGGTGCTACTTTAACTGCTGTAAAGATCATTAAAAAAACCGTTAAAAATCAAGCAAAGATTAAAGCCTCTGGAGGTATTCGTGATTATGAAACTGCAGTAAAGTACATCAATGCCGGTGCCGACCGAATTGGCACTTCGTCTGGTGTAAACATTATGCAACAACAACAAGAATATAGCTCTACAGAAAAACATTAAACCCTATGAGTGTACATATTGAAGCAAAACCCGGTGAGATAGCTGAAACCATTTTATTACCTGGAGATCCATTGCGTGCAAAATGGATTGCGGAAACCTTTCTTAAGGATGCTGTATGTTTCAATCGCGTACGTAACATGTTTGGTTATACAGGAACATATAATGGCAAACGTATTTCTGTGATGGGCACAGGAATGGGAGTTCCTAGTATTTCGATATATGCACATGAACTTATCAACGATTACAAAGTCAAAAACCTAATTAGAGTTGGTAGTGCTGGTTCTTACCAAGAACACGTTAAGATTAGGGATGTTGTCTTTGCTATGGCCGCATCGTCCAACTCTGGAGTCAACGAATTAAGATTTGGAGGGGCTGATTATGCTCCTACAGCAAGTTTTGAATTGTTTGACAAAGCTGTTACCATTGCCAAAAAACAAGGTATTTCTTTCAAAGCAGGAAATATTTTCACTAGTGATGTCTTTTATGCCGATAATTTTGAAGCTTATAAAAAATGGTCAAAATTTGGTGTACTTTGCGTAGAAATGGAAACAGCAGGACTCTATACCATTGCTGCTAAACATAATGTTAATGCCTTATCTATATTAACCATTTCAGATTCTTTAGTTACAGGAGAACGTACTACATCAAAAGAAAGAGAATCTACATTTTCCAACATGGTTAAAATTGCCTTAGAATTGGCATAATTTTATTTTAACATAATTTTTTGTTATAGGCTTTTCAGTCTGGTTTATATTTATCACTTTATAAAAACCCATTAAAACCTATGAAAACGGTCTTTTCTCTTTTATTATTCACAATAGTTTTCAATGCTTTTTCACAAAACAATGAATCCTATGACAACACTACATATTATTTCATAAGACATGCTGAAAAAGACAGAAGAGACAAGACTAACAAAGACCCACATCTTAGCAAAAAAGGTGAACAGCGTGCTGAAAAGTGGCGTAATGTCTTTAGTAAAACAACATTTGATGCCATCTATTCTACTCCATACAACCGCACTCAAGAAACAGTACAACCAATAGCCAACGCCAATAACATTGAACTCAATATTTACGATCCCAAAACGCAAAATGTTCAACAATTTTTGAAAGACACAAAAGGAAAAACGGTTTTAATTGCTGGTCACAGTAATACTGTTCCTAGGTTTGTTAATTCTATTATAGGCAAACAAAAATATTCTGATATTGACGACAACACCAATTCTCATCTATATATCATAAACATATCTAACAACGGTATTTTTGACCATTTACTACTTATCGATTAATCTTTTTATCTGGAATATAAAAATTGTAATTTTGTCTTTATGCAAAAGCACATCAACATCAAAAACAAAAAAGCCAAATTTCAATATGAAATTTTGGACAAATATACCGCTGGAATTGTCTTAACAGGTACAGAGATTAAATCTATTAGAAATAGTAAGGCTTCTATTGCTGAAAGCTTTTGCGAATTTAATGACCGTGGTGAGCTTTTCATTATCAATATGACCATTGAAGAGTACCTCTATGGAACTCATTATAACCATAAACCAAAAGCAGAACGCAAACTCTTGCTTAATCGTCAAGAATTAAAAAAGCTTGAAAAAGACGTCAATACCAAAGGACACACTATTGTCCCATTACGTTTATTCATAAATGACAAAGGCTTAGCAAAGGTTGAAATTGCCCTAGCAAAAGGTAAAAAACTTTACGACAAAAGAGAAACCATTAAAGACAGAGATAACAAACGTCAACTTGATAGAATAAAAAAAGCTTATCAGTAATTCTTAAGTTCTCTTGTTACATTTTGTGTATTTTAGTCGTCAACACTAGTATTGTGCCTTTAACACACTCAAAACTATGAGACAACACACTTTTTTCCTATTAATTATTGGACTTTTTTATCAAAATGCAATTTCACAAATCGTTGGCACTGTTACCGATTCAAAAAACCAACCTCTTCCCTACGTCAATATTTATATTGAAAACACCTATACAGGCACAACAAGCAATGAAGAAGGTTTTTATGAACTCCAAGTAAATGATCCAAAAGCCTATACTTTGGTGTTTCAATACTTAGGCTACAAAACGGTTAAGAAGAATGTAACCCCAAATCAGTTTCCTTTCGAGGTTCATGCAGTCATGGAAGAAGAAACTATATCATTACATGAAGTTGTAATCAATTCTAAAGACAACTATGCCAATCAAATTATTAAGAAAGTCATTGCACATAGAAAAAAGAATTTAGAACGTATCAACAACTTCAAAGCCGACTTTTACTCTAAAGGATTAATCAGAGTTAAGAATGTCCCCGAAAAGATTTTCGGACAAGATATAGACGACCTTGACGGAATAGTTTTAGATTCAACAAGAAGTGGTGTCATTTACCTTTCTGAAACTTTTTCAAAAATTGAATTTTTGAGTCCTGACAATCTCAAAGAACACATCATAGCTTCAAAGGTTAGTGGCAATGATAATGGTTTTAGTTTCAATACTGCCAAAAGTGTTAATTTCAACTTTTATAACAACATCATACCTTTTGGTAATCAAATTATTTCACCAATTTCCAACTATGCTTTCAACTACTACAACTACAAATTAGAAGGTACATTTATTGATGATCGAGGTAATCTTATTAATAAAATTAAAGTTCTCCCAAAACGAGAAAAAGACCCCGTTTTTTCAGGTTATGTTTATATTGTTGAAGACTTATGGACTTTTTATGCTTTAGAACTGAGCATTACGGGTGAACAGGCTAAAATACTTCCTGCAAACACCATAACAATAACTCAAAATTTTTCGTATTCTAAAACCGATGACATTTGGTCTATTCTTTCACAACAATTAAACGTTGATTACAATATCTTTGGGATAAAGGGTGATGCTATATTTACAGCTGTGTACAACAATTATAAGTTTAACACTCAAATTACTAAGTCAAATTTCGGAAAGCAAATTTTGTTTTTTGAAGAAGATGCCAATAAGAAGGATTCTTTGTATTGGGAAAAGTTTAGACCTATCCCTTTAACAGTAGAAGAAATCAAGGATTACATTACAAAAGATAGTATACAAACCCTTAGGACATCAAAACCTTACCTAGATTCTATTGACCAAGCAAATAATGCCTTTAATGCTATTAAGACGATAATATCTGGATACAGTTATCAAAATTCTTCTGAAAAATGGAGATTAAGTATTTCCTCTCCATTGAGTAAAATTAAATTCAATACCGTACAAGGGTTCAATTCTAACATAGACCTTAATTTTACCAAAAACTATGATGAATACAGACGTTATCTTACTCTTGATGCCACAACCAATTATGGATTTAGTGATGATCGTTTAAGAGGAAGTATCTCTGCTAGCTATAAATTCAACAATATATCACGTCCATACTTATCTATTTCAGCAGGAATAAAAACAGAACAATTTAATCCAGAGCTTCAAGAACTTGAAATCTTTAACAGTGTATTTTCTCTGTTTTCTGAAAAGAATTTTCTTAAAATTTACGACAAAAGTTTTGCCAACCTCTCCTATTCACAAGAGTTATTCAATGGGTTAAGTTTATATTCTCAATTAAGTTACGAACGCCGAAAGGCGCTTTTCAACACAACAGATCAAGTGTGGTATCCTAAGGAAGGAAGATCCTACAGCAGTAACAACCCTTTGGATGCAAATGCCTATGGTATCGCTCCATTTGAAACCCATAATATTTTAAAACTCAACCTTACGGCTACCATTAAATTTGGACAAAGCTATATGAGCTACCCCAAGAGTAAATTCAATATCAGCAACAACAAATACCCCACTCTTTATTTAGGATATGAAAAAGGATTGGGCTCAACAATTTCTAACTACGATTTCGACCAAATAAAAGCTAGAATAACACAAGCCTTTAACATTGCAAACAAAGGCTTTTTTACATACAACATAAAAGCAGGAACATTTTTCAATGCTGATGATATTGCTTTTGTAGACTATCAACACTTCAACGGAAATCAAACACACATTTCAACAATAGGAGAATACACAAACGTTTTCAACAACCTCCCTTACTATGCCCTTAGCACCAACAAATCGTATATGGAAATGCATGCCGAACATGATTTCAATGGATATATCCTTGGAAAAATCCCTTTTCTCAACAAACTTAATTTTAACTTGATATTAGGAGCGCACAATCTTTCTACAGAGAACAACAAACCTTATCAAGAATACTCAATAGGAATGGATAATATTGGCTGGGGAAAATTCAGATTTTTGAGAATCGATTACATAAGGTCATACCAAGGTAGCTTTATCAATGATGCTTTTGTATTTGGGTTGAAGTTTTTTTAGTTAATTTTACCACCACAATTTTTTTTTTGATGAAAAAAATCATTTTCACATCGTTTTTTGTTTTTGCCTTTTGGAATATCAGTAATGCTCAAGATAGTACCAAAACCATTGATTACACTCCAAAAGTTTCCTCTTTAGACAGTATTGTAACCACCTTATACAAGGTTGTTTCTGGAGAAAAAGGTAAGGAACGTGATTGGGAACTTTTTAAACACCTCTTTCTGAAAGAGGCCAAATTAATTCCTACTTTCAAAGCCAATGACACCCTAATGCAAACACGGTATTTGTCCCCTAAAGATTATATTGACAACTCCAATAATTGGATGTTAGAACATGGTTTTTTTAAAAAAGAAATCAAACGAAAAATTGAAGGATTCGGAAATATAGCGCATGTTTTCAGTTCTTACTATGTTTACAAAAGTGAGTCTGATCCAACCCCACTTATGAGAGGAATTGATAGTATCCAATTGTTTTTTGATGGTACACGATGGTGGATTGTAAACATATACTGGACACACGAAACTTTAGAAAATCCAATCCCTTCTACTTATTTAAACAATTAGCGATTAGTTAGTAGATTCAAAACCTTAATTTTTGTCTTCCAACATAGGCACAAATCTAAAGTCGCCAAATTCGTGTTTTTCAAAATCCTTTGGGCTTTTTCTAATAAACAAGGTCATGGTTTGCACCTCATTCCCAACAGGAATTACCAATCGTCCACCAATTTCCAATTGAGCCAACAACGGTTTAGGAACAAAGGGAGCGCCAGCTGTAACAATAATTCCTTTAAAAGGCGCTTCATCAGGCAAGCCTTTGTATCCATCACCAAAAACAAGTTTTTTGGGGCGATATCCTATTTTCGGCAAAAACTTACTTGTTTTTTTAAACAACTCATGCTGCCGCTCAATACTGTAAACTCTAGCTCCCATCTTACACAACACTGCTGTTTGGTAACCACTTCCTGTACCTATTTCAAGAATTTTATCCCCGGGATTAACCTGCAACAATTCCGTCTGAAATGCTACAGTATAAGGTTGTGAGATGGTTTGATCGGCAGCAATAGGGAAAGCCTTATCTTGATAAGCATAATCTAAAAATCCTGAATCCATAAAAAAATGTCTTGGAACGCTCCCCATTGCTTCCAAAACACGCTCATCCGTAATGCCTTTGGCTCTTACAGTTTCAATAAGCTTATTACGAAGTCCTTGATGTTTAAGTGTGTCTTTCAAAAGATGGTTGATTTGTGCCGCTAAATTAACTATAAAGAAACTAACTTTCAAGTTGAAAAAACAAATTAGTCTTGATATATTGATCTTCAGCTTCCTTAGCATCAAGTCTAAATCAATTACGCTATTCAACTGTTTATTTTTCGCTCTAAAAAACCTATTTTTGTTGAAAACAAACTTACATATGTTAAAAGCAGGAGTATTAGGTGCTGGACACTTAGGAAAAATACACTTGAGATTGTTAAATCAATCGGACAAATATGAATTAGTAGGATTTTATGATGCAGATAAAGCCAATGCTCAAAAGGTTTCCCAAGAATTTGGATATACTTATTTCGACTCAATCGACGATTTGATAGATGCCGTTGACATGGTAGACATCGTAACCCCTACCCTTTCTCATTACGATTGTGCTAAACAAGCCATTGCAAAAGGGAAACATATATTCATTGAAAAACCCATAACCAACACTGTTGAAGAAGCCGAACACATCCGTGAACTTTTGGCACAACACAACATCCGTGGTCAAGTAGGTCATGTAGAGCGTTTTAACCCAGCTTTTATAGCTATAAAAGATAGTCTTAAGAACCCTATGTTTATTGAGACTCATCGCTTAGCGGAATTCAACCCTCGGGGCACTGATGTTCCCGTGGTATTGGATTTAATGATTCACGACATCGACATTATATTAAGTGTAGTTCAGTCCAAAGTAAAACACGTTTCAGCCAGTGGGGTTTCGGTTATTAGCGAAACTCCCGATATTGCTAATGCTCGAATA